>TARA_R100000935_G_scaffold58923_1_pt1 | contig 31212 bp, 27 predicted proteins | sample TARA_R100000935 | Tara Oceans TARA_R100000935 (sample SAMEA2621502) | marine metagenome | biome: marine biome (ENVO:00000447); feature: surface water layer (ENVO:00002042); material: "saline water (ENVO:00002010), including plankton (ENVO:xxxxxxxx)" | depth 5 m
CCTTAATCAGTACAGTACGCTGGTTTCCTCCAAAAGGGGGGGGGGCTGACACACCCGGTATTGAAGCAAATTTTGGACGTACCTTAAAGAGTGCAAGATCTTGTATTTCACCCAATGACCTGGTTTCACTGCTAAAAACAAGTTGGCCTACTGGTGCACCCCCTCCGTCAAAACGCGTGATGAACGGAGGTACTGTCCCCGGAGGCATAAAGGCCCTGGATCTGTTGACCTGGGCTACCACTTCCGCCAAAGCCTGAGACATGTCGGTGCCCTCATGAAAAATGAGCTTCATCAAGGATACGCCCTGGATAGTTTTGCTTTCCACTTCCTTTATCCCATTGATATACAGAAAATGGTACTCGTAATAAGAAGTCATAAATCCTTCGATTTGATTAGGAGCAAGACCACCGTATGTTTGGGCCACATAAATAGTGGGGGTGCCTAGTTTTGGGAATATATCAACTGACATATTCCGGATTGACAATACCGCAAAAAACACGATGGCCAAAAGGGTTACCATGACGGTTATGGGTTTTCGCAGTGCAGATATTATTAGTTTGATCATCTCCTATAATTGATTTAAGAATATTTCCAGATTACCATTGACAGCAGCTGTATACAATAGTGCTTTCCAGGCTTCCCAATAGGATTTTCGTAGTTCTATTTCCGCAGTAATCAGTTCGTTTTGGGATTCAATCAGTTCCGTAAAGCTCATCAACCCGGCCTGGTATCGGGATTGTGCGGCTTCGTAAGCATAAAGAGCATCCTCAACCTGGTACGGAGTCTCTCTTGCAATAGCCATTGCTGTTTCTAAGGCCTTATCAGCTATGGTTTTTTGTTTATTGAGGGTCAGTCTCACTTCTTCAAGTTGCTGTTTATAAGCTTCAGTTTCCCATTCCTTGGCTTTCCATTGGGTTTTGTATCGGCTGATTTGGGTCAGCGGCATAGTCAATTGTAAACCCAGACCATAATTGAACCGGGTCAGATTAAATCCATCAGTAGGATTATTGACAAAACTGTTACCGTTGTTGTCAAGCTGAACCCCCGAACCTCTGCCATAAGCGGTGCCCCATACGCTTAAAGTAGGTAACCAGCTTAATTTTTCAGCTTTAAATTGGTATTGTGCGGCATTCCATTGGGCTATGGCCAGGTTTTCCTTTGGATGAATCACCCCTGAAACTTCTGGCAACCTGGGAAGTACTTTAAGAAAGGTAGAATCCGCCAGGTTTTCTGGCAAATCAGCCGCAATTAACTCAGACAGTTTCTCTTTATATTCATGAATGGTATTTTGTTGTTGCAGTATATTGATTTTCACCTTGGAAAGCTCCGTCCTAAATCGTGCAGTATCCACCCCTGAAACCAGCCCTGAATTAGCCAGGACCACAGCCTGTTCGTAATTTGATCTCGATCTTTCCTGATCACTTTCCAGTAGATCAAGAATTTGTATAGCAAGGAGGTAATCCAGATAGGTACTCGATAGTTGAACGCTATGCTCTAAAAGTGTAAGATCCTTTATGGAAGTGCTGGCCTCATGGGTGCTTTCCGCTGCCTTTATCTCATTATTTCTTCTTCCGAAAGTGTAGGGTTCCCATTTCATGAGCAGACCGGCAGCTGACCCCCAAACCATATCATTTAGATTCCTGGCAGATGGAGGCCCACTTACAGGTAGAAAATATTCGGGGAAAAACATTCCGGTAATGTTGTTATAAGTAACATAATTAATGTAGGTGGAGGCGGAAACTTCTGGAACCAACAATCGTCTGGTGGATTTTACCTTCTCTTCAGATGCCCGCTCAAGAGACGCTGAGGCAAGAATTGCCGGATAATTTTTCTTGGCAGTGTCCAGTAATTGTACAATTGTCGGTTGTGTTTGAGACCGTACATTTGTCCAAGAAACAGCAAGAATAGATGCCAACAGGATAAGCTTGAATTTTCGGATCATATTCAATTATTAATGTAATTCGTTACAAAATTATGACCCGATTCTGTAGAAATATGGGAACGAGAGTATTCTGCTATTTTAAAAAAATGAAATGATAAAGGATGCCGCATATCACACTAATGAGTATGGTTTTAAGCATGTTCCATTTGAGGATGAAGTAGGCAAAGGCGGCTATCAATCCGATCACCAATGAAGGAATGTTTATAGTCTCCCATTCCGGGATTAACCATCTTATTCCAAGTGAATGGCTTTCGTTCACTTTCCCAAACAGTGTGTGGATGGTAAACCAAACACCAAGGTTGAGTACTACACCTACAACAGCAGCCGTAATTCCTGATAAGGCAGTCGTCAGGCTTTTATTTCCTCTGAGGTATTCAATATAGGGAGCACCAGTAAATATGAACAAGAAGCAGGGAATAAAGGTAGTCCAGGTTACCAGTAAGGAAGCTAAGATTCCGGCCAGTAGAGGATCCATAGTGCCAGCAAAGCGGTAAGCTCCCATAAACCCTACAAATTGCACGACCTGTATGAGTGGACCCGGTGTGGTTTCTGCCATACCTAAACCATCCAGCATTTCTCCGCTTTTCAGCCAGCCGTAATCTTCCACTGCTTTTTGAGCTATGTAGGCAAGAACCGAGTAGGCTCCTCCAAACGTAACCACTGCGGTTTTGCTAAAAAATATTCCTTCGCTAAAGAAGATGGAATCAACGCCAACCCATAATGCGATTAAAATTAACGGCAATGCCCACAAAGAGAGGTACAATAAAATCGTTTGGAGGGTCTTCTTGAATGAGGGTTTGACTTGTTGAATATGGCTGTCAATTAAATAATCATTTTCCTGTTCTGTTTTATCCGCATGGCCTTTAATGACATGAAATTTCTCCTCCCAGAATTTGCCTCCAAGAAAGCCTGTTATCCCTGCCGCAAGTACAATGTAAGGAAAGTCCATCTCAAAAAAGAAGATGGCAACAAATGCCAAGGCAGCCATAATTACCATGACTTCATTTTTAAGGGCTTTCTTGCCAATTTTTATAACCGCACCAATTACAATGGCCAGCACTGCTGGCTTAATACCAAAAAATATGGCGTCAACGATAGCCACATCCCGATAAGCTGCATAAAGAATGCTCAAGATCAGTATGGATATAAATCCAGGCAATATAAAAAGTAGTCCGGCAACCAATCCGCCCTTTTTTTTATGAAGCAGCCAACCTATGTATGTGGCCAGTTGTTGTGCTTCGGGACCTGGCAACAACATGCAATAATTCAGCGCATGCAAAAAGCGGTTTTCGCTGATCCATTTCTTTTCTTCCACCAAAAATTTGTGCATGACCGCAATTTGGCCTGCCGGGCCACCAAAACTATGGATGGCTACTTTTACCCAAACTTTTAACGCCTCGCTGAATGGTAACACCTGGTTTTTAGAGGGATTTGATACACTGGACATTGCCTTTGACGATAATTAGTTCTTAGTTAATCTTTTTAGCATTCGCAAAACGTTGTGCTACGTTATCCCAATTTATGATTTCCATTATAGTATCAACAAAATCACCTCTCTTGTTTTTATGTTTTAAATAATACGCGTGTTCCCAAACGTCTATGACCAATATGGGAATAACGCCCCACTGGGTAAGCTTTTGATGATTTTCACACTGGAGAAGTGTGAGGGATTGTGAATAAGGCTGGTAACCTAAAATTCCCCAACCACTGCCTTCTACACTTTTAGAAACTTTTGCTATGTAGGACTTGAGTTTATCAAATGAACCAAAGTCCTTTTCTATTTGCTTTAGAAGCTCTGCCTTGGGCTCGCTTTTCTTGTTTGTGAGATTTGTCCAAAAAATAGTGTGTAGTACGTGGCTTGAAAAATGATAGGACAATTTCCTGGTCCACAAATCGACACTATCCATTTCACCGGAGTCGAGATTTTTCTTGATATTTTCCAAATCCTTATTGGCACCTTTGACTGCACCACCGTGGTGAAATTCATAATGCAAGTGCAAGGTCTCTTCGTCCATATAAGGCTCTAAAAAGGTCTTCTTATATGGTAACGGCTTTTGGATAAAGTTTCCGTTGCTGTCTACCAGTTTGTCAATACTTGCTTCATTAACACTTTGGGAAAAAACATTGTTTATAGGAAGAATGGTTGCTCCTCCAAGAATTGCTGAATTTTTTATAAATTCTTTTCTGTCCATTTTTCTGATTTTTTTATTTAAACTCGTTACTTTCAATTGTAAGATGCCGAATAAGAAAGGCAAATGAAACCGGTGCCGGTGTAAATTTATTCCGCATTAATTACTCCCGTTTTGTCCAAAGCCTCTCTTAATCCTATTGCTAATTTTTCGGCTGATCCAATTCCCCAATAATGAAGAAAGAAAATTCTTGGATCCTCGTGCACCATGTGATTATGTACCGCTACCACTTCAATGTCATTCTCAATAAGTGCTTTGATAACCGGAGCTACTTCATCTGACAGCATAGTAAAATCACCGGCTACTGCTGCTTTTTCAGGTGTGCCCTGCCAACTTGCCCAAGTGTTGAACCCCATGAATGTGCTAACAGGAGCTCCGTGTTCCGTCAGCTTTACATCGGGTCGGCCAATGGTGATTTTATACACCCCATTGGTCATAGTCCCGCTATGCCCTAAGATGCTGTCAATCCTTTTGGTGTCCAGCGTGTTCTCCACCGACGACATTTCTACGGCGGACGGGTCTGCTCCCCTAATTTCCGTTACCTTATCAAAAATAGCTTTTAAACTTTTGGCCAATTTTTCTTCGCTTCCCATACCACCGATATGCATGTACATTACATCTGGCTCGTTCCTTACAAAATGGTTGTGGATCGCCGTAACCGTCAATCCCTGTTGGATTATTTCCTGTTGTACCGGTTTCAGGTCTTTTTCCGTAACCACTATATCGCCCATAACCATAGTTTGTGCCGAGGTTGGTGCAAAAGCAGCCCAACTGCCCAATCCCATCGGGGGAATAATCTTAAAACCATCAACCATTACATTCAGGTCGTTTTGCGGAATGGTAACTTTAAATTGCCCACCTTCTTCCTTTCCTTCCATCCCAAGTCCGGATTTTAAGGTTCCAATATCCATCGCCTTTAATTCATTATTGTTTTTTAAAGGTTTTTCAGCCGATTCTTTTGAATCATCTTTCTTGTTAGGTTGCTCACAACCAAAAGAAATTAGCATCAACGCTAATACAAAAATCCATATTTTTTTCATAGTTCAGTTTTTGTAAAATATATATTCAGTTATTTTCAATTCTATAGTTTAGTTTCAAAATAGGATACCAAATTGAAAAGCAAATGAGACTGATGTTGCCAATTTATTACCAAAACGGACAGGAATGCGGGTAACAAGAAAATACGTACCTTTCTTTGCCTGATTACGGATCATGAAATAATAGCCCATTAACCTTTGACGCACCATCTTCCGCACGAAGAAAAGGAACGAACTCAAGGCTAAACCAATTTTTCCCATTAACATTAAAAAATTGGGAGATGCACAAGTACAAAATCATTCTTTCTGGCATCTCCCAACTTATATGATCATTAAAAAATCAACTAGACTATCTTCATCCAAATTTTATCGATGATCGTCATCGCCGTCCGAGTGGCTTTCCTCCCTTTTAAGCACCAGTTCTCCTTTGGGGCTAAAATAGAGTTCATAATACGTCTCATCCTCGTTCTCGACCTCAAGTTCATACATAGTTCCCTTATCGGTCTCGACCTTTTCCACCTCTTCAATTTCCCATTTGGCATAATCGGAATTCTTAAAGGCATCCTGTACGGCCTTTGGAAGATTGGAGAACTCAATGGCCTCTTCACTTAGCTCTTTTATTTCGGATTGTGCCGTAGCCGTGAACATTCCGCCACCAATAAATAGTAGGGATAACAGCAAAATGCGAAAAAATTTCTTATTTGTATTCATAGCATTAAAATTTAAAGATTAACATTTAACTCATACCAAATGTAAAAACTGAATCTGTAGAAATTTGGGATTGTCAAAAATCGACGGTGAATGTGTGAAGCGCATTTTTGTGACTGTACGTTAACCTCCAATTGCCCTTATCGGCAATCTTGTGTGCAATGGCCAACCCAAGGCCCCACGAATCTGGATTGTTGGAAGATTTATAGAACCGTTGGAACAATTTTTCCTTGTCAACCCCCTTTTCGCTACCGGTGTTGGTAATAACCAATCGTTTCCCGTCCAGGTTTATGATTACTTTTCCATCTTTCACGTTGTGCAGGAAGGCGTTTTTGAGCAGGTTTTGGATGAGAATCTCGATAAGCAACCTGTTTCCCTGGACAATTGCCTCATTCCTGATATCGATCTCTGTCCTAATGTTTAAGGCTTCCTTCTGCTCCTCATAAAATTCCAGCGACCTACCTATTATTCCATCAACATTTACCTCTTCCGTTGTTAGGAACTGGTCATTCTCTATTTTCGCAAGCAGCAACAGGGTTTTGTTCAGTTTTTTCAGCCTTTGTGTGGAACCGATGATACCTTCCAGGATGTCAGACTGCTTTTCGGAGAGCTGTGTTTGGCCTATAAGTGCTTCCAGTTTTGACTGGATTATGGACAGAGGGGTCTGCATTTCGTGGGAAGCGTCCCCGACAAACTGTTTTTGGTTATCAAAGACCTCCTTGTTTTTCCGAGTCAGTTCGGTCATCACATTATTTAATAGCTGAAATTCTTCAATTTTGGAATTTGGGAATACTGGTGTATTTGCATTGCCAAGATTATAATTTTTGAGCTTGTCAAGCATAGTATAAAAGGGCTGCCATATTCTTCGAGAAAGCATTCTGTTTGAGAGGTAAAAACAGAAAGCAAGTCCAAAAAATAGCCCTCCTAGCGTAATAGCAATCGTACCAATGATTTCAGTTGCTTCCAGGTGAGGCTTCACAATTTCCAGTTTGTAATAGCTGTCGTTTAATTCCACAAATGTTATCAGCTTCCGGTACTCATCTAATTCCGCATCTATCGGTTCATAGATCAATGTGTCGGCATAGCTTTCTTTTCCGTCTTGAAACGTATTTATATCAATAGGGTAAAATGTAAAATCGTCCAGAGGGTAATCCTTCGCTATGGATATTTCCGGGTGCTTTTCGAGATAGGCAAGCAAGTTCATCTTACGGTTATACAAAACCTCATCTATGTTTTGAAGTACATTCCAGCTTAGCACCAGATAAAACAAGGTCGAGAATATCCCAAACAGTAAAAGGAATGCGAATAATTGGATTCGGGTCGTATAAGAAAGCAGCTTCATATTGTTTTTATTTGGTATCCCACACCGTAAATATTGGTTATTTCCACGTTGGCACCTGCTTCCTTTAGCTTGCGTCTCAAATTTCTGATTTGTGAAAACAAAAAATCAAAACTCTGTACCTCATCTACGTAATCGCCCCAGATATATTCTGCCAAAGAAACCTTGGTGATCACCCGTTTGTGATTGTTGATCAAGTGGGTAAGGATAGCATATTCTTTCTTTGTTAGAGAAAGTGGGCTTTCGAGATTATCAATTCCAACTATGTACTGATCTGGTTCTATTACCAGATTAGCATAGTGAACCAATCTATTTGTCTTGAATTGTTTTCTCCTTATAATTGCCTTTATACGGGCATTCAACTCGGAAAAGTAAAATGGTTTGGTCAGGTAATCATCAGCTCCTAACCCCAAGCCTTTTAATTTATCGTCCAGGGAATTACGGGCAGAAAGGATGATTACCCCATCGGACTTATCATCCTTATGGAGAACCTCTAGCAAATGGAAACCATTACCATCTGGAAGATTAATGTCCAAAATAATACAGTCATAATCATAAAGACCGATGCGCTCCAGACCTTCGGAGAGATTACAGGCGACATCACAAAAATACCCCTCTTCCGCGGCGAATTCTTCGAGGCTTTTTAGCATTTCAGGTTCATCTTCTATAATGAGCAATTTCATAATAGCAAAATAAGGAATTAATTCTGTAGAAATTTTGTAATGAATTCTTTCGAACTTTTGGATTTAGGAAAAATGGGGCATTTTTGGTAATTAGATTCAACCCGAAGGTTTTTAAGGGTATGATCAGTTCTTAATTATAATTAACTTCGCTGTAGAGAAAATAATACAGATCTTATTGGATGGAATTTGTCTGGCACTAAAAAGATGTTCAACCCAAATGTGAAACTCAAACCCCGATGGCTGTGGTCATTTTGGGTGGGTTACTATCGGCAACCATCTTGAATTTGATTCCTTGTGTGTATCAAATAGTTATCAATAGCCGAGAATGACGAAAAAATATTCAGTTTAAGGCCTTCTTATTAAATAGGAAGGCTTTTTTTCACAACACCGCTCAGCACATTCCCCTACATTTCGCGAAAAGCTGCATTCCGGGAAAAGAGCTTCACTACAACTATCTTGGACACAATCCCCAATTTTAGCTTTCCATTCCGCTCACCCTTCCCGCTTAGGCTGGGAAGGAACGCTACATTCCATAGCCAAAATTGTGAATTAAGTCCGCCTTACCAAATCGGAAGGCCAGCCCCTTGGTTTTCTTAACAGAATTTACGGCAAGAACTTCTTGAGCCCTTACTCGAAAATCCCTAAAAACCAGGGTGCTGTCCCACACATTTTAAGGGGTTTATAATGGATGAAGCCTTGAATGTTTTTCGGGGCATCGAAAAACAGGCAGTGCATAACCAATTCTAAATTAAACCCAATCGCTCACCTCGCTTAACTTCCCGTACGCTCGGGTCGCAACTGGCTTTAAAAGAATTGCTAATGCCCTTATGGAACTTGTCAAGACCGTGGCAAGTTTCAGCGAAAAATAAGGTATCTACTTCCTTGAAATCCAATGCCTGCTTTTCAGCAGGCAGGATTCACTACGTCGCAGACACACCTGATTTATTCCCCGAAAGTCTTGACAAAACCCACGTCACCCATTGTGCTACGCACGAAAGAAATCAAACAAACACCCCTTAAAATTTCATCTCAATTGAATTAAACAGGGAATTATTAATCTTTAAATTTTTAGTTATGAGTACTTTAAGAAATCACGTACAATTGATTGGAAACGTTGGACAAGAGCCAACCATCACGAACCTTGAAAGCGGAAGCAAAGTAGCCCGCTTTTCACTCGCCACAAATGAATATTACAAGAAGAAGAAAGGCGAGAAAGAGCAAAGCACCGAATGGCATACCGTGGTTGCCTGGGGAAAGACTGCTGAAATTGTTGAACAATATGTAGTAAAAGGAAAGGAGATAGGCGTAAGCGGAAAACTGAAATCCCGAAGCTATGAGGACAAAGATGGTATCAAAAGATACGTAACAGAAATCGAAGCCAGCGAAATCCTATTGTTGGGTACAAAAAACGGTAACGGTTCTAACGAATAGACTTAAAAGAAAGAGGGCGTACCCGTCGAAAAGATGCGCCCTCTTTTCATTATCCATTTAAAAGTATAAGACAATGAAAGCACAAGTTAACGAAATAGAACAGAACTTACAACACTTCACGGGCACGGAAATGTACTATTACATTCCCATTCTTAAAACCCGATTTACGGACGGTTTAAAATACCTTGCCAACGTAGCGGACTGTTATTGGCTCATTACGGATGCCTCTGTAATTGCCAAAAGTTTGAAGAACCGAAGCAAATGGGTGACGATTGACTTCAAAAGAATGTCTGAGGACAAACAGGATTACACAGGCTACGAAGCTGAAATCATTTACAGTGATGGCAACGACAACGTTTTGGAAACCCACCATTACAATGCCACCGATTTTCCACTCGATGAATTGCGGATGTTCTTCGTGAACGATACGCTAATGTTACCAAGCGAATACTAAAATCGGGAAGCTATGATTTATCTAAATTTTACCGATTTGAGCGAGGAAGCGCAAGAGCGATTGATTGCCAATTCCAAGGAAGATGTCAAGAAAAAATATGGCAAGGATTTGATGGACTATGCCGCCAAGCATCACAACAATTTGGACCGAATGCTTGACGAGGAAGCGCTACGGAATTTATATTCCTATACCTATGTATTTAATATATGATTAATAATTTTTAAAGAAGTGCACCTCTGAATTTTCAGAGGTGTTTTTGTTTGCCGAAACTTTAAAGTCATAAAATTTCATATCTTTACTTTGCTGAAATACAGCACACAATTTAATGTAGGGTTATCCAATTTTTGACTTTCGCTGATAACCGTACCTATCGAAAATTAACATATCGGAAATTTCATTTCCTCTAAAAATGGCAATCAGCTTTTTAGCTGGATTGTATGGATTTTCGTCCCGCGAGCGGGACGAAAAGGAATAGCAAGAGGGTAACACGCAGAGCGGTGTTACGCGCATGGATATGACTGTAAAGAGCTTGTAATTAGTTATTTAAAATTATAAAGAAAACTGATGTTCAAGGGCTTTTACAGTAAATGCCGATAAACCGCCCATAAACAGGCAATTTTTTACAGTAAAAATGGAGGATCTCTACCAAAAATACCGCTTTTCGGCCATCAGCATCAAAAAGGAAGTGGCTTTGCGCTTTCGGGAATTTTCCCGCCAGGTATCGGATTCCCATACCCATACTTTGGAGGCCGTAATGAATTTTTTTGAGTGGAACGACCTTTCCCCGAACGATGATTTGGGCATAAGGAACAACCGCACCAATAAACGTATCAATGCCGTTATCGCCATCCTGAAGAATATTGAAAAGCACCAGACCCTGCCCACCAAGGCAATGTTGGACACTTTGTTCCGGGAAATATCCCAAGTGGAAAATGGTGAAGCGGAAGAGCTTGAAGAAGATTTTGATTTTGGAACGTCCGAGACCTTTACCCGTGACACCGAATTGGAACACTACCGGAACCGCTACGAGGAAATGCAACAGCTACTCAGTGGCTATAAAAACAAGGTGCAGGAACTGCTGGAGCAATTGATCCATGTAAAGGGAACCTTTGGCAAGGGACATTACAGACTGGACATGGACAATGAAGAATTTGAAAATCTTAAGAAAAGACTGAACAATGTACATCACCATCACCGCACAGAAAACTGAGGGCAATTATGCCCAAAGCGCCGCCGACTTTGTGGACTATCTGGAAAAGGAAAACGAGGGCAAGACCGTAGAGGAGCAGGAACACTTCTTCAATCAACATGAGGAAGAAATATCCGCTGAAGAGGTCATCAAGGAAATAGACGGTAATACGGCCAAGCTCAAGACAAAAGAACCTAAATTCTACTCGATCACCCTAAACCCGAGCGGGAGGGAACTGAAAACGATACAGGATTTTCCCAAGGCCCTGAAACAATATACAAGGGAAGCGATGAAGGACTATGCCAAGGCCTTCAATCGGGAAATAGATGGCAAGCCTATAAGCGTGGATGATATTAAATACTATGCCAAGGTGGAACGGCAGCGAACCTTTAAGGGCAACGATAAACAGATTTTGGAAAACCAGCCCTATGCTACCAGGATCCTGCAACTGAAACAGGAGATCCGAAGTATCGAGCGTGGGGAAAGTACGGGAAACATCAAAAAACTACAAAGTGACATCCAACGTTTGGAAAAGGAAGCCCCGCACCAACTTGACGGGAAACGCATTGTCAGGGGAATGCCCAAACCGGGACCGCAGAGCCATATCCATATCATTGTCAGCCGAAAGGATGCCTCCAACCGGTACAGCCTTTCGCCCGGGAGCAAGTACAAGGCTTCCGAAGTGGAGATGAACGGCAGGACCGTAAAACGAGGCTTTGACAGGGACACTTTTATAAAAAATGCGGAAAAGAGCTTTGACGGGATGTTCGGCTATAAACGGAACTATGTAGAGACCTATACCGCACGGAAAACCTTTTTAAAAGATCCCAAGCTGTATTTTTCTACGATAACAAAACTTCCCACCAACGAAAGGGCAGTAGCCTTTAAACTGTTGCAAAAAACAGGGGTCAATACCACTTTGTTGAGTATTCCGACCAATAAGGTCCAGCTTACCCTAAAAGCCATCAATGCCCTGAAAAAAGGGATTGGCAAGGCCATCGAATCGGGTTCCATCGGGATATGAATTGGCAGGTTGAATATATTATCCTTTATATTATTGTCCCCGTATTGTTTGTGGGTACGGTGCTCTATGGATTATTGTATGGAGAAAAGAACGGACGGACGGATAAAAAATACAAAGTAAGCTTCAAATTAAGGAACGGAAGGTTCAAGGCGGACAATATGCGAAGGGGAGCTTCAATTATCGGTTCGGCGGGTAGCGGTAAGACTGAAAGCGTGGTCTATAATTTTTTGCAGCACTTTAGCAACCATGGTTTTTGTGGGATCATCTACGACTACAAGGATTTTGAACTAACCGAAATCGCTTATCCATTGTTCAAGGAGAACAAGGTGAAATTCTACACCATTGCCTTTGATGACATCCATTATAGGGTCAATCCCATCGCTCCGAAATATTTGCCCAATGAGGAAAGCGTCAACGAGGTGTCACGGGTGTTGATGGAAAACCTTTTGGAGCAGAGCCTTTCGGAAAACACCGGGAGCAACAAATTCTTTTCCGATGCAGTTGAGGGACTGCTCAGCGGGATGATTTGGAAGATGAAAATGGCCTATCCAGAACAATGTACACTGCCCCATGTTATTGCCCTGTTCCAGTCCATGGACACTAAAAAACTGGTTACCTTCCTTAAATCCGACCTGACCTCTCGGAGCATGGCCAGTGCCTTTATCAATGGTGTCGAATCGGAAAAACAGACAGCTGGGGTCAAAAGTACCCTGGCCAATGCCTTTAAGAAAATCGGTTCTCAAAGGCTGTTCTATGCGCTTTCCAAGGATGAAGTCCCGTTGGATATTAATAATCCTGAACATCCAGCAGTGATTTCCTTGGTCAACAATCCCAAGTATGATTCGGCCTATTCCCCGGTGATTGCCATGGTGATGCATACCATCATTAAGCAGATGAGCGTTCGGGGCAGGGAATCCTCGTTCCTGCTTATGGAAGAGGCCCCGACCCTAAAACTGCCCAATATGCACCGCATCCCTGCAACGTTACGGAGCTACGATATTTGTACGGTGTATGTCATGCAGGACAAGGTGCAGAACGATTTGCTTTACGGGGACAAAGCGAGCAGGGCCATATTGAGCAACCTGTCCTATCAGTTCTTTGGCAAGGTCAACGACCCCGATACCGCCAAATACTACGAACGCTTTTTCGAGATCATCAAACAGCCCACGCATAGTATCAGCAAAAGCAGTGGGCTGAGCTTTGAAAGCCGCATTACCAAAGGGGAAAGGGAAGTGTCCAAGCGCCGGGCGGATCTGTTCTTTAGGTTAAGGCAAGGGGAATTTATTGCCTTTGCTGATGGCAAGGACAGAAAGGTGTGGTTCAAACGACCAATCATTTCGCGGGAACCGCCCTCACCAAAGGACTTGTCTCCGTCCGATCTGGAGATGAACTACAGGAGGATTCATTCGGAAGTCCTATCAATATTCAAATAACTAAAAAGATGCTTGGGCGATGGGAAGGCTTAGATGGCTTTCCATATCATATTTGCGGTAGGGCATAAAAACTATAACAGTCCAACAAAAAAATATACCAATCGGTTTGTTTTGAATGAATTTTTTTTATGGTGTATAAGTGTAAGCATCCGAGCAACTACACCCCGTCTTTTTGATGCCCGGGCAGGAGCCCGTCCAGTTTTTGGATGCTATGGCCCGGCAACCGTTGCAGGGTGTCCGTCAGCCATTGTGTGGGATTGATGCCCTGCATCTTGCACGACCCGAAGAAGGAGTACAGCATGGCGGCATTCTGTGCCGCTTTGTGCGAACCGGCGAACAGGTAGTTCTTCCTTCCCAGTGCCAATGGCCTGATGGCGTTCTCTATAAGGTTGTTGTCCAGTTGGATCCTTCCGTCGGTGAATATGTTGGCGAACTTGGGCCATTGGTTCAGGAAATAGGCCATGGCCTTGCCCATGGGGCTCTTTGGCAGTACCTTGACCGATTCCGTCTCGATCCAATGCTTGATCTCCAGGAGCAAGGGCAGGATCTTTTCATTGCGCCGGGCCCTGGTGCCTTCGTGGCCGGGATTTTGCCCTTTGATCTCTTTCTCTAGGACATAGATGTCGGCGAACAGATCCAAGGCCCGTTTTGCACGCTGGGGGTCGCCGTCCTTGGCCTCATGGAACTTGCGCCGGGCATGCACCAGGCAACCGGCCAAGGTGATCTTGAGATCCTGGCCTATCTTGTCGTATACCGTATAGCCGTCGCATTGCAGATACCCTGTGTAACCTGCAAGCAGTTCTTTGGGGCCGTGCTGCCCACGCCCTTTTCTGTAATTGAACAGCACCAGTTTTTGGACGGGGTCGTGGTAGACCCATTGGTAGCCTTGGTGGCTGCTTCCTTTTTTATCACATTCGAGCACTTTTATCGGGCTCTCGTCCGCTTGGATATAGCCTAATGCCAGTATCTTTTGCTTCAGTCTGTTGTAAAGGGGCTCCAAGAGCTGGCAGCACCCGGACATCCAGTCACCAAGGGTGCTCGTGGCGGGGTCCCACCCGAAATCCCGCTTGAAGATCTTCGCCTGTCGGTAAAGGGGAAGGTGGTCCACGTATTTGGACACCAGTATATGGGCCAAAAGGCCTGCCTCGGCGATCCCCTTGTCGATCGGGCGCTCCGGTAGCGGGGCGATGACGATGCCCCCGCCATCATTTTTGGCATATTTTGGCCTTATGGTGCGCACCCTTACCAACGATGCGGGGGTATATTCCAGGGTCTCGGTGACCTCCTCGCCGATCTTTTTCATCCCTTGGGTATCCTCCTCGGGTTCCATGGTCACCTCGCGGACGGGCAGGTGCCCCGGCAGGGCATTGCGCCCGTTGTGCCCCTTCTTGGTGCGCTCATAGGCAATGGATTCCTTTTCTTGGGGAAGGTCGGGCATTTGTTCCACATCGTCCCGGGAAAAGAGGCCCAACTGTCCGGGAAGTTCCATTGTGACGGTTCGCTCGCTCTTGGAGCCGAAGACCAATCGCTCGAGCTGTTCGAGACGGAAACGCAGCGAGGCATTTTCCGTTTTCAGATCCTTGTTCTCCGACAAAAGGGCCTCGATGGTCACATAAAAAAGATACGGAAAACCCTTGGGAACATCAAGTTTTACGGTACCTTTTCCTGTATTTTATGTCCTTGGCGGTCAGGCCCCCGATCAGCATGGCAAGGCCGGCGTGCGAAAGGGATATCTTGCCTTTTTCGTTTGTTGCGGGGACCTCGAAAGTGCCCGCCTCCAACCGTTTGTAGTAGATGGTGAAACCGCCGGCCTGCCAGTGCAGGAGCTTGATGCGGTCGCGGCGGCGGTTGACGAAGATCCACACCGAACCGTCCATGGGGTCGTCCCATAGGGCCGTGCGCACCGTCCCGCACAGCCCGTCGAAGCCCTTGCGCATGTCTACCGGGCCGTTGCACAGGTAATACCGCAGATGGTCGCCCAGCCCGAACATGCCTACAACGGGATCCGTACCACCGTGCCCGAGGGCGTGGCGATCTCTATGTGGCCATGGGGGACCGGAAGTTCCAGTTCGGTAAAGGAAGGGGCCGCGCCCGCCTTAGGTGATAGGCAAGCGTGGCAATGGAAATGCCCTCCTTGTCGGCGAAGGCCTTTTGCGAAAGTCCGGAACTTTCATATCGGTCATGGATCTCTTGGTTAAGGGTAGTGCACATGGGCCATTGCTTTGGGTGCAAGGTAGCCCTGGACCATCATGCCGCGCAAGACGTAGTTGGTCGGATGCTTACCAATTTGTAGACAGCCTTTTGTTTTTGACCTTTTCCCTGATATTGCATTTTCCGGCAATGAAATCCCTGAAAAAAAACCTACCCCTTTGGGTTTGCATGAAAATTCTGATTTACCAATTATTGTTTTTGATACTGAGAATAGCATTGGAGATAAATTTTATAGCAGATCGTTTTTGAATTCAGATATTCCGGAATTCTATTATGCCAAAGATGAAATGTCTCACGATACCATTATACCTCCAATTTTTAAATATAAAATCAACAATGGACATCTTATGTTCTTGGAAAAATCTAAAGGCCAACGTATAGATTGATAAAAATTGAATCATACTGTTTTACTACTGATGACAGTAGCTGTTAAGCTTTTAAAGTAGATTAGGTCTGTGAGTAATGTTATAAGTGACTAAGTATGTTAAAACCATCTGTATTAAATATTATTTTGTTCTGGTTTGTAAAATATATATTGTTTTACATAGTACAAATGTTCAAAAGTGGCAATCATGCCTTAGTAGAGTTCAGTAAGCTTAAAACAAGTGAGGATTTGTATTATTACTTATGGATATTTTTATTCCTGCCAATAGTTTGCTTACTTATCTTCACGGTACCTATGTTCTATTCGTTCAGAATCAACAAACCTCTTTACTTTACTTTGGCCATTGCGACAATTGTTTTGGCAGAATATATACTTTATACATGGTTAGCTTCCCAGGCTGATCCAACAAATGGAATATATAATGGACTGTTGACCCTCTTAGTTTTTATTTTATTCTTTTATAAGCGTATCAGAATGATATATCAATAAGAAAGTAATCTAAGTGTACAGTAGAGTGTACACAACAGATGCTTATTTCTTTTCTTCTAACAACTTATTATACTTTTCAAGTAATGAGTAATATTTTTCTTTTAACATATCAATCTGTTTTAAAGCTTCTTTTAATGTAGTGGGTGTTCCTATTTGCTTATAATCAATACTATTAATTTCTGGAATAAATTTCGAAAAATCATATTCTAAGCCTTTTCCATATTTGAGCAGAATGTGTAGAGATAAGTCCTCATCTTCAATATGCTTGTAATAAGCAGATCGAGAATAGCCAGCTTTTTTAGCAGCAACCTTTGTTGCAACACCTAAGTTTTTAACAACATTTTTTAATATTTCACCCCTATGAATTCTCTTTTTTGCCATAATGGTGTAAAGCTCAAAAAGTAATTGTGTAAAAAAGTGAACAATAATGTGTAGTTTTGTGCATTTTAGTTTATATTTGAATATATTTTGAGATACCCTACAATGGTAGAGTATCATTTTTAGTTTAAATTTGCGATTCTTCGTAATAATATATTAGAAGCTTTCGCTTGGAGTCTCACGTTAGGAAACTGGTAATTTTTTGCAACGAGATGATAAGCAGATTGCTCACGACCCGGGGCGTGGGCTCTCTTATCGTTGCATGGTATACCAGTGCCGCTAACGTGATAAGTTGAGTTCCGCGCCCTTTTTTTTGGCTGCCACTCAACAATTCTTAGCACTTTTTTTATTCTTTTTCCGGACATCGCAAATAACATAATAGGCTCATTTGTAAAACCAAACGTTCAGATTATTGAGTTTTAAAAGACCATACCCAAGTTCCATAGAGACCAACTACCCAAACCATGGGAGTTGCCCGGTCTATAGGTGTGGCAAGACCAATTATGAACTGCTTTTTATAAAGAAGCCCAAATGCCCTATCTAGGCCATTTGTCATGGGATCCACGACACACGATTTCCGGAATACGATACATTTTTATCCCATGAACAACTACACATCCATTTGATTGCATCCGGACAACAGCCACATCCACGGCCTAAAGCAATGCCCTAGGGCTTTTGACCTATCCTTTATTGGGCAAGGTCCGAAGAGCTCCCAGGCTACCCGTGTGGAATGTTCAGCCCAAGCACGGGCCGTTCCATGCATGGATGACAAACAAAAAAACCTCCCAACAAACTTTTGCACGGTCTTGATAGGAGGCGATCGATCAAACAAAACTCATTGTCCAACCTAACTCAAAATTATGAAAAAAATACCGATAAGCATGTGCAGGGGACGCCTTTCCGCTATCCTTTGCCTTATATTTTCCCCATTTCTTACAGCTACGATTACCGCAAGCACCCTTATGCCAAGCTTGTTGGAAACATTCCAGGGTCAACAGGTCCCGATCAGCGGCACCGTGACCGATCCGCATGGCCAACCATTGGCTGGGGTGAACATACTCATCCAGTCCACAACCAAGGGAACCGTTTCCGATTTTGACGGTAGTTATTCCATCCAAGCCAAACCAACCGACACATTGATCTTTTCCGCTCTTGGATATACCACCCAAACCGCCTCCGTTAACGGCAGGACAGAAATCAACATCCAAATGGAAGAGGACGTGACCCAATTGGGGGAGGTCGTGCTCAATGCGGGTTACTATTCCGTCAAGGAAAGGGAGCGCACGGGGAATATTTCAAGAATCAAGCAAAGTGAAATAGAGCAGCAACCCATTTCCAATCCCTTGGCAGCCATTCAGGGAAGGGTTGCCGGTGTGGAGATCACCCAAACCTCGGGAATTTCGGGAGCAGGTTTCAATATAAGGATCAGGGGACAGAACAGTATCCGAAGCGGTGGAAACGCGCCCCTTTACGTGATCAATGGAGTACCTTATTCCTCGTCCAGTTTAGGGGAAGAACAGGCGTCCATTATAATTCCGGGAACGGGGATAAGCCCATTGAACAATATCAACCCCTCGGATATTGAAAGCATCGAAATCCTAAAGGATGCCGATGCCACGGCCATCTATGGTTCACGGGGAGCCAATGGTGTCGTGCTGATAACCACCAAGAAAGGCAGATATGGAGATACAAAAGTGCAGTTTGATATTTCGTCCGGCATGGGGACGGTATCCAATACCCTTGATCTGCTCGGTACACAGGAATATTTGACAATGAGAAGGGAGGCCTTTGCCAACGATGGGATAGACCCGATACCTTTTTACGCCTATGATGTCAATGGAACCTGGAACGAGAACAGGGAAACCGATTGGCAAAAGGTATTGTTCGGCAAGACCGCATACCTTACCAATATACAGGGCTCCATATCTGGGGGGGGTAACCAAACCCGATTTTTGGTTAGCGGTAATTACCATAAACAGACCAGTGTGTTTCCCGGGGATTATAGCAACGATAAAATATCCGCATTGGCCAGTCTGAACCATACCTCCAAAAATGACAGGCTATCCCTTCAGCTTTCGACAAACTATACCAACAACAGGAACAACCTGCCAGGTGACGGTGCTTTGGTGTATGTGGCCCTGGCGCTGCCTCCAAATGCACCGGAACTGTACAACGGGGATGGCAGCCTGAACTGGGAAAATTCAACATGGACAAACCCTTTGAGCGGTCTGGAAACAAAATATGGGGCAAGGTCCACTACCCTGTTGACCAATGCAAGTATCGGTTACAAAATGTTCGATAAGTTGAAACTGACGACCAACCTAGGCTATACGGAAGACCATCTGCGCGAGACCAACACCGTGCCATCCACTATCTATGACCCTGCTTATGGTATAGGTTCCGAATCCTCTTATGCCATCCATAACGTGGGACAAAGAACCTCATGGATCATAGAACCACAACTGCATTGGAACCATGGTCTGAAGGATACTGAAATTGATATATTGGTGGGACTTACCTTCCAGGAGCAAAAAAACAACCGCCTGTCCCAACTTGCCTTTGGCTTTACCAATGATAACTTCATTGAGAATATCTCGGCCGCTTCAAGCCTGTTCCCATTGGCCGATAGAGAGGAACAATACCGTTACCAAGCGGTGTTCGGACGTATCAATCTAAACCATCGGGGGAAATATATCCTGAATTTTACGGGGAGAAGGGATGGTTCCAGCCGTTTCGGGCCCAATAAACGCTTTTCCAATTTTGGCGCCATTGGTGCCGCCTGGATCTTTTCACAGGAGCGCTTTATACAGAACAACATCCCTTTCGTAAGCTTTGGAAAGCTCAGGGCAAGCTACGGCACATCGGGAAATGACCAAATTGGGGATTACCAGTATTTGGATACGTACTCCTTTGGAAGCGCACAGTACCAAAATACCATTGGTCTGATGCCAACACGGTTGTTCAATCCCGATTTCAGTTGGGAAGCGAACAGAAAATTGGAGTTTTCATTCGACCTTGGACTTTTTGGTGACCGGGTCTTCTTAAGTGGCAGCTATTATCGCAACCGATCCTCCAACCAGCTCGTAGGCATTCCACTTCCCGCTACCACGGGCTTCAGTTCGATCAATGCCAATCTGAACGCCACCGTAGAGAACACCGGCTGGGAATTTTTGATAAATATTGTCAATATAAAGAAGGACAATCTTGAATGGTCAACATCCATTAACCTAACCATTCCAAAGAATAAGTTGATAGCATTCCCTGAGCTGGAAGGCTCTACCTATGCTAACCAGTTGGTCATTGGGGAACCTTTGAATATCAGAAAGGTCTATCGGTTGAATGGAGTCAATCCGGAAACGGGGATATACGAATTTGAGGATTTCAATGGGGACGGCACCATATCCGCACCGGAGGATAAACAGGTGATCAAGGACCTTAACCCTGAATATTATGGGGGCATCGCGAATACCCTTGCCTACGGAAGATTCAGGATGGACGTTCTGTTCCAGTTCACAAAACAGCTTGGGCTTAATTATTGGTCCACAAGCGGAGCCCTTGTAGGTGCCATGACGAACCAACCGAGGGAAGTGATGGACCGATGGCAAAATGTGGGCGACCAGGCCCCAATCCAAAGGTTTACAACGGGACTGGACCCGGAAGCATCCCAGGCTTCCCAGTTCTATGCCGAAAGTGATGCGGCCATAACCGATGCATCCTATTTGAGATTAAAGACCCTTTCGCTGTCGTACCAATTATCCAAAAAGGAAAACGATGGCTTTGGATGTGAGCTGTTCCTAAGAGGCCAAAACCTTTGGACCCTTACCGATTATATCGGATTGGATCCCGAGACGAGGTACAGTGCAACCGTTCCCCCATTGCGATTGATTACCCTTGGAACCCGATTAACATTTTAAAAAAACTATCATGAAATCAATACTCTTACCAATACATATATTCAGAAAATCAGTTTTGGGAAAATTATTGCTGATGGCACTTGCATTTACCTCCTGTGAGGATTATGTGGACATCGACCCCCCAACAAACCAGTTGACGGGAACGGTGGTATTTGAGGACCCCACAACGGTCGATGCCGCATTCGCCCATATATACGGTCAATTAAGGGAAAGTGCCTTTACGACCGGTCTTTCAAGTGGCCTTTCCTATCTGATGGGGCACTATTCGGATGAGCTCACCCTTTACAGTGCCAATCTGCCCAATGTGCAGAACTATGCCAACAATACATTGATCGCATCGGACGGCAATGCAAAAATCCTATGGGATACAGGCTATAACCTTATCTATGCTTCGAACAGTATTTTGGAAGGGGTCCAAAACTCCACCACGTTATCACAAGAGGACAGGGATCGCTTTTTGGGTGAGGCATATTTCCTGAGGGTTTTCATCCATTTCTATTTAACGAACCTGTTCGGTCCCATTCCGTACATCGACTCCACGGATTATAGGGCCAACAGCGAAGTGTCCAGGAATACTGTGGAAGAAGTATACCAAAAGCTTATTGCCGATCTTCTGACCGCGAAATTCCTGCTTCCCGACACCGATGGCAGCTTTGCAAATCTGCGCCCCAATTATTGGGTGGCATCGGCATTGTTGGCCAGGGCCTACCTCTATAACGGGGATTGGCAATCGGCACTTTCCGAAGCTACGGACGTTATTTCCAATGGAAGCTACACATTGAACCCCGATCTCACGCAGGTATTCAAAAAAAGCAGTACGGAAACCCTATGGCAGTTGGGAGAGGGAATCACGGGAACCAATACCCTGGAAGGCTTTACCTTTATTTTCTTAAGCGGCCCGCCCCCGAATTCGGCCATTTCAGACCATTTGATCGATGATTTTGAGGTCGGGGATTCCCGGTTCACATCTTGGGTTGGTTCGGTCAGTGACGGCACGGAAACATGGTACTACCCTTACAAATACAAACTCAATACATCAACAGGGGCTACGGAAGAATGTTCCATACTGTTCAGGTTGGCAGAGCTTTACCTGATTGTCGCTGAAGCCCATGCCCAAATGGGAAATCTGGCCGAAGCACTGGATTACCTGAACGGCATCAGAGCAAGGGCCACACTGGCACCCATTGCATCGGCAGATCAAAGTGAGGTACTGGATGCCATCCTTCGGGAAAGAAGATTGGAGTTTTTTACCGAACAGGGGCATCGTTTTTTTGACCTCAAGCGAACGGAGAATATAGATGACATATTATCACCGATCAAGCCCAATTGGGAAACCACTGATGGGTTACTGCCAATACCGGAATCGGAGCTGATACTGAACCCTAACCTTTTGCCCCAGAACGAAGGTTATTAATGTGTGCCAAAGATGATGCAATCGTACAGTAGAAAAGAACGGCAGTCTGTTTTCAAAAGTAAACTTTTGTTTTCCTTGATTATTTTGTTAGTCGCCTGTCCCCTTTGGGGGCAGGTTAACAACAACATCAAGGCTCATTTGGAGGCCGGTAGGCTATACTTCGAAATAGGTGAAGGATTGTTGCAAAAACCGATGTTGCTTGTGAGGCATGGAATGGGACAGCATCAGATCATTTGGGCGAAACAACCGGATCAGATCCTACTTATCCTGTCACCGATACATTCCCTCTCGGGCGTAGTGATCCCATTGAAAAACGATGGTCGTACCGATGGAAAAATCCTGGGACGGTTCCCTATCATAAAAGAAAAAAGTTCCCTCCGATCCTTCTATATCGATGTGACCGACCTTTTTCTGCAAACGGCAATCAAATGGCATTCGGAGCTTCCTGAAACTGTCCTTGTGGATCGGTCCTATATTGAGGGAATAAGGCACCTTGAAAACGAAACCGTGATCATGACCAAAAGAACGACCATGTATGGGGAACAAAGAAGCACAGAGGATGTGGATTTCAGTTTCTTTATCCTGCCGGACCCAATGGAGCCAAGATTGTTCGACCATAGGATGGGTTACTTCTGTGAAGATCAATACAGTGCAATAAATGCCTACCCAAAATACGCCATGGCCAGTATCATGCGATGGCGTTTGGAAAAGAAACATAAGAACAGGAAAGTAAGCGAACCGATTGAACCCATAGTGTTCTATTTCGATCCAGCGATGCCGGATAAATGGAAGCCCTATGTAAAAGCAGGGATCCTGGAGTGGCTTCCGGCCTTTGAAGCGGCGGGGTTCAAAAATGCCATAGAGGTAAGGGAAATTCCAAAGAATGGAGAAGATTGGCCCGAAAACAGTGTTGGCTGTTCCATGGTACGATGGGCAAACCATGCGAACATAAGGGGGAGAGAGGGCAAAGGAGGCTCAACGGTCCGACAGATAGTGGATCTGCGCTCAGGTGAAATCCTGAAATCGAATATCATATTGGGAAGTTCTTACCAAGGTCTGTCCGACCAATATTTTGTACGGTGCGCCCCAATGGACCCGAGGGCCTGGCAATACCCATTCCCGGATGATCTGATGGGTGAACTGATACAGTCCGTGACCGCACATGAAGCGGGACATGCCTTTGGTCTTAGGGATGCCAATTATGGAGAATATGCCTATCCTTTTGAAAAGATGAGGGATAGGGATTGGTTGGAGGAAATGGGGCATACCCCAAGTGTGATGACCTATGCAAGACATAATTACATCGTCCAGCCCGAAGATAATATTCCACCTTCATTACTGATCCAAAAAGTGGGGCCTGCCGATGTCTATCAGATCAAGTGGGGGTATCAAACAATCCCTGATCAGACAGGTCCAAGCGAAGGGTCATCCCATCTCGAAAAGCTTATCCGCCAACAGGATTCCATTGCCTGGTACAGATACAATATTGGGTACGTTGAAATATTGGGCCCCGGCGCCACTGATGAAGTAGTGGACAATGATGACCCTATCAAAAGCACGGAATTTGGGCTAAAGAACATCGAAAGGGTATTGGAGCTGCTGCCCCAAGTGAACCATGGCCAAAAGGACAACGCCCTTTTGGAAAGGTTGCATGAGGAAACCTTGGAGCTGTGGTACCAACAGATGCAACAGGTCCTATCCCTTATAGGGGGCTATACTGTACAATATAAATCAGGGTCACAGAAAGGGGATGTCTATAGCCCCATACCCTATAAAACCCAAGAGGAAGCAATGGAATTCCTGCTTAACAATGCCTTTGAAGTTCCGGATTGGCTGTCAAAGCCCAGTTTCTTGCTGAGAATACAATATTCATCCAATTCCGATAGATTGATCGGCCATCAGTTGAAATTATTGTCGGAACTCATGGATTCCTTTAGGATGAAAAGATTGGAGCAAATGGAGGGGACCTTTCCTGATAATGAAATCACCATGAAGCTGTTGTCAAGACTAAGGAGCGGTCTTTTTAAGGAACTGGACCATGACGGAATACGGATCGGTAAACGCAGACAGGAGCTGCAAAGTGTTTATATAGCCCTTTGTATTAAGGCTGTTGCAGAAGAGAGGAATTATGGCAATACCCTAAACGATGAAAACCACTATTTGTACTCATATCATTCAAAATCAATCTTGGCACAGGAAATACTTGAACTGAAAAAGGAAATCCTCAATAGGTTGGAAACCGTCCGGGATGGTGCCACAATAGGGCATCTGAAATTATGCCTGAGACAGATCGGTAGGCTTTCTTTATAACCTATACCATATAAAGGAGGGGGCTTATATACCCCCTCCTTAGCTGACATTCAATACCGATTTAAGGATTTCTCCTCAATGGTAAGGGACAGGCAGTGCCATTCAACTGTTTGGCAACAACACCAGGGCTATAGAAACAGGTCTGGGACCCAGTGGTTGAACATGGGACCGTCACCTCATGACAAGGGTCTTCAGCAGACTGATAGATATACCCCATTATGGCAGTATTGTCATCTACCCTTGATGCTTCAACAGTAGTAAAGGCGCTGGCGGTAATGGCAAAAACAATGGCCAGAACCGGAAGTAAAAACTTGGATTTTAAAGTTTTCATGATAAATAATATTTAATTGATAATATGATCTACTCTATTCTACAGGTTTTCGATCTCACCCCTGCTACCGGCCGATAGTATCATTCCATATTTGGATTTTTTGTGTTGGTTTTTTGAGGATCTTGATAAGATGGATACTTGCCAAAATATTTTTCCGTAAGCTCATAGATGGATAGCTCGTCACCGATCAATGCCATCAGGTACTGGTCATGAACGGAAAACTCTTTAATGGACTTGTTATCAATATTATAAATGTAAAAACTGAACTCGTAAGAGCCTTTCTTCCAGTTATAGACATCAATAATGGAGGCCTCTTTTAGCATGCTCTCCAGTTCGTATTTTCCAAGTCTGTTGGAGTTGATCAGCAATAGGTCATTGTAAATGGAGGCCATTCTGTTGACAACAAGAGGGGGAGCTTTCATCTCGGTTTCACCCTTGGTATTTGTTTCCACTAATTTTATCTGTGCCTTTTGGACCGTATCTATCGTATTTTGTCTTTTGATCAGTTGCAGATCGGGATCCATTAATAGGAACTGGTTACGGTAAAAATAGATGTACCCAAGCGTTCGATGGTTCGGGGACACTGCCATGATCCCATCAACATCAAATACCCCATCAATCTGTTTTTCCAGAATACCGGTGTTCAGAACAATCTTAAAGTCATCGTGTTTTACAAGATGGCCCAGTGTTCTCATGTGGGTTTGGGCGCTTACCGTATTTATATACAGTCTATTGGTGTCAATGGGTATGGCTTTGTCAAAATATGCCTTGTCCTTCATCCAAAGATTGGCCTTCCAATCACCGATCCTCCCCCTGAAAACAAATGGTATGGCACCATCCATTACAAAAAAGTAAGGCGAATGGAATTTGATGTTTACGGAACGAAAGGGAAGGTCCGTTACGTCAAGTTCGATCCTGATATGTGCGGTGTCCCTTGTTTTTATGTCCACTTCCAAAAGATGCAATGGAGCCGTGGTGTTGCCCAGATATAACTTCCCGTTGTCATATCCCACCATATAATAGGAATCGAACTTAATGGGCAGATCATATTTGTTCAGGACCGGGTACTGGGGATATCTCCGGACAAATGCGTTGTTGCGGTGCACTTCGTTCTCCGAAAGGAGGAACAGGATCACAACGAAAGCTGCGCTCAATATACCAACAACCAACAATCTAATATGTACCTTCCTCTTTCCCATGGTGTCAGGTTTTTGGATTCCTTTCCAGGTAAAATGCACTACTTGCAGCAATGGCAATGAAAATCACATTAAATACAATATGTTCGGTCCATCCCAAATCTTCCAGCACCCCGCCACAGGAACATGGTATAAAATCACTGAAGTTCAAGATCAGGATGATGTATGTGGTGAACATGGTCATCAATGAGAAACTGGCATAAAAGGCGGATAACATGAATTTGGGAACAATGAACAGTCCGGCAATCGCCAGTTCCAATAATGGGATGCCCCAAGCGACCCAATCGGCATAAGCGGTAATGATCGGGGATTGGCCCAACTGTGTCCTGAACCCATGGAAATCCATGAACTTGCTGGAAGCAGCATATACAAAGAGCAGGATGAAGAGCGAAGCCGCTACTTTGATGAACTTTTTTGCATATCCCTTTCCGGATTCCATATCGTTTGCATTGATATGGTAAAGTTCGGGAGTTAAAATTGCTTCTTAGGGATAATTGCTTATCCCAGAGGGATTTATTGACTAGATTTCTCCCGATTTGGCTTTTTGCCTAAAGACTTTGGGGGAGCAATCGTAACGTTCCCTGAATGCCCTGGTGAAATGCGGAACACTCTTGAAGCCGACCATCTTGGCGATGGACTTGAAGTTCAGTTGTGTATATTGCACCAAGGTCCGGGCTTTTCGCAATCTTTCTTGGATCAGGTACTTGAACACCGTGGTACCGTAGAGTTCCCTAAACCCGTATTTGAGTTTGAACTCATTGGTGCCCAACTGATGGGCAAGGTCCTTGAGGTTGGGCAGGTCCATCTGTAGGTTGTTGAGGATCATGTCACGGCCCTCCCGGATCTTACGGATGTCATCGTAGCTCAGTCTGACCTTTGGCTTGGTTGGCTTTTCCTTTTTGGAGCCTTGACCACCTATATCGGCCTTTACGGCAGATTTGTCCCTCCCATTTCCAAAAGTCTTGCCTAGAGTTGTATGGAAGACGGTAACAAGAATGTTCAGGGAACCACTCCGTTCGCTTTTGATGACCGAGATATGGCAACGGTTAGGGATGACCAGGTTTTCATTGGTCATAAAGCTCAGCGGAAGGGTCATGTCGTAGAAGGTTTTTTTTCTAAGGGTTTTCCATTTCTGCTGCCAAACGTCCTTGGAAGGTTCGGTCAACAGGTCCGAAAACGGCTTTTGGATCAAGTTGCCGTGCAGTTTGGAGAGTATGGCACAGGTTTTTTGATTGACCATTTGGACGTTGCCGTCCCCATCCAGTAAGAAGCACATCTGTACCAGATGTTCGGTCGTACTCTTGGAGCTGACAAAGCCCTGATGGTAAAAGGATTCCTGGATCTCTTCGGCCAGCATGTTCAGTACGATAGCCAGGGCCTCGACATTATCGTTCCTATCGGAGGTGTCCAATCGGTAAAAGAAATTACCGCCGGCCATTTCCAATAGCATGTGCTGGATCTGTTGCATTCTTTGATCTGTTCTTAGGGGGGACATGATTTTTGGTTTATTGGTTAGGTGTTATATAGCATTCACGATCATTCAAAAAAAGGCTAAGATTGGAACCATTGCGAGAAACCGCCCCAAAAAGATCATGGCCTTGGCCAGTTCCTGAAAGGAGGCGGTAGGAATGTCCGGATGGTTGGTTTTCAGGTAGAATTGGGTCATGGCATCGGTCACTGGAGGTTCTATGATAAAGGCTAGTGCCTTGATCAGTTGCGAACCCTCCAGGGCCAGATAGTCCCTTGCTGGCTTGTCCACCCTGCGGAGATGGCGGATGTCGCAGAGTACGGGATAGGCTCGCTCCTCCTGGAACATCAATCGGTCCCTTACGATCAGCTTGGAGGCCTCAAGGTCGATTTCGATGCCCTGTTTATATATTATATGTACAATATTGTCCATAAGGATGTATTGGGCATACTTGTTTTCATGAAACTCCTGCATAACGGTTAGCAAACTGGTAATCAGGGCTTAATTTACAAAAATAATATTATATCGGTTACGGGATTCCCGTAATGCCCTTGGAATAAAAGGGATTTTCTTATCTATGAGGGATTAAAACTTATCTGAGAGGGATGAATTTAATTTTCAATACACCAATATCCTACAAATCACACTAAATTTTACGGAACCAAACACAACGACCATGGCAAAGATCAAGCACAACAATTTTCTGGATACCGTCAACGAAGTCATTTCCGATGCAGCCCAAGAGGGTGTCCTGCACCTGTACGCAGAGGGCGATGCATTCTCAGGCCGTACCATTAGGGTCAAGGACCGGGACCTGTTCCATTTTGGGACTACTGGCTATCTGGGATTGGAACAGGACCCCAGGTTAAAGGCAGCGGCAGTCAGTGCCATCCAAAAGTATGGAACCCAGTTTCCGTTGTCCAAGTCCTATATCTCCCATCCCCTGTACAGGAGTCTGGAGGAAAGGATCGGCCGGATGTACGGGCAGCCCATCATCATCACGAAGAACAGTACCCTTGGTCATTTGGGAGCCATCCCTAGTGCCGTGGACGACCGGGATGCGGTCATACTGGACCATCAGGTGCACTGGAGCGTGCAGAATGCCAGCAATCTGTTGAAGAACCGGAGCGTTCCCGTGGACATGGTCCGGCACAACGATCTGGACATGCTGGAAGATAAATTAAAATTCCATTCCCGTAGCAGGAAACGCATCTGGTACATGGCCGACGGGATCTATTCCATGTTCGGGGACAGTGCGCCCCTCCATGAACTGATGGCTCTGTCCGGAAAATATCCTCAACTGTACCTGTACATCGATGACGTGCACGGGATGAGCTGGACGGGTAGGCACGGTACGGGATATGTACAGGATCAGCTAAAGGAGCTTCCCAACAACATGCTGCTCTTCGGGACCTTGAGCAAGACCTTTGGAGCGAGTGGCGCGGTTCTGGTATGCCCGGACAGAAAGATGCACCATAGGATCAAGACCTTTGGCGGGCCCCTGACCTTTTCCGCCCAACTGGAACCTGCATCCGTGGCGGCTGCCTCGGCCTCTGCGGACATCCATCTATCGTCCGAGATCCAGTCCCTTCAGGGCGACCTGAGGGAGCGCATCCAATATTTCAACGAACTATTAGCCGAAACGGACTTGCCATTGGTAGACCAAAACAATTCCCCCGTCTTTTATATCGGCACTGGCATGCCCAAGACAGGGTACAGTTTTGTGAACCGCCTGATGGACGAAGGATTCTATGTCAACCTGGGGCTTTTCCCTGCGGTACCCGTCAAGAATACGGGGGTACGCATCACCATATCCCGGCACAACCAAAGAGAAGAGATAGAGGCCTTGGTGGAGGCCATGGCTTATCACTATCCCAAGGCATTGGAAGAATCTGGTACAGACTTGGATAGGGTAAGACAAGCTTTTAAACTGAAAGCTCGGGAAGTTGAACCAAAAGCCATTAACGGGAACCTGGATATCCAATTGGAGGATTCCATTGCCAAGGTGGACAGGGATACCTGGAACTCGCATATGGGCATGCACGGGACCGTTGATTGGGATGGCCTTTTATTCTTGGAGGCAAGTTTCCGCGGCAATGAGCGGATCGAGCACAATTGGGAGTTTCGTTACCTAATAGTTAGGGATAGCAAGGGAAAACCAATATTGGCCACGTTCATGACCATAGGGATCTGGAAGGACGATATGCTGGCCAAGGAAAACATATCAAAGACCCTTGAAGAAATAAGGGTACATGACCCCTATCATATGACCTCCAGGGTCCTGTCCATGGGTTCCCTGTTCACCGACGGCAGCCATCTGTATCTCGATCAGGACCACCCGTTAAGGGACAGGGCCTTGGACGTACTGATGCAGACCATGGAAACTTTGGAGCATCAAATGGATGCCAAAATGACCGTGCTCCGGGACTTTGATGGCGATGATCCCTTGGGAAAATTCCTGAACGGCCAAGGATTCATAAGGGTACAGATGCCGGATTCGTGCGTAGTGGATCTTGGGGGGAAAGTGGACATCGAAGCCCATATCTCCGGGCTTTCGGTCCGTAACCGTCGCCATTTCCGAAAGGAGATACAGGCCTTTGAACCGGAATTCCAGGTGGACATCCTACAGGCATGCGATGAAAAGCAATTGGGACAGGTCATCGGGCTGTACGGCAACGTCCATCGGAACAACCTCGGGCTGAACACCTTTTCCTTTCCAGAACGGGTCTTTAAAACCATGTCCGACGATCCCCATTGGGAGTTCATACTACTTTCGTTAAGGAGCCGGCCACAAAAGGTCATTGGCGTGATGTTCTGCTATAGGAACAGGCAAAAAACGTATGTTCCCGCTTTTGTGGGCTTGGACTATGATTATGTAAGGAGCCATCATACCTATCGCCAATTACTGTACCAGACCATTAAAAGGGCCATCGCCTTGGATATTGACCGCATCGATTTCGGGATGACGGCTGCCTTTGAAAAGCGCAAGTTGGGGGCGACCGTTACGCAGTGTTATGCCTATGTACAGGCTTCCGACAATTTTGCCATGGAGCTATTGGGCACCATGGAGCACGAAACATAAAATCCGATCGGCATGAAGCATCAAAAATTGGTGTCCGAATTCAAGGCGCAATTCGATAAGCTGGAGAACGGGAACGGGGACATCCTTTTTAGGGCCGAGTCAGGAATCATTATGGTGGAACGGTACATCAAACGGCTCCAGGCCCAGATAGGAAAGAAGCCCTTTGCCTCGCAGGAGGATGAGATCAATTTCTTCAAGCATGTCAAGCCCCAGTTCTTCAGCAAGCTGATCTATTATGGCCGTCTGTTCAACATCGAGAGCAAACGGCCAAGGGGCAGCAATGCCGCACAGGTCAAATACCTTCAGCACCAGATCGAAAAGCTCCAGATCTTCTTCAACGACAATCTGGAATTCTATAACTATTACCGCCGTGGGGCCATCTCCCTGGACGAACAGTACTTTGTCCGTGGAAACCGGGACCTTCGGTTGCCCCTCGAATCCTTTCATTTCATGATCGACGACCAGTTCTCCACCTGCCAGGACGGTACGGTGGCCACCATTATGGCCTATGACATGCTCATCGTGTACCTACAAAGGGAGATCGATACGTTGACGATCAACATGGACGACTTAAAAGACAAACCTATGGAACGACCTTCAAA
>TARA_R100000935_G_scaffold30156_1_pt1 | contig 31172 bp, 27 predicted proteins | sample TARA_R100000935 | Tara Oceans TARA_R100000935 (sample SAMEA2621502) | marine metagenome | biome: marine biome (ENVO:00000447); feature: surface water layer (ENVO:00002042); material: "saline water (ENVO:00002010), including plankton (ENVO:xxxxxxxx)" | depth 5 m
TGGCAACCCGAGTTCGCGCTTGCAGCGAAGGTCCGGTTCCCGCCCAAACCTACGGCGTTGATCCGATCGCGTACATTTACATCGTCTCAAACTTTGCCGGGCCTTTCCAACCTTTCTGTAGCCAAACAGCCGCCAGTTGAAACCCCGACGCTGGCCAGTCAGCAGGTGTCGGGACCATAACGATGCGCCTGACCGCAAATCCTGCATCGGCAATCAGCTTAACCCGGCTCTTCGTCGTGTAGTGTGTAAGCGGTGCCAAAAACAAAATGTTGTCAGCGATGCGAAGACTGTGAGTAAGGAAGTCGCGAAAGATGGACCACGGTGGGTTCGTGACGATCCAGTCGACTGGGGTGATCCAATCGAAAAAATCTTGGCCTTCGCTCGCCTCGCACCAATGTTTATCGACCCACTCAGGGAAAGCGTTATAAAACGCGCCATCACCGCGCGCTGGATCAAGAACGCTGCCGCGTATTTCCGACGCAAATGTTTGCTGAATTTTGTATGCGAGATCCCGCGGCGTATAGACAACATCAGCGGCGGCATCATTCTGTCCAGGCACTAAGCGTTTTGAAGGCACAATCAGAACATCGTTGATGCGCAAAATGCGCAAGTATCGGCGCAGGGTATCTATACGCCCAGCAAAGCGCGTCTCAAGGGTGACGATTGTTTGTGGGCTGATCTCCAGCCTCGTTGCCATAGCCCGCTGCGAAAGGCCTTTCGCCTGGCGTCGGGCGGCCAGGGCTGCGCCGGGCGCTACGCCCTGATCCAAAGGGGTCCAGCTCCACTTCAGCTTAAGCGCAACCCGAATGCGATCAAGCGATGCGATTGTCCCCTGCCCTTTCAAGACAAGTCGGGTCGTTTTCCAAGCAAGGCCGCTGTCACGCGCGAGGCTATCTACAGTAGCGTTTGGTATTTTTAAGGTGATCGGGAGAATGATGGACTGCATCTGCGATAGTTGGAACAAATGGTCCATAAATGCCAGATCATTTCGACGTCAGTAGTGCGACGAAAATTGGAAATGAAGCCAAGTTATGCCACGCCACGACCGATCTGTTCTGAGCACGATAAGTAGCTCAGTCCTGCGGATTTCTTACAAGCCAATCTTCGATGATCCTTCGAATTTGCTCGGGGCGCGTAGGAGGATCAGTCTCCTTTCGCCTCGCGGTATCAATTTGATCAATCGTCGCCTGAGAGAGGCGAACGTTTATTGACATGGTGTCCGTTTTTGGGCGGCCCATTTTTCCCATACAACAGTCCTTGACTAAATGGTACCAGTGAACCATATTGTTCGCATGGGCAGAGAGTTCCCGCTCTCCGCCCGATGCTAACCACGACAATCCTATGGAGATCTTCATGGCTACCAATTTCTTTAACACGCCGCCGCGCGGCTTAAAAACCCCTATCATGCCGATCGAGCTTGCCGAGGCAGCAGCCGCATCGCTTTTGGCCTTCGACGCTGGCCTTGCGCTAATGCAAAAGCTGCAGCGCACCGAGACTTGCCTCGACCCTTCCGGCTTCGATACCGCCCTGCTGGGCTTTGAGGCGGAAGTTGCCGACACTCACGCGCAGGCCGATGAGGCGCTTGAGGCGTTCTACTACTCCGATAAGGGTGCGCTCTGGCATTTGTCGGATGCCGCTTGGGTGATGTTGCTATTGCTCGAATCCGATGGTCTTGACCTTTACCCCATCGCGCAGCGGTCAGCAGGTCTGCGTCACGCAGCCGCCGCCTGTGCGCGCTCTCCATTGCCGCTTGAGAATGCTTCAGCCTCGCGTCTGCTGGCCACGGCTGAGGTGGTCGATCTGATGATCGAGGCCGCCATTGACGATTATGCCGTGATCGATCCTGATAACGTCGATCATCTGCGCGGTCTGGTGGGACGCGGTCTTGCTGCTGCCATCGAGCAGACCCAGACAAAGCATTCGGCTCCCTACACCGACCCCTGTCTCGATTGGGACTTCGGTCCTTCCTGATCCCAGCCGATCCGATACGGCACATCCTCCATTAAACCTGCATCTCAGCCCAGGGCATCCGAAGATCCGGATGCCAATGGCAGCCCCGTGCCCGGTTCCAGCCCTATTTTCTTTTAAAGGAACGTTCTTATGAGCGATTACACCCGCCTGCCCTCCGCCTTCTTGATCGCAGGCACCAGCTATCCTGCCGTCGCACTACCCCTTGATCCGTCCTGGCCGGCCATCGCCCGGTCGAAGGGTTTCGACATCCTCGGACGCGTCGTCGACCGCTATCGCTGTGTGCTGCGCTGCCATGATTGCCGCACGCCAGCGGTCGTGCGCATTAACGTCATGCGCGACCACGCCCCGCTTTGCCATGCCTGCATCCAGCGCCGCCGGGCCGCCGCCGCGAAAGCCATCGGCGCGGAGCTCATCGCCGCCGATGCACAGCACCGCCACTATGGTCACTTCCGTCTGCCCTGTGACCACGTTGTCCGGCGGCAGTATCTGCGCGTAGAGACGGCCGCTGCTGGGGGTCACGCAATTGACTGCCCAGCCTGCCGCGAGACCCGTTATGGCACGGAAGCGCAAGCCTTCGGCTGGAACCTTGCCGGAAAAGCAAAAGGCCGTCGCCCCGGCTACCGCCGCTACCGCCATCGCTGTGGCCACCGCCAGGATGTCAGCATCGGCAATATGGCCTGGGGCGACACCAGCTGCGGCGGTTGCGCGGCAAACTGGGCTGGCAAACCAAGCTTCATTTACCTGTTTCGCATTGATCTGCCGGGGCTGCCGGTGGTGAAGCTTGGCTATTCGGCGCGCCCTGCCAAGCGCCTGCGTCACCAGCTTGGAATCGCACGCGGCGTAAAGACCGAGATCCTGCGCGTGATGCTGCTGCCTTCCGGTAACGTCGCGGTGCGCGAGGAGTCGGCCTGTCATCGCATCATGCGTGAGCAACATTCCGACCTGATCGTGCCGAAGGCCACCTTCGGGGATGCGATCAATACCCAAGGCGAGATCTACCACGCTGCCGCCCTGGAGGTTTTGCATGGCCTTCTGGATGACGTTGCCCTTCGCCTGCCACAGACCGACGTGGATGCAACGAGCTGTGCGACTTCATCGACGCCGCCTGGTTCTATCGCGGTGACGAGCCCGCTCGACACACGCCGCCGCATGTCAACACATCGCCCGTAGGCTCAAACGATCTCAGAGCGGTAAATGGGTCGCCTCCGAAAAACGCTTGGACGCGGCTTCTAAACGGCAACGGCGGCATAAATCCGTCCCTTTGCACCGACCTTCGCCTGCTCGCCCCATCGCGCGCAGGCTTCCCTTCCCTTTTTCTGATCGGATCATGCCCATGTCCCAATCACCGCGTATCCCTCATCATCTCTCTCGCCGCACCGAGCCGACACATCCGGCGACAACACCTGCGACTTCCCCGCGTCTTCAGCACGCTAAGGGCGCTGCGGACGGACCCTTGGGCGATCGGTCTCACCCCTCGGCGCCCCAAATTGCCTATGCTACGACCCCTGCAGGCGATGTGTCGCAAGATCCTAATCACCCCGCTGCAGCTGCAGCGCAAACACGCGACTGCACCCGTCCCGCCTGGACGGCACCAGCGGAGCAGGCACTCGCCCGCCTGTTGCCGGATCGCCGCGCCCATCTTGGACGCGGGCTGCAACAGCTGTTGGGAGCCATGGCGCAACAGCAGGACACAACGGAGCCGGAGGTGGCGTTGCCTGCTATTGAAGACGACGACGATGCCGAACCCGTCGATGATCCGGCCATCCTCGACTGGCTGGCGATGAAAGCGCAGGAGGAGCCGCAACAGGTCGGCCCGCCTGTCAGCTTTGCTGCGTCGCTTACACCGGACGCGATCGCGCAGCAGATCGCCGCCGGGATCGATCCCTCCGCCATAAATGCCGATACGGGTCTGTCGCGCCCGCCATACGCCGTCGACGCGCACCAGTTGGTCATGCTGGCGCGGCTCTGCGCCGCGTGCGGCGATCAGGACGGGATTGATGCCATCTTGGGCGATGGATGCACGACGGCAGTCCTCTGCGGTGATGAGATTGAGATGACCACCCTCGCCGAGGTCATTCGCACGGCTGTGCGCGCCACGCCTGCGCAGGTCGGTGACCGCCGCCCGCTGCCACCCCTGCGCCCGCAGGTTGTGTCACTCTCCGCGAGCTCGTCCAGCACGCGGGAGAATGGCCAGGAGGCGGCTATAAAAGCCTTCGGGGCGCAGCATCCCGTAATCGTGCTGACGACCGACCCTGCACACTTGACCGGCGCGCTGTCCCATCTGCCGGTGATGACACTGGCACCGGTGGATGCCGGCATCGTCCTTTTTGTCCTGCGCGAGGCCGTGACAGGCACGGGTCAGATGGACGAAGCGGCGGTGCTGGCTGTCCTTCCGGGCTCCAAAGCACTTGCGCGCATGCCGGTAGCCAATCTTTTGCTCGCCTTGCGCAGCCACGGTCCGGTCAAGGCAGCGCGCCGGATTGCGGAGCTGGCACTGACACCGGCCCCGCACAAGGCCGCGCCGCCGGGAGACGACCTTGCTGCTCTCCCGGGTCTCGGCCCTGCCCGCGCACGGCTGGACCGTATCGCAGCCGACCTGCAGGCGTTCGGTGATGGTGTCCTGCCCTGGGCCGATGTCAGCAACGGCCTGATCCTCGAGGGCCCGCCCGGCACCGGCAAGACTACGATCGCTGCTGCATTGGCGCGGTCTGCAGGTCTGAGCTTTATTCCAGTGACTTGCACGGATTGGTTCAAGGCCGGCCGGTTCGAGGTGATGCTGCAGGCAATGCACAGCAGCTTTACTGCGGCCAAGGCCGCAGCCCCCTGCCTGTTTTTTATCGACGAAATCGACAGCCTGCGCGACCGAAGCGACAAGTTGGACCGCAATGCCAGCTGGAATAATGCGGTCGTCAACGCAGCTCTTCCGCTTCTCGATGGCGCAGCGGCGCAGGAAGGTGTTTTTATTGTTGGCGCGACCAATCATCCGGATCACCTCGACCCTGCAATCCTGCGCGCAGGCCGGCTTGGCCGCCGCATCCATATTGCCCCACCGCTGGAGCGGGAGCTGCCTGCGGTCTTCCGGTATTATCTTGATGCCGAACTGCCGGAGGCCGACCTCTCAGCCCTGGCTCGGCGGGGTGCCGGAATGACGCCGGCCGATATAAAAGCTGCTGCTCAAGACGCTCGCAGCATTGCCCGGGCGGCAAAGCGCGTCGTGACGATCAATGACCTTGCAGGGGCTATCGGAACCGCTCACCCACCCATTCCGACGGCACTGCGCCGCCGGATCGCGATCCACGAGGCCGGGCATGCCGTTGCGGCCTATGTTACAGGATGTGCCCGCCCGCTTGCGGTGACGCTTTCGGGAGCGACCGGTCATGTGGAATTCCTGCCATTGCTTCACGACGGCAGCACGGCGGCCACCACCGCCATACTGATCCGACACTTCGCGGGTCGCGCAGCAGAAGCGGAACTGCTGGGCGGCGTCTCGGGCGGATCAGGCGGCAGCGTCGCGTCCGACCTCGCGCAAGCTACACGCGCAGCACTTCAGGAGGCGCTGTCGCTGGGGCGCGGCAAGGATCTAATCTGGCACCCAGCGACGGACGATCCGGCAGTCCTCTTTGCCCGTCATCGCGGCCTCAAGGACCGCATCGCGGGTCGCCTCGATGGCGCTTACGCCCGCGCGCGCCAGATTATCCGCACTAATCGCGCTGCCGTGGAGGCGATCGCGGCGCACCTTGTGGTGGACGGGTATCTGGGCGAGAGCGATCTGCAGGATCTGCTGCTCTATTGCGCAGACCAGCCGCCCACCACGCGCTCAGACGAGGACGGGCTGACGTTCTGGCGGTAAAGCTGTTTCGGTCATCCCTCATTTGGCAGGACGGCCACCGTATGAGGTCTGGGCCCATTGAAACCCCGGGGCAGATTATGACCTACCTTTGCCCTCTGCAGCAAGACACTGTGTCCTGCTGCGGAGGCTGTCACATTCCAAGGTCCGTCGCATCTTCATCAGGACCGTTGGTCTCCAACTCTTCGTCGTTTGCCATTGCTTCGCCGTTGTCTTGCACCGAGCAATCAGCGCCATCGCGTTCGCTGCCGCCACTAGAGGTCCTATCTGGCGCATCGGGGTTGGTCTCAAGTTCATACCCACCGGCGTCGGGCTCATCTCCACAATCGATGTCATCCTGCCAACTCAGAAGCGTCGCGGACGGGACGCCCTTCATCACATCACGCGCCAGCGTCCCATCTGCCATGGCGATGACCACGGCACGACCCGCCGCAAGACGCTGCAACTCTGCTGCATTGTCCGCATTAACGGCACCGCCAAGGGAGAGATAGAGCGATTCACTTCGGCCTTCCCGTGCTTCCAGCGCCTTGGCGTCGATGGCCCAGGCCGTGATAACAAGGCGATCAACGTTCGGCGGCTGACCGACAGCGACACCTGTCCGCCGTCCCCCCTGCGCGAATGTCGTCTGCAGGATCCCGTCCTCATTCTGTCGTGCAACCTCGAATCCAATGATGTTGCCCGCATCGTTCCGGTGCGCAAAGAGGATCGTGCTGTCTGGTAAGACACGCAAATCGCGCGCCGGATCGTCCTGCTCTGCAAGATCCATCGCACTTTTGTCCATCCCGGCTGCTTGCGCAGCCATCACATCCGCTGCCGTCCAGAGCTGCCGGCATGCGGTATGGTCAAGGGGCGGCAGCACGTCGGAATTCTTCTCTTGGTCCGCCGCGGCATCGCGCCCCGTGAGCACGCGCCAGGCTTTACGGCGGCGGCGGTCCTGCACTGACAGCGGCACGGCATCTACCGGCGCTATGCGCTCACGGCTATCCCGGTCCTGCTGCCGTTGCTGGCGGTGGTGCTGCTCCAAACCCAGCGTCATAACTTTTGCCACAGGGCTGTCGTCCTCGTCTAAAAGCGTGGCAAGCTCTTCGCGATCCGCAGCTTGCGCGGCGGCGCGTTCAGCACGGCGGAGGCTTTCTTCCTGCCGCGCCGCAGCCGCTGCCTCGCGCGCAGCATCCGCTGCTGCATGATCTGGCCTTGGACCTGTCGCAGCAGGATGCGCGGGCTTGTCTATCGCTGATCCCGCATCCCGCGCAGCTGCTTTTGCAGCCAGCTCTTCCGCCACCTCTGCCACAATGTCCTCCGGCACCCCGCTTATGGCCAAGCCGGCCTCCGCTGCCGCCAGCGCGGCCGCGCGCAGGAACTCCCGGGGCCCCTCTACCTCGCAACGCGTCCAGCCCTTGGCTTTCCCCATCGCCATCATCAACTGCGCTTGCGCCGTCACATCGCCGTCTGCTGTAGCCGAGAGTTCCGCTCCCTCATCCACCACGACACTGCCGTCGATCAACGTGATGTGTGGCGGCACCTCGTCCAGATCGACGCGCTTAATTGCACGCACGACTGCATCCTGAAGCGTGATCCCGATGTAGCTGCGCGCCAGCAACGTCGCTTTGAATGTCTGCGACTTCGTCAGCGCTGCCGCATCATCCGCAAGTTGTCCGTATATGCGGCACGGGCGATCTTCAGGCAGTGATACCGTTGCCGCATCTACCGTCTCCTGCAAACCTTCAAATGCCCCAATCCGTGCCTCCAGCTTTTTGCGCGCAAACCGGCCGCCAAGCTGGGAGGCATTCATCACCGTATCCGATCCGATGATCCGGATTTGCGCACCGGATCCCTTTTTAGCGTAAGCAAGGCCAATCATGCGCAGCCCGTCATGCACCGCAGGCCAGGTCGTTGCACCATCCAGCACCGCGCGGATGCGGATCTTCCATGCGTCCGACAGCGCATCGCAAAGCGGCGGCATTCCGGTCTTCCGTTCCGTCTCCACGTCCCGCTGCGATGGTCCCCGCCCTGCCGCGCGGCGCGCTTTTTTTGCCTCCCAATGCTTCTGCGGCTTTGGCACAAGCCGCACCGTCGGACCATCCGCATCTTCGCCGACCTCGATATCGAAGCGTCCCCGATCCTGCGACCAGCCCTGCGCCAGTTCGATCTTCCGGCATGCCAGCTCGATGCGCTCGTAGCTGCGCGACGATCGCCACGCGGCAAACGTGCGCGGATGGATCTTGTTCACGGCCGCATGGACATGCACGCATCCCGTATCGCGATGCACGCCGATCGCGGCTTGGTGGTCTTCCAGACCCAGTTCTTCTAGCAACACCTCCATGGCAGCGATCGCCTGCGCATGCGTCGGGCATTCCGTCTCGGGCCAGGACAGCGCAAAGTGCAGCGTCTTTGTGGCACACCGCGTATTGCCTGTGGCGATGGCCCACATCTCGTCTGCTGCCTCCGCGCCCTCACCCAGGACATTCCGCATCTCCACCGCAACGGCCTTCGCGCAGACGTAAGCAATGATGCGGGCAAAATCGCTCAGTGTCGTTCTGGCAGCCGCGCCAGAGGCCTTGCGCGGGATCTGCTTGCCAATCACGACAGCTCTTTGATGATCAGGTTTTTAAACGAGGTCAATTCAGCGCGCGTCTTGTGCAGATCCGTGACGAGGTCCACGCGTCCATTCGTGTTGGCAACTTTTGCGATCTGGTTGATGTTGTTGCCAATCCTGCCGATCTCGCCGATCAGACGCTGCAGGTTCTTCCGGTTCAGCTCGGGGCGCCCCACAGCTTCAAACGCCACCGCTCGCACCCAGGCATTAGTATTGACCAAATCTGTATTTGCAGCTTCCTCAGCCAGTAGCACGAAGTCTTCCGGCGTCACCCGGAAGATGATCGTTTGCGTGCGGCGGCGGCGGTCGGACCGCGCCTTTTTGCGATCTGCGTCAGGCATCAGCTGCGGTCCTCCAATTCCTTATCCAGCTTAATCAGAAAGCGATCGAGAGGATCTTCATCGAGATCACTGACGCCTTCACCAACATTCACGTTGTCGTCGCCCGCGCGCTCCAGCTGGATATCGTCAGAGCCAGAGATCTGATCTGCCGCTTTGTCTTCGGGTGCAGTCCGTGGGTCTGGCATGGCGACAACAGGCAGGTCATCATCCGATGCAGTCACGTCTGTTTTGGTTGCGTCAGCAGTAATGCTCGGTTCAGTCCCGGCGTCGCGCAGCTGTTTCTTGGAGCCACGGCGCTTCGGCGCTGTCTCGAGCGTTACTGCAGCATTCGCGGCCTTTATCTCCCGCAGGTAGCTGCGCACCGTCCCAGCGTTGAGTGTCAGGCCGAAAGCGTCGTTCATCTTCGCGACAACTTCGGCGAGGCTGTAATTCATCGCCAGCATATGCTGCACGGCGCCTGCTGCCTCCACGATAGCCTCACGCTGCGTGAACGTGACCTTCTCCTTCGGCTGGACCGCCATCATTGCGGCAATACCGGCATCGAGTGCCGCGCGGTCGATCATTTGATGTTTTATGTTTGTCCGGGTCATACCTGTGCTCCTGTGTGTTTGCGACTGCACCCAGAATAGGCCTGATTTGCGAAAATCGTTACGCGAAATCAGCAGGTTTCACTGTCTCCTCGAGTGGAAAAATGTGGACAAACTTTCCATTCACCTCAGACAACAAGAAGCCCTCAGGCGCCGCGATGTCACGCTTCATGCACGCGAAGAAGGACCCTCAGGGCCGCCGCCGCGCGCAACAGGGGCAAACGGTTTACCGTTTGCATACCCTGCTATCGGAAAGGTCGGGCATTGCATTCGGAAGATAGACGCGCTTCAGACATCAAGTTTAACACCTTCGAAAAAGGCCGTGGATAATCTTCCGATTGCCAGATGTAGATTGAGCTGAGAATTGATGGTGATATTGGCGGTCTGGACAGATTGGCCGATCGATCCGGTGGAACGGATTAAAAGACGTGCACCTGCGTCTTGCCGCACGATTTTCACAATGGTGGGGGGCAGCCACGCGCATCAGAGAACCGCGATATCGGCAGTGAAAAATGACAGAATGAACGATTGGCTCTACGGGCAGAATGCAAGTTGAGCCTTGCCATCAACCATAACCCGCTATTAGCTCAGTGACGTGGACGTGGACGTGGTCGGTTCCCGCGTGCCGCGCTCGCAAATCAAACGCGGCCCGCCAAAGCGAACTGGGCTATCGCCGCTTCAAGATTTTCCGTAATCTCGGACATCAGGACATCCGGTTCTGCTAGGTTGTCCCAGTCAGTCATGGTCGCGTCCTTTAACAGCGCCCGATTGGGACCTCTTATTATGCAAGAAAGCCTGCGGCAAACGCAGGCTTTCTCAAGTTTGCAAGACATAGCGCTTAGATGGCGACCTGATTGACTGCGGGGCGAGGCATCACGCGTTCGTTGAGGATCGACACTGCGGCACCTGCGACAAGTGCCCAGAATGGAGCAGAGATGCTCAGAAACGTGACATTCGACATAGCCACGATCAACGCGACAAACGCCCCGATCTGATAGCCCGCCTGCCGATCAAAGGCCGCTTGAAATGCACTGAGCAACACCGTGATCATCGCAAGCCCAGCAACAGCACCGATGAGTGGCGCGGGAAGCGCCATGATCAGCGGGACTGCAACGCCAGAGAAAATGCCGAACAAAGCAAACAGTATACCATTCACCACTGTTGCGGCGTAGCGACCTTCACGATTGTCACCCGCCTGATCAGACGAGCAGATCGCCGTCATCGGTCCTGCAATATTGGCATTGTGCCCCCCCATCAGTCCCGCGAGCATACCGCCAACACCGGAAATGACCGTCATTGCATTGACCGGGGGTTTGTAATCTTCGGCGTAAAGCACCCCAATGGCTTGAGCGTTCTCGGCACCGATCACCAAAACGGCCAGCGGCACTGCAATGGCTAGAAATGCATCCACCGTGAACACCGGTGCCGTGAACTGCGGCGCGACGAAACTGATGGCGGCCTCGCCCCCCTGGAAACTACCTGTAAGGGCCACGGCGGCCAAACCCACCACTAGCGCGGTCAGCACGGGTGGCACTGTGCGCAAGAAACGCATCGACAGAAAGAACGCGAGCGTCGCGGCTCCGACGATCAAGGGCAGCTTTTCGATAGATGTCACAGCCCCGATACCGAACCGGATAAGCGCCCCCGCAATCATTGCCATGACAATCGGCATCGGGAGCAAACGCATAACTTTGCCGATCAAACCGGTAATGCCAAGAACGAACACCATCGCACCAGCCATAATAAAGGCACCGACCGCCTGATCGAAGGGAAAAGTTCCAAGTGCCCCGGCCACAAGCGCGGCACCGGGGATGGAATATGCGCCGGTGATTGGCAGCTTGTAGTAAAGCGCCATGATCAGGCTGATCAGCCCGCCCAGACCATAGATCGCAAGGAGCCATGCGACTGTTTGGCCTTCGGTCAGATTGCCATTGTTCGCCGCGCCGATGACGATCAGCGCCGGGCCGGAACAACCGAAGATTGCCGCCACGAGACCGGCGCTTGCTGTCTTGATATTCAGCGCGCGGCCCAGTCCTCCTATCCCTGCGGCTAGTCCTGGCCCTCGCTCGACCCAGCCCTCTTGTGTTTTCCTATCCATCGTATCCTCCCTGATGTTGATGTGGTATGGTCTGTCGTTCACCGACCGGTGAATTGCGGCGGACGTTTGGCGTGAAACGCCTCTACCCCTTCGCGGAAATCGTCCGACTGGCGCAGGCGGCTGTAGTTGAGCCCCTCCATCTCAATGGCTGTGCTCAGCAAAGCGTCGTCTGTGTCGTTCAGCAGCTTCTTGGCGGTGCGCTGCGCCATTGGCGAAAAGGTGCGCAATTCGGCGACAAGATCGGTCACGGTCTGGTCCAGCGCATCATCAGCCACGCATTCCGTCGCTATGCCCCAGTCGGCCGCTTGCCGACCACCGATCCGTTTGGACCGCATGACGATATCCTTGGTTCGGGTCACGCCGACGATCTTTTGCAGCCGCGCCGACCCACCCGATCCGGGGATCTGGCCCAGCTTCTGTTCTGGCAGCGCATACTGGCAGCTTTCGGCGGCAATCCGGAAATCACAGGCCAGCGACAGTTCGAACCCGACGCCAAAGGTATAGCCACGGTTGGCCGCAATGACCGGTTTCGAACAGCGCGCCGGAGCGGCGACGTTGTCCGCAAGGTGAGAGACATGCTCAGGGCTGGCCTCAAGGAACCCCTTGATGTTGCCGCCGGATGAGAAATGATCGCCCGCGCCGGACACGACGATCACGCGGATCCGTGCGTCGGCGTCCAGCGTCTCGAACACAAGGCGCAGCTGGTCGCGGGCGGCCATGGAGATGACGTTGTAGGGCGGGCGGTCGAGCACGATGTCTGCGCGTTCGGTCGCCGTGTCCAGCGTGACGCGAAAGCCGTCGAGGCTGGACACGCGGGGATCTTCGAAGGTGTAAGTCTCGGTCATGTCGGTGTTCCTTTGGTTCAAGTAGTGGCTGTTTGGGCCGTGCCGGCCTTGTCCGTTTCAGCGGAGGACACGGGTTCGGGATCGAATTCACCCGCGACAAGCAGCCGGCGCAGCAGTTTGCCGACGGGGGATTTGGGAATTTCGCGCACAAATACGTAGCGCCGAGGCCTGCGAAAATTGGCCAGATTTGATGCGCGGCAATAGGCTTCCAGGTCGTCGCTGGACACATCACCACCGCGTTTAACAAAGGCCACTACGATCTTGCCCCAGCGCTCATCTGGCAGACCGACAACGGCCACCTCGGCCACGGCGGGATGTAAAGACAGACAACTTTCCACCTCAACCGGTGACACGTTCTCGCCGCCCGTGATGATCATGTCGTCAGCACGGCCGGTCACGAACAGATCACCGTCGGCGTCGATCAAGCCGCAGTCGCCGGTAAAATACCAACCGTCCTGGATCGATTTGTGATCTGCCTCTGGCCGGTTCCAATAGCCCTCGAATGCCTCGTCACCCGTCATGCTGGCCACGATTTGGCCTTCTTCGCCGGGAGCGCACAGCACATTTGCATCGCGGGTCCCCAGCGGCACGACGCGGATGCGCTGGTTGATCCCGGCACGCCCGGCCGATCCGGGTTTCGCAGCCGCATTCTGGCAAATGGTAAAAGTATAGACTTCTGACGAGCCGTAGTGATTCACGAAGATATCCGGCTGAAACGCCTCTGTCAGCTTGCGTAGCAGCCCATCCGTCATGGAGGCACCGGCAAACCCCAGCTTGCGCACGCTCGCCACCTGATCTGGCGTAAAATCAGGATGATAGACGATGTCGTGATACAACGTCGGGACCAGGTAGAGGTTTGTCACGCCGTGTCGGCGGATAGCACCCAGTGCGACAGGCACGTCGAAGCGGGGAAGACAGACGAAAGTGCCGCCGATCAGGCTGGCCGACAGCAGCGACCGCACCCCCATCGTGTGATAAAGCGGCATGACCCCAAGTGTGCGCTCGCCCTGCGCATACATATTTTGTGCCACGTGGGCGACCGCCGCGGCACGTTCGGCATGATGGCGTCGCGGAACGCCCTTGGGCCGTGACGTGGTGCCAGAGGTATACAGCATCAGGGACAGATCGCTTGCAGCAGCACGGGGCACCGCATCGGCGGCGGTTCCTGAGAGCATGGCAGTCAGGCCGTCTGGCCCATCCAGCGGATGCACGGCGATACCCGCAGCGCCCCGTGACGCGGCGACCGCATCGGCAGCGGAGGCGTCATGGAACAGAACGCGCGCGCCACTGTCATGTAGGGAGTAGTCAAGTTCCTCTCCCGACACGCGCCAATTTATTGGCGTGATGACAAGACCGGCCAACTGGCACGCCCAATGCAATGAGGCGTTTTCCCAGCGGTTCTGCAACGCCGTCACCACATGGTCGCCTGGTGCCAGTCCGATCTGGCCCAGGGCGTCAACCAGTGCGCTGATCCGCGTGAACCACGCGCCATAAGTAAATGTCAGATCGCCGTCGGCGATGGCCAACGCCAATGGATCTCTCTCGACAGAGCCTAGAAATCCGGTTCCAAGATCAAGCATCTTTATCTCCTCCCTTGATGCGTTTCTGGGCAGCCAAGGCTGCGCTGATAATCGGGGCGTAGCCCGTGCAGCGGCACAGATGACCCGACAAAGCCTCGCGAATGTCGGCTACGCTCGCGTCGGGATTGCGGGCGAACAGCGCGTCCAACGACATCAGGATGCCGCTGGAGCAAAAGCCGCATTGTAACGCGAAATGGTCGCGAAAAGCCGCCTGCAGCGGTGACAACTCGGGTCGTGCGCCGACAGGGCTGGCAGTCTCCAGCGCCTCAACGGTGCGGATAACGCAGCCAGTCGCTTGCCCCGCCAGCATCAGACAGGCGCGGGCAGGTTCGCCGTCGATCTGCACCGTGCAAGCCCCACAAACCCCATGTTCGCAGCCAACATGTGTGCCGGTAGCCCCCACGGCGTGGCGCAACACATCTGTTAACAGCGTCCGGGGCGAAACGCGGGTGATGACCGCTTTCCCATTGAGGGTAAAGGTGATGTCGTGGGCCTCTGTGGCGGTCATGCGCGGCATGAAAGAGCCTCCATAATAGTTGCGGTGCCGACTTTTCGCACCAGATCGCGGCGATAGCGGGCGGTGGCATGCAGGTCGTCGCGGGCCTCCAGGTGCCACGCGAAATCGTTCAAGCGATCGGCGAGGTCGGACAGATCAGGCCCCAGCGACAGGCGGCGCGGTGTATCGGCGACGCCGCCGACGGTCAGCGTCACCGATCCGTCCGCCTGCGCGACAGCAGCACAGGCCACAATGGCAAAGTCACCATAGCGTCGGGACACCTCACGAAACGCATGACCGCTGCCCGGCGCAGGTTTCGGAAAGGTCAGTGCGGTGATCATCTCACCCGGGATCATCGCGGTGGACATCACGCCGACAAGGAAATCGCTTGCCGCAACGACCCGTATCCGGCGGCGGCGGCGCAGGGTCACGGTACCGCCAAGAGCTAGGAGGCAAAGTGGCAGTTCTGCACTGGGATCGGCATGGGCGACAGAGCCGCAGACAGTGCCGCGGCTGCGCAGCTGTGCATGTCCGATCATCGGGATCGCGGCCTTCAGCAAGGGCAGCGCCTGCCCCAGATCCGACCAGCGTTCGAGCCCGGCCTGCCGCACCGCTGCACCGATCGTCACGTCATGTAGGGTCTGGGTGATCTGGCCCAGTTCCGCGATGCGTGTGATATCGACCAGCGTGGCTGGCCGGGCCAACCGCATGTTCAACATGGGGACCAACGATTGCCCTCCGGCAATCACACGTGCATCGACACCGCCATCGTCCAGCGCCTCAAGAGCTTCGGAAAGATCGGCCGCGGCGACGAAATCAAATGCAGCTGGTTTCATGACCGGCCCCCTTTCCACATCTGCGCAAGCATGGCGCGGCCCAGCGTTACCGCGGCACGCAGCCGCGCCAATGAGCCGCCCTCCGTGCCGTTGCCGCCGCTGTGGCGGGCCAAAGCCCGAAAGAATTCACCGATCACGACCTTGGCGGCACCGTCCAGCAGCCGGCCACCGACCGACGCGACCTTGCCGCCGATCTCCGCCTCGTAGCGGTAGGAAATACGCGTGCCACTCGGAATGTTTGTCAGGGTGATCCGGCCACTGCCTTGCCCGCTTCCCAAACCGCCAGTGACGTGACCGGTCAAAGTGACGGCCTCCGGCTCTTGAAGATCGGACAGGACGATATCCGCCTTGTATCGGCCTCTGACAGGTCCGACGCCCAGCGTTACATCCGCCTTGAACCGGGTGTCCCCCAGCTTTTCCACGCCGTGCGAGCCCGGGATGATCGCGTCCAACGTCGCGGGGTCCAACAGCATCGCCCAGACCTGCTCTCGGCTGGCGGTGACATCGGCGCTGCCGTCACCCGTCAGCTTGCGCCCGCCGGTCGCGCTGTTCGGTTCCGACGTTTTGGCCAGCGGCGTGATGGGGTCAGGTTCCGCGCCAAAGATCAGCGGCGCCAGTTGCGATGCGGTCACCGGCAAGCGGATGTCAATGGACTTGCCTGCGCCCGCCAGCGCATCGACGACCGCATTGGCGATGCAGACCGGCGTAGACATGCAGTTGCCCTCGCCCACGCCTTTGGCCCCCAGCGGGGTAAAGGGCGACGGGGTCTCGTGGTGCAGGATCTGAAGCTCCGGCACCTCCATCACAGTGGGCAGCAGATAATCTGCCAGCGTGCCCGACAGAAAACTGCCATCCGCCCCGTAGGCGTATTCTTCCATCAAGGCGGCACCCACGGCTTGGGCGAAGCCACCGCGCACCTGTCCGTCTACCATCGCCGGGTGCAAAATGCGCCCGCAGTCGTGCATCGTCACATAGCGGTCGATCCGCGGCGCGGCCGTCACCGGATCAATTTCAATCCCGCAGAAATCAAAGATGAAGCCGTGGCACAGCGACGAATTGATACCGTCCTGCGCGTTGGGTGCGGCAAGTTCGGGCGGCGACCAGAACACCGTTTCGCGCAGTGTCTGGTCCACTTCGTCCGGAAGTGTGCCGGGGGCCCAGTGGGCTGCCGCCGCGACGCGGGCGAAGGACAGCGTATTGTCAGGGTTATCGCGTGCCCCCACGCGGCCCCCAGCGAAGATGACATCACCCGCCGCGATCTTCATTTGGGCGGCAGCGACTTTGGCCAGCTTGTCGCGCAAACGCCGGGCCGCCAGATGCGCCGCCCCCGCCACGGCCGGGGCAAAGCGGGACGCGTAGTTCCCCGACGCGATGGACCAAGCATCCCTCAGGGTATCGACATCGGCCACCACGCGCACCGCATCAAAGGGCAGACCAAGTCCGTCAGCCACGACCTGCGCCAGCACAGTCCGGTGGCCCTGCCCCTGCGGCACCGACGCGACCTTGACCGTCACGGTGCCCAGCGGATCGATCGCAACCGTGGCGGTGGATTGCGCCCCGTTCTTTGGCCCCGCCTTGGCACGTTCTTCCGGCGTCAGAACCGTGGTGATATACCCCATGTTTGACACCGATGGTTCCACGATACAGGCATAACCGATCCCGTATATACGCCCATCGGCGCGGGCGGCATCGCGCCGTGCATAAAGATCAGCCAGCCCACCCGATGCGACCGCCGCATCTATCGCGGTCTGATAGTCGCCGGAATCCAGCAAGGCACCGCTGGCCGTGTGATAGGGAAAGGCATCCGCAGGCACCAAATTGCAGCGGATCACAGCCAGCCGGGGCAGCCCCAGTTCGCGGGCGATGGTATCCATCAGCCGTTCCAGCGCGTAATAGACCTGTGGCCCGCCAAAGCCACGGTTCAGACCCGTCGGCGTCTTGTTCGTGAGTACGATGCGGTTGCGTATGGCGAGATTGGGGATGGCATAGGCACCCGTCATGTTACCGTGCATCCGGTAAAGCGTGGCCGGTTCCGGCGCACGCAGATGGGCACCGCAATCCTCGATCTGATCCCAATCCAGCGCCGTGATGCGCCCATCTGGGTCTACCGCTGCGGCCAGCCGCGTCTGACGGTTGGTGGCCGAAACGCTGGCCGAAAGGTGTTCCAGCCGATCCTCGATCCATTTGACAGGCGCGCCCGCGACGCGAGCGGCCACCGAAGCCAGGATGATATAGGGAAAGACCCCCTGCTTGATCCCGAATGAACCGCCTGAATCGGGCGGGGTGCGCAGGCGCAGGCGATTGCCCGGCACCTGCAAAGCACGCGCGATCACCGCGTGAATCGAAAATGGCCCCTGAAAGTTCGCGGTGACGTCATAGGCGTCGTCGGTAGGATCGTAGCGAGCAATGACGCCGTAGGTTTCGATCGGGGTGCAGGCGCTGCGAGGATAGGTCACGTCCACGGTGATCCGCCGGGCAGCCGCAGCAAAGGCGGCCTGCGGATCGCCATAGCAAAAGCTGCGATCGTTGATCACGTTGCCTCCCAGCGACGGATGCAGCACAGGCGCGTCCGGTGACAGCGCGGTGACAGGATCAACGACCACGGGCAGCGGCGCATAATCCACTACAACCAGATCGGCTGCATCCTCTGCCAGATACCGGTCCGTTGCGACGATCATCGCGACCGGCTCTCCGACATAACGCACGCGGTCCACAGCCATGGGCCAGCAGTTCACGTCCGCCTTGACCCCAACGGTCATCGACCGGGTCAGACTGGCAACATCAGCCCCGGTGATAACGGCCAGCACACCCGGTGCCTTGGACGCAGCGGTGATGTCGATGGAGTCGATGGTGGCGTGACCATGCGGGCTGCGGACGAAGGCAAGGGCGCGGGTGCCGGTCGCGGTTGGTAAATCATCGATGTATTGGCCACGTCCAGTCAGCAAGCCTGCGTCTTCGACACGTGGTATAGACCGGCCGACTAGCGGCGCATCAGATATATCTTTCATCGCTCCCCCCAGGCTGCTTTTGCAAACCCATGAAGGAAACCTAAGCGGCGGGGATCGCGCAGGGCGATACCGCCCCGGCTCGCCACTTACCCTGGCGTCTCATTTTGTGGCGAATGGCGCGGGAAAGTCGCGTGCTGCGCGTCAGGAGGTGGTGCGGTTCAGCGCCGAAACTGCGCGAAAGACGCGGGGCGATGATCCTGCGTGATCGTGAAAGAACCTTGAAAAATGAGCCGGCAGCGAAAAGCCCAAATTGTCGGATAAATCGGAAAAACTGCTATCCTCATGTGCTACGGCCTGAATGGCCTGCTCGACCCGGATCATGTTGAAATAGATGCGCGGCGCGATTCCTGTTGTCGTCTCGAACAGGCGAAAGAAGTGCGCCCGCGATAGCCCCGACTCGCGGGCCAGCGATTCCATAGAGTTGATTGCCCCTGGATTATCGCGCATGAGACGCACTGCCTTCAGGATCCGCCTATCCTGCGGGCCCACCGCATCCGCCATCGCCCGGATGGATGGCGCGGCGTCGCGCCAGAGGGCGCAGCGTTCGATAACCGACACCATCAACTTTCCAATCAACGACTCGTGCTCCGCTGCGGCGCCGGGGTCATGAATCATTGCCTCCGCAATGGCACCAACTTGTCTGCGCATCTGCGGAGTAATTGTGCCGCCTGGCCTCGGAAAAAATCCTGGGTTAGCGCTGGCTCGCCAATTGCCGCGAAATAGGGCCAACCAACGCGGCTCGATGTAGAGCGCCAGAATGATTGTCGGCGGCTGATTTAGCTGGTGAACATAACTGTGGTGTTCCCATGCATTGATCAACAACGCAGACTCGTCGGTCAGGTCTATAATCCGACCACCCACATCAAAGCGCGAGTCCTGCCCCTCCACTTTGATCAATACATGGCATTGAGCATGGACATGCTTCACGAGCGGCCTGTCCATATCCAGCAGCGCCACACGACCGAACTGTCCCAGTGCTATCCTGATGGCAGATGACATCGAAAAACTATATCAGCAATCCTTCCTTGGTCAACGTCAGGGAAAGTTGGGCCGGCCACCTCAGCCTGTGAACGATAGTCTGTAAAAAAGTTTTCCACATGCAGTTTGCGGCGACCGGTGGAAGCGTCCTGCATTTTTCGGCGCAATCATTTATGTTCATGTCAAGCGGCACTTGGATGCCTTTTGTCAGAAACAGATTGATTGAGCGCCCCGGAATTGGCTTCGGCGGCGGCTGGAGAAACACGTCATGGCGCGTGAACGGAAGAAGATTGCCGGACGCAAGGGGGGCCCTGAGAAGGGCGCGCCTGACGTGTCTATGGCAACTTCTTCCACGCCACCCCTTGCCAAACCGGCGGCGCGTTCTCACTCTCAGGATCAATTCCATGCATTGATCCGCGCGCTCGCCCAAGAACTGGCCCGTCAGGACCACGGCCGCGACGCGGATTGACGGAACCAGGGGAACGACCATGACCAAGCTCACGGCAGCCATTTACGCACGCTTTTCGACAGACATGCAACGCGACGCTTCGATCGACGACCAGGTGCGCGCCTGCAGAGAATACGCGGCACGCCAGGGTATCGACATCGTGGCCACCTACTCAGATCGTGCGATCTCAGGTGCCAGCTTAATCCGCAGCGGCGTTCAAAATTTGCTAAGGGATGCGGCGACAAAATCATTCGATCTTGTTCTGACTGAATCGTTGGACCGCTTGTCGCGTAATCAAGCGGAAATAGCTTGGCTCTATCAAAGGCTAAAGTTTCAGGGTAGCCCGATCGAGACCATCGCCGATGGAAGGGTTTCCGAGATCCACATTGGGCTTAAGGGCACGATGAACGCCCTCCAGCTGACGGACATTGCTGCCAAGACGCATCGCGGATTGAAAGGCCGCGCGCTCGCTGGCAAAAATGCCGGCGGCAAAGCCTATGGCTACAAGCCTGTCCGGAAGTTCGATGCGGAAGGGGAGCCCATTCGTGGTGATCGCATCATCGACACGGCGGAAGCCGCTGTCGTCCGACGCATCTTCAAAGACTATGCCAATGGGATATCACCGAAGAAGATCGCTGGCATGCTCAATGCCGAACGCGTTCCGGGTCCGTCTGGCAAAGGCTGGGGCGCTTCCACCCTGCATGGCAACCGTGAGCGGGGAACCGGTATTCTGAACAACGAACTCTACATCGGCCGCCAGATCTGGAACCGTTTGACCTACGTGAAGAATCCGGACACTGGCAAGAAGGTATCTCGCCTTAATCCCGAAAGCGAGTGGACTACTACACCTGTGCCGGAGCTGCGGATCATCGACCAGGAGCTGTGGAACGCCGTTCGCACCCGGCAGGGTGCGATGAAGACGAAGAACACCGATGTGCCGATTTGGGACCGTCGCCGGCCGCGCACGTTGTTTTCAGGACTGATGACCTGTGGGTCGTGTGGTGGGGGATACTCCAAGATCTCGAGAGACCACTTCGGTTGCACCGCCAACCGCGCCAAAGGTGATGCGGTCTGCCAAAACACCCAGACGATCCATCAGCGCGAACTTGAGGATCTTGTTCTAGATGCGATGCAGCATACGCTAGTGGATGAGACGGCGCTCGAGATCTTCTGTCAGGAATACGCCAAAGAACGCAATCGCCTCCGCACCGAGGCAACGGCAGACCGTGACGGGCTGGAGAAAGAGCTGACGCAGGTCAAGCGGGACCACGGCAAGCTGATCGATGCAATCGTCGCCGGCGTCTCGGCGGAACAAGTCAAAGATCGAATGAACATCCTAGATGATCGCCGCAAGCAGATCGAGGCGCGACTGCGCATCTCCCCTACCCCGGAGAAGATCCTGATTCACCCGAAGATGGCGGTGACTTACCGCGAGCGCATCGCTACTCTGATTAAAGGTCTGTCGGACCCTGACGGAATGGACGAAGCCAAAGAGGGGCTGCGCGGCCTGATTGAGCGCATCGTGCTGCGACCAAATGCAGAGACGGGCCACTTGAGCGTCGAACTTGAAGGGGACCTATCGGGCCTGATGATTCTGGCGCTGCGGGCCGACGGATATCGCAGAACACAAAAATCCGCCGCAGCGGATTCTCAAGCGTCTGATATTGTTCGAGAATTAGTGTTGGTTGCGGGAGTAGGATTTGAACCTACGACCTTCAGGTTATGAGAGCGATTCTCCCCAGTCTCACTGCATGCGCTCCCATGCGCCGCGTTACTCTATCTCATTGAATTACATGATTTATAATTGACGACCTTTGCGCTCAGCCCCTACCCCTTTGGCTGAGTTTAGACGCCGCGTGCTTCCACAGTGCTTCCACGGACGCAACGGCCAGAGGGAGATCGACATGCCAAAACTGACCAAGCGCAGCGTTGAAGCGATGCAGCCGGAGACAAAGGATTACTTTGTCTGGGACGACGACATCAAAGGGTTCGGGGTTCGCATCATGGCGTCTGGCGCACGGACCTATCAGGCTCAGTATCGCAAGGGAGGCCGCACCCGGCGCATCAGCCTCGGACGGCATGGCAACATCACGACGGAACAGGCACGGCTCAAGGCGCGGGAAGTTATGGGGCTTGTCGCCAAGGGAGAGAACCCCGCCGAGGACATCGCCCAGCATCGCCGCGCCCCAAGCGTTGCCGCCCTTTGCGAACGGTTCTTTACCGCCCATGTGATGGAAGCCTGCAAACCGACGACACAGGCCGAATATCGCCGCGCCATCGACAAGTTCATCACCCCCGCGATTGGCGCGTTCCGTGTGGTCGATGTTGAGCGTAAAGACATTGCCGAACTACAGCACAAGCACCGCGACATCCCGTATCAGGCCAACCGCACCCTCGGCGTACTGTCAAAGATGTTCAATCTGGCGGAGGTATGGGGCTTGCGCCCGGATGGGTCGAACCCCTGCCGCCATGTCCCAAAATATCGCGAGAAGAAACGGGAACGCTTTCTGTCGCAGCAAGAACTGCAAAGGCTGGGGCAAGTGCTGGCTGAGGCGGAGCAGGACGGTACCGAAAGCCCGTTCATCATCGCGGGGTTCCGGCTGTTGATCCTGACCGGGTGTCGTTTGGGCGAAATCCAGACCTTGAAATGGACTTACATCAAGCCGCGTCATATCGAATTACCCGACAGCAAAGTCGGCGCACGGCGCATCCCCCTGCCCCAAGCCGCGCAAGACGTGCTGGATGGCCTGCCCCGCCAATCGGAAAATCCCTACATTATCGCGGGCAAGCTCGAAGGCTCGTACGCAATGGATTTTCAGCGTCCTTGGCGGCGCATCAGAGCGCGGGCCGAATTACCCAGCACCCGCATTCACGATCTGCGCCACACATACGCGTCGATGGCCGTATCAGGCGGGATGCCAATTCAGATGGTCGGGCGGCTTCTAGGGCATAGCCAGTTACAGACCACCATGCGCTACGCACATCTGGCCGATGAACCTGTCTTGGAAGCGGCACAGCATAACGCCGCACAGCTTAGCGGACTGATAGCGCCTTCGATGGCCAAAACAGGGCCACGCTTACAGTTAGTGCAATAGGGTTCAGGTGCGCATGTGGTTGATGGATCAATGACCGCCGGACAAACCAGACCTTCATCGTGTCATGCTTTTCCGAAATTGTCATCCAGGACACTCGCTACGAAACTCTCGCTGCGCATTCGGGCCAGATCAGGTAAAATAGCGGAAAGCGGGACGTCCAATTGGTATTTCATCCGGCCATCATCGAAAGTGCGGGTGGCTTCGCCGTTCAACATTGTGGGAATTATTTGCAGCAGCAGGCGCGTGCCAAACTGCTGTCCATTGCTATTTTTGCTTTCAGATAGAGGGATCGCTTTACCCGATTCCTCTTGCCAGACCAGCACCAGACGTTGCTGATCCTGATCTTTGCCCGGCCGGACGCTATATGTCACCGATATCCTGGCTTCGTCCCATGCCAACGCGCCATACTTCTGTGCGTTTGTCGCCAATTCGTGGATGGCGAGGCTTATCTGCTGGGCGGCTTCGGCATTGATATCCACTTCCGGACCATCCACATGGACCTTGTCGGGGTATGTCTCAATTACCGGGACAAGTTGTTTGGTCACAACATCTTTTAGATCGGCAGACGATCGCTCGTGCCGTTCCTTGATCGCCCCGGTTGCATCAGCCAGCGCACTTAGACGACCAGTCAAAATCTTAGTAAACTCCGCCACATCCGTCTGCGTGCGCGATGACTGACGGGCCATTGAGGTGACAACCGCAATCAGATTGTGGCTTCGATGCATGGCTTCCCGCGCGGTAATGGAAAGCTTGGCATTGACCTCTTTTAACTCCGCCGTACGCTCTGCCACAATCAACTCCAGGTTGTCCTTAGCTTGATGCAGCGAGTCCAACGTTTCTTTGTGGGCCGCCACCTCTTCCTTCAGCTGCTGATTTGCTTGTTCCATGTCATTCAGGCTGGGCAGCGAAACAATAGTCGGCACAAGCTTAAAAAGGACGACGGCGGTCGTCGCGGATACAATCCCAGTGGCCAGCTTGACCATACCCACAAACGGATAGATCGGCATCCAAAGTGTAACAACAGACAGCGCGTGTGTGATGCCGCAAAGCAAAATGAACGACGCAAACAGTAAGACCAGTCCGCGCTGTTTTATGTCGTGACGCCTTACCAAGACCTTCACCAAAGCAAATGGAATCGCGAAATAAGCCGCAACGATCAAGAGGTCTGATCCGGCCCAAAGAATGAGGAGCCAGGGCTCCCACAATAGGCACATGCCGTGCGGCATGTATTCAGAGAAGTCTGTTAAATTCGAAAGCATGGCGGGACCCCGGTTAGTCTTAAAGCCAGAACAGCTTCGAGTTTGGCTCGAAAACACGACTGCGTGAAGCAGTATTGTTCCCGTTCAACCGCCACAAGCTTTTTGATGACGAGCTTATCGGCTCCTGCGGTTGCATTAGGCTCCAAGCTGACATCCGGCCCCGTCCGTGGTGTTTTGGGTTCTGAACCTTACGGATAAGGCCGAGAGCTCGCTGAGCGCCGCTTCCTATCCTATGTAAGGCAGCCTCCCACCTTACGTTACCTTACATAGGGCGGCTGGCCGCCGGATGGTCTATCTGGCAGACCCCTATGTAAGGTAACATTAGGCAAGCGAGTGACGGATGGCGGAACAACCAGCAGACCCATTAGATAAGCTGTGGCGGGCAGGCGTTCCGCTTTCAAAGGCATGGCTTGCCTATGCGCAACCAGACTTGAAAGCAGAGTGGACCGCGCTTGAAGGCAAATCTGCACTGACAGCCCTGACCACATCGGTTAAGCAGGCTGGCCTTCAGGACAAATGTGACACTTCGCAAAGCGGCGCGTCCATCCAGAACCTATTGCAGCCAGCACAGGACATCTTGCAGGCGCGCCTGAACGTCACGAAGGCGCTGCAAGGCAACATTCTGGAATACCTTAAGGACGGCCACGCGTTTGCTTATGGCTTCGAGCCGCCGCGACACCTTGCGTCTGTCCCTGTAGCGCTTCCTAAGGGTATCTGGAAGGGCGCGTTCGACTGGAACAGCAGCACGATCACCTATGCGGGTTTGAGCTTTGTCCAAGTCAGGGTGACGACACGGCGCATCCGAAAAGAAATTCTCAACTTGGGCGAAGCAGCGCCCATCCCGCCGGCAGCGTCGAGAGGCCGCCCGTCTGTTGCCCGTTCTATAAGGGCGGCGGCCAACGCTCTGTTGCAGGCTGGCGAAATCGACGTCTCACGCTCAGCCAGATCGCACCACCCAGACATACGTAACTGGTTACTTGAGAACACCGATGATCTGCCCGTTGCGCCAAAGGACATCCACGACGAAACCATACGTCAGTATTTCTCACCTATTTTCAACGAGTTGAAGAAAACCAATAAACAATAAAATCGGGCCTATTTTATTGGTATTTTTATTGGTTCGGGCATCCCTCATCTCTTGTCGTAAGGCAGCGACAACAAAGGGAAAGTCGATGAAACATACTGAAAATAGCCAGCCAACCGAAACCGCACCGCACGCATTCTGGGATGGCTTCATCCCCGAAGCTGAGGCGGCAGACTTCCTCTGCCAGTCGGTACGCACCATCCAGAAATGGCGCGTCACCGGGGCTGAACTTGATTCCACAGTGGCGGAAAGCCTGGTCGGGACAGCCATCGAAAATATCCGCGCGCAGCCTTAGGTTGTTTAGTGTAGCGTTTGGCGCACCACTTATTCCTATGTAAGGGATTTGACGCCAGGCGACGGCAATAGCGGATATCCCTGCATATCTGCGACTTTATCAGCATCGACAACTTATGCTGAAAAGGCCTTAAAATATGAACTATCCACTTCCAAAACCGAACCTCCTGACGCCGCAAGACGTGGCAACGCGGCTGGGCGTGTCCACAACGACGCTTGCGACCTGGCGCTGCACCAAACGCTACGCCCTGACCTACATCAAAGTCGGACGGCTTGTCCGGTATCGCTTGGCAGACCTGGAAGCCTTTGAAGCGTCCCGCGAACATGAGGTGGGGCTATGAGCGTTCAAACTAACTGGCGCAGCGTGTCATTCGTTGTGGTCAATATGGCCTGCATGGACCGCTTCCCTGGCCTCTTGGCGGCCTGGCTGCCCGATGGGCGGCGCTGCGGCCAAGAATGGGTGGCCCGCAATCCGACCAGGGCAGATCGCCGCGCCGGATCGTTCAAGGTGAACACCGTAACTGGACGCTGGGCAGACTTCGCCACAGGTGACGCAGGCGGCGATCCTGTCAGCCTTTACGCCTACATAAACGGGTTGAAGCAAACCGATGCGGCCCGCGTCCTGGGCAATGAATGGGGGCTGAAATAATGCGCGACAATCTGAAAGCATTGCGCCACCCGAAAGCAGGCGCACCGACAACGCAGCACCTTTACTGTGACGCCCAGGGCAACACCGTCTTAATTGCCAATCGCTTTGAGCGCGGCGACGGTGACAAGTTCTTTATCCCCTACGACGTGGCCGCGCAGACCTGGACCGCCCTGGACAGCCGCCCGCTGTATCGCCTGCCTGAACTCCAGGCGGCGAACCTCGATCGCCCGATCATCGTGGCCGAAGGCGAGAAATGCGCCGATGCTTTGGCGGGACTTGGCTTTATTGCGACGACGACTTTTGGCGGATCGAACGCGGCCCGTAAAACCGATCTGTCGCCCCTTACAGGGCGGCGGGTCATCGTATGGCCCGACCACGACGAACCAGGCCAGAAATACGCCGCGCAAATCGCTGATACGTTACATAGGGAATTTAAGACCCCGGCGAAGGTGGTCCCGATCTCCGATGCGTTCCTATGTAACGTAATGGTACAGAGCTCAGCCGATCCGGCAGCACAGCCTGTTACCTTACATAAGGGATGGGACGCCGCTGACGCCATCGCAGGCGGCTGGGGTGTAACTGAGATCAATCGACTCATCGCCCTTACGTTAGATGATGGGCCGCCACCGCCCGAAGCTGACGATGCCAGCGTTGACGTCCCGCTCTTTGAGGACGCCGACCTGTGGCACAGTCCGGACAAGACGCCCTTTGCCACGATCCGGCGCGGCGATCATTTTGAAACCTTCGCCCTGGGCAGCGGCGGGTTCAAGCGGCTGCTGGCGTATGAGTACTTCCAGGCGAAGGGCAAAACGCCCGCCGCCGCCAAACTGGACGACCTGTCGCGGCAGTACATCGGCCAGGCGTTGTTTGAGGGCGAGACTCATCCGGTATTCTTTCGGATGGGGCAAACCGATGAGGGCTTTTCCCTGGACCTGGGCGGGGCTGATTGGTCGGTGATCGATATTGACGCGGAAGGCTGGCGCGAGAGGCCGATGGGCAGCCCGCGCTTCCGCCGCTCGCCCGGTATGGCGGCCCTGCCCCGCCCTGTGCGTCATGGGGCCGATCTCGAATGCTTGCGGCCCTTCGTGAACGTGCGGACGGACGATGACTTCAAGCTGATCGTTGGCTGGCTCCTGGGCGCGTTACGGCCCGAAGGCCCCTACCCGCTGCTTATCCTGACGGGGGAGCAAGGCAGCGCCAAAAGCACGACGGCCAAAGTCCTGCGCCGCCTGATTGATCCGGCAGAACTGGACAGCCGCAGCTTCCCTGGTGATGAGCGGGATTTGATGATCGCGGCACAGAATGGGCATGTGCTGGCCTTCGACAATCTCTCGCGCATCAAGCCCGCGATGGCAGACGCACTGTGTCGCCTGGCAACAGGTGGCGGCTTTGCCACCCGCAAGCTGCACAGCGACGCCGACGAGGTGCTGTTCAAGGCGACGCGCCCGATCATCCTGAACGGCATTCCTGAACTGGCAGAGCGGCCCGACCTGGCTGACCGGGCGATTAGCCTGAACCTGCCTGTGATCTCCGAAACTCACCGTGAATATGAGGCTGACTTCTGGCAGCGCTTTGAAGCGGCGCGCCCTGCGATCCTGGGCGCATTGCTGAATGCTATATCGGGGGCAATGTCCGCCCTACCCTCTGTGCGACTCACAGAGCGGCCCAGGATGGCCGACTTTGCCAAATGGGTCACAGCTGCCGAACAAACCTTAGGGTGGCCCCAGGGGAGCTTTTTGAGCGCCTACAGCGCGAACCGCAAAGAGGCAGAGGAAGCGGCGCTGGAATGCAACGCGGTTGCCAGTGCGATCTTGACGATGATCCAGGCGCAAGGCAGCTGGAGCGGCACCATCACTGATCTCATTACGTATCTGCGCAAGCGTTACCCTGCGCAGACTGAAGGAAGCGAGGCCTTTCCACGTCAGGCTGCGATCTTCGGGGCTGAACTTAGCCGCGTTGCGCCGCTGCTGCGGTCGAAGGGCGTAACCATAACCCACAGCCGCATCGGGAAAGAGCGCCGCCGGATTACAGAACTTAAGCTGACCTAAAACGCTGTCCGCCCTGTCCGCCCCCGTCCGCCATCATAATCAACAGGGCTTGGCGGCGGACAGCGGCGGACAGGGCGGACGGCAAGCTTCAAGGCTTATCCAAGCTATCGTTGCACCCCAATCAAAACTTGGACGCTACCAGCCATAGAATATTAACAGAGGCGACCTGCCCAACGGCTCAATCAGCACACCTCAACAGATTTTGTAGTCTAGCTTAGCATTATGGTGTAAACAGCTTTGTTTAGCCGCAGAACTGAATGTATCGTGCTCTAGAAATTCATTATTAGAGGTTACCTTGGCTGATAGCGTACAAATAATTTCAGTATTCATCGGTTCACCGAGCGGCCTTGACGAAGAGCGACGGGCAACTTTCCGCATCGTGGAGGAGATAAATCAAGCCAACAGTCAGCATTGGGGTTGTCAATTAAAACTTGTCGGATGGGAGGAGACCCTCCCCGGCCACGGACGGCCGCAAGAGTTAATTAATCGAGAACTGGACCGCTGCGACTATTTTATTGGCGTTTTATTCGATCACTGGGGCTCACCCACAGGTCAAGAAAAAAGTCAGTACAGTTCAGGGTTCCACGAAGAGTTTGAAAGAGCCAAATCAAGAGTTGAATCCGGAAAGATGATCGACATGACTGTCTATTTCCGGGATATTCCCGACGAACGGCTACGGGATCCCGGAAAATCTCTCCAGAAAGTTTTGCTATTTAAGAGAGACTGCTTTGCCAACAGAGATGCACTTTACAAAGAGTACATCAACCTTCCGGAGTTTGAAAATAAAGTACGAGCCAAGCTAACATCTATTGGCTGGTCTGAATTTGAACGGCACAAAAGCAAAACCGCGGTGCGCGATAAAGCTGAAAAGCCAAATATTGAATCCCAAATCGATCAGCCCATTACAGACAACCAAACTCAACTACTGCCAATAGAGACAAAAAAGTTCTTAACTAATATTATTGGTCGCTCCTCCTCAACAAAGGAGACAACCTCAAGCGATATTGCGCGACTGAGATTGATTGGAACGTCGATAACACGTCGCGGGAACGATGAAAGCGTTATCGGAAACCATGACGCCAATATCATCTAGATAGATCGCGAAAAAATTATTCTATCAGAATTAGAAGTGCGCACCCTTCTTGAGTGTGGCATACAGGGATTCAAAAATCAAAACGTACCATTATGGCACTGGCTGAACGAGTATCAAAAACCAAAGAATGACCCCCACTATTTAAGCTTTTTGGCCGCCGTAGGAAACGAAAAGCAACAATCAAATGCTATCCGCCTTCTTGCACTTCTTAACCAGCCACTGTGCGATTACAACGAATATATAACGAGAGAATTTACTATTCGCGCTTGGCTTTCTGAAGATGAAAACTCCGTCGTATTTTCGGCTGGCATCGCGTTTCTGCGCCAACATGGAACGGCAGTAGACGTTCAACTACTTGAAGGATACTTCGCGGAGTTTACGTCTCGAAAGAAAGGGGCAGTCGGCCAAGCAATCGTTGCGATCACGGCACATACCGGCGAAGCAAAGGCGATCGAATGTGCATTGAAGCTGAATATAGACGAAATCGACGATCATCTTGGTTTGATATTATTTTCCAACCCATCATCACTAAGGACTGACTTATTAATTGAAAGCTTAGCTTCGGCTGCTAGCGGAATTCGCCGCAGAGCAGCCAAAATACTGTTTGAGAGGCGCGAACTAAACTCAGATGTTGCAGGCACTCTACTGAGCGACCCAAATTACACAGTAAGGTATTATGCAGCTGAATCTTTAAAGGTTTCAGGAAATGAGTTATCCGAGGCACTTGCGAAAAAAGTCCTGACTGCCGACAAAAAAACCTCTGGAATTTCCTCCATAATACTTGGTGAAACAGATACGATTCATTACGAAAGATATTGCTTAAACCGGCTCCTGGACAAAGATGTCTCCAATTTGATGGAAGCGTTTGAAAATGGGGATATATTTTCTCAAAATGAAACAAAAGCTTTACTGATTGGGCACACCAGACAGGTGCAAAAGATCTTAAGGATTAATCTGAAGGACAAATTCGAGAAGTACTTCCGTGATCGGCTTGAACGCTTCGAAAGTGAAGTCGGCGTTGACTCTAACCTAACTCAACAAGTTAAAAACTTAATTCCGAATATGAGTCGCGAATTAATCCACGTTGGCGTGGAAGCACTAGCCAGCCTACGGACAGCCTCCGATCTAGCCTTAGTACGCTCTATAGTTGATGCTGATGAGATCTACTTTTCTGAAGCACTACTGTCTTATTTCACGAAATTTGGGGATTGGACTGATTTGGACAGAATCATTAAGATTAAAGGCTTCAGACACCCAAGCACAAACGTTTCTCTACTCGCGCCAGAGAGAACCTCGGTCCATAAAGCAGTCGCAATAATTTCCATTTCACGTAAAAGGCTTGCCGACCTACTGTCGTTAGACTTGGAAGTCTCCGTTAGACGCGCCGTACTCATTGAGTTGTCCAATAGCGACATAACCAGCCTAGGTGATGATAATATCATTCAGGGGCTAAACCATATAGACGAAGAAAGCCGTGCTCTACTAGCTCTCAAGTGCTCCCGTTACCTTCCAAAATCTCGGCTTAAGAAGCTATTAGATATGTATATAAATTTGGATGGGCAACGTTTTTATAATAGTATCCACTGGCTTGACCTTGGCACAAGTGTTCCGCGCAGGACCGCTCAGTCCATCGCGCAGCTGGAGCTTGTCAGTCGCTCATAAACGGCTCTGCCATGCGGCGGCTCCATTTCCATCGTTTCAAGTTCGTTACTTCTGATAGTTCTCGAACTCTCATATAAAGAAAGATGGGGCTCATATTATATCGCATGCACCCCATCTGAGACCCATGATCTCTGCCCTACTAATTTACTAAAAGAGTTAAACTTCCAAACCTAGATAGCTGAATAAGATTTAAGCTCGTGCTATTTTTTGGCCCCCGTCATCATTGGTGATCGTAGCACCAGCGTAGCACCGCTCAAAACGGCAACGCCGAGAGCCACCCGAGGGTGGCTGTTAACGCGTTGATCTGTAATGGTAATTTTGGTTGCGGGAGTAGGATTTGAACCTACGACCTTCAGG
>TARA_R100000935_G_scaffold53377_1_pt1 | contig 31164 bp, 29 predicted proteins | sample TARA_R100000935 | Tara Oceans TARA_R100000935 (sample SAMEA2621502) | marine metagenome | biome: marine biome (ENVO:00000447); feature: surface water layer (ENVO:00002042); material: "saline water (ENVO:00002010), including plankton (ENVO:xxxxxxxx)" | depth 5 m
GTCGGCGAAGCTGGCGAGCGCCAGCAGCACGGGCCGGGTGTCGCGGCCGGCCAGGCCAAACACCATCTGGCCGCCGGCGAAGTCGGTCTGCTGGGCCAGGCGCCAGCGGTGGACCTCGGCGCTTGAGGTGCGGTCGGCCCGCCAGTCGGCGGTCTCGCCGGGATAGGTGATCTGACGCAGCTTGGCGAAGCCGGCGAAGGCGTTGCGGACATGCGCCGCTGCGGCGGCCACCGCCTCGGAGTCGCAGACCACGGTCTTGGCCGAGGACAGGGCCCGGGCGTCGGCCCGGGAGAGGTCGTCGGCGCTGGCGCCGCCACGCAGGGCGGCGTTGCGGGTCTGTATGCGGCCCGCCTCCAGGGCGGCGCGCAGTTCGGAGTTGAAGAAGCCGCACCGCAGGTCGGCTGCGGCCATGGCGGTGCGCTCGACATAGAGGTCCAGGGGTCCGGCGAGCGCGGCCAGGGGCGCTGCGAGCCATCCCGCCGCGGCCATAGACACCACCCACCGAACCGCCTGACGTCGCGCGGTGTCGCGCCTGATCGTCATGCGTCCAACCCGTTTCATGCTTTGCGGCTCTGCGGCCTTTGACCCACTCTGGCGCGACAGCCGTTGTCGTTCGGTTAGCGGCTGGCGTTTTCCAGCCCGGCCGCCCCCGACTTGCGGCCACCTGCGAGCCGTGCCCTAAGCAAGCGCTCGCAAGGGAGGGACCGACATGATCCTGTCGACGGACGTCTGGGCCGCGGCCCTCATCCGACGGGCCGAGCTTTCTGGCGGCTTCGGGGTGGTGGCGCGTAAGGGCGATGCGCGGGCCGGCGCCGTCCTGGTCAAGGCCGTGAACCTGTCGGACAAGACCGTGCGCCTCTATGCTGAAGCCACCCGCGGCGACGGCGAACGCATCTGGATGCGCCCGACCATGGCCACCGAGGAGCCGGAAGTGGACGCCTATATCGCCCGCGCCGCCCGCATCGACCCCGACATCTGGGTCGTCGAGGTCGAGGACAAGCAGGGCCGCCACTTCCTCACCGAGCCGGTGGAGGAGGGGTGACGACAGGCTTGCCGCGCCGTTAACCCCTTTCGTCCACCGAACCGAAAGCCGGGCTGGGGCAGGATGCGCCTTCCCCCGAACAGTGCAGGCGTACGGTGATGCTTTTCCTCATGAACGACGTGGTCCTCGATCTCGCCGAGATGAAGCTGACGCCGCGCTTGATGGCTGATCGGTTTCGGGCGCTGTCCTTCCCGTCGATCATGCGTATGGGCCAGGAACTTTATGCCGAGACGCCGTTGCTGCACATCGAGCGCCCCAACCGCGCCCGGCGGCTGGCGGCCCTGATCCAGGCCAAGGCGCCGACCATCACCGGCGCCCTGTTCGTGGTCCCGAGCTTCGAGGCTGACCCGGAAGACGTGACCATCCGCTTCGCCGAACTTGGCCAGGCCGCGCTTGAGGATCTCAAGGTCCGCCAGGAAGAAGGCGCACTCGACATGCTGGCCTGCGACCGCCAGGTGTGGCGGCGGCTGGCGGCCTGAGGGTGGTCTGAGGCGCGCGCCGTTTGCGTCTGAGGGCCGCGCGCGCTAACGCGAGCCCATGACTCAATCTCCCGCCGCCCAGGCCGCGCGCCGCCGCACCTTCGCGATCATTTCCCACCCGGACGCCGGCAAGACCACGCTGACGGAAAACCTGCTGCTGGCCGGCGGGGCGATCCGTGCGGCCGGCCAGGTCCGCGCCCGCGGCGAGAACCGCCGCACCCGTTCGGACTGGATGAAGATCGAGCGCGAGCGGGGCATCTCCGTCTCGGCCTCGGTGATGACCTTCGACCACGAAGGTCTGATGTTCAACCTGCTCGACACCCCGGGTCACGAGGACTTCTCCGAAGACACCTATCGCACCCTGACGGCCGCCGACGCTGCGGTCATGGTGCTGGACGCCGCCAAGGGGATCGAGCCGCAGACCCTGAAGCTGTTCGAGGTCTGCCGCCTGCGCGACATTCCCATCGTCACCTTCATCAACAAGATGGACCGCGAGGCCCAGGACCCCTTCGAGCTGCTGGATGAGATCTCCACCAAGCTGGCTCTGGACCCTGCGCCGCTCTACTGGCCGGCAGGCTCGGGTGGGCGGTTCAAGGGCATGGTGGATCTCCGCCGCAACCGTTTCCTTCCCTTCGCCAAGAAGACAGCCGACGACGACGGGCACCCCGATCCGATCGCCTTCAAGTCCAACGCGGTGGTCTCCTATCTCGACCCCGACGAACAGGCCGAGGTGGAGGAGGGCTCCATGCTGGTGCAGGAGGCCTCCAAGCCCTTCGATCCGCAGTCCTTCCTGGAAGGCCATATGACGCCCGTCTTCTTCGGCTCGGCCCTGCGCAAGTTCGGGGTCGCCGAGCTGCTGGAGGGCCTCGGGGCCTATGCGCCGCCGCCCACGACGGTGCCGGCCCTGCGCAACGGCGAAACCATCCATGTGGCCCCGGGCGACAGGGAGGTCTCAGGCTTCGTCTTCAAGATCCAGGCGAACATGGACCCCAATCACCGCGACCGGGTGGCCTTCCTGCGCCTGACCTCGGGCCGGTTTACCCGCGGCATGAAGCTGAAGGTCCAGAACACCGGTCGGCAGCTGTCGGTCAATTCGCCGATCATGTTCTTCGCCTCGGACCGTGAGCTGGCTGAGGAAGCCTTCGCCGGCGACGTCATCGGCATTCCCAACCACGGGGTCCTGCGGGTGGGCGACAGCCTGTCGGAGACCGGGACCCTGCGCTTCGCCGGCCTGCCCAACTTCGCCCCGGAAATCCTGCAGCGGGTGCGGGTCAAAGATCCGCTCAAGGCCAAGCACCTGAAGAAAGCCCTGGAAGGCCTGGCCGAGGAGGGCGTCACTCAGCTCTTCCGCCCCAATATCGGGGCCGACTTCATCGTCGGCGCCGTCGGCCAGCTGCAGTTCGAGGTCATGGCCGACCGCCTGGCCAACGAATACCAGTTGGAAGTGGCCTTCGAGCCGGCCCCCTATGCCGAGGCCCGCTGGCTGGGCGGCGAGAAGGTCGATGTGGAGGACTTCGCCGGCAAGCATCGCGGCGCCATGGCCAGCGATATCGACGAACAGCCGGTCTTCCTGGCCAAGTCGACCTGGGAGATCGGCTATGTGGCCGAGCGCTATCCCAAGGTCCGCTTCGAGCGCTCCAAGGAACGGGCCTAAGCCATGTCGGACGAGGGGCTCTACGGCCTGCCGCCGCGGGAACTGGTCGAGCCGGCGGCCGGCGCAGTCCAGTTCTCGCCGCTGATCCCGGGATCCCAGGCCCTGGAGGCTCAGGCCGATCAGTCCCTGCACGCCATCACCATCCTGGCCCCTCCCGGGACGGTGGAGCGGCGCTACGTCCTGGCCCAGGGCCTGCGCGCCCTGAAGGTCGGCGGGGGGATGACGGTCCTGGCGCCCAAGGCCAAGGGCGGCTCGCGTCTGGCCAAGGAGCTCAAGGCCTTCGGGCTGGAGGTGGCCGAGGACGCCCGGCGTCACCACCGCATCTGCGAGGTCGTCCGGCCCGCCGAGCCAGATCTGGCCGAGGCCCTGGCGGCCGGCGCCCCGCGTCTGTCCCCCGATCTCGGCCTCTGGACCCAGCCGGGAATCTTCAGCTGGGACCGGATCGATCCTGGCACCGCCCTGCTGCTTGGCCGCCTGCCGCCCCAGGCCGGCGTCGGCGCCGACTTCGGCTGTGGCCTCGGCTATCTGGCCCACGGGGTGCTGGCGTCTGCGGCGGTCACACGACTGACCCTGATCGACATCGACCGCCGGGCCGTGGCGTGCGCGACGCGCAATGTGAATGATCCCCGGGCGCAGGTGGTCTGGGCCGATATCCGCCAGGGCGGCCTGGGCTTGAGCGATCTGGATTTCGTGGTCATGAACCCGCCCTTCCACGACGGAGGGGCCGAGGACCGGGCCCTGGGCGCGGCCTTCATCGCCCAGGCCGCCGGGGTGCTGCGCCACGGCGGCAAGCTCCTGATGGTCGCCAACCGGCACCTGCCCTATGAGCGGCCCCTGGCCGACAGCTTCGGCGCCAAGGTCAAGCTGCTGGCCGAGGAGGGCGGCTACAAGCTCTATGAGGCCCGGCGGTGAGCAAGGTCCCGATGGCCAGGCTCGATCGCCTGTTGGCCAATCTGGGCTATGGATCGCGCCGCGAGGTCCAGGGTCTTCTGCGCAAGGGCGCGGTGGTGTTCGACGGCGCAGCCCTCAGCGACGGCGGCCAGAAGATTCCCGTGGTCCCGGACCTGCCCGAGCGCATGACCATCGAAGGCGCGCCGGTGGATCCGCCCGCCCCCCTGACCCTGCTGATGCACAAGCCGCTCGGCGTGGTCTGCTCCCACCGGGAGCCCGGCCGCAGCGTCTATGAGCTTCTGCCCCGGCGCTGGCGGGCGCGGATGCCCGGCCTCTCCACCATCGGCCGTCTGGACCTGGACACCACAGGGCTCCTGCTGATCACCGACGACGGACCGTTGCTGCACCGGGTCATCGCGCCCCGCAGTCACGTGGCCAAGCGCTATGTGGCGAAGCTCGCCCGACCCCTGCGCGGCGACGAGGCGGCCGTGTTCGCCGCCGGGTCCCTCATGCTGGAGTCCGAGAGCGAGCCCCTCGCGCCCGCCATCCTGGAGCCCCTGTCGGACACCGAGGCCCGCCTGACCATCACCGAGGGGCGCTATCATCAGGTCCGTCGCATGTTCGCCGCCGTTGGCAATCATGTGGAGTCCCTGCACCGGGACCAGATCGGCGGGCTCTTCCTGCCGCAGGATCTGGCGCCCGGCGAATGGCGTATCCTGAACTCTGAGGAACTCAGCGCAATTTTCAGCTGAAACGACGCCCCGCAAAGCCCGTGCGCCAGCATTGAATAGGGCGGGAAAATGGGTCGTTTTGCTTAACGGCGACAAGGTTCCGTTAACCATGTTCAAAAGTTAATCACTTGTTAATCGCCGCGGCTCCGGCTTTGCTCTGTCTCACCTGAATCCGCGCGGGGCGTCCCGCCGCGGGACTCTGATGACGACGGAGCGCCACGGCATGTTTGAGTTCGGCCGGGAATTGAAGCGGATCTTTGGCGCTCAGGGGGGCTGGCGTCCGGCGCGGGATGGTCTGGCCGGGGGCGACTCCGCCCTGCTGGAGCTGCTCGACCTCTCCCTGCTGCGCAACGAAGGCAAGGCCGCCGATGTCGCCGCCGGCCGCATCAGCGCCAAGGACAAGCCGCAACGCCGTCTGGAAGCCGCCATCGTCTGGCGCGAGGTGGCCCGCCGCTCGGGCGACGCCGCCACCCTGCGCAAGGCCGCCGCCCAGGCCGAGGCCGCCGCCACCGCCTTTGATCGCGATCGCCGTCCCGACGGCTGGGCCCGCGCCCGCTGTGAACAGGCCTTCTGCGCCCTGCTCGGCGCCGAGCTGTTCGGCGAGGAGGGGCTGAACGCCGCCGCCGAGATCGCCTTCCGTGAAGCCCGCGAGGCCGCCCGGGGCGGGCTTGCCGCGCCCCTGGCCGAAGTCGGCCTGGCTCTGATTGAAGGGCGTCGCCGCATGAGCCTGGGCGACGCCCAAGCCGCGCGGGTCACCGCCGCCCGGTTCTCCGCCCCCATCGCCGCCCTCCAGGCCCTGACCCGCCGCTGCTCTGCCGCCCATCTGCTGATCGCCGAGGCCCGCACCCTGCGCGCCGACATGCTGGCCGGCTGGGGCGCCCGGCTGAAGGACCCTGACATCCTGCAGATGGCGCTCAACGAGGCCGCCGATGTGGCCGATGGGCTGGACGGCGCCTACGAGCCCCTGGCGCACGCCCGGGCCGCGGCCCTGCGTGGTCAGATCCTGGCCCTGATGGGCGAGGTCAGCGGCGATATCGAGCAGATCCTGGAAGCCGTCACCTGTCTCGCCGACGTGGTCGAAGACATGGCCCGCGATCACAGCCCCCTGGACTGGGCCCGGATGCAGGCGGCCCTGGGCCTGGCCCTGCAGATCCTGGGCGAGGCCACCGCCGGCGAGCGGGCCTTCGAACAGGCCGTGACCTGCTATGAGCGGGCAGGCCTTGTCCTGGCCGATGCGCCGGCGCTCGCCCTGCGGGCCGAGGCTTCCAACGGCCGCGCCCTGTGCCTGGCACGGTCGGCGGAGCTGTCGGGGGACCTGGCGGTCCTGGATGCGGCCGAAGCGGCCTTCAAGATCGAACTGGCTCATCGTCGGGCCGGCGTCGATCCGGTCAGCTGGGCGCTGGCCCAGGTCAATCTGGCGCGCATCTATGAGGCGCGCCTGGACATCACCGGCAAGGATCGCGGCGAACGCGCCTCGGCGGCGCTCGCCCTGCAGGCGGCCCTCGACGTCTTCGCCGAGGAAGGCCTGCGCTCCTTCACCCTGATCGCCATCGACGCCATGGAGCGCCTGCGCGTCCGCGCGGTCCCCCGCGACGGGATCTAGTCCCAACGGCTTCACCAGACAGACCTGTCCCTCCTAAGGCGGCCTGAAATTTCGGAGGATCCACCACTCAGGGCTGTTGTGTCGAAGTCCAACATGCCATGGCTGCGGAAGGCTGTGTGGGGGTGTTCTGTGGCGTTTCATTTCCTGGTTGGCAGTCTGTTTGGCGTCGTCCTCTTCGCCAGCAACCTTGCAGCGTCCGCCGAACCGGTTCGCACGCCGCCCGACTGGGTCCGTAGCCCCACGAACGACATGATCATGTCCGTCTATCCCACCGAGGCGTTCCGGAAGGGCGTCTCAGGTGACGCCACGATCGGGTGTCGCGTGAGTCTGCAAGGCGCCTTGTATGGCTGCGAAATCCTGAGCGAGAAGCCACCGGGCAATGGCTTCGGATCCGCCGCCATCGCCATCGCGCCGCAGCTTCGGATGACGCCCGAGCGACTTGACGGTGTGGCGGTCGAAGGCCGGGTCGCGGTGCACATCACCTTCGATCATGGTGGGCCTCGGATCGGAAGCCACCTGTCCGGGCACTCCGCGGTCTCCGCCGTTCTGAACCATCGCGTTCTCACCCAGCCCACTTGGGCAGAGGCGCCGACGGCTGCGCAGACCGCCGCTGCCTATCCCGCCCGCGCAGCCAGAAATGGCGCAGTCGGCGCTGCTTCGGTGCGTTGCTTCATTCAAGACGATTACCGCCTTGGGCGCTGCATGATCGTAAATGAAGAGCCTCGTGGCTACGCGTTCGGGGCTGCGGCGCGATCCTTGGCTGACCACTTCGTTCTGGAGCCGCCTGTCGGCCTCGAAGAGCAGGTGAAGGGCATCGAAGTCACTTACACCGTCGCGTTTGATCCCAGGATGGCGAAAGGGGGACCGCCGGTCATTGGCCGGCCAGCCTGGCGCAGCATGCCAACCGGCGAGATGTTCGCGGCGAGCTATCCGGCAGCCGCCCGCGCGGCAGGTGTCTCCGAGGCCAGGATACTTGTGGATTGCGACATCGCCGAGGGCGGGAGGCTCAGTCGCTGCGAGGTTCGCTCCGAGACACCTGAGGGCCTCGGGTTTGGGGCTGCGGCGCTCGGTCTGACGGGGGCGTTTCAGACGTCAGTCTGGAGCGCTGAAGGGCTTCCGACGGTCGGCGGGCGTATCACGCTGCCGATCCGCTACCAGCAGCCGAGTGCGGCCACAGCGGCCGCCGCGCCTTAGGCTGCGGCCACGTCGCCGGTCTGGCGGCGGATGCGCCAGAAGCGGATGGTGCGCTGGGCGGCTTCCCGCGGCAGGGCCTCGAACAGCTCGCCATATTCGCGGGCGCGGCCCATGGCGTTGGCCTCCCGGTCGAGGATCAGCACCGCGAAGGTCAGGTAGAGCGAACGCTCGAAGCCGGCGGCCTTGCAGACGATGGACAGGGCGTCCAGGTCGCGCCGCTCAAGAATCTTCCGCGCTGTGCCGAAATCGATGTCGGCCATTTCGCAGAGCGCGACGAGGAACTTGGTGGTCTCCCGGTTGCGCAGGAAGGCGGCCAGCACCGGCGGGGTAATGCCGTTGCGCAGCTTCAGCAGGCGAACGGCGCGCTCGGCCTCCTCATAGTCGTCGGGCAGGGCGCCGTCGCGGGTGGCCAGGCTCTTGCGGCTGGCCGCTAGGGCGGCCTCCAGGGCCTCGGGATCGACCTCGCTGTTGCGATCGCGGATGCCGTCCCGCAGCTGGGCCTCGACCACGAAATACATCTCGTTGAGGAGATCCACCGGCACGGCGCGGCGGCTGACGACCGCGGCGTGGAGTTCGGAATTGACCATGGCCCGGTCGATCACCCGCTCGTGGGATTCCCGCGAGAGCTCAGCGCCGTCGTTGCGCAGGAGGGTGTCGAGGGTGCGGTCGTCGCCGCGCTCGACGATGGCCTCGGAGACCGCAGCGGAAACCTGGCGGCGCTGGCTGATGGCCCGCAGATGATCCTGGCCGCGGGTGTGGGCCACGGCCAGCAGGTCGTCGTCGGTGAGCGCCGAGGATTCCGTCAGAATGGGCTCGGCCACAGAGAGGGCCGTGTCCCGGGCGAGATCGCGCAGCAGGTGGCGGGGCGGGGCCGATGCCTGGGCCATCCGTTTCGACAGTTCCCCGCGCACCGCCTCTTCCATGTCGCTGGCCAACTGACCCATGATATCGTCGAACAGGGCGAGTTCGGAGTTTCCATGGTCGCCGTCGCCGGCGAAGAACAGGTCGGTCACCCCGCGCAGCAGCTCCCGCCGCCGGGCGCTGGACGGCTCATTGGCGAGTTCGATCAGGTCGTGAAGCTTGGACCGGGTCATGGCGGGTCTCAGAACTGACGATCAAGGCCCTGGGCGGGATCCTCCCGGTCGCCCGGGGTCACGGGCGTGTCGGGGGGGCCGACCAGGATGTAATTGTCCCCAGCCGGCGGCGCGGGAATGGCGTCGGGGGTCAGGCCGTACTCGCGATGCAGCGAATAGAGCTGGCTGCCGCCGGGACGCGGGGAGGCGCTTGCCTGGGCGTAGGTCCGGGGCGGCGCGGGCGCCTGGGGTGACGCGGCGGCCTGGCCATAGATGCTGGTGGGCAGGGGGCCTGCGGGCGGTCCCCCCAGGAGGTCTGGAGCGGGATCGGCGGCCGGCGGCAGGGCGGCGCGAAGGACGGGCTCATAGCCGGGCTGGACGCCGGGCGCGGGGCGCGGGACAGACGGGGCCATGGCGGCGGCCTGCGGCGCAAACTGACGCGCCAGAGCCATGGGTTCGGGGCGAGCTGGCGCCGCCGGCGCGGCTTGGGCGGGCGTCGGGTTTCGCTTGCCGGCCCAGCCAAGCATCTGGCCGCCATAGGTGCTGGCCCCCTGCTGCGCCTGATGCGCGGCCGCGGCGGGCGGCGGGCCATAGCGGTCCTGCACCACCGTCTGGGCGGACGCCGCAGCGGCGCTCGCCAGCGACAGGCTGGCGGCGAGAACAAGAAGGGCGCGAGACGAGATCATGCCCCTTTGTTCTAGGGACGGCGGCTTAACCCGCGGCTAACGGCCGCGCCACCAGCGCAGGCCGGAGCGTTCCAGCCGCGCCAGACCCGCATAGAGCAGGGCGCCCATAAGACCCAGGACCACCAGGGCGGCGAACATCCGCGCGGTCTGCAACCGGTTGCCCGCCTCCAGGATGCGCCAGGCGAGGCCCTGGGCGCCGCCGGACCCGGCCACGAACTCGGCCACCACAGCCCCGATCAGGGCCAGGCCCGCGGCCACCTTGTGGCCCTCCAGCAGGAAGGGGACCGCCGAGGGCAGGCGCAGGCGCACCAGCCGTTTCACCCGGCCGGCGCCATAGAGGTCAAACAGCCGCTCCAGATCCGGATCGGCCGCCTTCAGCCCGGTGATCGCCCCGGAGAAGATCGGAAAGAAGGCCACCAGGGCGGCCAGGGCGATGATGGCGCGTTCGGGATTGTCGATGCCCGCCCAGATCACCACCAAGGGCGCGATGGCCACCACCGGCGTCACCTGCAGCACCACGGCCAGCGGCTTGATGGCCCGCTCCAAAATCGGGCTCAGCGCCACCAGCAGAGCCAGGGCCTGGGCCGACAGGCTGGCCAGGACCAGGGCCGCCAGGGCCATGGCCAGGGTGTTGTAGGCTGAGGTCAGCAGGGTTGGGGCGTCGGCCCATAGGCTGGTGGCCACCGCGCTCGGCGTGGGCAGGAAATAGGCCGGCACCTCCAGGACCCGGCAGGCGGCCTCCCAGGCGCCCAGCAGCGCGATGATCAGGATCAGCGGCGCGAGAAGGTCGGCGAGGCGTTTCATGCCGGCGTCTCCATGCCCTTGGCGAGCACCGTCGAGACCGCCTCCACCGTCGCGCGGAAGCCGGCCGTGGTCCGGAAGGCCTCCGGCCGCGGCGTGGGACCCGTGACGTTCATCTCTCCGGCGATGCGGCCAGGTCCGCGGCTGAACACCACCACGCGGCTGGCCATGTAGACGGCCTCCTCCACGCTGTGGGTGACGAAGACGATGGCCGGGCGCGTCTCGGCCCAGAGGCGCAGCACGTCGTCGGCCAGCGCCCGGCGGGTGATTTCGTCCAGGGCGGCGAAGGGTTCGTCGAGCAGCAGCAGCCGGGGTTCGGTCACCAGGGCGCGGGCCAGGGAGACCCGCATGGCCATGCCCCCCGACAGTTGGGCCGGCCGCGCCCCCGCCGCGCTGGCCAGACCCACCCGGTCCAGCGCCTGCTCGGCCTTCGAGCGGGCCTCGCGCCGGGAGACGCCTGACAATTCCAGGGGCAGGGCCACATTGTCCCGGGCCGACAGCCAGGGGGCGAGGGTCGGCGCCTGGAAGACCACCGCGCTCTCGCCGCGCCGCGTCGTGCGGCGGACCTCGCCCCCGGTGGGGGCCTCCAGCCCAGCCAGCAACCGCAGCGCCGTGGATTTTCCGCACCCCGAGGGGCCGACCAGGGCGGTGATCTCGCCCGGCGACAGGGCGAGGTCCACGGGCCCGAGCGCCAGGCCCGAACCCGGATACTCCACCTCAACTTTCGCCAGTTCGGCGACGAACGGCTCCATCCGGGGCGCGGCCTAGGGCAGGAAGTCGAGAGTGTAGGCCGAAGCCCCGTCAAGATCGGCGGGATAGACCCCCTGCGCCTTGGCCATCTCGACGAACTCGCTCCAGCGGGCCTCGGTCATCCGCCCGATCATGGCCGGCTCGCCGCCGTCGACGATGCCGTAGGATTTCAGCTTCTCCCGGGCCTGGTCGAGCACGTCCTGGGTCATTTCTGGATTGTCGGCCCTGATCAGGGCGTCGCCCGGCGCCGGGTCGCCCTCCAGATACGATCGCCAGCCGGCGATGCTGCCCTCGACAAAGGCGCGCACGGCGTCCGGATTGTCGGCGATCAGCTCATCCCTGGCCAGGACCATGGTGGCGTAGCCGGGGTAGCCGTTATCGGCGAGCAGGAAGACCTTGGGCGCGAAGCCCGCCTCCTTCTCGATCGTGTAGGGCTCTGAGGTCACATAGCCCTGCTGGGCCACCCGCTTGTCCGACAGGAAGGGGGCGGAGTTGAAGGTGTACTTGCGCACCTGATCGTCGGTGAAGCCGTACTTGGCCTTGAGCCACACCCAGAAGGCGGTGACCGAAGCGTCCGACAGCAGGATCGGTCGGCCCTTGAGGTCGGCGATGGTCTCAATCCCCTGGTCGGGGTGGGCGATCAGGACCTGCGGGTCCTTCTGCATGAAGGCCGCCACGGCCTTCACCGGCGCCTCTTCCTGGGCGAGGTTCAGAACGATGAAGCTGTTGGAGCCCATCCCCGTGTCCACCGCCCCGGCGGCCAGCAGTTGCGGGACGTTGACGCCTGGGCCGCCCTGGACGATCTCCACATTCAGGCCACGCTTCTCGTACTCGCCAGTGGCCAGCGCCTGATAGAAGCCCCCGTGCTCGGCCTGGGCCCGCCAGTCGGTGGCGAAGCGGATGGTCGTCAGACCTTCGGCGCCGGTGATGTCATCGGTGTCGGCGGCGGGCGCGCAGGCGCAGACCAGGGCGGCCAGAGCGATGCCGAGATGGCGCAGAAGTCCCATGAATTCCCCCGAATACAGCGGTCCTATAGGTAGGGCTCCGCCGGCCCTACGCCAAGACGCTTGCGCGCCAAGCCTTCACCCGTTCAGGCGACTTCGGAAAGTGGGGTCTGTCCGCCGGTGGGGTCTGTCTGGGTCCAGCGCGCCAGGGTCGCCTGCAGGGCTTCGATCTGAATCGGCTTGCCGAGGGAGTCGGACATGCCTGCACGACGGCAGCGTTCGACCATTTCGGGCATGACGTCTGCGCTCATGGCGATGATCGGCACCTGACCGGCCTCCCCCTCAAGGGAGCGGATCTGGCGGGTGGCCTCCACGCCGTCCATCACCGGCATGTGGATGTCCATCAGGATGGCGTCAAAGCCCCCCTCGCGGGCGGCCTCCACGGCTTCGGCCCCGTCAGAGGCCAGGGTGACGTCGCAGCCCAGCAGGTCGAGCACGGTGGCGCCCAGGTCGCGGTTCATGGCGTGGTCGTCCACCAGCAATACCCGAACGCGCCCGAGCTCCTCTGGCGAGTCCGGCTCGGGAAGGGCCGGGGCGGCGGCGGCGTGCTCGGCGACGATCTCGAACCAGAAGGCCGAACCGGAGCCCGGCTGGCTCCTGACGCCGATCACTCCGCCCATGGCCTCCACCAGGCCCTTGCAGATGGCCAGGCCCAGGCCCGAGCCCCCGAAGGCGCGGCTGACCGAGGAGTCGGCCTGTGAGAACCGGCGGAAAAGGCGGTGCATGAGCTCGCGCGGAATACCGACCCCGGTGTCCTGAACCTCGAACCGCAGCAGCATGTCGGGCCCCTGGTCCCGGGCGGTGATCTTCAATCGCACCTGGCCCGCCGCGGTGAACTTCACGGCGTTGCTCAGCAGATTCAGCAGAATCTGGCGCACCCGAAGATCGTCCAGCATCACCGCCGTGTCGGTAGGCCCGGCGTCCTCCAGCAGGATTTCCAGCCCCTTGGCCTCCGCCGAGGGGGCGATGATCTCCAGGGCGTGCCGGGCGACGGCGCGCGGCGCCTGGGGCGCAAGGGCCAGCTCGACCTCGCTGGTCTCCAGGCGGGAATAGTCAAGGATGTCGTTGACCACCGCCAGCAGGGATCCGCCGGCGCGGTGGATCAGCTCCAGTTGTCGCCGCGCCTCCTCCGGCAGGTCCTGTCGGCGGCGAAGGGTCTGGGTGAAGCCGAGGATGGCGTTCATCGGCGTGCGGATTTCATGGCTCATGGTGGCGAGGAACTCGCCCTTGGCCGCGCCGGCCGCCTGGGCCCGGGTCTGCGCCCGCTTTGCCGCTCGCGTGCGCATGGCTAGAAGGCGGCGCACTCGCCCTTGTTCAGCTAAAATCAACGCCACCGACAGGCTGGTGAAGAAGGCCGCGGCGATGACGAACTGAAGGTTGTGAATACGCTGGGTCTGCGTCCAGAGATTGGCGACACCCTGCTGCGGGCCAAGGGTCACTACGAGCGTTGAAATCACCGCCACCATGACCGCCGACAAAGCCGCGCCGCGCGGACCCAACCGGAAGGCGGCGATCACCATGACTGGCGTCAGCAGAATGGGCGTCGGGAAGGTTGAGGGCATGTATGCGACGAGACTCAGGACAGCTACGGCGCCATAGAGCAGGACCTCTTCCCAGCGGCTGCGCACGAATTCCCGGCGGCCACGACGGTCCACAGTCAGCAGGACGGCCGGCAGCGTTATCAGCATGCCCAGGGCGTGGGCCGCGAACCAGTTGAACGTGATCTCGTCGAATGGCCTGCCTAGATAGCTTAGGGAGGCGCCGGCCAGGAGGGCTGCGAAGCCCGTCGCCGGAGCGATGGCGCAGAAGGCTATCCGCAGCAAGGCCGGTAGGCCGTTGATCCGCGGCCGCACGCCGATGAAGCGCCGGATCAGCAGAGCAGCCAGAACCGCCTCGAAGATGTTGAGGCTGGTGAAGATCGGGGCGGCGTCCAAGGGCGCGCCGGTAAGGATGTTGATCGTCAGGCTGATGGCGGCGCAGGCCACCCCCAGGCCGACCGCGCTGGCCAGCGGCAGAAGGACAAATCCCGCGGACATCAGGCCATTGGCCAGCCACAGGGCTGCGACGCTATGGCTGTCGCGGGTCAGGGCGATGCTGAATAGCGCAAAGCTGGCGAACCCAACGCACAAGAGCACGCTGAGCGCTATATCCCTCCGCATCGCGCCGGCCACCTCCATAGATCATCACCCCGAAATTTGAGGGTCATGATCGCTCAGGTATGGCGCCAAACCGTTAAGTACAGCCATGCGACAGATAGCGCGATCCACATGGCAAGAGGGCGGCGCTGCGGCAGGCCGCGGCGTCGCCCTCATTCCAGGTCCTTGCGGACCTGTGTCGCCAGGTCAGCGTAACTTCGAAAACGGGCTTCCCCGCAGGTTTCCGTCACGCCGGTGTCTCAAGACCTCATGCGCCGGGTCGCCCCGTCGCCATCGATCCTGAAACCTCTCGCTCCATCTGCCTCCGGTTCCCCGGCGGCCAGGGCTGCGATCCCTCTCGACCCCTTGACGTTGCCCCCGAACCCGCTACACAGCAAGCGCCCGAATTTGGCCCGATCTGGAAAGACTGTGACCGACCTGGGGGCATCCTGTGGATGTCTTGGGGGAATTTCCGGAAATTCCCCGCCTTTTCAATCAGCAACATTAATCCACAGGAAGCTGGCGCAGGGCCGTCACCGACCGGCTTCAAGCGCCTCGCGGCGTTCTTCAAGCTCCAGCCACTCCATTTCAGCGGCCTCCAGCTTTTCCCGCGCCGCGGCCAGAGCCTGGCCAAATCGGTCAAAGGCGGCGGGATCGCGACCATAGAGGCCCGGATCGGCCAACTGGGTCTCCAGGACGGCGATCTTTCCTGGCAGGTCCGCAATCAGGCCGTTGAGCTCCTCGAGACGGCGCTGCTCCTTGTAGGAGAGTTTGGCGGCCTTGGCGGGCGCCGCCACCGCGGCCACGGGGGATGATGAGGGCCGCTGCGCCGCCTGTCCCCGACGTCCCCCCGGCGCCTTGGCCGGCGACACGCCGAAGAAGCCGGGATTCTGGCTCAGAAAGTCCAGCCAACCGCCCGGCGTCTCCACTACTTGGCCGCGGCCATTGAGGCCGATGGTCGAGGTGGCCAGGCGGTCGACGAAGTCGCGGTCGTGACTCACCAGGATCAGCGTGCCCTCATAGTCCGAGAGCATCTCTTCCAGGAGATCTAGGGTCTCCATGTCCAGGTCGTTGGTGGGCTCGTCGAGCACCATGAGGTTCGCCGGCTGGGCGAGCGCCCGGGCCAGCAGCAGGCGGTTACGTTCCCCGCCCGACAGGCTGCGGACGGGCTGACGGATCTGGGCGTCGGTGAACAGAAATTCCTTGGCGTAGGCGGCCACATGCTTGGGCGCGCCGCGGACCATGATCTGGTCGCCGCCGAGCGGCGCCAGGGCGTCCTTCAGCAGCATGTCGTCCTTCAGGTCGGCCCGGGCCTGGTCGATATAGGCCACTTCCAGATTGGTCCCGAGAACCACCTGGCCGGAGTCGGCGGGCAGGTCGCCGAGCAGCAGCTTGACCAGCGTGGTCTTGCCCGCCCCGTTGGGACCGACCACGGCGATCCGGTCGCCGCGCAGGATGCGGGTGGAGAAGTCCTCCAGGATCACCCGGTCGCCGAACTTTTTGGAGAGACCCTTCACCTCGACCACCCGCTGGCCGGAGGTTCCGGCCGAGGCCACCCCCATGGACATGGACCCGCGGGTGTCGCGCAGCCGGTCGGCCTTGGTCGCCCGCATCTCCATCAGGCGCCGGCGGCGGCCTTCGTTGCGGGCGCGTCGGCCGGTGACGCCGCGGGCCAGCCAGTGGGTCTCGCGCTCCAGGGCCTTGTCCAGGCGCCTGGCCTCGTCGGCCTCGGCGGCGGTGAGTTGCTCCACCCAGGCGTCGAAGGCGGCGAAGCCGCGGTCCAGTTTGCGGACCTTGCGGTTCTCCAGCCAGAAGCAGCGCTGGGTCACCCGCTCCAGGAAGGCGCGGTCGTGGCTGACGATCAGGACGCTGGCCCGGCTGGCGGCGATCGCGCCCTCCAGGGTCTCGATGGCCAGGATGTCCAGGTGGTTGGTGGGCTCGTCCAGCAGCAGGACGTCTGGATCCTCGGCCAGGGCCCGGGCCAGGGCGACCCGGCGGGTCTCGCCGCCCGACAGACCGGTGGCGGTCTTGGCCGGATCAAGGCCGAAGCTTTCCAGCGCCGCGGCGGCCTCATGGGGGGCGGCGCCGCCCGCCGTAGCGTGGTCCAGCAGGGTCTCCCCCTCGATCAGCGGCTCCTGCAGCACATAGGCGACCCGGGTCCCCGGCGTGACGGCGCGCTCGCCGTCGTCGGCCTCGGTCAGGCCGGCCAGGATGCGCATCAGGGTCGACTTGCCGGCCCCATTGCGCCCGACCAGGGCCGCGCGGCTGCGGGGCTCGAGCGCCAGATCGACGCCGTCGAACAGCATGCGGGGCCCGTCGGCGAGACGAACGTTCTTCAGCGCAAGGACGGGGGGCTTCATAGGGCTAGGCACATAGCGCGCTTTGGCGCCCCCGCAAGGGCGCAGGCGATAAACCCGCCGATCACGCCTCGTCGAAGGGCGGCGGAAGCGGCCCGGACCGGAACAGGATCACCGGGTTTTCGTCATAGTCGCCCATCTCGGTGTCGGCCGAGACGGAGAAGGCCACCACCGCCACCCGCAGGGGCGCCAGCCGCTCGGCCTTGCGGCGGGCCTCCTCGGCGCTGGCGCAGCCCACCTGCTGCTCGGCCTTCAGCGCCTTTCCGCGTCCGGCGACATAGGACTGGAGGATGTGGACGGTTTCTTTGGCCATCCCTATCCCGGCCGCTGATTGGCTGACCAGGTCAAGGGCGCGCCGTCCCAGGTCTCCGCCGGGCGGCCGAAAACCATTTTGGGTAGGGGCCGGACAATCTATAGGTTGCGCTTGGCCGCAGACACGCGGCGCTTGTTGCGGCTGGAGCCTCCTCATGTCGCTCGACCACCTGGATATCGACCTCGAACGGGACATGTTCCTGCGAACCCTGCTGCGGGAGCTGTCAGGCGCCCTGCAGGACGTCGTCGGACTTGAGGAGGCGTCCGGCTATATCAGCGTCGTGGGCGCCGCGGTGGGGAAGGCCCTGGATGAGAAGTACCGCGCCGCCCTGGCCGTCGACCGCCTGTCGGCCGAGCAGGTGGCCCAGGTACTGGTGGATCTGAAGCAGCGGATCAAGGGTGACTTCTACGTCGCCGAGCAGCGGGAGGACCGGATCGTCTTCGCCAGCAATTCCTGCCCCTTCGGCGAGTTTGTGGCCGGCCGCCCGGCGCTCTGCATGATGACCTCCAACGTGTTTGGCCACGTGACCGGCGAGAACCTGGGCTATGCCCGCGTCCAGATCGACAAGGCGATCGCCCGAGGCGATCCGGGATGTCGTGTCACGGTCTATCTGACGCCGAACCAGGATGGCGGCGAGGCGCGGGAGTATTTCCGCAGGGTTCGGCCGGAACTGGCCGACCTCTGACGATGCACCCCATCGCCAAGCTTATCCGCGAGCCAGTGGTCGTCTTTGCCGACGACGGCCACATCATCGACATGAACCGTCCTGCCCGCCTTCGATTTGGGGAGTCGGCGAACAGCTGGCGGCAGCTGTTCGCCGACCTCGAAGGCTTTCAGAACCTGCTCGAACGGGCGTCAGGAACCTCCGATCCGGTGCTGGGCGCCCTGCGCCTGATCGGCTCTGTCCCGTCGGAGCCTGACGCCAAGGTCGAGGCGCTCGCCCTGCGGGAGGGCGGCGCGATCGGCTATGCGGTCAAGCTTCGCGACGTGGTGGGCGATCAGTTCCCCGCCCTGACGGCCCAGGTCAGGGAGCTGAACGGCGAAGTCGCCGTGCGCCGGCGCATCCAGGCCGAACTCGAAGAGTCCCTGGCGCACAACAAGGTCCTCTACCGCGAGCTTCAGCACCGGGTGAAGAATCATCTTCAGATGATCCTCGCCCTGGTCTCCACCGCCGGACGGGAGAGCGACGATCCCGGACGAAAGCAGTTCGTGAAGATGCTGCAGTCCAAGCTGTCGGCTCTCTTCGACGCCCAGCGCCTGATGTACTCCGAGGAATCGGCTGACGGGCTGCGTGTAGACCAGATGCTCAGCGCCCTGGCCGAGACCGTCCAGTCTCTGGCTGGCGTGCGGATCGCCATTGTGGTGCGGGCTGAGCCGGTGATCGCCCCCAACGATCTGGCCTTCCCCCTGGCGCTCATCGCCAATGAGCTGCTGACCAACGCCGTGAAGTATGCGGCTGGGCCGGAGGCGGCCGTATCCCTGGACTTTGTGCGCTCAGAGGGGGAGGCGGTGCTGACGGTGCGGGACAATGGTCCGGGATTTGCACCGGCCGCGTCTGGACCAACCTCATCTGGCCTCGGACTCGTCCGCGGCCTCTGCCGCCAGATCGGCGGTCATCTGGCTATCAAGTCCGACGGCGGAGCCGTGGCCGTCGTCTCGTTTCCGCTTTCCGAGGCAAGCCATGCCGCAGTTTAACCAGTATCGTTTCCAGGCGCGCGGCGGAGGTGACGGCCCGCGGGGCCTCGCCCAGGGAGACGACCGCCCGGAGGCTGATTTTCCCCTGGGGCGACGGGTCCTGATCACCGAGGACAACTGGCTGGTGGCGGCTGAATGGCGCGCGGCGCTGGAAGATGCGGGCTATGAAGTGGTCGGCATTGCAGCCTCGGCCGACGAGGCCCTTGAGCTGTGTCGCGAGGAGTCCCCCGATCTGATTCTGATGGACATCCGCCTGCTGGGCGACCGGGATGGGATCGAGGCGGCCCAGGAAGCGCGCAGCCTCTACGAAATCCCCTCGGTCTTTATCAGCGCCCATGACGACAGCGACGTCCGCCAACGGGCCGCTGAAGCCCGCCCTCTGGGCTGGATCACCAAGCCGGTGCTGGCGTCCCGGATTCCTGAGCTGCTGGTGCAGCTCGCCCGGCCCCTGAACTGAGGCCGGACGTTCCGCCCCAAGCCGGGCGACCTCAGAAGGGAATGTTGTCTTCCGGCAAGGGACGACTGGCGTCGAATTCATCCCGCGGCTGCGGATGGCTGGGCGGCGGCGGCAGGGGCGGCGGTTCGGCGCGGACAGCGGCGTCGCCGAACTCTGAGGCCAGGCCCTGATAGAAGCCGTTGCGAGGATCTTCGTCGAACATCGGTTCCGGATCGGGCAGCAGCCAGTCGAAGTCGCGGACTTCCAGGTCCTTATGGGCCTCGATCATCAGCCGTCGCCAGATCTGGGCTGGGATGGCCCCCCCGGTCACCCGGTTCATCGGCGTGTCGTCGTCATTGCCCACCCAGACGCCGGTGACATACTCGGGCGTGAAGCCCACAAACCAGGCGTCGCGCCAGTTCTGGCTGGTGCCAGTCTTGCCCGCCGCGGGCCAGTCGAACGCCGCCCGGGCCCCAGTGCCGCCGGGACCGAGCACCTTGGTCATCATCTTGACCATGATGCTGGCGTGGCTGATGTCGAGAGCCGGCAGGGGCCCTGACGGGACCCTGGAAAACACCTCCTGGCCATCGACGGTGCGGATCTCCTCGACGATGGAGGGGGTCAGGCGACCGCCGGCCTGCTGGAACACCTGGAAGGCGCTGGTCAGCTCCAGGAGGTTCACCTCATAGGCGCCCAGGGTCACCGACAGGTCGGGGTTGCGCGGGATGGAGGTCAGGCCAAAGCGTTGGGCGATATCCCCCAGGGCCGGACCACCGGCCTCGGCGCCGAGCTTGACCGCCACGGTGTTGATGGAGCGCGACAGGGCCGTCTCCACCGTCACCGGCCCACGATAGCCGCCCCCGTAGTTGCCCGGGCGCCAATCGCCAAACCGCACCGGCCCATCGACGCGCACGTCGGACGGCAGCACGCCCTTCTCTACGGCCGCAGCATAGACGAAGGGCTTGAAGGTCGAGCCGGGCTGACGCTGGGCCTGGGTCGCCCGGTTGAAGACGCTGCGGGCATAGTCCACCCCGCCCACCATGGCTCGCACCGAGCCGTCAGGCCCCAGGGTCACCAGGGCGGCCTGTTCGGCCCCGGCGGCGACGCCGTCGCTGGCCATCACCTGGTTGAGGATTTCAGCGGCCTGATCCTGCAAGACCGGGTCGATCGACAGTCTGACCAGCAGGTCGGGCGAATTGGGTCCGATCCGGCTCAGAACCTCGGTCGTGGCGTGATCGAGCAGATAACCGTAAGGGCCGTCGGTGGAGGTGGCGGTCGGGGCCAGAGCCGGGGTCTGCCCCTGGGCGACCACCATCTCCTCGCGGGTGATCCAGCCGGTGTCGTGCATCCGCTGCAGCACCCAGCGGGAACGCGCCAGGGCCGCGGGCATGTCGTTGGTGAGGGCCAGACGCGAAGGCGCCTTGGGCAGGGCCGCCAGCAGGGCCGATTCGGCCAGGGTCAGCTGGCTGGCCGGCTTGCCGAAATAGGTCCGAGCCGCCCCATCCACGCCAAAGGTGTTGGCCCCGAAGAAAATGCGGTTGAGGTAGAGTTCCAGCACCTCGTCCTTGGTGAGCATCCGCTCCAGCCGCCAGGCCAGCGCGGCCTCCTGCAGCTTGCGCTCAAAGGTCTGGTCGGGGGTGAGGAACAGGCTCTTGGCGATCTGTTGCGACAGGGTCGATCCGCCCTGGACCACCCGACCGGCGCGCCAGTTGACATAGGTGGCCCGGGCGATGGCCTGCAGATCGATCGGGCCGTGCTGGTAGAAGCGGTGGTCCTCGGCGGCCATGAAGGCCAGCGGGACGTGGGCCGGCAGATCGGTCAGCCGCACCCGGTCGCCGTAGCGCGGCCCGCGCGACGCGATGAGCTCGCCATTGCGGTCGAAGAACTTGATGCCGGGGGCGCGGTTGAACGCATAGAGCTGGGCCCGGGGCGGCAGCTCGGGAATATCCTGCAGGAAACGCTGCTGCAGATAGACGCCGCCGCCGATGACCGCGGCGACGAAGAGCAGGGCGAGCACCGCCAGGGTTTTCCACACCCAGCCCCAACGCCGCCGCCGCTTGGGCTCCCGTGAGAGGACAAACGGGCCGCCGGGGCCTTCGCCGTCCCCGCCCCCTGATCCTGTCCCTGAACTGGAGGGCGGCGGGACCGGCGGCGGCAGGGGCCGACGGCCAAAACCATCCTCGTCCGCAGGCGGCCGCGAGGCCGCCGGCTTATCGGCGTCCTGGGACGTGGCCTCAGCCACGCGCGGCGGCGACGGACGCGGCTTGCGCGGCCGTCCCGGCTCGTCGTCCGGGAATTGATAGGGGTCCAGGGTCCAGTCGTTCACTTCTGCCGGGGGGTTCTGGGCGGGCGAGGGGCGTCGGAGTGTTTGGCGGTGACGGCGCTTTGGGTTTAGGACGGTCCCGTGAGCAGGCACAAACCCTTTTGGCGCGCCAAGTCCCTCGAACAGATGACGGCTCAGGAGTGGGAGAGCCTATGTGATGGCTGCGGCCTTTGCTGTCTGGTTCGCTTCGAGGACGAGGACAGCGGCCAGGTTATCCCCACCCGCGTGCATTGTCGGCTGTTCGATCCGGAGACCTGCGCCTGTTCCAACTATGCGGAACGGAGAAAGCACGTGCCCGACTGCATCAAGCTGACGCCGGGCAATATCGCCAAGCTGCCCTGGATGCCGCTCAGCTGCGCCTATCGGCGGCTGCACGAGGGCAAGGATCTGCCCGCCTGGCACCCGCTGGTCACCGGCGATCCAGAGAGCGTCCACGAGGCCGGGGTCTCGATCCGCGGCCAGACGCTCAACGAGGATGAACTGGCCGATCCCGAGGATGCCTGGTCCTACGCCGCCTGGGATCTGCTGGAGGACCGCAGCGGAGATTGATCCGCCGAGCGCCGAAGCCACATCGAGTGTGTCTAAATTGTCACATCGCCTCTTGCGTGACTTGGCGGCCTGCACAATCTAGAGCCCATAGAGATCACCGGACGACAGAAGAGGTTCATCCCCTTGGCGCGCGACCCCTATCAGGAACTGGGCGTTCCCCGCGGCGCAGGCGAGGACGAGATCCGCAAGGCCTTCCGCAACCTCGCCAAGAAGCATCACCCCGACGCCAATCCTGGGGACAAGGCCGCCGAGGAGCGCTTCAAGCGCGTCAGCGCGGCCTTCGACATTCTAGGCGATCCCGACAAGCGCAAGAAGTTCGACGCCGGTGAGATCGACGCCGACGGCCACGAGACCGCCCGCGGGTTCGGCGGCGGCTGGAGCCCGGGCGGTTTCGAGGGCGGCCGGCGGGGCCATAGCCGGGCCGAGACCTTTGACGGCGTCGATCTGGGCGACATCCTTGGGGAAATGTTTGGCGGTCGCGGCGGCGCGCGCGGTTCAGGCGCAGGGTTTGGCGGCGGGCCGGCCCGCGGCGCCGATGTCCGGGCCAAGCTCGAAATCGACCTGGAGGAGGCCATCGCCGGCGGCAAGAAGCGCATCGCCTTCTCCGACGGCCGCACCATCGACGTCACCATCCCCAAGGGGGCCGGCGAGGGCCAGACCCTGCGGCTCAAGGGCCAGGGATCGCCTGGGCGCGCGGGTCCGGGGGACGCCTTCATCGAACTGACCGTGCGGCCGCATCCGATCTTCCACCGGGAGGGCGACCGCCTGGTGATGGACCTGCCGGTCACGGTCTATGACGCCGTTCTTGGCGGCAAGGTCGAGGCCCCCACGCCCGAGGGCCCTGTGACCCTGACCGTACCCAAGGGCGCCAACGCCGGCGCCATGCTGCGTCTGAAAGGACGCGGCCTGCCGGATGCGGCGGGACAGCGGGGGGACCTCCTCGCCCGGCTGGTCATCACCCTGCCGGACAAGCCTGACGCCGAATTGACGGCCTTCGCCGAGACCTGGCGGGCCAAGCGGCCCTATCAGCCCAAGGCCGCCCCCCGCCGCGGCGCCTGAATCCATGGGCGCGGCCCCGGTGACAGCGGAGGTTCACGGCTTCATAAGCAGAACGTTCAGCCACGGTTCAGTCGTCCGGGCCTAGATCGGCATCCATGAAACACTTCGTGCTCATCGCCGCGCTGTTGACCCTCGGCGCCCCAGGGGTCGCCCAGGCCCAGTATGGGGCGGATCTGCGCTCGTCCTTCGGGGCGGGGCGGGGCGATCAGGACGACGCCCGCGCCGCGGTGCGGGCCGGCCGCCAGGCGCCCCTGTCGCAGGTGCTCTCGGCCATCGCCCAGCGCACGCCGGGCCGGCACCTGAACACGACCCAGGGGACCCATGGCGGTCGTCCGGCCTATTTCGTCCAGTGGCAGACCCCGGACGGCAAGGTCATCATCTTCATCGCCGACGCCGAGTCCGGATCGATCATCGGCCGCCAGGGCGGCTGATCAGACTAACGAGAGAGGCCACAGCCATGCGCATCCTGCTGGTGGAAGACGATCCGGATCTGGCGCGCCAGCTCAAGGGCGCCCTGGCCGACGCCGGCTACGCCGTCGATCACGCCCCAGATGGCGAGGAGGCCCAGTTCCTGGGCGAGACCGAGCCCTATGACGCGGTGATCCTCGATCTCGGCCTGCCCAAGGTGGACGGGGTCTCGGTGCTGGAGCGCTGGCGCCGCGGCGAGGTGGCCACGCCAGTGCTGATCCTGACCGCCCGGGGCGCCTGGAGCGAGAAGGTGGCGGGCTTCGACGCCGGCGCCGACGACTATCTGACCAAGCCCTTCCATACCGAGGAGCTGCTGGCCCGCCTGCGCGCCCTGCTGCGCCGTTCGGCCGGCCATGCTGCGCCCAATCTGACTTGCGGCGGCCTGCGGCTCGATCCTCGGGCGGCCCGAGCCTCGGTCAATGGGGAGCCCCTGCGGCTGACCTCGCTGGAGTATCGGCTGCTGCACTATCTGATGATGCATCAAGGCCGCGTGATCAGCCGCACCGAGCTGGTCGAGCACCTCTACGACCAGGACTTCGACCGCGACTCCAACACCATCGAGGTGTTCGTCGGCCGCATTCGAAAGAAGATCGGATCCGACCGGATCGAAACGGTCCGCGGGCTGGGGTATCGGCTGACCTGTCCGGCCGACGAAACCGAGCCGAGCGCCTCTTGAGCCGGGGCCTGTCCCGGCCGTGAAGCTGGCGGCCCTGCAGAGCGCCTCCCTCGTCCGCCGCCTGGTGATCCTGGCGGCCGGCTGGAGCCTGACGGTTCTGCTGATCTCGGCGGTGGTGTTGTCGCTGCTGTTCCAGCAGGCGGCCCTGCGACGGTTCGATCAGGGGCTGGCCGAGCTGATCGACAACCTGCTGGCTGGCGCCACCGTGGACGCGACGGGCCAGGTGCTGGCGCCCGCCCTGACCGACCTGCGCGCCCTGCGGGCCTATTCCGGTCGCTACTGGCAGGTGGTGGAGCCCCTGCCCAATGGTCAGTGGCGGATCATCGTCCGCTCCCGCTCCCTTTGGGACGCGGAACTGGCCGCGCCAGAGGACCTGGTCGCCCGGTTGGAGGCCGAACCCGGGCAGCCCGTGACCTATGAGACCGCAGGCCCCCTGGACCAGCCCCTGCGCGCCCGGGCCAGCCGCGCCACCCTGCCGGGGCGTGAGGCGCCGCTGATCTTCATGGCCGCCGAGGACCGCTCCCCCATCGACCGGGACGTACGAGGGTTCATCACCGCCACTGCGCTCGCCTTCCTTCTCCTGGGGATCGGGCTCGTCGGCGCGGTGGTGTTTCAGGTGCGGTTTGGTCTGCGCCCCCTGTTCGCCCTGCGCCGGGAGGTGGCCGCGGTCCGCCGCGGCAAGGCTGAGCGGATCGCCGGCGCCTATCCGGTGGAGCTGGAGCCCCTGGCCGAGGAGCTGAACGCCCTGGTCAGCCACAATCAGGAGGTCGTCGAGCGTCAGCGCACCCATGTGGGCAATCTGGCCCACGCCCTGAAGACGCCTCTGTCGGTCATGCTGACCGAGGCCCGTCAGACCTGGGGGCCTCTTTCTGACATCGTCGAACAGCAGGCCGAGGTGATGCGCCAGCAGGTCGACCACCATCTGCGCCGCGCCAGGGCCGCGGCCCGCACCCCCGGCCGAGGGGAACGCACCGATGTCGCCGAGGTCATCGACGAACTGGCCCGCACCTTGTCCCGCATCTTCCAGGACAAGGGCGTCGACATCGACTGGGACTGTGATGAGGACCTCGTCTTCCAGGGGGAGCGCCAGGATCTGCTGGAGATCGTCGGCAACGCCATGGAGAACGCCGCTCAGTGGTGCCGCGGCCGTGTGCGGGTGCGCGCGACGCCGCTCAGCGCCGAGCGCCTGCGGGTGACCATCGACGACGACGGCCCTGGTCTGCCGCCGGAACGACGGCCTGAGGTCCTGCGCCGCGGCGCCCGCCTGGATGAGAGCGCGCCGGGATCCGGGCTTGGCCTTTCCATCATCGACGAGCTGGCCAGGGCCTATGGGGGCGACCTGCGCCTGGACGCCGCCAAGCTGGGCGGCCTTTCCGTGGTGCTCGACCTTCCCCGGGCCGAGACCTGAGGTTCAGCTCAGCTCCGCAATCTCGCGCTCGAGATTTGCGCGGGCCTGCTCCTCCAGCCGCGCTCGGTAGCCTGGGTCGGGATAGAGCGGCTGAGCCTCAAGCATCCGCTTGAGCACCCCCGCCCGGCCTGGACGAAAGAAGGCGTCGGGAACGTGGGCGTACTCCTCCCGGATGGCGCGGGCATAGGAGTCATAGGCCTCTGGCGGCCGGCCAAGGATAGCCAGGTCGATCGACACCAGCAGCGCGCCATCGGGATCATCCTCCCCCACCTGATGGCCGGCGGTCAGGGCGATCAGTCGGGCGACTTCGGCGCAGGTCTCCGGTGACTCGCCCAGGGCGGCCAGGTCGCGCTGCGCCAGGTCCGCGCTGGCGGCCTCATTGTCGTTGCGGGTGGGGTCATAGACGACGTCGTGCCACCAGATTGCGTAGGCCAGTCGCAGTCGCGTCTCATCGGCCAGTCCAGAAACAGCCGCCAGATCCTGAAGGCAGTCAGCGATGTGCTGCAGCCCGTGATAGCGCCGCTGCGGCTCCTGATAGGCGGCCCGCAGCCGCGCCTTGGTGGCGCCGGCCGGCCCATCGGTCGGGGTCGGCGGAATGGGCCTCAGCCAGAAGGCGCAGGCCTGACGGCGATCCATGGGCGTTTTCCTCCGTGCGGCGACAAAGATTTCACAGGCTGATGACGCCGTCACCTCGCCCGCCCTTACAGGGTTAAGGGAAGCCTTAACCGGGCAGGGGACAGTATGGGCCCGCGCAAGCGTGCGGCGTCGAGGGGATCGAATGGGCGGACTGCCCGAACAGAAGCTGACCATCCTGCGTCAGATGGTCGAGTCCGCACCCGATCGGGTGGTCGGCGATCTGCGCGGCGCCCTGTCCGGGGCTGGCGGCGATTCGGGTCTGGTCGACGTCCGGATGCTGGTCGAGACCGAGGCGCGCGACCGCCAGCTGCGCAACGCCGTCCTGCACCCCCTGGCGCCGCTCTGCATCGGCGACGGCCGCACCGACCGGCTGACCTTTCCGGCCCGGGCCTTCGCCCTGGTCTGGCGCGGCCTGCGCGATCAGGCGACCCATGAGGTCGGCCGCGCTGCGGCGCTGTTCGAGGAATTCCAGGCCGACCAGAGCTCGCCCGAGCCCTTCGACATTCTCGCCCGACGCGCCGCCCGCGGGGTGCGCGAGCGCAACCATCCCAAATTCGCCGCCGCCGCCGATCTGGCCGACGCCGCCCGACCTGACGGAGCGCAGCTTCTGGCCGAATGCCTGCAGATGGTTCCTGTGGTCCGGGCCGCCGTAGGGCGTCTGCCCAGCTGGATCCAGCGGGTCACCGACGAGGACGCGGCCCTGGCGCGTATCGCCTACAAGGACTCCGTCGCCATCGCCGAAGACGCCGGGCCGCGCTTCTTCGAAATGCTGGCCGCCCACCTCACACATCCCTGGATGGTGCTGCGCCTGATCAGCGCGGTGATGGACAAACCGCCGGAAACCTATCTGGCGGGGTCAGAACTCGCCGATTTCGGCCTGCGGGTGCTGGACGGAATCGACGAGGGCCTGACCGAAATCGAGGAATTCGACTCCAGTGGCGGCATGGCCGCCGTCAGGGCCGCCGCCCAGGCCATCGATCGGGTCACGGCGCAGATCGCCGAGATCGAGGGGAATGTGGAACTGAGCCGCCAGGGCGCATGGGGCTCACGGTTGGCCAAGCAGAAGGCCGCCCTGGCCCGTCAGGTGGAGAGCCGGCTTCGAGAGATCGACAAGGCGGTGTCCCTGACTCTGCCGATCACCCAGGTGTGGATCGGACGGGTGTCCAAGGACGCCGCCCGGCTGACCGTGGGGCCCGACCCCGCCGCCCTGCAGAGGGCCAAGACCCTGGTGGCCTTTGCGCAGGAAATCCGCGGCTCGGCCAACTATGGCGGGTTCGCTGCGGCGCGCACCAAGGTCATGGAGGCCCTGGAGGCGCATCTCGACCTCTTCGCCGAAGACGCCCTTGATCATCTCAAGCAGGGTGACGCGCCTGATCCCGAAATCGCCCGCGCCCTGATGGCCGCCGCCATCGAGCTGGTCGGTCTGGCCCGGGACCGCCAGGCGGCCGACATCCTGCGTCGCAGGCTCGCCGCCGTCTGATCCGCGATCTGGCGTCGCGGGCGCCGTTGGGCTCTCGCGCGGGGCGGGGCTTTGAGGTAAACGCCCGCCCATGATCGTCTTCTGGATTGCGGTTGGGGTGATGTCCGCCGCCGTAGCGGGTTTCATCCTGCGCCGCGCCGCCCGCGCGGCCGCCGCCGGGGGCGACGCTGATTCCACCCTGCCGCTCTATCAGCGCCAGCTTTCCGAGATCGAGGATCTCGCCGACCGCGGTCTGATCGCCGCCGACGAGCGCCGCAGCGCCCACGCCGAGGCCGCGCGCCGGCTGCTGTCGGCCGCCGAATCCGCCGGGCCCGCCTGGACCGTGTCGGCGACCTCCCGCCCCGTTCTGGTGGGATTGGCGGTCATTGGCCCTGTGGCGGCGCTTGGCCTCTATCTGGGCTTTGGCTCGCCCGGTTACGGCGATCAGCCCTATGCGCAGCGTCTGGATCAGTGGCGCGCGGCGCCGCCAACCCAGCTGGATGCGCCGCGGATGGCCGCCGTCCTGCGTTCAGTCACCGCCGAGCGTCCCGCCAACCCTGAACCCTACCGCTTCCTCGCCATCGCAGAGATGGCCTCAGGCGACGCCCCGGCCGCCGCCCGCGCCCTGCGTGAGGCCCTGCGCCTGGCCCCCGAGCGGGCCGACCTGTGGGAATCCCTTGGCGAGGCCCTGATGATGGCCGCCGAGGGTGAGGTTACGCCGCAGGCCGCCGCAGCCTTCCAGCGCGCCCTGGAGCGGGATCCGAAGGCCGCCACCGCCCGCTTCCATCTGGCCCGGGGCCAGATCGAGGCTGGGGAGATCGAGGCGGGTCTGGCGCAATGGCGCGCCCTATTGGCCGATCTTCCCGCCGCCGACCCCCGCCGGGCGGTCCTGCAGGCGGCCATTACTGACGTCGCCGCCGGACCACGACAGCCCGCCCCGCCGGCTGACCCTGCGATCGGCGCCCCCGAGATCGCGGCCATGGTCGAGGGCCTTGCCGCGCGCCTGGCCGCCGACCCCGATGACGCCCAAGGCTGGGTGCGTCTGGTCAGGTCCTATGCCGTGATGGGCGACGCCGCCCGCCGGGACGCAGCCTTGACCCAGGCCAAGGCGCGCTACGCCGATAACCCCCAGATACTGCGTGAACTCGCCCAGGCGGCGGCTGCGGAGCCCATGCGATGACCGGTTGGTTGCCCAAATCCCGTAAGGCGCGGCGTCGACTGGTGGTCCTGTCGGCGGTGGCGCCGGTTCTGGCGCTGGCCGTGGGCCTGACCCTCTGGGGCCTGTCGGATTCCATCTCCTACTTCTACACCCCGGCCCAGGCGGCCGAGACGAAGCCCGAGCCTGGCCGGACCATACAGCTGGGCGGGCTGGTCCAGGGGGGCAGCGTGGTCAAGCACCCTGACGGCCGACTGGAGTTTGTTGTCGCCGACCAGATCACCGCCGCGCCCGTGGTGTTCCAGGGCGATCCGCCGGACCTGTTTCGGGAGGGCCAGGGGGTGGTGGCCACCGGCGCCTTCCGCGAGGACGGCGTCTTCGAGGCCCGTCGCCTGCTGGCCAAACACGACGAAACCTACATGCCCCGCGACCTTCAGAACGCGTTGAAGGAACAGGGCGAGTGGCGCGGCGACGGCGCTCCGCGCGAACCGGACGCCGCGGCGCCGGCGCCCTATGGCGGGGCCGCCGGCAGATGATCGTCGAGATCGGCGCCTTTGCGCTCATCCTGTCTCTGATCCTGTCGGTGCTGCAGACCGGCGCCTCAGCCCTGGCGCGGGTCCGTCGCGCGCCGGTCCTGGCGGCGGTGGGGGAGGGGGCGGCCATCGCGGCCTTCTTCGCCCTGGCGGTCTCTTTCGCCGCCCTGATCTACGCCTTCGTGGTGTCCGATTTCAGCGTCGCCAATGTGGCCACCAACTCCCACAGCGCCAAGCCGCTGCTCTATCGGGTCGGCGGCGCCTGGGGCAGCCACGAGGGCTCCATGCTCATGTGGTGCCTGGCCCTGACCGGCTTCGGCGCCCTGCTGGCCGGCTATGGGCGCGGGCTCTCGGCTGGACTCAAGGCGGTGGCGGTGGCGACCCAGGGCTCCCTGGGGATCGCCTTCCTGGCCTATACGGTGTTCGCCTCCAATCCGTTCTGGCGGTTGACCGATCCGCCGGTGGAGGGACGCTCGCTCAATCCCCTGCTGCAGGACCCCGCCCTGATCCTGCACCCCCCCTTCCTCTATGTGGGCTATGTGGGCCTGTCGGTGGTCTTCTCCCTGGCCATCGCCGCCCTGGTCGAAGGCCGGGCCGACGCCGCCTGGGCCCGCTGGGTGCGCCCCTGGACCCTGGCCGCCTGGAGCGCGCTCACCGTCGGCATCACGCTGGGCGCCTTCTGGGCCTATTACGAGCTCGGCTGGGGCGGCTGGTGGTTCTGGGATCCGGTGGAGAACGCCAGCTTCATGCCCTGGCTGATCGCCACGGCCCTGCTGCACTCGGCCGTCGTCACCGAGCGGCGCGGCGCCCTGCCGGGCTGGACCATCTTCCTGGCGCTCGGCGGCTACACTTTCTCAATGCTCGGCGCCTTCCTGGTGCGCTCAGGGGTGCTGACCTCGGTGCACGCCTTCGCCGTCGATCCCACCCGGGGCGTGCTGTTGCTGACGATCCTCGGCGTCACCGCAGGGCTCGGCTTCGCCCTGTTCGCCTGGCGGGCGCCGGCCATGGCGCGGGGCGGCCTGTTCGCCCCCATCAGCCGCGAGAGCGCACTGGTCCTGAACAACATCCTGCTGGCGGCGGCCACAGCCACCGTCCTTCTGGGCACCCTCTATCCCCTGATCCGCGAAGCCATCGCCGGCGAGGCGATCTCGGTGGGGCCGCCCTATTTCAATCTCACCTTCACGCCGCTGATGTTCATCCTGCTGCTGCTGCTGCCGGCCGGGCCGTTGCTGGCCTGGAAGCGGGCCGACGCCGGCGTGGCCCTGCAGCGGCTGTGGATCGCCGCCCTGCTGGCGGCGGTGGCCGCCGTGGCGACCCTGGCGCTGGCCCAGCCCCGCAGCCTGTTCGGCGCCGCGGGCCTGGCGCTCGGGGTCTGGCTGATTGTCGGATCGGCCACCGAGGTCGCCGAGCGTATCCGCCTGTTCCGCGCCCCCCGCGGCGAGGTGCTTCGCCGCCTCGGCGGCCTGCCTCGGGGGACGTGGGGCATGACGCTCGCCCATGCGGGTCTCGGGATCTTTGTTCTCGGCGCCGTCTTCGAGACCACCTGGAAGGCCGAGACCTCCGAAGTCCTGGCCATCGGCCAGCGTCTTGAGGTGGCTGGCTATGTGGTGGCGCTTGAGGATGTGGCGCCGGTTCAGGGCCCCAACTATGAGGCTGAACAGGCCACCCTGCGCGCCTTCGCCCCTGACGGAACCCTGGCCTGCATGGCCCGTCCGGAGCGGCGACTCTATTCCGCGGGCGGTCAGACCACATCGGAGGTCGCCATCTGCACCCGCGGTCTCAGCCACCTCTATATGGTCCTGGGCGAGCGCCGGGTCGGCGCCGACGGCGGACCGGTGTGGCTGGTGACCGGCTATTGGAACCCCTGGGCCCTGCTGATCTTCCTGGGGCCAGGCCTGATGGCCCTGGGCGGGGTGGTGTCGCTCTCGGACCGACGGCTGCGGCTGGCGGCCGGGCGTCGAGCGGCCCAGCCGGCCGCCCCGGAGCGCGCGCCTGAGCCTGCAGGAGAACCGGCGTGAACGGGCTGGGCCGCTGGCTGGTGGTGGCCTGCGCC
>TARA_R100000935_G_scaffold58921_1_pt1 | contig 31148 bp, 26 predicted proteins | sample TARA_R100000935 | Tara Oceans TARA_R100000935 (sample SAMEA2621502) | marine metagenome | biome: marine biome (ENVO:00000447); feature: surface water layer (ENVO:00002042); material: "saline water (ENVO:00002010), including plankton (ENVO:xxxxxxxx)" | depth 5 m
CGAAATCTCTCCCAGCTAGGCGGGTGACCGCCCGCCCGCCCGCCGTCGCGACTTGATAGCCGTCAAGCGATCATGGCTTATCCATCAAATATCATCTTGAGCATATTCTTGCCTCAGCATGTATTGCTGTGACATTGTGACTGAATTGCTGTTGCGCACCGCAGCAATTGATCCGGATCAATCAGACTTGACCATAGATCGTCCTATCCCTGCCTCACCGAGATTTGGCTCGGTCACGGCAAGGGGGACGATCGGTGAGCGCACCGACAGGCCATCAACAGGGCGCCCAGACAGCATTGTGGATGAGCACGTTCTCGTTCACGGCCTGCTTCGCCGTCTGGACCATTTTTTCGATCATCGGGGTGCAGATCCGGACGGACCTCGGTCTGTCTGGCGCGCAGTTTGGGCTGTTGATTGGGACGCCCATCCTGACTGGGTCGTTGATCCGCCTGATCCTGGGCATCTGGGCTGAACAGTACGGCGGCCGCATCGTCAATCTGGCCGTCATGCTTGCCGCAGCAGCGGCCACCTTCCTCCTATCCTATGCCGAGACCTACCTGCAGTTCCTGATCGCGGCCCTTGGAGTCGGCATCGCTGGGGGCGCCTTCTCCGTCGGCGTGACCTATGTGGCCAAGTTCTTCCCCAAGGAACGCCAGGGCACCGCCCTGGGCATCTTCGGCGCCGGCAACGTTGGCTCAGCCGTCACCAAGTTCGCCGCTCCGTTTGTTATGGTCGCCCTGGGGTGGGAAGCCGTGGCGCAAATCTGGGCGCTCGCCCTGGCGGGGATCGCCATCCTGAACTTCCTGGTCACCCGCGATGACCCAGAGCTTATTGCGCGTCGGGCCTCGGGCGAGAAGCCCGCCCGCGCTGGAGCGCAGCTCACCCCCCTCCGCAAGCTGCAGGTCTGGCGCTTCGCCCTCTATTACTTCTTTGTCTTCGGCGCGTTCGTGGCCCTGGCCCTGTGGCTGCCGAGCTATCTGGTTGGCGTCTACGGCTTGGACATCAAGGCCGCCGGCATGCTGGCCGCAGCCTACTCGATCCCAGGCTCACTCTTTCGGGTGTTTGGCGGCTGGCTCTCGGACAAGATCGGCGCCCGGCGCGTGATGTACATCACCTTCAGCCTCAGCGTGATCTGCACCTTCCTGCTCTCCTACCCGGCGACGCAGTATGTCGTCGACGGTATCAACGGACCCATCAGGTTTAGCCTGTCGACAGGTCTTCTCCCCTTCGTCGTCCTGATCTTCGTCCTCGGCTTCGCCATGAGCCTGGGCAAGGCTGCCGTCTACAAGCACATCCCCGTCTACTATCCCGGCCACGTCGGGGCCGTCGGCGGCCTGGTAGGCATGGTCGGCGGCCTGGGCGGCTTCATCCTGCCCATCGTCTTCGGCGCGCTGAATGATCTCACCGGCATATGGACCAGCTGTTTCATGCTGCTCTTCATCCTGGTGGCGACCGCGCTGACCTGGATGCACTTCGCCATCCGTCGAATGGAACAGAGGTCCGCCCCGCAACTGCGCGACCTGCCTGCCCTGCCTGAAATGGCCGGCATGATCCCCAATCCCACCTCTGCGCCTGGCGCCGTTGCGCCGACCGCGCGCTGATACTCGAAAGGGCCAGAAGCCATGTCTTCGGCAAAACCCGCCCGCCACGTCCTCACAGACTGGCGCCCTGAGGAACCCGAGTTCTGGAAGGCCACCGGCCGGTCGATCGCCAGCCGCAACCTCTGGATCAGCGTTCCGAACCTGCTTCTGGCCTTCGCCATCTGGATGGTGTGGTCGATGGTGGTGGCCAAGCTGAAGCTCATCGGCTTCGCCTTCACCACCGACCAGCTCTTCTGGCTGACGGCTCTGCCCGCGCTCTCCGGCGCCACCCTGCGGATCTTCTACAGCTTCCTCGTGCCGATCCTTGGCGGACGGCTCTGGACTACGATTTCCACCCTTTCGCTGCTGGTCCCGGCGGTCGGCATTGGCTTGGCCGTTCAGCAACCGGAGACCCCTTACTGGGTATTCGTCGGACTGGCTTTGGCGTGTGGACTTGGAGGCGGCAACTTCGCCTCGTCCATGTCCAATATCTCGTTCTTCTATCCGAAGGCTGAGAAGGGCAATGCGCTGGCCCTCAATGCGGGCTTCGGCAATCTCGGCGTCAGCGTCATGCAATTCCTGGTGCCTGTCGTGATCGCAGCCGGCGCCTTCGCCCCCGTGGTCGGCGCGCCGCAGGTCGCCCTGGACGGCGAAGTCCGGAGCCAACTGTGGCTCCAAAACGCAGGCTTCGTCTGGATCCCGTTCATCATCGCCGCCGCGGTCGCCGCCTGGGTCGGGATGAACGACATCGCCTCCGCCAAGGCCTCCTTCTCCAGTCAGGCCGTGGTCTTCAAGCGCAAGCACAACTGGATCATGTGCTACCTCTATCTGGGGACCTTCGGCTCCTTCATCGGATTCTCAGCGGCGTTTCCGCTGCTCATGAGCACCCTGTTCCCCGAGGTGAACAGCCTTCAATACGCCTTCCTTGGCCCCCTGGTCGGCGCCGCGGCGCGCGCGCTGACGGGCTGGGTCTCAGACAAATTTGGCGGCGAGCACGTCACCCACTGGGTCTTCCTGGCCATGGCTGCGGGCGTGGGTGCGGTGCTCTACAGCATTGGCGCCTGGGGCGCGGAGCCTTCGTTCACGCTCTTCTTCGCCAGCTTCATCTGGCTGTTCGCCTGGACCGGCATCGGCAATGCATCAACCTTCCAGATGATCCCCGCGATCATGCGGAGCGACATGCCGCGGCTGATGCCTAAAGCCGATGCAGCGGCCCGCCTCAAGGCCTCCGACATGGAGTCGGCGGCCATCGTCGGCTTCTCGTCGGCCATCGGCGCCTACGGCGGCTTTGTGATCCCCAAGCTCTTCGGAGAGTCGCTCAAGGCGACCGGCGGGCCTGAGACCGCCCTCCTGATCTTCCTGGCCTTCTATCTCAGCTGCGTCGCGGTGAACTGGGTCTTCTACGGCCGCAAGACCTCCATGCTGCACGGCCCCCAACAACCTTCAATTCTCGGAGCCGCCCAATGAGCCATACGCTCGACCGCCTGGCGTTCTTCACGCGCAAGACCGAACTCTTCTCCGACGGTCACGGGGTGCTCAACGACGACGACCGCAGCTGGGAACAGGCTTACCGGGACCGCTGGCAGCACGACAAGGTCGTGCGCTCCACCCACGGGGTGAACTGCACCGGCTCGTGTTCCTGGAAGATCTACGTGAAAGGCGGGATCGTCACCTGGGAAACCCAGCAGACCGATTACCCCCGCACCCGTCCGGAGCTGCCGAACCATGAGCCGCGCGGCTGCGCCCGCGGCGCGAGCTACAGCTGGTACCTCTATTCCGCGAACCGGGTGAAGTATCCGCTGATCCGCTCGCGCCTTTTGAAACTGTGGCGCAAGGCCCGCGCGACACTCAGCCCGGTGGCGGCCTGGGCCTCGATCCAGAACGACCCGTCCCAGCGCGCCTCCTATGTGACCATGCGCGGCGCCGGCGGCTTTATCCGCGCCACCTGGGATGAGGTGACTGAAATCATCGCGGCCGCCAATGCGCACACCATCAAGGCTTGGGGGCCTGATCGGATTTTCGGCTTCTCGCCGATCCCGGCCATGTCGATGGTCTCCTACGCAGCCGGCGCGCGCTACCTGCAGCTGATCGGCGGCGTCTGCGGGTCGTTCTACGATTGGTACTGCGACCTGCCCCCGGCCTCGCCCCAGACCTGGGGCGAGCAGACTGACGTCGCCGAGAGCGCGGACTGGTTCAATTCCAGCTTCATCATGCTGTGGGGATCCAACGTTCCGCAGACGCGGACGCCTGACGCCCACTTCTACACCGAGGCCCGCTATCGTGGGGCCAAGTCGGTGGTGATCTGCCCTGATTATTCAGAGGCCTCGAAGTTCTCCGATCTGTGGCTGGCCGTAAAACAGGGCACCGACGCGGCGCTCGGCCTGGCGTTCGGCCACGTGATCCTCAAGGAGTTTCACGTCGACCGGCAGGTGCCCTACTTCCGTGAGTACCTGCGCAAGTATTCCGACCTGCCGATGCTGGTCCGGCTGGCGCCGCAGGACGGGGCGTATGTGCCCGAGCGCCTGCTGCGGGCTGCTGAGTTCGACCAGGCCCTAGGCGAGACCAACAACCCCGAGTGGAAGACCGTCGCGCTCGACGAGGCGACGGGCGAAGTGATCGTGCCCAACGGCTCGATCGGCTTCCGCTGGGGCGAGGACGGCAAGTGGAACCTTGAGGAGAAGGACGGCCTTGGCCGCGAGACCTCGCTCCGCCTCGGCCTGAAAGGTGTCCACGACGAGGTCGCCGCCGTGCGCTTCCCGTATTTCGGCGGCGCGGCCACCAACGGCTTCGCTATGACGGACCACCCGGACGTTCTAGTCCGCAACGTGCCGGTCAAGCGCATGAAACTGCCGGAGGGCGAGACCCTGGTGGCCTGCGTCTATGACCTGTTCCTCGCCAATTACGGCGTCGACCAGGGCTTCGGTGGCGATCATATGCCGGCCGACTACGACGACGTGCAGCCCTATTCGCCGGCGTGGGCCGAGGCCATCACTTCGGTGCCGAAGGATCAGATCGTCGCCGTCGCCCGCGGCTTCGCCGGCAACGCTGAAAAGACCGACGGCAAGTCGATGGTGATCATCGGCGCGGCGATGAACCACTGGTTCCACATGGACATGAACTACCGCGCTGTCATCAATATGCTGGTGATGTGCGGGTGCGTCGGCCAGACCGGCGGCGGTTGGGCGCACTATGTCGGCCAGGAGAAGCTGCGGCCGCAGACTGGCTGGGCGCCTCTGGCCTTCGCCACAGACTGGGTCAAGCCGCCGCGGCAGCAGAACTCGACCTCATTCTTCTACGCCCACTCTGACCAGTGGCGCTACGAGACCGTCGAAATGAGCGAGATCCTCTCGCCCACCGCCCCTGAAGGCGTCTGGGACGGGTCGATGATCGACTTCAACGCCAAGGCCGAACGGATGGGCTGGCTGCCCTCGGCGCCGGCGCTGAAAACAAACCCGCTTGAGGTCGCCAACGCCGCGGCCGCGGCTGGCCAGGACGCAAAGGCCTACGCGCTCGCCCAGCTGAAGAGCGGCGATCTTGAGATGTCCTGCATGGACCCAGACGACCCGGCCAACTGGCCGCGCAACATGTTCATCTGGCGCTCCAACCTGCTGGGCTCATCCGGCAAGGGTCACGAGTACTTCCTGAAGCACCTGTTGGGCGCAAGCCACGGAGTGCAGGGCAAGGACCTCGGCGAAGACGGCCGGCGCAAGCCCAACGATGTGAAGTGGCACGAAGCGGCGCCGGAGGGAAAACTCGACCTCCTGGTCACCCTGGATTTCCGGATGTCGACCACGGCCGTTTACTCCGACATCGTGCTGCCGACAGCCACCTGGTACGAGAAGAACGACCTCAACACCTCCGACATGCACCCGTTCATCCACCCGCTGTCGGCGGCTGTGGACCCGGCGTGGGAGTCGAAGTCGGACTGGGAAATCTTCAAGGCGATCGCCAAGCAGTTTTCCGCGGTCGCCCCGGAAGTCCTGGGCGTCGAGCAGGACGTCGTTCTCACGCCCATCCAACACGACAGCGCCGCCGAACTGGCCCAACCGTTCGACGTCCGCGATTGGTCCAAGGGTGAGTGCGAAGCGATCCCGGGCAAAACCATGCCCCAGATCACAGTCGTTGAACGGGACTACCCGAACACGTTCAAGCGCTTCACCGCATTGGGACCTTTACTCAAGGCGAGCGGCAATGGCGGCAAGGGCATCGGCTGGAAGACCGAACACGAGGTCGATCTACTTGCCGAGCTAAACGGCAAGGTCCTCCAAGAGGGCCAGACCCAGGGCATGCCGAAGATCGAGACGGACATCGACGCGTGCGAAACCATCCTGATGCTGGCGCCCGAGACCAACGGCGAGGTGGCGGTCAAGGCCTGGGCGGCGCTTGAAAAGCAGACGGGCCGCGAGCACACCCATCTGGCCCTGCCCAAGGAAGACGAGAAGATCCGTTTCCGCGATCTCTTGGCCCAGCCGCGCAAGATCATCACCTCGCCGACCTGGTCCGGCATTGAGAGCGAAAAGGTCTGCTACACCGCCGGCTGGACCAACGTCCACGAGCTGATCCCTTGGCGGACCCTCACCGGGCGCCAGCAGCTCTACCAGGACCATGAGTGGATGCGGGCGTTCGGCGAGGCGCTCTGCGTTTACCGTCCGCCGATCGACCTGAAGACCACCTACGTCCAAGGCGCAAAGCCCAACGGCGAGACTGAGATCGTCCTGAACTTCATCACCCCCCACCAGAAGTGGGGCATCCACTCGACCTACTCCGACAACCTGATGATGCTCACCTTGAACCGCGGGGGCCCAGTCATCTGGATTTCCGAGGTCGACGCCAAGAAGGCGGGTCTGATCGACAATGACTGGGTGGAGGCTTTCAACGCCAACGGGGCTCTGACGGCGCGCGTCGTAGTGTCCCAGCGCATCCGTGAAGGCACGACCTTCATGTATCACGCCCAGGAAAAGATCGTGAATACGCCGGGGTCGCAGATCACCGGCAAGCGTGGCGGCATTCACAACTCGGTCACCCGCACGGTCCTGAAGCCGACGCACATGATCGGCGGCTACGCCCAACTCGCCTACGGCTTCAACTACTACGGGACCGTCGGTGCGAACCGCGACGAATTTGTCGTGCTTCGCAAGATGACCAAGGTCGACTGGCTCGAAGAAACCCTCAACACCAAGGATTTCGCCCAATGAAAGTCCGCGCCCAGATCGGCATGGTGCTGAATCTCGATAAATGCATCGGGTGTCACACCTGCTCAGTGACCTGCAAGAACGTGTGGACCAATCGCGAGGGCGTAGAATACGCTTGGTTCAACAACGTGGAGACTAAACCTGGCGTCGGCTTCCCCCGGGACTGGGAGAACCAAAAGCGCTGGAACGGTGGATGGACTCGGAAGGCCAACGGCAAGATTGAGCCCAAGATGGGCGCAAAGTGGCGAATTCTGGCGAAGATCTTCGCCAATCCCGACCTGCCGGAGATCGACGACTACTACGAACCCTTCGACTTCGACTACGGCCATCTGCAGACGGCGCCGGAGATGAAGGCGTTTCCGACCGCGCGGCCACGCTCGAAGATCACAGGCCAGCGGATGGAGAAGATCGAGCGGGGCCCGAACTGGGAGGAAATCCTAGGGGGGGAGTTCGCCACGCGTTCGGCCGACTACAACTTCGACAGCGTGGAGAAGGAGATCTACGGCCAGTTCGAGAACACCTTCATGATGTATCTGCCGAGGCTGTGCGAGCACTGCCTCAACCCCACCTGCGTGGCGGCCTGCCCTTCAGGCGCGATCTACAAGCGTGAGGAGGACGGCATCGTCCTAATCGACCAGGACAAGTGCCGAGGCTGGCGCATGTGCGTCTCCGCCTGCCCCTACAAAAAGATCTATTACAACTGGGAATCCGGGAAATCCGAGAAGTGCACCTTCTGTTTCCCGCGCATCGAGGTCGGTCAGCCGACGGTGTGCTCGGAGACCTGCGTCGGGCGCATCCGCTACCTCGGCGTCCTGCTCTATGACGCCGACCAGATCGAGGCCGCGGCCAGCACGCCTGATGACCAGGACCTGTACCAAGCCCAACTCGACATATTCCTAGACCCCTCCGATCCAAAGGTGATCGCGCAGGCGCGCGCCGACGGCGTACCGGAAGCTTGGCTCGACGCCGCTCGGCAGAGCCCCGTCTACAAGATGGCCATCGACTGGAAGATCGCCTTCCCGCTCCACCCCGAATACCGAACCCTGCCGATGGTCTGGTACGTACCGCCGCTCTCGCCGATCCAGAACGCAGCGGCTGCAGGCGCCATCGAGATGGATGGCGAAATGCCTGACGTCCACTCGCTGCGGATTCCGGTGAAGTACCTCGCGAACCTGTTGACCGCCGGCCGCGAGGCGCCGATCGAGCTGGCCCTGAGGCGCATGCTGGCCATGCGCGGGTACATGCGCGCCAAGACCATCGAGGGCGTCATCGACCACCAACTGGCGGGAAGCGTCGAACTCTCCGCCGCCCAGATCGACGAGATGTACCGCTACCTGGCGATCGCCAATTACGAGGACCGCTTCGTCATCCCGTCCGCCCACCGCGAGGTGGCGGAGGACGCCTACGATATGCGCGGCTCCTGCGGCTTCTCGTTCGGCAACGGGTGCTCCGGCGGACGCACGGAACTCGGCCTTTTTGGACCCAACAAGCGCAGCCGCGCCAAAACTCCGATGGAGGCCTGACCCATGGCCCGCACGTATCAGGCGCTTGCGCACCTGCTCACCTATCCGACCCCTGATCTGCAGCGGCTCGCCCCCGCGGCCCTGGCGCTCATTGAGGCCGAGGCCATGGTTCCGAAGACGATCCGTAAGGCCCTGGGACGCCTCGTTGATCAGATCTCTAGCGGCGACATCTATGACCTGCAGGAAGGGTATACCGAGCTCTTCGATCGCACCCGGTCGCTATCGCTCAACCTCTATGAGCACGTTCATGGCGAAAGCCGCGACCGCGGCGAGGCCATGGTCGCCCTGGCCGAACTCTATCGCGCCCACGACCTGCACCTATCGGCCAACGAACTGCCCGATTTCCTGCCCGTGTTCCTTGAGTTCCTCTCCACCCTGCCCGACCCCCAGGCCGCCTCGCTGCTGGGGGAGGCGACGCACGTCCTGGACGCCATGGGCGAGCGCTTGAAGTCGCGGGGCAGCGCCTATCGCGCCATCTTCGGCGCGCTCGGTAAGCTCGCCTCGCAGGCCGCCGACCCGGGCGCACTGGCCGCACTCTTGAGCGAGCCCGACGAGGATCCCAACGACCTGGAGGCCATCGATAAGGCCTGGGCGGAGACCGCCGTCACCTTCGGCCCCTCCGACGTGGGCTGCCCGAAGGCCACCGCTCTCGTCGATGCGATGATGGCCGAGCCTGGCCGTCAGCCGCGCCGTACCGCCGCTAACGCCTGAGGACCGCCATGCAACTCCTAAATCAATTTCTGTTCGGGGTTTTTCCCTACATTGCGCTGGCCGTCCTTGTGCTGGGTTCGGTCCTCCGCTTTGATCGTGAACAATATACTTGGCGCACTGGCTCGTCCCAGCTCCTACGCCGCAAGCAGCTGGTCTTGGGATCCGTACTCTTCCACGTCGGAATACTGGCCATCTTTGGCGGCCACTTCATAGGCCTGCTCACTCCGATCTGGGTGTTCGACGCCCTGGGCGTGTCGCACGGCGCCAAGCAGATTCTGGCCATTGTCGCCGGCGGCTTCGCCGGGACCCTCTGCCTCGTCGGCGGCCTGTTGCTACTGCATCGTCGGCTGTTTGACCCACGGATCCGGGCTACCTCCAGCTTCGGCGACACCGCCATCCTCGTCCTGCTGCTGGCCCAATTGATCCTGGGCTTGGCGACCATTCCCCTGTCCGCTGGACACCTGGACGGCCATGAGATGGTCAAGTTCATGAGCTGGGCGCAGGGGGTTTTCACCTTCCGGCCGGGCGTGGCGGCCTACGTCGCCGACGTGCATCCGATCTTCAAGGCCCACCTGGTGCTGGGGATGACCATCCTGCTGGTCTTTCCGTTCACCCGCCTTGTCCACATGCTTTCGGCCCCGATCTGGTACCTGAATCGGCGCGGCTGGCAGTTGGTGCGCACCAAGCGCGCACTGCCCCTGCGTCGGGTCGCCGCCGCGCCTGTCTATCCGACTGTGCCGGTATCGCCTGCGGCGCGCAGCGCACCAATCCAAGCCGTCCGCCCCGAAGCCCTCAAGGCCGCCGAGTGACGCCATGACCAGCACCCTCGTTGTCGAAGGCGTCGAAATCCCGGAGTTCCTCATCGCCGAGGAGGCCCAGCATCATCCGAGCGCAAGTCCGATGGAAGCCCGCATCGCCGCGGGAAAGGCGCTGGCGGTCAGGGCCCTGCTTCTCCACAGGGCCGATGAACTTGGTCTGGAAGCTCAGCCGCTGCTGGACGACAATGGCCGTGAAGAGACATGCGAGGAGGCGCTTATCCGCGCCACACTTGACGCAGAAGTCGAGATCGAAGTCCCAAGCGAAGCCGAATGCCGACGCGTCTACGACGCACAGCGTCAGCGCTTCTCGACGCCCGTGCTAGTCGAAGCCGCGCATATTCTCATTGAGCCGAAGTCCGATGACGCGGAGGGATGGGAGTCTGCTCGGCAAACGGTGGAGGCCACGCTCGATCAACTCGCGATCAGGCCGGACCGGTTTGGTGAACTTGCAAAGACGTCTTCCGACTGTCCCTCTGGAGCGGTGGGTGGCTCGCTCGGCCAACTCGGTCCAGGCGACCTCGTGGTTGAGGTCGAGCGCGCGCTCGCGGGCCTCAAACCTGGGGAAATTCTGCCGACGCCAGTCCGCTCGCGCTTCGGCTGGCACGTTCTCAAGCTTGAGCGCCGGATCGAAGGCAGAGCGCTCCCGTTCGAGTATGTTGAGGACAAGATTAGGCTACATCTCGAGAGCCGAGCCTGGACGGCGGCGGCGGCACGCTATGTCGCCCAGCTCGCCGACCGCGCCCGAGCCGAAGGCGTAGCCTTTAGCCTGACGCAGGATGGGCGGTTCTCCCAAGGTGCCCCGTCCCTCGGCGCATTGCTTTCGGACGGCGCCTCCGCCGACCGGCTTGAAGCCTGGATGGATGCGACGGACATGGACTTGGCCAGCCGGGTCAAGGCCGCAGCGGCGAGCGAGAATCTTCAGGTCGCCGTCTTCGTGCGCCGAGCGGTCCGACACTTCGTCGATCACGCCAATGATGAATCTTGGACCCAGCTCATTTCCGCCACCCAAGGGGCCGCAGATCCGGCGCTTGCGGCGATGGCTTCGCTGCTGAAGGCGCGGCTCACCCCCAAGCCTGAGCGCAAGCACACCTACACCCTTATCAAACGGAGATAAGCTATGCGGTTGGCCCCTGTCCTGCTCAGTCTGATGACCCTGGCCGCTCCGGGGTTCGCGCGCGCTGCCGATCCCCCCACGATCATCTTGGAAAGCCGCCTTCGGCATGAGGCGGTTGATCAAAGCGGCCTGCCCAATACCGCTTCGGCGCTGACCCTACGCACGCGGCTTGGCTTCGAGACCGCCCCCTGGAAGGGCGTTCAACTCCTCATCGAGGGCGAGAACGTGGTGGCCCTTGGCGAGGAGTACAACTCCACCACCAATGGGAAGACCATCTACCCTATCGTTCCGGATCCAGAGACAACCGAGCTCAATCGGCTGCAGCTGACATGGAAGGGCGACAAGACCGCCGCCGTCGTCGGTCGCCAGCGGATCATCCTGGGGTCGGCCCGATTCGTGGGCAATGTCGGCTTTCGACAGAACGAGCAGACCTTCGACGCCGCCCGGCTCGACTTCAAGCCGAGGCCCGATCTGGCGCTGACCTACGCCTATGTGGATCGCGTTCAGCGCGTCTTCGGCGATGATCATCCGCAGGGCGCCTGGCGCTCAGACAGTCATCTTGCCCAGGCCGATTGGAAGCCGGCCTGGGGCCATCTGACCGTCCATGGGGAATGGCTCGACTTCGCCAACGCGCCCGCCCAGTCCAGCGTCACCTTAGGTGCAAGTCTCCGGATGGAACGCCCCCTGTCAGACACCGGGCTGAAAGGCAGCCTCGAGGTCGCCTATGCACGGCAGGCCGACCACGGGGGCAACCCTGCCGACTTCGGCCTGGACTATGCCTCGCTCAGTCTTGGCCTCCGCCAACAGGACAGCTGGGGAAGCGTCATGCTCGAGCGCCTTGATGGGGACGGCGGCCGCGGCTTTGCAACACCCCTGGCCACACTCCATGCCTTTCAGGGGTGGGCCGACGTCTTCCTGATCACGCCGCCGGAAGGCGTCCAGGATCTCAACGCCAAGGTCGGCGCCACCTGGCGCCCGGAAGGCCTGCCGCCCGTCCGTTTAGCGGCGGCCATCCACCGGTTCACCGTTCCCGGTGGCGGGGATGACTACGGTACGGAGCTTGATCTCCTGGCGGCAGCGCCTCTCACACCTCGCCTTTCGTTCGAAACCAAGCTGGCTTGGTTTGACGGCGATCGCCCCACCTACGGCGATCGCACCAAGGTGTGGATCAGCCTCGACTATCGCTATTGAGCATCATTGGAGGGCCGGTCATGCCCAGCGCCCCGCCTGCGGACATTGAAGACATCCCCCGAGAGTTGCTGCACGAGCCCCTCGACTGGTTCTTCGCCGAGCATTATCGCCACAGGCAGCTCTGTCGGATGATCGAGGAGGTGGCTGCCAGCCATGTCTTCCACGCCAACCCCATCAGCCAGATCGTCGACTTCATCCGCTACGATCTCGCGCTGCATGTGATTGACGAAGAGGAAGACCTCTTCCCGTTGCTGAGACGCCGGGCTCTGCCTGAAGACGAAATCGAGAATGTCCTGGGGCGGCTGTCCGCAGAGCACCGCGCTGATGTCACCCAGTCGCAGGTCGTCCGGGAACGCCTGGAGTCCGCGCTGAAATCTCAGCGGGCGCCGGGCCTCGATCCAGAGGCGAAATCAGTGCTCCTCGCCTTCGCCCGACACGAGCTGCGCCATTTGGCCTTGGAGAACGCCGTGGTTCTGCCGATCGCTCGCCTGAGACTGACGGCGGCCGACCTAACGGCGTTGAGCCGCCGCTTGGCCGCAAGGCGGGGCCTCGTCCTCGAGGCCCAGCCATGATCTCGGAGCTGTTCGACAACAACATCCACTGGGCGGCGACCCGTACTCGGGTCGATCCGGAGTACTTCCGGCGCTTGGCGAGCCAGCAGGCCCCTTCCTATCTCTGGATTGGCTGCTCAGACAGCCGGGTGCCCGCCAACGAGATCGTCGGCCTCGACCCCGGGGAGCTGTTCGTGCACCGGAACGTGGCCAATCTCGCGCCACCGCAGGACGCGAATTTCCTTTCGGTGCTCCAGTTCGCCGTCGAAGTCCTGAAGGTGCGCCATGTGATTGTCTGTGGCCACTATGGCTGTGGCGGCGTCCGAGCCGCCCTCTCCGACGAGCGCCACGGCCTGATCGACCACTGGCTGACCCCGGTCAGAAGCCTCTCGTGGCGCTGCGAGCACGAACTCTCCTTGATCACTGATCCCGAGGCCCGGGTGAACGATCTCTGCGAGCGCAACGTAATCGAACAGGTGCGCCAGATCACCGCCAATCCCTTCGTGAGGGACGCCTGGCGCAAGAAGCAGCCTCTCGAGGTTCACGGCTGGATCTACTCTATCCAGGATGGATTGCTGCGTGATCTGGAAGTGTCCGTCGGGCGAGTAGAGCGAGCGCGAGCCCTGTGGGAGACGAAGACCAACAATTCCCGTGGCGCGGTCGCAGGGAAACATCGATGAGACTCTGCGTGGTGCTGGCCGGTGGGTCTGGTCGTCGCATGGGGGGCGATAAGCCCCAGCGCCTCTATCAGGCCCGCGCCCTAGGCGAACACGCATTGTCCTTGGCCGCTAGCTTCGCCAGTCACGTGGCCTTGTCAGTTCGCGAGCGGCGGCAGGCCAATGGACTCCCGCCGGTTCAGCTGCTGTTTGACTCACCGGACATCGAAGGCCCCCTGGCCGGGGTGGCCAGCGGCTTGGCCCACGGCGCGCGGATCGGGACCGCCCACGTTTTGACGATCCCATGCGATACGCCCCATCTCCCCGATGACCTTTACACAAGGCTGGAGATGGCGCTTGTGCGGGACCCCGGGGCCCTCGCCGCCTCGGCAGGAGACAGCCGCCAGGGCCACCCCACCTGCACCCTGTGGCGTGTTGAGGCCCTTGAGCCCCTGTTGCGCTATGCCCGTTCAGGCCGCAGGTCGCTCCGGGGCCTGCTTGCTGAACTCAACTGCCGTCAGGTCGTTTGGGAGGATCCGCGCGGCCAGGCCTTCCTCAACCTGAACACGCCAGGCGACCTGGCTGGCAATGTTGGCCAATTGGCCGCACCCCAGCCAGGCCACCCCTGACATAGATCAAGGATGGAACATGCCAGGGCGTCATGGTCTTGCCCCGTGGAGGAACATGGATGCCGATCAAAGAGGTCGATCTCGAACGCGTCAGGGAGCTGCCGTTTCTGAAAACGGCCAGTGACGATACGTTCCGTCGCCTGATCCAGGGGGCCTTCCTTCAACGCTTTCCGGCGGGGACAACCCTGCTCACCGAAGGCGATAGCGTTGATTTTCTTTACATTGTTCTCGACGGGACGGTCGAACTCTCCGGCACTTGGAATGACAAAGAGACCATCCTCGCCCTGCTGGGTCCCCTATCGACCTTTATTCTCGCCGCCGTCGTCTTGGACACGAGCGCCCTGATGAGCGCCACGACTCGTGACCGATCCGACATCCTGATGATTTCGGGTGAGACCCTTCGCCGGGTGATGCAAGAGGACGCCGCCTTCGGGTTCGGCGTCTCCCAGGAGCTTGCCGGCTGCTACCGTGGCCTGGTTCGATCCATGAAGAGCCAGAAGCTCCGTGGTGGGATCGAACGGTTGGCCAACTATCTGATCACCCAACGCGTACGCCAGGGCGATGTTGAGACCATCACCCTGCCGCACGAGAAGCGCGTCCTGGCGTCATTGCTGGGCATGACCCCCGAGAACCTGTCCCGCGCTTTCGCAAGCCTCGCCGACTATGGGGTGGTGGTGAACGGTCCGCTCGTGACGATCGGCAGGCCCGTTGTCCTAAAACGCCTGGCGAAGCCTGATGCGCTGATCGACAATCATGCACCGGAAGAGATGCGTGGCCGGGGTAAGGCCCAGCTCGAAGCTTGGCCAAACCAACCTGAGCGAATGACCGTTTGAAGTCTCCAGGCTGATCAAAGACGGGGGGGGCGTTGATAGACGGCATTCGTCGTCATTTCACCTCACCGTAGACCTGCTCCGGGCGCCTGTTCTCGCCCGGAAAGGCCGATGATGCACCCCTTAGAAGAGCGCCTGGACGCGCGCGTTCTGATCGACCTGGCGCTAGTTCTCCGCCCGCCTGTGGAGATGCTGCTGAACCTCGCGGTCAAGCGAGCCTGGCGGCGCTCAGCCAATGCCTTCGGGCGCTTGGGACCCTATCAGGGGCGCCCCTATCTGATTGATCCAGAGGACCTGCCGGTCGCCTTCGCCCTGACCCTCACCAAGCATGGCGGGACAGTGAAGCTCGTTCGCAGAACACCGCGACCTCTGGGTTATGTCGCTGTAATCGCCGGCGAATTCGTTGACCTTCTAGCCCTCTTCGACGGCTCAGCCGATGCCGACTCCACCTTCTTCGCCGGAGAATTGACGGTGACCGGCGACACCGGGGCGGTGCTGGCCCTCCACAACGCCCTGGAGGCGGCCGATCTTCGCCTCGCCGATCTCTTGGTCCCGGCGCCTCTGGCTCCAGGTCTTGATCCTATCTTGCATCGAATCGTCGACTGGCGCCGCGCGGCCAGACGCAATGGAGGAAAGCCCCATGGGGTCCATTGAGCTCGTCTGTCCAGCGGGGTCGCCGGCCATGCTGGAGGCGGCCGTCGAGGCCGGCGCCGACAGCGTCTATTGCGGCCTGCGCGACGAGACCAATGCGCGAAACTTTCCCGGTCTCAACTTCGATGCCACGGAACTGGCGCGCGCTGTGGACTTCGCCCATCGCAGGGGCTCGAAGGTGCTGGTGGCCATCAACACCTTCGCCCGGGCTGGCGGAGAGGACCGCTGGCGGGACTCAGCGAAGACCGCGATCGCGACGGGCGCCGATGCGATCATCGCCGCCGACCTCGCTGTCCTGGCCCATGTCCGTGAGCTCAGTCCGACCATGCGCTTGCACCTGTCGGTGCAGGCGGCGGCCAACACACCCGAAGCCATCCGGTTCTATGTGGAGACATTTGGCGTCCGGCGGGTCGTCGTACCCCGGGTCATGTCCGCCCCCGAGATCGCCGAACTGATCAAGGAGTCGTCGGCCGAGATCGAGGCCTTCGTCTTTGGCGGGCTTTGCGTGATGACCGAAGGCCGGTGCGCCCTCTCATCCTATGTCAGCGGCCAGTCGCCCAACCTCTCTGGCGTATGTTCGCCGCCCGAGGCGGTCAGCTTCGAGCGCACGGCAGAAGGCATGGTGTCGCGCCTGTCTGGCCTGGCGTTAGACAAGACTCCAACTGGCGCCACCGCCGGCTATCCGACCCTCTGCAAGGGGCGTTTTGCCGCCGATGGCGAGGCTGCCTATCTGTTCGAGGAACCCACCAGTCTCAACGCCATGGGCCTGCTCGCCCGTCTGGGCGAGGCCGGGGTCACGGCGGTCAAGATCGAAGGGCGCCAGCGCGGCAAGGCCTATGTCGCCCGGGTCACCCGCGCCTTCCGCAAGGCCATTGACGCCCTCGATCGCGGCGAAAGCACCGCGCCCTACGAGCACATGCTGACCGACCTGGCCGAAGGCGGGCGCGAGACCCAGGGCGCCTACAACAAGCGGTGGCGGTGAAATGAGCCTCGAGATCACCCTGGGCCCCCTGCTGTTCAACTGGGCGCCGGAGGATATCGCCGGCTTCTACGAGCGGATGTCCCGCGAACCCCTGGTCAGGCGGGTCTATCTTGGTGAGGTCGTGTGCGGAAAGCGCGAACCGCTGGCCGCCGCAACCCTGCTGGCGGCGGCAGACGTCTTGCGCGACGCCGGCAAGGAGGTGGTCTGGTCCACCCTTGGCCTGATCGCCACCCCCAGGGACCGACGCCTGCTTCAGGGTATCACGCAGCAGGATGAGCCCTCCCTGCTAGAACTCAACGATATCGCCGCCTTGAGCCTGCTGCCTGCGGGCCGCAGCTTCGTCGCGGGGCCGCTGCTCAACATCTACAACGGCTCGGCCGCCCGGTTCCTGGTCGACCGCGGCTGTGAACGCCTGTGCCCCAATATCGAGCTATCCCTGGCCGCCATCGGAGAGATCCACCGCGCCTGCCCCGATCTCCAGGTTGAGCTGTTCGGCTTTGGCCGCCTGCCCCTCGCGCTCTCAGCGCGCTGCCATCACGCCCGACAGGCGGGTCTCTCCAAGGATACCTGCCGCTTTGTCTGCGATCGCGACCCTGACGGTCAGGCGGTGGCGACGATTGAGGGCGAACCTTTCCTGAGCATCAACGGCATTCAGACCCTCTCTCACGGCGTCCACACCCTCTCGGCGTCCCCTGACGACTTGCAGGCCGCTGGCGTCGGCGCCGTGCGGCTGTCGCCCCATCTGTGCAACATGTCCGCCGTAATCGCGGCCTATGGACGTTATTTCGAGACCGGGGACCGCGGGCGGCTGCTGGCGCAGCTCCGCTCCTGTGATCTTCCAGGTCCCCTGGTCGATGGCTATCTGGAGGGCGCGGCGGGCATGCGTCTTGCCGCCGCCCTGTGACGTCACAGGTCTATGGGGCCATCATCCTTGGTGGCGGTCTGGCTGGCGCGGCCCTGGCCGCGGCCTTGTCCCCCAGGGTCAGCCTCCTGATCCTTGAGCACGAGACGCATCTCGGCCACCACGCCAGCGGTCGCTCCACCTGCATGTTCATTCCGTCCTATGGCGGGCCGATCATCGCCGCCCTGGCCGAGGCCAGCCGGCCCTATTTCGAGGCGCCCCCAGGCGGGGCGGCGTCCCTGCTGAGGCCCCGCGACGTCCTGCACATCTCCCGCCGGCCAAACCCCGCGCCCAGCGCCAAGGCGCTGCCCGTCAGCCCCGCGGCGATTCACACCTTGAGCCCCATGCTCAAGACCCAGGGCCTCAGATCAGCTTGGCTGGAGACGGGAACCGGAGAACTGGACGCCGTCGGGTTGCACCAGAGCCTGATCGCCACCGCGATGCGCCACGGCGCCGGGCTCAGACTGGGCGTCCAGGCGCAGATGCTTGGGCATGATGGAAAGATCTGGCGCCTGCGGCTCGAAGACGAAGAGCATTGCTGTTCAGCCCTGATCAACGCTACAGGCGCCTGGGCCGACGAAACCGCAGCCGCGCTTGGTCTCCCGGCCCTGGGGCTCACCGCCTATCGCCGCACGGTCGTCCTGGTGGACCCGCCCGAGCCCCGCCCTCAGGTGCTGGCCGGTCCAATCATCAAGGACCTAGAGGACCGCTTCTATTTTCGGCCATTTGGCCAGGACCTGCTGGTCTGCCCCTGTGACGAGACCCCATCGCCCCCGACTGACGCGCAGCCCGAAACGGGTGACGTCGCCCTGGCGGTGGCCCGGCTGAAACAGGCCACGGGCTACGAACCGCAACAGATCAAGCACCGCTGGGCCGGACTTCGCAGCTTTGCCCCCGACCGCTTGCCGGTGATCGGCTGGGACTTGAGAGCACCGGACCTCTTCTGGTTCGCCGGACTTGGTGGATATGGGGTCCAAACCGCGCCTGCAGCGGGCCGCCTCGCTGCTGATCTCTTCCTCGGGACGGAGACGCCAGCCACCCGTGGGATCGGCGGCCACAACCCTCAACAATTTTCGCCCATGCGCCTAGCCGAGAGAATACTCCGGGCCACCAACGTATAAGGGTCCGCGCGGACGGGGCGCACAAACAAGCGTAGGACAGCACCCAATGACAGATTCGCATTTCGACCAGTTGCTCAAGGTCGCCGCCAGTCAGCCGGACCTCCAACAGCTGCTGTTTGTGTTCACAGCCGCTGAGCTGCCAGCCGACGCGACCAAAGCCCAGCGTGAACGCTTCTTGGCGGGCGTCGGCGGCACGCTTGCGCCACTGATGTGCGTCGACAAGGCGCCGTCCGAGCTCACTGGCTTTTCCGACCTGGCTGCGCAGGCCCAGCTGGCCGGCCCACCGTGGCAAATCGTCTTCGCCGCCGCCCTTGGGGGGCAAGACGGGAAGCCGCCAACCCAGGCGCAAATTGAGATGGCGCTACAGGGCATGGTCGACGCGATCCACGTCGGCGGCGTTGGTCGATACGCAGCGTTCGACGTCAATGGCGACCCGATCGAGATTGGCTAGAGGTAGCTCAGCAGAAATGATCCTTGGCGCAGAGATGGATCTGATCGGCGAGCTGATGGCCCCAAGGAACTAAGAGCGCTCTTTCAAGCGGCAGATACCGCGTCCAGGCAACGGGCGTAGAGCATTCACGCCAGCGCAGTTTGAGCGCACCAACCTCACATGGGCAGAAGCAATCTGTTCTTCCCAAGGTCCTGCAATTGCCGGGCAGACAATGTGTTCAGGAAATCGGATGACATCGCCCCGCTTCCTCTCCATATTTCACGCGTCATGCGGCATCTGCTAGCGACCCTGGCCCTCATCGGCCTTCTGCTTAGCCCAGCCGCGGCGTCGGCCGCGGCGATGCGTTGCGTGCATGAGCATGCCGAGATGGGCGCCACCATGCACGCCAGCGAAGCGGCGGTTGATATGACCGGCGCTGCTCACGACTGCTGCGACGAGGACATGCAGTCGTCGGCCCGTGATGGCGAGGCCTGCGCTCAGGACTGCATCGTAATGAATGGGGTCAGCGTCGCCCTTTCGAACGCACCAGGATTTTGGATATTGCGTTCAGCCCGCGCCACTATGGGTCTGGGGGCGGAGGATGACATCCATCCCTTTGCGCCACCTGGCCTGAAGCGACCGCCTAAGAAGATCTCCTAAACCGCCCCGACAGTTCCTGCGGCCCTGCACACCTGCGCGCCGTCGCCCAGCGACGCCGCATCAGATGGGGCAGCCGACAAGGCGTCGTTTTTCCCACACCTCACCAGCTCAGCAGACCCGTGGGTCTGCCGAAACACGGTCGGCGTCAGTCCCGTAGCCGAGTGTTCGGCCGCGAGGCTCGGCGCGCCGCCAAGCGAGATCAAATGCGAATGTGGATTCCCCTGGCCGCCGCCCTGCTCGCAAGCACCGTTCAGGCTGAGCCCCTCACCTACGCCGCCGCCCTGCGACTCGCCGAGAGCGCCGCGCCCACCCTGCAGGCGAGCGCCCTCCGGATCGATGCTGCGCAAGCCACAGAGCAGGCGGCGGGACGGTTGCCCGACCCAAAGCTCTCCCTTGGGATGGAGAACGTCCCGGTCTCAGGCCCCTACGCGGGGCGCTGGGACGCCGCCGAAATGACCATGGCCCGGGTCGGCCTGATGCAAGAGGTCCCAAACGCCGGACGCCGCAGAGCCGCCACCGCAACCGCCCAAGCCGAGACCCAGATGGCGATTGCTGACACAGACCTGCAGCGCCGCCGGGTGCGAGTCGCCACGGCGCTTGCCTGGATCGACCTCGCCTATGCTGAGCGTCGGCTCGCGGTGCTCGACCAGCTCGTTGACGGTTTGAAGCCCCTCTGGGAGGGCCTGTCAGCAGGCGTCGAGTCAGGGTCGGCTCGGCCGGCGGCGGGTCTTGAACCGACCCGGCTCAGGGCGGAGTTCGACAACCGACGCAGCGCGCTGGTCGCCGAAGTCACCCAGGCTCGCGCCAGCCTCACCCGCTGGACAGGCGCCGTGAACCCGATGGCGGCCGGAGAACCGCCATACGCGGAGATCGAGCCCGCCGACCTTCGGGCCAGGATTGCCGACCATCCGGCGCTGCAACTTCTTGCTGCGGCGACGCAGCGCGCCAAAGCCGACGTCGCAGGGGCCCGCGCGGCCCGCCGCCCAGACTGGGGTGTTGAGGTCATGTACGGTCGTCGTGACCCGATGTTTGGCGACATGGTCTCTGCCGCGGTCACCGTCAGCCTGCCGCTGTTCGCTAGCCAGCGGCAAGATCCCGTGATCGCAGCGCGAACCGCCCAGGCCAGCCGCGCCCGACTGCTCGAGGCGGACATGCGACGTGAACTCGACGCATCCCTTGAGGCCGATCTGGCCACCTACGCGGCCAATCATGACCAGTGGCTGCGCGCAAAGGATGTGCTGGTCCCCATCGCCGAGCAAATGGCGCAGCTGGAGATCGCCAGCTATTCCGCCGGCCGAGCCGACTATTCCAACCTTGTCGAGGCGTTCACCGACCTCGCCGACACCAAGCTTGCCGCGTTGGACCGTGAGGCGCTGGTCGCCCGTGACGGCGCCCGCATTGTGCTCACCTACGGGAGCGACAACCCATGACCCCTCCGACATCCAACCGGGCGAGGCTCGCCCTGGGCGCCGCCGCAGCAGCCCTTCTCCTCGGTCTGGGCTTCAGCGCAGGCCACCTCCTGAAGGGCGAAGGCGTCGTGCCTGGAATGGGCCAGGGTGCTTCTGAGGAGCGCGAAGTTCTCTATTGGTACGACCCGATGGCGCCGAGCCACCGGTTCGACAAGCCGGGCAAGTCCCCGTTCATGGACATGCAGCTGGTGCCCAAGTACGCCGACGAGGAGGCCGGGGGGGGCGGAGTGCAGATCGACCCTGCCGTCACCCAGAATCTCGGGGTGCGGCTGGCGACCGTCGAGATGGGATCCCTGCCAAGCGGCCTGACCGCTACGGGTACGATCGAGTTCAACGACCGCGACGTGGCCATCGTCCAGGCGAAGGCCGGTGGCTTCGTCCAGCGGGTTTACGGCCGAGCGCCGGCCGATGTGGTGGCTGCGGGCGCCCCCCTGGCCGACCTGCTCATCCCGGAATGGGCGGGCGCCCAGGGCGAATTCCTGGCCGTTCTTCGCACGGGCGATCCAGCCTTGATCGGCGCGGCGCGAAATCGCCTCCGACTGCTCGGCATGCCCCCTGAACTGATCACCGCGGTGGAACGAAGCGGCGTGGTGCGCGACGTATTAACAGTGACCACCCCCAGCGCCGGCGTGATCAAGGCCCTGGGTGTGCGCGCTGGCATGACCGTCACAGCCGGGCAAACCCTCGCTGAAGTGAACGGCCTCGCCCGGATCTGGCTGAGCGCCGCGGTGCCAGAAGCCCAGTCTGCTCAGGTCCGTGTGGGCCAAACCGTGAGGACCAGCTTCGCGGCCTATCCGGGCGAAACCTTCAGCGGTCAGGTCACCGCGGTTCTGCCTCAGGCCGAGACGGCCAGCCGAACCCTGACGGCACGCATTGAGTTGGCCAACCCAGACGGACGTCTGCGGCCCGGCATGTTCGCTGCGGTCGAGTTCGCCGGTCAGTCCCGATCGGCCCTGCTGGTCCCCTCAGAAGCGGTCATCCGGACCGGCAAGCGCGCCCTCGTCATGCTCGCCAAGGACGGCGGCCGCTTTGTGCCTGCGGAAGTCCAGATCGGCCGTGAGGCCGGGGGAAAGACCGAGATCCTGGCTGGACTCGCCGCCGGCGAGCAGGTCGTGGCGTCGGGCCAGTTCCTGCTGGAGTCGGAAGCCAGTCTGACGGGCGTTCAGGCCCGGCCGGTCACCGGCGCGGCACAGGCCGACGCGGCGCCGACTCTGTACCGCTCACATGGACGGATCGAGGAGATCTCGCCCACCTCGGTCACCCTGTCCCATGAGCCCATCCCCGCGTTGCAGTGGCCCGCCATGACCATGGCCTTCAAGCTCGCCTCGCCGCGGCTGGCGTCCCAGGCGGAGATCGGCGACCGCGTGAGCTTTACGTTTGAACAAACGCCGGCCGGTCCGGTCGTCCGCGATCTGGCCAAGGCGGGCGCACAATGATCGGGGTCATCATTCGCGCCTCGGTCCGGGGTCGCTTCTTCATCCTCCTGGCTGCGCTCGCCCTGACGGTGGCCGGCGTCTGGGCCGCGCGGACCACGCCGGTGGACGCCCTGCCCGACCTGTCAGACGTTCAGGTGGTGATCCGGACCACCTATCCTGGCCAGGCCCCGCAGATCGTCGAGAACCAGGTCACCTATCCCTTGACCACCACCATGCTGTCGGTGCCGGGAGCCCGCACCGTCCGCGGCTATTCTTTCTTTGGGGACAGCTTCGTCTACGTCCTCTTCGAAGACGGCACAGACCTTTACTGGGCCCGCTCGCGGGTGTTGGAATACCTCAATCAGGTGCAGACCCGGCTTCCCGAAGGCGCGGAGTCTTCTCTGGGGCCGGACGCCACCGGCGTCGGCTGGATCTTTGAATATGCCCTGGTGGACCGGAGCGGCCGTAACGACCTCGCCCAGCTTCGGAGTCTGCAGGACTGGTTCCTCAGATATGAACTCACGACCGTGCCCGGGGTATCGGAGGTCGCGAGCATTGGCGGCATGGTGCGGCAATATCAGGTCGTGCTCGATCCCGTTAAACTGGCCAGCTTTGGCGTCACCCACCAGGAGGTGGTCGCGGCGATCCAAGGCGCCAATCAGGAGGCGGGCGGCTCAATTCTGGAGCTGGGCGAGGCGGAATACATGGTCCGCGCCGACGGCTATCTCAGTGACCTGGACGACTTCCGCGCCATCCCGCTGCGCACCGCGGCCGGGGGCGTTCCCATCCGCCTCGGCGATGTGGCTTTCGTCCAGATCGGGCCGGAGATGCGCCGCGGCGTCGCCGAACTCAACGGCCAGGGAGAAGTGGCCGGAGGGGTCGTCATTCTGAGGTCCGGCGAAAACGCCCGGGCGACCATCGCGGCCGTGAAAGACAAGCTGGAGAGCTTGAAGCGTAGCCTGCCCCCAGGGGTGGAAGTGGTCACCACCTATGATCGATCACAGCTCATCGACCGCGCCGTGGCGAACCTCAGTCAGAAGCTGATTGAAGAGTTCGTCGTCGTCGCCATCGTCTGCCTGCTGTTCCTCTGGCACGCCAGATCGGCTCTGGTGGCGATCATCACCCTGCCCTTGGGGGTCCTCTTCGCCTTCCTCCTGATGAGGGTGCAGGGGGTCAACGCCAACATCATGTCTCTGGGCGGCATCGCCATCGCCGTGGGGGCCATGATCGATGCGGCGATTGTGATGATCGAGAACGCCCACAAACACCTTGAAGCCTGGGCCAAGAAACATCCCGACCGTCGCATCGATGAAACCACCCGCTGGCGGCTGATCACTGAGGCGGCGGTTGAGGTCGGGCCCGCCCTGTTCCTCAGCCTGGTGATCATCACCCTGTCGTTCGCGCCGGTGTTTGCGCTGCAGGCTCAGGAGGGCGGCCTCTTCTCGCCCCTGGCTTTCACCAAGAGCTACGCCATGGCCGGGGCGGCGATCCTGTCGATCACGCTCGTACCTGTGCTGATGGGCTATCTCATCCGTGGGCGCATCCCCGCTGAGGACGCCAACCCGATCAATCGCGGGCTGACGCGAGCCTATCGGCCAGCCATCGACTGGGTGTTGCGCAAGCCCAGGACAGTCCTGCTGCTGGCGCTCGTGGTGTTTGCGACCACGGCCTGGCCGTTGAGCCGGTTGGGAGGGGAGTTCATCCCGCCGATGGACGAGGGGGACCTGCTCTACATGCCCTCAGCCCTGCCCGGGATCTCCGCAGCCAAGGCGGCCGAGCTGCTGCAGCAGACTGACCGCCTCATCAAGACCATCCCAGAGGTGGAGACCGTCTTTGGTAAGGCCGGACGGGCGGAGACCGCCACCGACCCGGCGCCTCTGGAGATGTTTGAGACCACGATCCAGTTCAAGCCTCGAAGTGAATGGCGGCCCGGCATGACCCCGGAGAAGCTGGTCGAGGAGCTGGACCGCGTCGTCCAGGTTCCCGGCCTGGCAAATGTCTGGGTCCCCCCCATCCGCAACCGTATCGACATGCTAGCCACGGGCGTGAAGAGCCCGATCGGCGTGAAGGTCGCGGGCGCAGACCTGGCCCAGATCGACAAGGTCGCCGCCGAGGTCGAGGTGATCGCCAAGGGCGTTCCTGGCGTGAGCTCGGCCCTGGCCGAACGCCTGACGGGCGGACGCTATATCCAGGTGGACATCGATCGGGCGCTGGCTGGCCGCTACGGGCTGAACATCACCGATGTGCAGGCCATCGTTTCCGGCGCGGTCGGCGGCGAGACCATTGGTGAGACGGTGGAAGGGACAGCCCGCTATCCGATCAGTGTGCGCTACCCGCGGGAGCTTCGCGACAGCCTCGAAGGCCTGCGGGCCCTGCCGATTTTCACGCCGTCGGGGCAGCAGATCACCCTAGGCACGGTGGCGCAGATCGAAATCACCGACGGCCCGCCCATGCTGAAAACCGAGGACGCTCGCCTGTCGACCTGGGTCTATGTGGATGTACGCGACCGCGACCTGAGTTCCGTTGTTGGCGATCTGCAGAAGGCGATCGCAAACGATGTGGAGCTGCCGCCGGGCGTGTCGATCGCCTATTCAGGCCAGTTCGAATATCTGGAGCGGGCGACCGACCGCCTGAAGCTTGTCGTGCCTGCGACGCTCGCCATCATCTTCGTCCTGCTCTACCTCACTTTCGGGCGTTTCGATGAGGCCGCATTGATCATGGCGACCCTGCCATTCGCGCTGACTGGCGGCTTCTGGATGCTCTACCTGCTGGGCTACAACCAGTCGGTGGCGACCGGCGTCGGCTTCATCGCCTTGGCCGGGGTGGCCGCCGAGTTCGGTGTCGTCATGCTGATCTATCTGAAGCACGCCCTGGCCGAACGTGGCCCCAACCCCACCCGGGCCGAAGTGGACGCCGCAGTCCGCGATGGAGCGCTCCAGCGGGTCAGGCCGAAAGCCATGACGGTGGCTGTGATCCTTGCAGGGCTCACGCCGATCCTGATCGGCCACGGGGCGGGTTCAGAGGTTATGAGCCGGATCGCGGCGCCCATGATTGGCGGCATGCTTAGCGCCCCGCTTCTCTCAATGCTGGTCATACCCGCCGGCTTCCTGCTGCTCCGACGCCGGCAGTCCGATCGACATCAACAGCCTTCAACCCAAGGAGATTCCCCATGAAGCGCGTTCTGACTATGGCGGCCGCCTTCGGCCTCGCCATGACCCTGGCGGCCTGCGGCGGCCAGACCGATACTGAGACGGCCGAGGTCGCGCCGGCGCCAGCCCACAACATGGACGAGATGGACATGGCGTCAGCCCATGGCATGGCGATCCAAAGCACCGGCACCGTGACGGCTGTCGATCAGGCCGCCGGCACCGTGACCATCGACCATGCGCCCATCCCGGAGGCCAACTGGCCCGCCATGGTCATGGGCTTCAAGGCGAGCCCCGGCGTGACCGAGGGCCTCGCGGCTGGCGACAAGGTGAGCTTTGATCTGAAGCTGGAGAACGGCGGCGGCGAAGTCACCGCGATCAGGAAGCAATAGCTCGGCCCTGGAAGGCGGGCGCCTGATGGGCGCTCGCCGTACGCACCGGCTCTGGTTCTCTCGGTGACCATTCCCCAGCCGCCCCGGAAGCCGCTGACAGACGGCGTCGACGCCCGGGCGACCCTTGGCTCTCGAATCTGCCTGAAGACGCCCCGCCTGCGCGCGCCGCTGGGCTTCAACCTGACTGCGGCGGCGGGTCGATGGCCGCGGCCTTCCTGCTGCCGCATCTGCTGGACCGACGTCTGAAATTGGGCCGAGCTTGGGCGCAACCAAAATCATGGATCACTCAAGCAGAGGGATCTTGAGAGCCTAGGACATAAAGCGTTTGTAAACTATGGAGCAAACGACTATTTCAACAGGATCTCAACGCTGAATTATTTGCTCGACCCTAGGGATAAACCACGACCAACTCGCCAAGTTGGCCTGTCCGCCCAGGTTATACTATTCAATACCTCCGCTGGTGGGCCCGGCAGGACTCGAAGTGTCGGTTAATTATACCGCTAAATTAATGTGTTATGATCACTTGATCTCGGCCCTACCCGCGCGCCTACCAGCAATCCCCTGACGGCTAGATTTTAGCCGTCCTGGCCTGCGTTGGTTGATCAAGGGGACCTAGCGCGGGCGCTGGTCAACTCAGCACAAGTCATGCCCGAGTATGCTACAACCCACATAAATGCATCTTATGTTGATTTTCGCATAAACTAGGAGTATGCCAGAAAACACATAAACTCTGCATATGCCGCTTACGGCATAATCGGAAAGCCGCCATGCCCCTCACGATCGCTCGTTCGTCCGGCCAGGTTGGTCGCCTGATCCAACGGTTCCGCCTGGAGCAGGGCTTGACCCAGACGCAGCTCGCCCAACTGGCCGGCCAACGTCAGGAAATGATCTCAAAGATCGAAACTGGCCAAGGCGGCGTGAAGCTCTCCACTCTGTTCGACGTGCTGGCCGCCTTAGGGCTTGAAATGACCCTTGAGCCGCGCAGCCAGAGCTCGACGGCCGACATCGAGGACATCTTCTGATGCCCCGTCGTCGCGCCCACGCCCCCCTGAAGGTGCTGATCAACAACCGTCTCTGCGGTCGATTGGAAAAACAGGCCAACGGCGCGATCAGTTTCCAGTACGACCCCGGTTGGTTGGCCTGGGCGCCGGCCTTTCCGGTCTCCCTCTCCCTGCCTCTGCAGAACGCCCCGTGGCGCGGTGAGGCCGTCGTCGCCGTGTTCGACAACCTCCTGCCAGACAACCCCTATGTTCGCCGACAAGTCGCCGAGCGCACGGGCGCAGGGGGCGCTGACGCCTACAGCCTGCTCGCTCAGATCGGACGCGATTGCGTGGGTGCGATGCAGTTCCTTCCCGAAGGGGACGGGGCGGACGCGTTACAGCCCGTCGAGGGCGCACCGATCAGCGACGAGGAGATCGAGGCGCTGCTGGCCAACCTTGCCCGGGCGCCCCTTGGCATAGACCCTGAGCAGGATTTCCGGATATCGGTCGCCGGCGCCCAGGAGAAGACAGCGCTTCTTCGTCACCAAGGCCATTGGATGCGGCCGATCGGAACGACGCCGACCACGCATATTCTCAAGCCTCAGCTCGGAGAGATTCCGACCTCGTCAGGGGTGATCGATCTCAGCGACAGCGTCGAGAACGAGCACTATTGCCTGACCCTGCTGGAGAGTTTCGGTCTACCCGTCGCACGGACCGAGATCGCCACCTTTGGCGCGCGACGTGTGCTGGTGGTGGAACGCTTTGATCGCCGCCCTCGGGGGGGCGACCACATCCTGCGTCTGCCGCAGGAAGACTTCTGCCAGGCGCTGTCGGTCCCATCCAGCCGCAAGTACCAACGCGACGGGGGCCCAAGTGTTGTCGACATCCTGACCAAGCTTCAGGAGAGCGACGATCCCCTGGCCGCCCAGGCCAAGGTGTTCAAGAGCCAGATCATCTTCTGGCTCATGGGCGCCACCGATGGGCATGCAAAGAACTTCAGCATCTTCCTGCGTCCAGGCGGTCGCTTCGAGCTCACCCCGTTCTACGATGTCCTCAGCGCCCAACCGGCGTTCGACGCCAAGCGCATCCCGCACAGGGGCTTCACCCTGGCCATGTCGCTGGGCGCAAACCCCCACTACAAGATCCTGGATATTCACGGCCGACACTTCGTCGAAACCGCCAAAGCCGCAGGCCTGGGACCGGCTGTCATCCGGCAGGCCCTGGAGGACGTGCTGACGGCCGCGCCGGACGCAGCGGCCCAGGCGCTACAGAAAATGCCACCTGGTTTTCCTGAGCCGCTCCATGACTCCATCGCCGCAGCGATTCAGGCCCGCCTGCCCCGCCTGGAGTCCGCATGGGAGGCGATCTAGCCCCGGCTCGCCGTCATGAACCAACTTCGGCGAAACCGCCAAACCGTGCGGAAACCTAGCGCACGAGGCATTGCGCCCTCGAGGCAGAGTCGATTTGTCCAACCCCGGACTGCTCCGCTTCCGATGGGCGTCCCCGCGCGCCGATTGAAGTGCTCGCCCCCCCTCCGTTCTCAGATGGCGAAGCTAACCGAACAAGAACGCCTGTGGTCTGCCCAGGGAGACTGGCAGTCGGCGCTTCTTCCCTAGCCCCGCAGAGAGCCGCCAGAGACAGACTTCGTGAACCATGGCGTCTGCCTGGGAAGCGGGATAGCCCGCGCGTCGGAGTTCATCTCGCGCCCGGGACACATCGAAGTCCTCCTCTCTGCTGCGCTTGACGATCACCGCGAAGGCGTAGGCTTCCGACGGCGAAAGCCCGCTGGCCGCAAGCCGATTGGCGGACGCCTCGACATCGGCGAGATCGTTGGGGCCGGGATACGGGGTTCTTGAGGTCATCAAATTCTGCCTGGACTGAGTGAGTTGGGAGTGGGGGATTTCGTTCGTCAGATCGTTCTGCGCGCCCGGCATGGGGCGAGTTGCTGCGCTTGCCTCACAGCCATCCCGGGGCCGCACCGCTCGCGCTCCGATTATCGGGTTGGACTAAGCTAGCCGCAGGGATGGCTGGCCATCCGGGGAAACAGCGCCTCAGGCCACTGACCGGGTGAGATCACTTGTTGCCGGCGCCCCTCCTTCACGCCCAGCCGCCAGGGCCCGATCCTCAGGATGTTGAGGCGGCGAAGCCCAGGCTCGGTGGGTTCAGGCGGCCGGGGCCGATGACCGTAGTAAATCCAGAGCTTCTGGGCTTCCTCGCCGACCCTGCCCAACTTGAGGAGCGACTCGTGACGCCAGCGGCTGTCGATCTCGAAGATGATCGGCGGCTGATCACCGGGCCGCGTCCATGCGACGTCAAAGCGCCCGGTCTGCACGAACCTGCGGTAGCCGGTGGCCACCTCAATGGCTGAACCATAGCCGAGACGGCTGCCGAGCTCAGCCAGACGGCGCTGCAACGTATTGTGTCGCTGGAGCTTCGAAATGCCGTCCGGCAGCGGCTTGGTCAGTTCCTCGTCGATCAGCTGAACGAGGTCGTCGTCAACGCGCCAGCCGGCCTCATAGGCAGGCCAGAAGCAGGGAGGAGATGCGCCCATGGGGATGGACCTTTCTTGAGAGCTAACGTCGCTCTCCCCTCCCCTTCCTCTCTTCTTTCACTCCAACACCCAGCACCCACACTCAAGCGTCCAAGGTTCCGCACCAATTCAGCCCCCCGGCACATGGCGCGGCATGGGACGGCCGCTTGGGGCTCGTTGCTGAACTTGGTGACGTCCGCTTTGAGAGCCTAAGTGTAGGTTGCGGCCTCCCGCAGCTCTATGCGAATGCGGTACCCGGCTCCTAGGAGTGTGCTACCACCAGGGTGTACGTGCTGGGGATCGCCAGGTGGTCGAGTCCGGGTGCTCGTCTAGCGCTGTGAGGCGGATGCCGGCCGCGAGAAGCGCGCTGACCACCTCGGCCAGCGCCCAGAATAGTCAGGCGCATCCCCAAGACCGGTGGAGACAACAACAAAACACCTTGTGCGGGTGATTAGATGATAAATTTTGATGGAAATGATGCAAAAAACACCATCCAAAGTTACGCGAGCGTTGTCGCAATAGTTTCCTTTATACTTTACGCGATAGCTGAATTTACGCGGCCCTCTTGGAGGAAGCCGCCTTTTTACGTATTCTCTATTGCTGCTTGTACTCTACTATTTGTCGCCACTGGAGTTATGTTGCCTTACGTCAAGGGGGGCGAGATAACGCCATCTGCTGAGGCTATTTATATAGCATCACGATCTATTGTACTCGTGTTGGCGCTGATTGGGGCCCAAGCTGCATTAAAACATATTCGTCCAAGAGGTTGAACGCGCTGCTTCGTGCGAGAGGGATTTGTTACACGTAGGACAGCGCCAGGCACGTCCAACCTATGCTGCAGAGGGTGGCATCCCGAACTCACTCCCAGCCATCCGCGGAACACGTGAGGTTGTTCAGTCTGACCGCCCATCGGACGCTGCTCCCCCCTATGGGTTGTGCGGCCCCTGACCCGGGGGTGAGTTCTGGGCCGGCTTACGCACGGAGCCGCCTCTTATGGGGTTCTGGCCTGTGGGCATTGAGGCAACGCACGGCCCCCCTGGCGCGGTGGATCGCCGTCAGTCTGCGAGCTACGCTGCGCCATGGCCTCAGCATCATTGCCCTGGTTTCCCATACGAACGGCCCGCTTGTTGCTGCGCGAGTTTCAGGCGGGCGACCTCGACGACATTCACGCCTATGCGTCGGACCAGGACACCGTCCGCTACATGGAATGGGGGCCTAATACGCCTAAGGTCAGCAGCGAGAGACTTCTTCTTACCCTTGCTGAGCAGGAGCAGTGGCCACGCCGAGACGTCAATCTCGCCGCCCAACTGCTAGAGAATGGACGGGTTATTGGATCGGTCAGGCTGGGGCTAGACGGGCAAGGCGGCGCCGACCTCGGTTACGTCCTCGGAAGTTCGTGGTGGGGCGTCGGTTATGGCTACGAGGCGGCGTCAGCCGTTCTAGCAGTCGCATTTGAGACGCTGGAGCTGCGCCGGGTCTGGGCGACCTGCGATGCGCGCAATGCCGCCTCCGTCAGACTTCTAGAGAAACTGGGGATGCGCCAGGAGGGAACGATGCTCCAAGACCGCAAGGTTAGGGATGGTTGGCGCGACACTGGCCTGTTTGCCCTGCTGAACGAAGAGTGGCAGGCCTGATCTTCCCCCGAATTAGTGGACGGGGTTAGGCCGCTCTGCGCT
>TARA_R100000935_G_scaffold57863_2_pt1 | contig 30887 bp, 23 predicted proteins | sample TARA_R100000935 | Tara Oceans TARA_R100000935 (sample SAMEA2621502) | marine metagenome | biome: marine biome (ENVO:00000447); feature: surface water layer (ENVO:00002042); material: "saline water (ENVO:00002010), including plankton (ENVO:xxxxxxxx)" | depth 5 m
ATTGTCCGCAGACAGGCTTGCCCTGCGGTTTAATACCTTTTATTTCGGAATTTCTTCCACCAATATTTCTTTTCCTGCTTTGTCATAATAAGTAAAGGTCATTTTTTCCATACAAACCGCCCATTTTTCTATACCTGACTGGGCACAGTCCGAACAGAATGTCCGATAATCAGTCTTGCCGTCTTGATGAGTTTTTAAGTCCGTTTTAAACTGTTCTTCGTTAGACTTTTCTGCTACTGTTAACATCTCATATTTTGCAGGGGATGTGATTTTGTAATCATTTACTCCATAGTAGTCGGTATGTCCATCCGCTACAAAAGTTTCATAGTACGTTACACCTAACTTTTTTAGGTCTTGAATATAAGAAGGAAAATCCGCACCTGATTTTACTTTGCCGTGAGATTCTTTAATTTGTTCTATTGTAAACATTGTTTTTTATTTTTTAATTGTTAAAGGATTTGTTGAATTACACGCAATCATAATACTCAAAACTAATAGTATGCTTGTTAATTTTAGAATTGATTTTACCGTTTGTTTTTACATTAAGATTACGATGTAAAGATGGGATGATGAAAACCCTTATAATTGTAAAAAATCGTTTTTCTAAAAGAAGCGTTTAAAATTTTGGGGAGTGTCGCCCGTAAATTGCTTGAAGTCTTTAATAAAATGGGCCTGGTCGAAGAAATTATGTTCGTAGCAGATTTCAGTAAGCGTTTTCGTTTCATTTAGATTGTCAAGTACTGCATTAAAACGAACAATAGAAGTAAGTTTTTTGGGTGTTGTCCCAACTACTTTTCTAAACCGCTTTTCAAATGGGCTTTGGCTGATAAATAGCTTTTCATTCAGCTCTTTTACACGGATAGTTCCCTTACTTTGGTAAATAAGTTTAACGGCTTCAACTATTAATTTGTCTATTTGAATGTCTTTGAGCTGGGATGCTAAAAACTGCTCCACGATTTTTATCCGAAGTTTGTCTGTGTTGGCAATTGCCAATTTTTCTTCAACTTCTAGTATGCTGTTTTTATCAAAAATTTCGTCAAGCGAAAGGCTTAAATTAAAGAGTTCGTTGGCAGGATGTGAAGCAAAATGTGTAAAACCTATTTCGGTAAAGTAAACTAAAATGGTTCCAATGTCTTCTGAATTTTTAAACACTTTATAGCCATCAGTAATTCCTGTTATTCCTGCCGAAGTCAGCTTGCTTACTGTATTTTCTTTTATTGTAGCAAGTTGTCCTTTGTATTGAAAACCAATGACCAGGCCAGATGAAGGAAAAACCTTGTATTCATTAGCCAATTCGTTTTCCGACCAATCAAGGAATTTTTCCCAAGAGTTCAGTTAAACAGGCTTTGATAGATTTTTTTTTTGCTTAAATCACTGGCAAACCAAAACTTTGTTGGTTTATCTAATACTCCGAGATTTATAAAGTTGATTATTAGTCCGGATAATTCATCTGGACTTTAATTTAATAATATTGACCTGATGCCAAGATCAAGTATTCTGAAAATTAATTTTCTCTATTAAATCTTTAAAATATTCAGGGCTCCAAATATTTAAGGCTTCATCATTTCGGATAAACCTAACAACATCCTCCTTAATTCTATTAAAAGAAACCAAATTGATTTTGTGAGACAAGAGCTCGATAATCTGTTCATTGGAAATGCTATCGGCTTGCCAGTCATTTGTATCTTTTGCCCTGGTTAAGAAATGGCTTACATCCAAAGGAATTCCTTTTTTGATATACCATTCCAGATCATACCAATCCCTTCCTTTAACTCTATTTTTCCACTTTCTAAACAGCAGGGCATGCATTTTACCAGCAAATAAACTAGGTTTTGTAAAACATTTCACGTAAAAAGAAAATGGCCGGAGCAATAACTTTTCTTCGGTTGTGAAATTTAATGGAGGTTGTCTATCAACTTCTATTTTTATCTTCAAAGTCTTGTTAGACCGAACCCCAGTTTCTTTGATGATGTCTTCAAGTACAATTTCTTGCCATATAGTTTCAGCTTTCAGAAAAGCAGAATCAATGGCGGTTTGTTTTGTTTTTTGCTTTTCCTTTATACTAACAGTCAGTCCCAATGACTTAAATTCATCTAGAATGGCCTTGAAATAGGGCTCTATTGAAAAATTGGAATCAGGTTTAAGTAAAGAAAAATCCAAATCTTCTGAATACCTATCCAACCCATAAAAAATCCTGAGAGCGGTTCCTCCATAAAATGCTGCTTTCTCAAAAAAATCAGTTCTTGATAAACCTGCTAATGTAATCTCTTGCATTATTTCTCTTAATGCGGATAATATTTCTTCTTCATTTTGAGGATTGTATTCCTCTATCCATTCTTTTATCATAATTGTATCAGCGTTTTAACTAGCATTTTTAGACTACTTTCTTTGGGAGCATTTTTAATCCATAATTCCATCATTTTCGTATCCAATGTGCTTAACACCTCAGTATCCATGCGAAGATCTTCCAATAAAAATTCTTGCGTTTGTTTGATGCTTCTAAGATAAATTTTGGGTGTTAACACAACTTTGTCGCACAATGCTTTTTCAGGTGAAGCTACTAACATTGTTTGCTTAGTCGAATATTCGATATTTTTTATTCCAAAAGAATAATAAGGAATCTTTAATTGTTGGTAACTAAATCGTCCCACAGGAGTTTTGTATAACTTTGAAGTTCTTATGGTCACCGAACTTATTTCATAAGCTCTTTCCGGTATCATGTTCCAATAAGACAAGGCGGACTCCAATGACACATAGCTTGGCCCTCTAAGGTGATTCGCTATTAGAAAAGGTTCTGGAGTTGGTAAGTCCATCTTAGGTCCCGTTATATATAGTCCTCTTCTAATAGAAATAAGCTCTTCGCTTTTAATCAGCTCACTAATTTTATCATTTGGACTCTGATAATCCTTGAGTAATTCTAAAATTAAATGTCTAGATATAGGAGTTTCAGCATATTCCTTTATCATCTTTCTAAAATCCATATTGTAATTGTTGTGTATGATAATCGGATAATTTCCGATTAACTAGCATAAATATAACATTTATATGTAAATATACAAGTATATAATCGGAATAATTCCGATTATGCATTCATAATTTTACAAATATCTTATAGGTGCTTAATTAGATATATTTCGTTACTGCCCTATAAGCATGTATTTTGCAAGAGCTACATTATTGAAATTGAACCGTATAGAGTGATTGAAAATCAGGTAACCTCATAATCATAATGGAAATCTAGAAGTAAAAATCCACCCTCTTAGAAAGTTACTTTTGAGACTACTCCGACAGCGGGTGACAAAGATCAGAAATTAAACCTTTGTTTCTCTCACTAAGTTCTTCCATTACATGGTGGTTGTGTAGCAGACGAGCTTACCTCCGTGCACATAGGTGAAAACAATGCTATTACTAAAGTTTTTTTTTATGATGACGCAACGAATCCCTCGAACCAATCAGAATACGATTCAAGACTTTAGGACACACATTTTTGAAAAACTCAGAATTTTATCAAATCAAAAGGCCAAATAAAGGAAAGTGTTGATCAATATGTCATAAATTGCACAACTTAAATGAATAAGAGTTGAGTAGCATATTTAAATTTAGGATTGAGCTGGAAGGTAGTCACCCTACTATATCACGTGAATTTTTGGTTCCATCGGATTTCACCTTTTACAAGTTTCATCATACCGTTCAAATTGTTATGGGATGGGAGAATTATCACCTGTATGAATTTAGCATTGACAGCTATCGTATAGGCCAACAATTTGAGGAGGATGGCTTTAACGGACCTAATGAGATCATCGATTCGAAGACGATAAAAATAGGTGATGTCCTAAAATCCAAAGGCCAGAAATTGGACTACCTCTATGATTTTGGGGATTATTGGCAACATACCTTGACCTTGGAAAGAATCATAGAGGATCTGACAATTCCATTTCCAGTTTGTTGTTCGGGAAATTTAAACTGTCCCCCTGAGGATGTTGGTGGCCTACCCGGTTTTTATGATTTTCTTAAAATCATGAACAAACCCAAGCACCCCGAATATAAAGAGCTCTTAAAATGGGTAAAAAGTAAGCTGGTCGCGGTTGAAAATAAATATGATCCTATGAAATTCTATAGTGAAAGGGTGAATTTTATACTGGTCAATTTAGATATGTACATTAAGGACTGGGAGAATGAGTGTGAACAATAATATAATTTCAAATAAAGCTTATGTTAAAAGATGGTTTTAGTTCGCATAAATATAGCGACATACTGGATCACCTAAGAGAGAATGGGTTTCTATGCGCCGAGGATGTTGAAAAGCTGCTAAAAGAGTTACTACCACCAAAAAAATTACTTTTGACTGTATAACCAAGGAAAAGTCTATAATAGTTTCGGAAGCTTTGATTGATAATTATCACAGAACCAAGTCTAATTAAAAGGTAAGGTATTCTTTATCCAAAATAACCTCCTTTTTAATATTTCTCTAATTAAATACAATTAGAATCTTTTCATAAACACAACAACCGGTTCTAGATAATATCAAAGGACATCATTTGTGTTCAAAATATATTAAAGTTTTGTTAAAAATAAAAAGTGAGCACAAAGTGTGCATTTTCCGAAAATTCAAAGAATAAAAAAGGGCCTCCAATTTCTTGGAGGCCCCGTCTTTGTTACTGTGGGCCCTACTGGGTTCGAACCAGTGACCCCCTGCTTGTAAGGCAGGTGCTCTGAACCAGCTGAGCTAAGAGCCCTAATTAATCAGTATTTAAATTCGCTTCCTTATTTTCTCAGAAACGAGCCTGCCTAACGGTAGGCGGGTGCAAATATAGAATAGTTTTTAATTTCCCCAAAGGAAAAAATAAAAAAATTTATACGATTTCTGCAACAACAAAAGTACTGCCCCCAACGAACACAAAATCCGTTTTATCTGCTACGCCCAAAGCAGAATTAACCGCTTCATTTACAGAGGAATAAGTGTCACCCTTCAAACCAAACTCCAAGGCCCTAGTTTTTAGGACAAGTTCATCCAAACCTCTCTGAATGTTTGGTCTGCAAAAATAATAATGGGCATTTTTTGGGAAAAGAGGTAAAATTTGTTCCAAATTCTTGTCTTTTACAAATCCAATTACCAAATGAAGATCGGTATATTTTTGTTGTTTTATTTGATCCAAAACTATGGACAAACCTTCCGTATTGTGGGCCGTATCACAAACAACTGTTGGGTTTTCCCCAATAGTTTGCCATCTACCAAGCAATCCCGTATTAACAGAAACATTCAACAAGCCATCAACAATATGTTCCTCCCTAATATCAAAACCCTTCAATTCCTTAATGGTGGCAACCACGCCCTTGACGTTTTTGGCCTGGTAACTCCCCAACAAGGAAGTTTTATAGTTTCCAGGGATTACTTCCCCTGCAAAAATTATTTTTGAGCCTCTTTCTCCTGCTATATTATTAAAAACAGTTGCTGTCTCTTCCTGCAGTTCACTTATGACCACCGGTATCCCAGGTTTAATAATGCCCGCCTTCTCAAAGGCTATTTTGGCAATGGTATCGCCCAACATCTCCACATGATCATAGCCTATATTCGTAATCAAGGACACTTCGGGGATAATTATATTGGTAGAATCCAAACGACCTCCCAGTCCAACCTCTACAATGGCTATATCTATTTTCTCCTTTTCAAAATACTGAAAGGCCATTCCGACTGTCATTTCGAAAAACGAAAGGTCATGTGCCTCAAAAAAAAGTTTATTTTTCTTTATAAAATCGACTACAAATTTTTTACTTACCGGTATTCCGTTAATCCTGATCCGCTCCCTAAAATCCTTTAAATGCGGAGACGTATACAAACCGACCTTATAACCCGCCTCCTGCAAAATTGAGGCCAGCATATGACTGCTGGACCCTTTCCCGTTGGTTCCTGCCACATGTATGCTTTTAAATTTTCGTTCGGGATGCCCTAAATATGCGGAGAGGGCAAGTATATTGTCCAACTTACCCTTAAATGCAGAAATTCCCTTTTGCTGGTACATGGGCAGTTGCGCGAACATCCATTCCAAAGTTTCCTGATAGGTCATTTATAGTCTTCTGTTGAAGTTAATACACAGTTCCTTTGCAATACCTTCAATTAATCTAATTAAAAAAGTTAACTACCTCGGGGCAAGCCCACGAGGCATTGAAAGGAAATTAAATTTTGATTTCGACGCCCGCCTGAATGGAACGGGCAGGCAAGCGTCGGAGCATTTAAATCTCGATTATCGAGTAAATGAAAATGTAAAAATACTTTAGGATAATTGATTTTGGGCAATGCGGAAAAACTTTATTCCCCCAATTTAAAATTCACCACTACAAAACCAACTTGTTGACTAGGTGCATTGGAATCCAAGTTCCATTGATGCATAAAAGCTGTTTTCTTAGCAGGTTCAAACAAGCAGGGATGAGTATTAGTAGTCCCTCTTTGCCCAGGGGTAGCACTAACCACTTTACCATTTCGGTCCACAACAATTTTCACTACAACCCTTCCTTCTTCATTGCATTCTTGTTGCACCTTGCCTTTATTCACCAAAGTTCGTCCATTGAGTCCATAACCTCCGGTACCACTGCCCGACCCGGGACTTCCGTAATAACTGGTTGCATATGGATCGCCGTCTGGCTGGCCTTTATCCCCGGCCTTATTATCGTCACCTTCTCCACCGGAAGCAGTTCCTTCCGACTTATTTATACCTCCGATCAGCTCATCCAACTTGTTCTTTTTGGCCTGTTGCTCCTTCCTAACCTTTTCTTCGGCTTCCTTCTTTTCGCGGGCAACCCGCTCCGCTTCGGCCTGGGCCTTTTTGGCAGCCTCGTCGGCTTTGCGTTTGGCTTCCTGCTGCTGTTTAATTTTTATGGATTCCTCGTTTTCTTGGGTAAGTAATTTTTCGGCAGGTTTCTCCTTGGCTACCTTTTCCTCCGGCACCTGCTCTACCACCTCTTCTACCTTCTCCTCCACAACCTTGGGTTCTTTAATGGGAGTGTTAAGGGGTTCTGATTTAATCTTTTCTTTGGGCTGTACCGTGCCACTACCAAAATCGGTTGTTCCAAAATTGACGGAAATGCCATTTTCTATTGGAGGATCCAAATAGGTGAGTCCAATATAAAAAAGCAATAGCAATAGTACACTCAACAGAATTGTGGTAAGTGTAAATGATTTTTTCTCGTGTCTCGTGTTAAGTAATGACATTAATTTGGTCGCACTGCCAAAATAACCTTGTAATTATTTCTATTGGCAATATCCATTACGTTCACCGCCTCTTTGATGGCAACGCTCTCTTCTGCCCTAAGAATAATAGTAGGTTTCTCCTGCCCTTTTAGTGCCTTTTTTAATTCAATTTCTATATACTGTCCGTTTATCTTCTCGTTGTTCACAAAATATTCCAGGTTCTTATTGATGCTTACAGATACATTTTGGGTATTTGTAGATTTCCCCTTTGCTTTAGGCAACAACAAATCCAACGCATTGGGCGAATTTGCAGTTAGCATAAAGAAGATAAGCAAAAGAAACACTATATCCGTCATAGAGGACATGCTAAAATCTGGGCTAACCTTATTTCTACCTTTTAGTTTCATTTGTTATGTTCTAAATAGGTTCGTTCAACAAATCCAAGAATTCCACCGCATTGGCTTCCATTTTATGCACTACCTTATCCGTCCTGTTTACCAAATGATTATATCCTATGTATGCTATAATACCTACAATAAGTCCGGCTACCGTAGTGGTCATTGCCGTATAAATACCTGAGGCCAAAGAACCCATTTCTGCCTGTCCACCACTGCTTGCCATTTGATGGAATGCCAAAATCATACCAATTACGGTTCCCAAAAACCCGATCATTGGGGCTGCTCCGGCAACGGTAGCCAAAACACTCACATTTTTTTCCAATTTATACACCTCCAGTGTACCCGCATTTTCTATAGCGGTGTTAATATCGTCCAAGGGCTTCCCTATTCTGGATATTCCCTTTTCAGTTAACCTAGCTACCGGCGAATCTGTTTGAGCACACAATATTTTGGCCGCATCCAATTTGCCATTGGTAACATGGTCCCGTATCTGGTTCATAAAATTGCTATCTATCTTAGAAGCTGCCTTGATCGCAAAAATCCGTTCAAAATAAATATACAATGCCACAAAAAGCATTACAAACAAAACACTTATGATCAAGATACTTCCCGTACCGCCATTTACTATTAAATCAATGACAGAAAGCGTCTTTTCCTCGGACACAACTCCCTCTAATCCTGTCTCTTGAGCCAGGTCTTGTATCAATAACATATATTTTCTTTATTTAAGTTGCCTTAATAACGGTCTTTTGTCGATTAAATTATGCGTTCAACACTAAATTTCTAATTAATATAAATCCAATGGCACCGGCAGCAAATCCTAGGAAAGCCAACCATGCTATTTTCTTCAAATACCAGAAGAAGTCAATTTTCTCCATTCCCATAGCAACAACACCTGCTGCAGAACCAATAATCAACATACTACCACCTGTTCCTGCAGAATATGCAATGAAATGCCAAACGGGGTCATCCATTCCTACGGAGAACATTCCTATACTTGCCGCGACCAGTGGCACGTTATCTATTACCGCTGAACCAACACCAAGGAAAAGTACCACCAAATCCGAAACCAATTCCCCGCCGGACTCTGTACCCAACATCGGCATTACCTCATCCAAAGTTCCAGCAAAATGGAACAACATCCCAAGAGATTCCAAAGCCGCAACAGCCATTAAAATACCCAAAAAGAAAAGAATACTTGGCAATTCAATTTTGGAAAGGGATTTATGTACAGGACTGTGATGTGATTCTGCCTCACTTTCACCATCAATGTTGGAGATACTGAATTTAGCACTACTATAAATCTCAGCAAATGTAGCTACCAAAGCCAAAGAAAGCATCATACCAACGTAAGGTGGCAAATGGGTTATGGTCTTAAAAAAGGGAACAAAAATAATGGCGCCTAATCCCAAATAAAGCATGGTAGCCCCGTATTTGGACTTAGTTGGCTCCTCCTCATCCATGTCAGTATCAATATTCCCAGAAAATGCCTTGTACCTACTCGCAATAAAGGTAGGCACAACCATACATATAATTGAAGGTAAAAGAACGTGCTCTATCAATTGGGCCGCAGATACCTTGTTGGCGATCCAAAGCATGGTAGTGGTTACATCTCCAATGGGAGACCATGCACCACCCGCATTGGCAGCAATAATTATCATACCGGCAAACCAAAGTCTGGTTTCCCTGTCGTTGATCACTTTCTGAAGAATGGTTATCAAAACAATGGTAGCTGTTAGGTTATCAATAATAGCCGAAAGTATAAAGGCCAAAATAGAGAACAACCACAATAATTTTCTTTTGCTCCTAGTTTTTATAAAACCTTTTATGGTTGCGAAACCATCGAAGTAATCTATTATTTCCACAATGGTCATGGCACCTAGAAGGAAGACCAATATTTCTGCCGTTTTTCCAAGATGATGCAGCAAAATCTCATCTATGTGGGTCGCCTCCAACTCCCGGAGCTCGGCATTGACCTCAAAAACGGGCATATGCGCCAAAGCTATAACCGCCCACAACAGAGCCATCATAGCCAAAGCGGGGATTAATTTGTCTATTTTAAGATTATGCTCCAATGTTATTGCCAAGTAACCGGCAACGAATAAAATAATAATAATGGTCTCCATGCTATTATTGGTTTAAATTAATTGTTTTAAAGCAATCTCGAATCCGGTTTTACTGAGATTGACTTTTGTTTTATTTTGGTCAAATATATTTAAAATTGCGTTTCTAATGGTATTTGAAGTGTCATTAAAAATAAGTTCGTCATCCATTGCCACCCTTCCCTCCATAAAATAGGCAAAGACTCGGGCCATTCCACAGTTGGATATAAAATCGGGAATTAGACTTACCCGCTCATCCGTATACTCCATTATTGGCCCAAAAAATATTTCTTTATCGGCAAAGGGCACATTGGCCCCACAGCTAATCACACGTAACCCGGCATTGATCATTTGGGATATCTGATCCTTTGTCACCAAGCGGGATGCGGCACAGGGTACAAAAATCTCGGCGGGCAATTTCCATATTCTCTCGTTCATTTCAGCAAATGGAATAATATTATCCGCAAAAAGCTCATTTCCCTTTTTATTTAGAAAGAATGTTCTTATTTCCTCCAAGGAATATCCGTCCTCATTGATCACCCCTCCTGCCCTATCTATAATCCCGACCACTTTAGCTCCCATTTTGGCCAAATAAAAGGCCGCTGCAGAACCTACATTGCCAAACCCCTGTACAATAGCCCTCTTGCCATATACAGAACCTCCATGTATATCATAATAATGTTTAACCGCTTCCGCCACTCCAAAACCGGTTATCATATCCGCAACCGTAAATTTTCTGGCCACCGAGGGCGAGTAGTCTTCTCCTTCCAACACCTTGACAACTCCCAATCTCAACTGACCGATCCTATTTATCTTGTCCGCTTCGGTAGGTCTAAAATGTCCGTTAAAAACACCCTCTTGCGGGTGCCAAACCCCAGCATCCTCCGTAATAGGGATAACCTCTTGGATCTCATCCACGTTCAAATCCCCTCCTGTACCGTAATAACTTTTCAACAATGGTGCTACGGCATGATACCAACGCTTAAGCACCCCACTTTTTCTAGGATCCTGGGGATCAAAATTAATCCCGGATTTTGCACCTCCAATAGGAGGTCCCGAAACTGTAAATTTCACCTCCATTGTTTTTGCCAAAGACAAGACCTCGTTCATATCCAATCCTATCCTCATTCTGGTACCGCCACCTGCGGCCCCTCCGCGAAGGGAATTTATTACCGTCCACCCTTCTGCCTCCGTTTCCGGGTCCTTCCAGTTGAAAACAATTTCAGGGGCTTTATTTTCATATATTTTTAATAACTCTTTCATTGCACTTTACAATTAATATATTTGATTTCATTTGCTATTAAGGGCGCCATTTTTCACCCTTCGGTTTATTTTACCAGCCTAGCTAATGTTGTCTCATAATTGTTAAGTCCTTTTACAGATAAAAAAGTTTAAAACCGAACAAATATAAAAATATAGATTAGGTTTTAATGTTTTTATTCCCCATTATTATTCCATTCTATACTCGTATATTTGTAACATTCTCATATTTTTTTCTACACAAATGGATTTTACACTTTCGGAAGAACAGTTGATGATACAAAGGGCAGCAAGGGATTTTGCCCAAAATGAATTACTACCCGGGGTTATAGAAAGGGATGATGCCCAGAAATTCCCGGCAGAACAAGTAAAGAAAATGGGGGAACTGGGATTCATGGGAATGATGGTAGACCCTAAATACGGAGGCAGCGGCCTGGACACTATTTCCTACGCCCTGGTTATGGAGGAACTCTCCAAAATAGATGCCTCCGCCTCGGTAATCGTATCCGTGAACAATTCCTTGGTATGTTGGGGGTTGGAAACGTTTGGCAGTGAAGAACAAAAAGAAAAATATTTAACCCGTTTGTCCACAGGACAAAGCATAGGGGCGTTCTGTCTTTCCGAACCTGAAGCCGGGAGTGATGCCACTTCCCAAAAAACAACGGCTGAGGATCATGGGGACCACTATGTTCTAAATGGTACCAAAAACTGGATTACCAATGGAAATTCAGCCGAAATATATTTGGTAATTGCCCAGACCGATATCTCAAAGGGGCATAAGGGAATAAACGCCCTTATTGTTGAAAAGGGCATGCCCGGTTTTGAAATTGGCCCTAAGGAAAATAAATTGGGAATAAGGGGCAGTGACACCCACTCGCTAATCTTTAACGATGTAAAGGTTCCCAAAGAAAATAGAATTGGCGAAGACGGATTTGGTTTTAAATTTGCCATGAAAACTCTTGCCGGAGGCAGAATAGGTATAGCCGCGCAAGCTTTGGGCATTGCTGCAGGTGCCTATGAACTGGCACTAAAATATTCGAAAGAAAGAAAAGCATTTGGCACAGAAATAAGCAACCATCAGGCCATAGCATTTAAACTTGCAGATATGCACACGCAAATTGAAGCAGCCAGACATTTGGTCTACAAAGCCGCATGGGACAAGGATCAAGGCAATAGTTATGACTTATCGAGCGCCATGGCAAAACTTTATGCTTCCCAGGTGGCTATGGATACCACCGTAGAAGCAGTACAAATACACGGCGGGAATGGTTTTGTTAAGGATTATCATGTGGAAAGAATGATGAGGGACGCCAAGATCACACAGATCTACGAAGGCACTTCCGAAATTCAAAAAATTGTAATTTCGCGTAGTATTATAAAAGGATAAAAATCATTAAATTAGATTTACCCCTAATTTTTAAAGGGGTAAGACTTGAAAAAAATAAAATTATAAATAGCAACCCCTAATCTAGACAGGGGAATTAACCAATAAAAACCAATTTTACATTATTAACCCCCTATTAATAGGAAAAAAATCAATATATAAAGCTTAATATTGAGGAAATCCCAATTTAATGGGCTCAAATATCAGAATATGCATTTTTTTTAACGTTGAATTATAAACGTTGAATTTCTTTCGCACTATTTAAGTTTGCACTGCATTAAATGTAAATATTTTGATATTTTTGAATAAATATGATAATTTATGAAGCTGAGAAAACAAGGATTGTACCTACCGGAATTTGAACATGATAACTGTGGCGCAGGATTTATTTGTAGTCTGAAAGGAAAAAAGTCGAATGATATTATTCATAAGGCTTTAGAGATATTGGAAAAACTAGAGCACAGGGGAGCTGTAAGTTCGGATGGAAAAACAGGTGATGGTGCTGGAATTCTAATAGATATCCCACATGATTTTTTTCAGGATGTTTGCAGCTTCGAACTTCCTGAACCGGGCAGTTATGCCGTAGGTAATGTCTTTTTACCCCAAAAAGAAAACCAACGTGACTACTGTATCGATGTTTTTGAATCCAACATAAAAAAACAAGGGCTAAAATTATTGGGATGGAGAGATGTTCCTGTGAACAAATCCATACCTGGACGAATAGCTGCAGAGACCGAACCTTTCGTAAAGCAAGTATTTGTTGCTCGAGAGAATGATGAACAAGATTTCTTCCACTTTAATTTAAAATTATTTATAGCCAGAAAGGTTACTGAACATACTGTAAATGCTTCCAAATTGTCGGAAAGCAAATTTTTCTATGTACCCAGTCTTTCCACCAAAATTATAATCTTCAAAGGGCTGTTAATGCCGGAAGACATCAGTTTATATTATAAAGACCTAATGGACCCAAGGGTAGTCACCAGATTGGCCCTTGTGCATCAACGATTTTCCACCAATACATTCCCTACTTGGGATTTGGCCCAGCCTTTCCGCTATATGTGCCACAATGGGGAAATAAATACCCTTAGAGGCAATGTTACAAGAATGCGCTCCAGGGAGGAATTAATGAAAAGTGATTGGTTTGGGGACGAAATCAAAAATATTATCCCGATAATATTACCTGGGAAATCGGATTCCGCCACCATGGACATGGTTGTTGAACTGTTGTTAATGACAGGAAGATCTCTCCCTGAGGTAATGATGATATTGGTACCTGAGGCCTGGGAAAAGAATGAGGAAATGTCCGAAGCCAAAAAAGCATTCTATGAGTACCACTCCTGCTTAATGGAGCCATGGGACGGACCTGCTTCCATCCCCTTCACCGATGGAAACTACATAGGCGCCGTATTGGACAGAAATGGATTACGCCCATCCCGATACTCAGTGACCAAGGACGGTTATGTAATTATGTCTTCCGAAGTTGGGGTTGTGGACCTTGAGCCGGAAAATATTGAAATGCACGGAAGACTGGAGCCAGGAAAAATGTTCTTGGTAAACATGGAGGAAGGACGCATTGTCAATGATGAGGAAATTAAGGAAGCAATTGCCGTTAAGCATCCCTATCAAAAATGGCTGAACAAGAATTTGGTTCACCTCAAGGATATTCCCTACAACGATTGTCCTCTTTTCTTAAATGAGGCATCGGTACAAAAGAGAAAAGCGGTATTTGGATATACCCTGGAAGATATAAATACCATTATACTTCCAATGGGAAAAACGGCCAAAGAACCATTGGGATCAATGGGGTCTGACACTCCTATCGCTATTTTATCCGATCGTCCTCAACTAATATACAATTACTTTAAGCAATTGTTCGCACAAGTTACTAACCCGCCATTGGATGGTATTCGCGAGGAGCTAATTACAGATATTAGCCTAACCTTGGGAAGCGATCATAATATTTTTGAATTTTCTGAACTTCATTGTAGAAAATTAAAGATTAAAAATCCCGTAATATCCAAGGAGGATTTGGATAAAATAAAAAACTACGATGCAAGTCCAGACTATAAGGTAGTTTCCATTCCAATGCTTTACGACATTGAAAAGGGGCATAATGGCCTTGAAGATGCCTTAGAATCGATTTTGCACCAAGCGGAACAAGCCATTGATGAGGGCGCCAATATCATTATACTATCGGATAGAAACGTAAGTAAGGAAAAAGCCCCTATTCCAGCATTATTGGCATGTTCATACGTAAACAGCGGACTACAAAGGTTAGGGAAACGTTCCAAATTAAGTGTAATTATTGAATCCGCAGAACCAAGGGAAGTACATCATTTTGCCTTACTATTTGGATTTGGCGCCAGCGCAATAAACCCTTATTTGGTAAACGAAATTATAGCGGAACAAATTGAAGAACAAGATATTACCCAATACACTTTTGAAGAAGCTATTAGCAACTACAACAAAGCCGTAGGCAAGGGTATTCTTAAGGTGATGAACAAAATTGGAATTTCCACCCTAAATTCGTATAGAGGGTCCCAATTGTTCGAATGTATTGGAATAAACACCTCTACGGTGGACAAGTACTTCCCTAACACACCTACAAGAATTCAGGGTATAGGGCTATATGAAATAGAGAAGGAAATTGCAAAGCGTCATCACAGGGCTTACCTAGATAAAGAAATAGCCGCAAATCTGGATTTGGAAATCGGCGGACAATATCGCTGGAGAAGGGATGGTGAAAAACATCTTTTCAACCCCTTAAGTATTGCCAAACTGCAAAAGGCGGTTAGAAACAATGAGCCGGAATCCTATAATGACTTTGCCAAAATGGTGAACGAGCAATCCAAGGATTTGATGACCATACGCGGTCTTTTTGAATTCTCCAATTACGACCCTATTCCTTTGGACGAAGTGGAGCCATGGACAGAAATAGTAAAGCGCTTTAAAACTGGCGCAATGTCTTATGGATCCATTAGCAAGGAAGCTCATGAAAATTTGGCTATCGCCATGAACAGGATAGGCGGGAAAAGTAATTCCGGTGAAGGTGGAGAAGATGCAGAACGTTTTTACAAGAACCAAACAGGGGACTGGAAAAACAGTGCCATAAAGCAGGTCGCTTCCGGAAGATTCGGGGTTACCTCAAATTATTTGACCAACGCCCAAGAAATTCAGATTAAAATGGCACAAGGGGCCAAACCAGGCGAAGGTGGGCAATTACCCGGACCAAAAGTAAATCCGTCCATTGCGAAAACCAGGAATTCCACGCCATATGTGGGATTGATTTCACCTCCTCCCCACCATGATATATACTCGATAGAGGATTTATCCCAATTGATTTTCGATTTAAAATCTGCAAATCGTGAGGCAAGGATCAACGTTAAATTGGTATCTGAAGTGGGAGTAGGAACGGTAGCAGCGGGTGTATCCAAAGCAAAGGCGGACGTTATTCTTATATCTGGCCATGATGGGGGTACAGGGGCTTCCCCATTAACCTCATTAAAGCATGCCGGACTTCCATGGGAATTGGGAATTGCCGAAGCACAACAAACCTTGGTACTAAACGACCTTAGGAACAGGATAGTCTTGGAATGTGATGGTCAGTTAAAAACTGGAAGGGATGTAGCCATAGCTTGTCTATTGGGTGCAGAAGAGTTTGGATTTGCCACCGCACCCTTGGTAGCCTCAGGATGTATCATGATGCGTGTATGTCATTTAAATACCTGCCCAGTAGGTATTGCAACTCAAAATCCCGAACTGCGCAAAAAGTTTGAAGGCAAGCCGGAGCACGTTGTCAACTATATGTATTTTGTAGCCCAGGAACTAAGGGAAATAATGGCCCAATTAGGGTTTAGGACTATAGACGAAATGGTGGGACAGGTACAGAAATTGGACCGTAAAAAAGCCTTGGAACACTACAAAGCTGCAGGTATAGACCTTACTCCAATTTTATATCAGGTTGATGTTCCAAAAGGAACCAAATTCTACAATACCCAGAAGCAGCAACATGATATTGACAAGTCCATTGAGTTTGAAATTTTGGAAAAAGCACATCCGGCCTTGTTCAGAAAAGAGAAACTCTCTTTGGATTTCCCTATCCATAATACCGATAGGGCAGTTGGAGCGATTACCAGTAATGAAATTTCAAAGATTTATGGTGTAGATGGTTTGCCCGAAAACACCTTAAAACTTAATTTCACAGGTTCGGCCGGACAAAGTTTTGGTGCATTTGCCACCAAAGGCCTTACTATGATCGTGAATGGCAACACCAACGATTATTTAGGAAAAGGTCTTTCCGGAGCTAAGTTGATTATAAAAGTACCGTACAAGTCCACTCTAAAACCAGAGGAAAACGTAATTACCGGAAACGTTACACTTTATGGCGCAACCTCAGGTGAAGCCTATATAAACGGAAAAGCAGGTGAACGATTCTGTGTAAGAAATTCAGGAGCCCAAGCTGTCGTAGAAGGTATTGGCGACCATGGCTGTGAGTATATGACAGGAGGTACAGCGGTTATTCTTGGTGAAGTGGGAAGAAACTTCGGAGCTGGAATGAGTGGAGGTATTGCGTATATCTTTGATGAAAAAAATACCTTTAGAAAAAATTGCAATACGGAGTCTTTAAACCTTTTAAAAGTAGAGGACGATAATGATATTGCTGAATTGAAAGGTCTCATAGAAAATCACTATAATGCCACACTTAGCCCAATAGCCCAAAGGATTTTGGAAAATTGGGAAGATTGCCTACCAAAATTTATCAGGATTTTCCCTGAAGAATACAAGCAGGCATTGATACGTTTAGAAAAAGAAAAATTAGAAACGATATAATCGAAATATGGGAAAGATAACAGGATTTTTGGAATTCGATAGAAAAGTAGAAGAATACGCACCTGTAGAGGATAGGGTAAAAAACTACAAGGAATTTACGCTCCCAATGAAAGAAAAGGAGCTAAAGGACCAAGGTGCCAGATGTATGGACTGTGGTATTCCATTTTGTCACAGTGGGTGTCCATTAGGTAATCTTATACCTGATTTCAACGACGCAGTTTACCTTGGCAAATGGGAAAAAGCCGCAGAAATATTGCACTCTACAAACAACTTCCCGGAGTTTACGGGTAGGCTTTGTCCAGCTCCTTGCGAGGAAGCCTGTGTACTGGGTATCAATGAAGACCCGGTAACTATAGAGAACATTGAGAAAAACATTGTTGAGACAGCTTTCAAAAAAGGTTGGGTAGTAGCGGAACCTCCCGCTAGCAGGACTGGAAAAACAGTTGCCGTTATCGGATCGGGACCTGCAGGACTTGCAGCGGCCCAACAGTTGAACAGAGCAGGACACTTGGTTACCCTTTTTGAAAGGGACGAAAAAGTTGGAGGTCTTCTAAGATATGGTATTCCTGATTTTAAGATGGAAAAAAATATCATAGACAGAAGGGTTAAGATTTTAGAAGAAGAAGGAATTATCATTAAGACCGGGGTTCATGTGGGCGTTGATGTTTTGGCCACAGAACTTAAAGATCAATTTGATGCCATTGTACTTTCCGGCGGTGCCACCGTTAGAAGAGGATTGCCTATAGAAGGAGCAGACCTTAAAGGAGTAGTACAGGCCATGGATTTCTTAAAACAAAATAATAAGCGCGTAGACGGCATTAAAGATCTGGGCGAAGAAATAAAAGCTACTGGCAAGAACGTTGTGGTTATAGGCGGGGGAGATACTGGATCTGACTGTATTGGAACCTCTATTAGACACGGTGCCACTTCGGTATCCAACTTTGAAATATTAGGAAAACCTCCAGTAGGACGTCCGGAAGATCAACCTTGGCCATTTTGGCCTATGCGCTTGAGAACCAGTTCCTCACACAAAGAAGGTGTAGAGCGATTTTTTAGCATTTCCACCAAAAAATTCATAGGTGATAAAAATGGTAATTTAAAAGGACTTATTACTGCAGAAGTAGAGTGGATTACACAACCAGGGCAACGACCAATTCTTAAGGAAGTTCCTGGCACGGAAAAGGAGTGGAAATGTGAATTGGCCCTCTTGGCCATGGGCTTTACAGGTTCGGAAATGACGGTTGCCGAGCAATTGGGGCTTGAAGTCGATCCACGTACCAACATTAAAGCCAGTGAAGCAGATTATAAGACCAACGTTCCCGGTGTATTTGTTGCCGGTGACCAAAGAAGGGGACAATCCTTAATAGTTTGGGCCATTTCCGAAGGTAGGCAAGCGGCTTATCATGTGGATACTTACCTCATGGGAACGTCCTATTTACCGCTAAAAGGAGAGGGAGACCTACCAAGGGTTTAATATATTTAGCGAATATCGGAATAGATCAAGAAATTCCAACCCATTTATTGGGTTGGAATTTTTTTTGCTTATGTAAAAAGTTAAGGCAAAACATTGCCCAAACTTTTCAAAAATGACTATGGTGATAAAGACAATTTGCCTTATTAAATCTAGGAAGCTTCTTCGCCTATGTTGATCTCCAAATCGGGGTATTTTGCTTTAAGGTTTTCAACTTTTTCCGGAGTAACCTGAGTATTCCATAAGTATATGCGATTTAATTTCTGCAACAATTCCAGCCTCTCCAATCCATTGTCCCCTATTTGAGTGCCGTAAAGGTTTAAAACCTCTAAATTTTCAAGTTTCGCCAAAAAGGACAGGCCTTCATCGGTTATGGGATTGGAATGAATGTTTAATCTAACCATGTTTTCAAACTGTCCAATAACCTCAAGATCTTTATCCCCTAGGTTGCGGTTATTCAAATTTAAATATACAATTTGATCTTTTAATGGCAACAGCTGTTCAATACTTACATTTTCCAGGTTCTTTTGGGCCACAAAGCTGACATCCAATAAATAACTCCCTTCACTTATTGTCCTTATAACATAACCCTTGGCATTCAAGGAAGCCACAATCAAAGAATCGGCCGGCTCCACTTTCCTTGCCAAAGAATTCCCCCCATGCCCTTCCAATCCAAGAACCTTGTTCGCAGCCGACAAATAATCGCCCTCGATTTGAAAATCACCCATTTGCCCCTTTTCCGGAGCACCGTTCATTATCCATAATTCCAATAATTTTATCTGCTCCCCGGAAAGTGGTTTTTTGCCATCTGGCGGCATAAAATCATCATGATGCTCCGGAAGGCTTACCCTTCTATAAAGTTCACTTTCTTTCAAATCCCCTATAACAACACCTTGTCCATTTTCCCCACCTTTTATAATGCGGTCATAAGAGGAAAGAACCAAATCACCTTTAGACTTTCCTGGGTTATGACAACTTACACAATAGTCCGAAAGCATTGGGGAAACAACATCCAGAAATATATCGGCAGAATCCAAGACTGTAACCGGGGGTCTTTTTTCGGGCTTAGGCGGAAGTCCCACCAACTTTCGCAACGGATCAGGGGAGTACTGTGTAAGATAAGAAGCACCATGGGTTAAATTACCCCCCATATGACCGGTATATCCCAGTCCCACTAATAGAAATACCATAAGCCCGGACTGCAGCACCACAATCCGTTTTGTTTTTTCCCATACCATAAAAACAAAGGCCAATACGGCAAAAACGGCCAGTGCCACCCCCATCCACTGATGGGAATTTAAGGCCTCCGCGTCATAGCCCCCCTGAAAGGACAGCATATAACCAAATACGCATGACAAAATAGCGCTAACTGCTCCTGCACCCATCAAGAAAGGCACCGCGCCCTTCAATTGTGAAAACTTCTTTTTTTTGGCCAGGAAATACATAGAAATACCAACCAAAATAATCCCTATGGGAAGATGGACTATTAAGGGATGAAACCTTCCTATAAAAATAACCCAATCCGATACTTCTGTAATCTGATCCATACTTAAATCCTATGTAATTTATAAGGGTAAACTCCATTGGCATTCCATTGACAGACATATAAATTTTTATCCCCATCCACACAAACGTCATGACAGTTCTTGAATACCGTTTGATCTTGCAACATCAACTTAAGTTTTCCATTTTCATATTTCGGTTTGGTCCCGCCTGGATTGGACACTACCTTGTTTTCCCTATCCAAAATAGTAACAAACCCTTTGTTTAAGGCCAAATTATAGTTCCCCTTTTCCATTCCGAAACAGACCCCTGAGTAAATATTATCCCCATCTATGACAGGCCTACTTACAAAGGCGCCTGGCAAATAAAATGTTTCTAAATATTTTCCGTCCAGACTAAATCTCTTAAAGGAATTTTTTATTCGGGCAGTACACAACAAGCTTGGGTTATTGGGATCTCTTGTATCCAAGGTCACCCCATGCACTTGCTTAAACTTATCCGGCTGCAAAAAACTATCACCTCCAAATTTTCTGATAAATTCACCCTCCGAGTTATACTGCAAAATATATTGTGAACCATATCCATCTGCAACATAAATATCCCCATTGGGGCCAATAGCGGTTTCTGTAGGCCTAAAGAACATCTTCCCATCATATTCCCCTATTTTATCTGGAGCATCCAGTTCAAAAACAACATCGCCCTCAAGTGTACTTTTTAGTACCCTTCCACTCCCTGGATCGGTAATATAAAGGTATTCCTCCCCACCTGCCTCATGAATGGTCAGGCCATGTGCACTGGACAAATTCAATGTCCAACTCCCCAACAACTTCCCAGATCTATCGTAAATCAATACATTATTCTTAGGGTGATCTGTCAACATAAAAAGTCTCCCCTTTCTGTCCATGACCATTTCATGACAGTTATTAACAGGAAAGACCTTGGGATCCAAATTGCCCCATTGGGTTTCCACTTTATATTTAAAATCGCCATGTCCCAAAATTTGTTCCCCAAGTTTGGGTTTTGACGGCAATATATAAAAGGGCACCACTGCTGCTGCCAATAGGGCACTCCCTCCCATAGAGGACTTTTTGACAAATTTTCTTCGCGTAATCATGGTGGCCAATTTTATGAAAGAATGTCTTTGACTACATGGCCGTGAACATCTGTTAATCTAAATCTTCTTCCTTGGTGTTTAAAAGTAAGTCGCTCATGGTCTATTCCCAGTAGGTGCAGCAAGGTGGCTTGAAAGTCATGAACATGCACTTCATTCTGGACTACGTTATAGCTAAATTCGTCGGTTTTACCATAGACCATACCTGCCTTGACACCTGCCCCGGCCATCCACATTGTAAAACAACCAGGATGATGGTCCCTACCATAATTATCGGCTGTTAATCTACCTTGGGAAAAACTGGTTCGACCAAATTCTCCGCCCCAGACCACCAGGGTATCTTCCAACAAGCCTCTTTGTTTTAAATCCTTGATCAGGCCGGCAGTCGCTTGATCTGTGCCAAGGGCCTGTTTTTTAATCCCTCCGGGAAGGCCACCATGTTGATCCCAACCCATATGGTACAATTGTATAAATTTCACATCCCTTTCCGCCAAGCGTCTGGCTTGCAAACAATTGGCAGCATATGTACCAGGTATTTTGGCATCTTCCCCGTATAATTTATAAATATGATCGGGCTCCTCCCTGGTATCCACTGCATCAGGAACCGAATTTTGCATCTTATAGGCCATTTCATACTGATTGATTTTGGATTGTATCTCTGGATCCTTCCAAACATCAAATTGATGGTTATTCAATTGTGAAACGTAATCCAAAGCCCTTCTTCGATCTTCATCATGTACACCGTGGGGGTTGTTCAAATATAGTACAGGATCCTTGCCCGACCTAAATTGAACACCTTGATGATGGGATGGCAAAAAACCATTTCCCCAAGCAGCCGAACTCAAAGGTTGGGCTCCTCCACCTTTGGACAATAGGACTACAAAATTCGGAAGGTTTTTATTGTCACTGGCCAATCCGTAACTAAGCCATGAACCTATGGACGGCCGTCCACTCTGCTGACTACCTGTTTGCAGAAACATTACGGCAGGTTCATGGTTTATGGCATCGGTGCGCATGGAGTTAATAATGCATAGATCATCTACTACTTGGGCGGTATAGGGAAAAATTTCACTAACCCAAGCACCCGATTGTCCGTATTGTTTAAAGTCGTATATAGATTTAACCAATGGAAAAGTAGATTGGCTAGACACCATACCGGAATTACGTTGGGTTCCTTGGACAGATGGAGGTATTTCCTTCCCGTGCCATTTTGCCAATTCCGGTTTATAGTCAAAGGTTTCCAATTGCGAGGGACCACCGCTTTGAAACAGATAAATTACCCGTTTTGCCTTGGCCGGAAAATGCGTGCTGCCCAAAGAACCGCCCAATAGGTTTTGCGCACCGCCTCCCAAAAGTTCATTCCCATATAAGGATGATGGCCCCATTAGGCTGGCAAGTGCTACAGATCCGAACCCAAGTGCAGATTTCTTTAAAAATCCCCTACGGGTCTCCATAAATTCCATGTGCTTTTTAAAATCTTCCATATTAAATATCTATCTAATCGTATAACCTTCATATGTATTCATCACCCCGTTTACTACCGTAGCCAATGCGGCCAACTTCACCGGGTCTATACCTGCCCTTACTTCAGAGCTTCCTATATTGGTATAGCCTATAGCATCTTCCTTGGTTTTGGAAAAACGCTCCAATTCCTCCTTATGGAATTTACTTAAAACCCCAAGTTCATTTTCATTGGGGTTTCTGCCGGTACACATAACAAATGCTTTTTGCAATTGGGCCTCTACATCCCCACTATAATTTTCAATTAAATTTTCTGCCACTACCCTAGAAGCTTCCAAATACTGGGGATCATTAAGAAGAACCAATGCCTGTAACGGGGTACTCGTCTGCCTCCGCTTTACAGTACAGACCCCTCTTTCGCCAACATCAAAAATCAACATGGATGGCGGACCCGATGTTCTTTTCCATATGGTATACAAGCTCCGTCTATATAGCCCCTCCCCTGGTTGCTGTAGATATTTATAGCGCCATGGTTTATTGCTTATTTCGTCCCAAAGTCCGTCCGGTTGATACGGATAAACACTTGGACCACCGATCTTGGGGGATAAAAGGCCACTTATGGCCAAGGCATTGTCCCGCACCATTTCAGCAGACATACGAAAACTTGGCCCCCGTGCCAATAATGCATTTTCTTTATCCCTTTCCAATAGTTCGGGTGTTAATACCGAGCTTTGCTGATAGGTAGCAGACATCACAATTAATTTGTTCATAGCTTTTATATCCCATCCAGATTCAATGAATTTAACCGCCAACCAATCCAACAATTTTGGATGCGACGGCAAATTGCCCTGATTTCCAAAATCATCAGATGACGACACCAATCCCGTCCCAAAATGCATCTGCCACAATCTATTTACATAGACCCGGGCAGTTAGGGGATTATTTTCATCAAACAACCATTTAACAAGGCCCAGTCTATTCTTTGGCAGACTATCACTAAAAGGAAGTACAACTTCGGGCACATCCGGGTACACCTCCGTCCCATGGGAATCGTAAACCCCTCGGTCCAAAACATAAGTAGGGCGCGGTTCAGGCAAATCTCCCATGACCATAATTTCCGGAATAGTATCGATCACCTTATTTTTCTTCCTGTTTAGCTCGCGAATATTTTCCTTTACCTTCTCAAGTCCATTATTCTCCCTCAAGGAGTAATGGGATTTTAAAAGGGACCAATTTCTGGTGCTGGAACTATTATTAATAATTTCTGATAGGGTATTGGAATCATAACCATAACTTACTTCCAAAGCAGAAAGTTCAGCATTGTGAATTTTAAGCTCATCGATACCTCCATTTATAAAGGTCTTCATATGATTCCTGATTCCCATTCCGAAACCATTGAACCCATAGGTATGCAGATCCGGCTTAAACAATATGGACTTATAAAGGTGGTCTATTTCTACCTCTACCGGTATTTCTTTGCCATTGAGATACATATGAAGTCCGTTTGCTTTCCCCAGTCCATCGTAGGTCACTGCAATATTTGTCCATTCCTTTACCGGTATTTCCTCTTTAGCTTTAATCTGGATGGCATTGGTTGGCCAAGAAAATGCCATAATAAACTTTGGGCGGTTGTTTTCCAAGAACATAGAGTACCCTTTTAGCCCCAATCGCAAATCTTCACAATGATAAAATAAGGCAGCGTCGTCGTATTGGGTATCCGGAAACACACTCAAGGAAATAGAAAAGGGATCGGTCTGGTCAAACCATCCTACCTTCTCCGGCAAGCTAATAGATGTAAAATCATTCAAGAATATACCATTGTTCTTGGCAGCTTTTTTAATATTTGGTTCATTGATAACCGCAGGACCAGAACCAACTACCCTATTTGGACTGACGTACTTTTTATTTCCTTTTTCCACGAAAGAGTCAAAAGGATAATAGGCCGTAAGACTTTTGGAATAATTATTTTCAATTGAACTTCTTATAACAGACGGATTTGCCGACCACTTTTTGAACCCCTCCGGTTCCGAGGATTTCGGAGAATAGAGTTTCTTCTCCGCACTGTTAATATCACTATCAATATATGCCAGAACCTTATCCGCCTCACTGTCCGTTAGAAGAAGTGAAGGTCCCGGTACCTGACCTGGACCGTAGACAGCGGAACCAAATTCATTGGTGCTATTAAAAAAGGCGGACATCTCGTAATAGTTTTCCTGACTTATAGGATCGTACTTATGGTCATGACACCTTGCGCATTCCATACTAAGCCCCATAAAGGCCTTTCCAACACTTAATACCCTATCTGCAACATATTCCACACGATACTCTTCAAAAATAATTCCGGCTTCGGAATTTCTTTTATGCAACCTATTGAACGCCGTTGCCAAAATGCTTTCCTTGGTCGGTTCCGGTATAAGATCTCCCGCCAATTGTAAGCTGGAAAATTCTTTGTAGGACATATTCTCGTTAAAGGCCTTGATCACCCAATCTCGATATGCACTAAAATCCCTATGCTTGTCATCCAGATAGCCATCACTCTCCGCATAACGCGCCACGTCCATCCAATCCGCAGCCATCCGCTCTCCATAAGCAGGGCTCTGCAATAGCCTATCCACTAACTTTTCATAGGCATCATCTGAGGTATCCTTTTTAAAACTTTCAATTTGCTCCAAGCTTGGAGGTAGCCCAATTAAGTCAAAACTTAACCTTCGAATTAAAGTTTCCTTTGATGCCCGTTCGGACGGATTGAGCTTTTCCTTTTTCAGCCTATCCAGGATAAAATAATCAAGTTCATTATTTGCCCAGTTGTTATCCTTTATCAATGGCAATTCCGGCTTATTAGGCTTTATGAAAGACCAATGAGGCTTATATTCCGCTCCCTGCTCGATCCATTTGGCTAGAATGGCAATTTCTTTTGTTGTCAACGATAGATTAGACCCCGGAGGTGGCATTTGGTCTGATGGATTATCAGAAAGTATACGTTTAATAAGATCACTGGATGCAGGTCTCCCAGGAACAATAGCAACAGTGTTGGATTCTCCATGGGCAGACAAAGCGCTTTCGGCAATATCCAACCTTAGATCAGATTTTTGGTTATCCGTATCCGGGCCATGGCATGCAAAACATTTATCGGAAAGTATAGGTTTCACATGATAGTTAAAATCAATAATATCTGGTGTCTGCGCAAGAGCCAACTCCACTTCCTCCGGAGCACTCCATCCACAGCCACTGAAAACCAACGCCAAATTGATTAATAAATAAACGGTACTATGCTTCATGAAAATATTTGTTGGTTCTTGGACTATTATTCACTTTAGGACAACAGCCACCACAAAATCTAAGGTTTAGCTCACTAAGTACCAAAATGCACTTACATACCGGTACAAAAAAGTCTAAACTCTATAATTACCGATATACTTCACCCGCTGTCGCCAGAGCTAAATTCATCATTAAATTCTCGCTCAAATCAAATATATGCATCATTTTTAACTGTTAATGGGTTAATAAACTGTTTTATTAACTGTTAATAATAATTGATTATCTTTATATTTTTAGGGGTAATCTATGGAAAATAACAAAGCATATGATAAAATAACTGCCAAAATAATAAACAGTAAATCGTTTGGACATTCCAATACTTATGCCAACCTTCTGCTCTTTTTGGTAGCCAGCACCCTGGAAGAAGACATTCCCAAGGAAACCACCATCGCTTCGGAAATTCTTGGGAAACCCAATTTTGACCCTTCCCAGAGTACCTTGGTAAGGGTTTACATCTATAACCTCCGTAAAAAACTGGCCAAGTACTACTCAAAGGAAGGCAAAGAAGACAAGATTATTGTTCAAATCCCCAAAGGGAGCTACGAAGTTAGATTTGTAGAAAAAAAAATATTGGCACCCAAGAAATCCTATTCTTGGTCCAAGGGCATAACCTTAACCCTTTTATTACTTTTTACCATATCATTGGCATATAATATTTCCCTATATCCAGAGAAGCACAACATCAACCCAATCAACGAGAATGGTTTATGGAAGGATTTATTTATGGACCAAAAGCCATTAATGGTGTTACTGGGAGACCTTTTTATATACCAAGAGGATAATACCAAAACAGGTACTCAAAAAATTATTAGGGATCCCTTTATCAATTCTTTGGAGGACTATGACAAATTTCTCTTGGAGCAGTCCGAAACCAATATAATCTATGAGCCTTTAAGCTATAGTCTACTTATTTACAATAGCGCATTATGGATCAAAGATCTTAGCGAAATATTTTCGCACAACCAGAAAGATTTTACTATTCGAAATATGGTGCGCTTTAATCCGAAAGAACTCCCGGACAATAATTTTATAGTGATTGGGATGATGAAAACTTTTGGACTATTCAAGGACTACCTGGCAGGCCCCTCGCTATACTACAATAATCAGGATCAGAGTATTGTTTACAGCAATGTGCAAAATGGAAGTGAAACGGTTTACCGTCCGTACGGTGACCCCAATGGACACCATACAGATTACGGTTTTATAACGAAAGCACCTGGACCCAATAATAACAACATTTATTTATTTGGCGGAATATGGGATACGGCAGCTTCGCAGAGTTTAAAATATTTTACCTCCCCAAAACTACTTAAGGAACTGGAATCGGCCTTAATTGAAAAATATGGAAGCCTACCAAAATATTATCAGATCGTTTTAGAAGTAAAAGGAGTGGACCGAATGGAACTAAGTTCTAAAATAATCATAATGGAAGAGATTGTACCCTAACAATTGTATATATCTCAATATTCCACAATAATTACACCACTCAAAAACCGCGCAAAAGCAATTGACCAAAGTATGCAACCAATCGAGTAGCCCCTATACTAGGTACCATTATATTTATAGGCACTGAAAGATTGGGGGCATCACATTTTCCAAGTGCCGCTCTCTGCCGTAATTTCCACATCCCACTCCTGTGGTGGATTGTTCTTATATTGCGGATCACTGTCCTCCAATGGAAAAGATTTAACAATCTCCATAAAGTTTTTAAAGCTATTTTCAATTTCTCCTGTCTTCAGACTGTCTACAAGGTTAGAGCGCTCAAAGGGATCTTGTATCAAATCGAAAAATTTTTCAGGTTTACGGTTAGCATCTATGTATAATTTGTACCGTTCGTCACGGAGTACCCTATCCCTGAATTTAAATTGATTTTCCACCCCATTTTCGGTAAGTCGCGCATTGTTTCCGCCACCCATTCCCAATATCCATTTTCTTTCGGAAGCTTCATCTCCCTGCAGCAAAACATTCTTAAAAGACTTACCATCGATTATATGTGAAGCATTCAAATCTGTCCATTTATCCTTTGAGTTAACCCCGGCAATGTCTAAAAATGTTGGAAGAATATCTGTAAAATCGATAAGCGCATTAGATTCTTGATCTGCTTTTATACGTCCGGGCCAACTTACAATAAATGGCTCACATATTCCAGACTCCAAGGTTTTGGATTTACCCCCTTTTACTTGTTCACCTTTGTAAGTACCGGTAATGGATTGTGCAGTACCGTTATCCGTAGTAAAGACGATCATAGTGTTTTCCAATAGACCATTTTGCTTAAGGGCTTTAACCAGTTGCCCAACAATCTTATCGGTATAGCGGACCATAGCCTTGTGCTTGCCCAAATTATCATCTGCAGATTCGTCCGGGGTATTTACCAAGGGCGTATGGGTCAATACCATGGGATAATATACGAACATGGGACCTTCCTTGTTTTCCTGCAGAAAGTCGATTATAAAATCCCGAAAAATATCCGGACCAAAAGCGCCGGGATAAGTCTTGCTGCCCTCTTTGGTAAAAACATAGGGATCCCAGTATCTTTCAGCGCTCGCCTCGATGCCCGCTTCATAACCTGTCCACATACAATATTCATCAAATCCCACTTTCTCCAACGCATCCGGTTCTACCCGAAAATCATCAATTTGCCATTTACCGGCTATACAGGTTTTGTAACCAGCCCTTTTCATTTCATTTACCAGGGTAGGGTTCTCTGTTTCATCAAAATGGGCACCCCCACCCCAACGCGGCACATCCCAATGGTTGACCCAACCATGCCTAAACGGGTATTGACCAGTAAGCAAGGTGACCCTTGTTGGAGTACACTGCGGCATGGAATACACGTTGTTGAATTTGAGTCCAGACTTGGCCAATGCATCTATGTTTGGGGTCTCTATATCCTCTGCCCCATAGCTGCTAATCCATTCCTTGCCCAGATCGTCGACCAAAATGAACAATATGTTAGGAGGTCCTTGATCCTCGGCGGATTTTGTTTTTACTGCTTCGCCACAACCAACTAAAAAAACAAGGGCAAAAGCACTAAGAATACGTTGTATCAACATGATTGGTTATTTCCTTTATTCTAACATTTTATCATATAAACCACTAAGATCGAGCTCATCATCCATTGTTTTTTGAAGTTCCAATAGATCGGCAAAAAGTGATTTAACCTTTTCCTTGTACTCCGGATTAGCGGCCAGGTCGTTCATTTCGTTCGGATCTTTTTCCATATCGAACAATAGCACCTTATCAATTTTAGGGTAGATCAAAAGTTTGAAACCATCCTTACGGATCATACGCTGTACATCTATATAGGCGCCATAAATACCATTGTAGTGGCTCTCCGCTCTTTCCCCTTTAATGATATCCATAAAACTATTGAACTGTACATAGTCTGGCTTCTCCACACCTGCCAATTCCAAGGAAGTGGCCATGATATCCTGTAAATACACATCCTGGTCCAAAGTTTTTCCCTTGGGAATACCAGGGCCTACCACCATCATAGGAATACGCACACTATGGTCGAACATGCTCTGTTTCCCTATCAAGCCGTGATGCCCAACAGACAGACCATGGTCCGCACCGAAAAAGATATAGGTATTGTCCATCTTACCGCTAGCCTCCAAAGAATCCAAAATCATCCCTATCTGCTCATCCATATGGCTCAACAAGGCATAGTATTCCTGGCGGTGAACCTTTACGGCATATTCCGTTCTAGGAAATGGGGCCAAGGCCTCATCCCGAAGACCTGGTGGATTGCCCATATCATCCTTATATGGATATTCCGGCAAAAAGTTTTCGGGTACCTTAATATTCTCAAGAGGGTACATATCCAAAAAGCGTTGGGGTGCCTGCCGCGGATCATGGGTTGCATTAAAGGCCAGGTACATAAAAAAGGGATCATTCTTTTTGGTGGCCAAATCTATAAATGACAGGGCATCATCACGGACCACTTCGCTCCAATGTTTGCCCCCTTCCCAAAAGCCTCCCTGTAAGGTATCAGTTGGAGACCACTCGGTATCGTCCGGACCCGTTGGCCGGCCATAGCCAACCGGCATATAGTTGTTCCAGTCCTTCATATCCCCAGATTCCGCCTTCCATTTTTTTATGGCAGCACCCAATTCATTACCTCGATCTACAGGCATTCCAGGACGTATGTGCCGTGCATCGTTAAAAATAGTTCCAGCAGGGGCCAGTACATGCCATTTGCCGGTCATATAGGTGTCATACCCCTGTTTTTGGAGCAGCCTGCTCCAGGTCTGGTTCAAAGCTGTGCTATCCCCTTTGGACCACAATGCGCTTTTATCCTGTGCATTCCAAATATAGGATCCGGAAATGATCATGGCCCGTGATGCCACACAGATGGCCCCATTCCAACCGCCCATATTGTACGCATGGGTAAAAGTAGTGCCTTCGTTTACCAAGCGATCCAAATTTGGGGTATGGACCTCATCAAAACCCAGGGCCCTAATACTTTCAAAGGTCTGATCATCGGCAAATAAAAAAACGATATTGGGCTTGTCCCCAGTCTCGGAGACCTTTTCAGATCCAGATGGTTTACAGGATCCAAGCAAAAATATGGCAAGTAAGGGTACGCAATAAAGTAATCTCATAAAGGCTATTTTTGGTAAGTAAAAATTAATCTTAAAATATTATTTGATAGTGCAGTCGCTAAAATAGTCAATAATCCTTGCCAGAAGCACTCCTTAACTGAGATTCCTTCCATTGATTCCAATAGGCAACCATTTCGTTCAACTTTTCGGGCTGCTCATTTGCCAGGTTATTACTTTCGCTCATATCATTCCGAATATTATAAAGGGCAAAATGCTGTCCGCCATCATCGCTATAAATCTTGTACTCATTATCTATTAG
>TARA_R100000935_G_scaffold1376_1_pt1 | contig 30805 bp, 5 predicted proteins | sample TARA_R100000935 | Tara Oceans TARA_R100000935 (sample SAMEA2621502) | marine metagenome | biome: marine biome (ENVO:00000447); feature: surface water layer (ENVO:00002042); material: "saline water (ENVO:00002010), including plankton (ENVO:xxxxxxxx)" | depth 5 m
AGAAGCTGAAGGGCTCTTACCCAAAAATTTTGCTGATAAATTAAAGGCTGAGGGTAAATTACGAAAGTCAAGAGTACAGTCTGAATATAATCCTAATGAAGTATATAGAGGTGTTTATTTAAATGATGAAATAAGAAACTCAACAAAGTTTGCAGGCAAAACAGATGATGAAATTTTAGAGATTATGGGTACTCAGATACCTGGTAATACTAACACTATTAGAAAAAGCCAATTTAATCAAACTTTAAACTTTGGTAGAGATTTTGATCAAGCTGCTGAACACATTAGAAAATTTACTAGTCCAAATAGTATCTACACAATTGGTAATACAGATGATCTTATTAATGGGCAAAAGTATGTGTTAAAAGTAAAACCTAATCCTGAGTTAAATTTTATAAGTGCAGAACAACAAAATAATTTATATAGGGAAGCTATTGCAAAATATAGAATAGGTAATCCTGGTGGTGTTATACCAACTCATGCTAAAGATTTTAATTTTCAAAATTATTTTGATTCAGGAAGAGCAAGATCATTTGGACCTAACCTTCCAATAAGAAGTGAAGGTGTGAATGTATTTGATGGAAACTTTCCACAATTTATTGGTGATGAAGGAAGTGTAATGGGTAAACTTTTAGAATCTATACCTATTAAACAAACTGGTGGTGATTTACCTGAAGCTCAGAAAGGTATTCCTCAGAAAGGTGGTTTAGCATCTTTAATCTCATTAGCAACAGACCCTGACTATAAATGGACTGATGCATTATATGATAATACATTAGCTCCAGCTTCTGATGTCCTTGATGCACTTAGTATACCAGGAGCATTAATTGGTGAAGCAGGTGAATATTTTACTGGACGTGGAGATGGTGAATTTAATATTACAGATGCCATGCCAGCTTTTAAAGGTGACTATAGCTTTGAAAATATAAATGGTAAAGAATTTAAAAATTTAGCTGGTCTTAAAAATGCTGAAGGTGAACCACTTGTAGAAAATGCATGGGGTGCATTTGCTTTAAATATGTTTACTGATCCAAGTACATATGTAGGAGCAGGTGTTATTAAAGCAGGAGCTAAAAAAATTGCAACGAAAGCAGTTCCGTTAATTAAAGGTGTTCTTAAAAACACTAAAGCCACAGCTAAAAAAATAGTTAAAAAGGTACCAAGGAAAGTAGATACACCTGTTGTAGGTACAGATATGGTAATGACTACTAATTCTAAAATAGGTGAGTTTGTTGATAAAACAGGTATACCAAAAATGTTTTGGCCTAAAGGTTTTAATTACGGACCTGATGAATTTGGTAGAAAGTTTGTTGCAACTGCAAAAAATGAAAGTGGAGATATTGTTGATTTATCTAAATATACTGATGAAGTAGGTGATTATTTTTCTTTTGACAATGCCTTTGTAAAAAACCCTATGTATGCTGGAAGAACAATGAATGCTATGGAAGAGCTTGTACCTAAGTATGGTATTATGAAACAAAACGTTTTAACAGGTTCATTAAGTGAAGATTCATTTAGTATGGCGTTAAACCGTTTAAAGAACCCAAAGAAATTTGGAGATGCAACAGACTATGGACAAACCACTTTCTTAAATAGATCTGGTACTAATAGAACTATTGCAGACGGACCTGCAAGTAATTTTTTAAAAGATAAAGGTTTATTTGATGCTAGTGAAGTTAAAGCATTAGAAACTAAGTATGGTAAAATATTTGAACGCTTACAAAATAAAGGATTGTTAAATGATGAGTTCCGTGGTTTAGGAATTAGAGGTGTAAAGTTAGATGGGTTAGCAGATGAAGTTTATCAAGTAGGTGTACCAAATATAGCATTGCAAAAATTATATCAGGAAGGTGGTGATGTTGTAATGAATAATTTAGATGAGATATCATCTAAAAGAAGAGATGATCTTAGAGGTGCTATTGAAACAGTAGTATCATCACAAGGTGAAAATAATGACTTACGTTCTTTGTTACTTATGACTGCCGCAATGGAAAATTCATTTGGAGCAGATGCAGAAGCATATGGTAGAGATTATACAAGAGGTATGATGTCTATTGATGATATAGCATATAAGGATCTTTATGAACCAAGAGGTGAGAATGGAAAGTATTCAGCAAAACAGTTAAAGAACTATGAATGGTTAAAAGGTTTAGGATTAGATTCAAATAACATGGATGAAACATTACGTAGTGGTGATCCATTAGCTGGTGTTGCTTCAGCAAGATTACAATATAGTAGAGTTCCTGATGCTTTGCCAAAATCTAATGATGTAGAAGCTATGTATCAATACTATATGAATCACTATAATAAAACTGATGGAGACCATAAAGAAAGGTTTACAAAGTTCTATAATGAGTTTATACCCCAACAAAAAAATGGTGGAAGTTCAAGCAATTTTAGCATATATAAAAAGTATGTAAAAGGTGGGTTTACATCAACTAAAGAAAAAGGTGAAGCAGAAAAAGTTTATGATAAGTTAAATAGAATGCATTATACAGATGCAAAAGAATTAGGAATGAGTCCAGGAAATTACATTATGACTCACTTAGTGGGGGATTCTTAAACCTTAAATATTAGTGATTCTCCTTAATTATTTGTATATTAATATTATAATATTATGAGTTTGAAAGTAAATAAAAAAAGTTTAAAACGTCAACGTGGAGGCATGATTCCAGAGCAAGCTGGTATGCAAGAGCAACAACCTATGCATCAAATGCCAGATGGTACTATGATGCCTGGTGCAGTTCATGGACAATCAGGTCAACAACAAGTTGATCCTGAAGTAACTAGAATTACTGAAATGATATCTACTCAAATGGGTCAGGGAGCTGAGCTAGTTGAAGTTGTGCAAACTTTGCAACAACAACAAGTAGATCAAAACCTTATAGGCCAAGCATTACTGATGGGTGGTATGAAAGAACAAGATATAATGTCTTTGTTTCAAGTTATAGAAAGAAATAATACTCCTTCTACACCTACAGAAGTTACAAATGATCCACAGCTACTTGCAAGAAATGAGCAAATACAAAGTGATCAAGAACAGGTTGACCCAATGACTTCAATGATGCCAGAAATGGCAATGGGTGGTGGAACAAATAACCCAGGGTTTAGAGCACTGCCTGCAGAAGCTCAAGCAAATATATTACGTCACATGGCAACAGGTGGTGATAGTACAGAAAGCAAGAATGTTAACATTGATAGAAAGTCAATGTGGTATAATGATCCAACCTTTGCTGTAGCACCAGGCACACCACCAGCTAGTACTAATATATTATTAGACACAGTTAATACTGGTCTAGGTATAAAAAATACTTTATTTGGTGAAGGTAAAGATAATTTAGGATTGTCTACTGGAGCACTAATGGATTTGGAAAAAAAGCAAGCTCTTTATGATAAAACAAAAAACTTAAATTATGATGTTAATTATAAGCCTAATTTAAGTGATGAGAATGCTCAAGCAGCAATGAACTGGTACATGTCTGCAGCAGATGATATTCAGCAAGGTGATGCTGATCAAATACGTTTAGCTAATGAACAAAAGGCAAGTATATCAGGTGTTCCTTATGTAGAAGAAGAAAATGCTATGAAGTCAACCGCTGAGAAATTCAGTGATTGGGCAGAATCAAAAGGAACTGACTTACAAGAATTAGGTAGTAATAGCCTAGAACTTTTAAGAAACTTATTTAGTAAGACAACAGGTAATAGTTTTAGTTATGGTGGAGCGTTACCAAAAGCTCAAGGCGGTGGTCCTGTAGAATTTAAGGAATGGGTTTTACAAGATCCAGTTAGAAGAGGTACAGCGGAAGGAAGATTACAATATGAAGACTATGTTACCAATTTCCAAATAGCTGAAGCTGATGCAAACTTTCCTGATGGAATTCCAACTGGTGGAGCAACTATACCTCCAACTACTGATGAGTTATTTGACAAAATAGATTTAGGAGATACTCAAGTAATGAACCCAATTATGGGAACTGTCAATAAGATTAAACAAAGTCCAGCATTTGATATAGCTACTGGAATTAGTGATGCTGCTGTAGATTTTGCAGGTTGGAGAAATAGAAGGTTTGATGAAAAAAATTATAGAGAGAAGGAAGATCAATATGAATTTGGTACTCAAGCAGATTCAAAATATGGTACAAAAGCATTTGATCCATTTAGCTTAGGATTTTACCAAGCTAATAGTGGTCAATTACAAGGTGAAGCACAAAAAACAACTGGTTACCAAATGAATTTTCCAGGTTCACCATATAGTTTTGGACAACCATCAGCTACTGCAGAAGATGGTAAAGAAATAAATAATCCTAATCCAGGCATTAGAGCATTAAGAAAAGTTGCACCACAAGCAGTATCTAATATGGGATACAAACAAGGTGGTGAAATAGAAGTAGATCAAGATACATTAGCTCAATTATTAGCAGCAGGTGCTGACATAGAAATATTATAATTATGGCAAGAATTAAAATAAACAAACTACCAGAAGGTTTTGAACTGGTTGATGGTAAAGTAAAGAAAACTTCTAAGATGAAAGAAGGAGGTGCTTTAACTGGTGATCAATCTGATTATGGGTTAGTTACAACTCCACAAGCATTTTATGGTTCTACTAATTTCAACAACACTAGAGATAACTCTGTTAGACATAGTCTATCTAGAGTGCCTAGGGAAGATGCAAATATAGAAGCTGAAGGTGGAGAAACAGTTTTGTCTGATTTAAATAATAATGGGCAATTTGGATTATATGATATAAATGGTCCTAGACATTCAGGTGGTGGTGTACCTATGTTTTTACCAGAACAATCTTTTATATACTCAGATACAAATGCCATGAAGTTTAATAAAAGTGAAATGGCTGAGTTTGGTATTGAATCAAAAAAGAAAAAAACTCCTGCAGATATTTCAAAAAGATATAGACTTAATGAATACTTAGGAGAGATTAATAGTCAATATGCTGATAATATTTCTACATTAAGTGCAGAGCTTATGTTGCAAAAAAATATGAAGAATCTTTCTAAGTTAGCTTTTGGACAGGAACTTAAAAAGAAATTTGAAGATGGTGTACCATTAGCTGCATATCCTTATTTAACAGAACAAGGTATTGATCCAATTGAGTTTGCTGCTACTATAGAAGAAACACAAAGACAAGAGCAAGAATTAGAATATATTGCATCATTACCACCAGAACAACAGGATCAGTTATTAAGGATGCAAGCAATGATGCAACAGATTGATAATCCTGAACAAGGTAATACTCAACTTTCTGAAGAAAATCAAGCATCACCTGTACAACCTACTGAAGAAGTTATTGAAGAAACTAATGATATGGATATGCAAGATTCATTAACTGCATATGCAAAGTTTGGTGGAGAAAGACAATTAAAAAGATATCAAAAGGCAGGAGAGACAGATGCAGATCCGGTTATAGACAATAGTACATCAAGTTATACAGTAAATGGTAGAGTAGTAACCCGTCCTCAATATGTAGATTATGTTATAAGAAATAGTATGCATAGAGAGATGGATGGTAACTTAAAACCTGATTTTTTAACTTCTTTAACTGATGAAGAAAAATTATTATATGGTAAAGCATTACTACCAGGTATACCTCAAGCTTGGGATATTTTTAATAAGCCAGTATATGATGCTGATTTAAGTGTAGCAGAAGATATAGTAGGTGATGCAAATGCTGTTGCAACAGTTATAGCAGAAGATAAACAAGCAATAGTAAACCAAGAAGAAGTAGAACAAGAAGACGGAGTTGTTAAGGATAGAGAAAGACAACCTTATGAAAATAATCCTTTGCCTATTGGACATCCTAAACGTGAGGCATTTGAAACAGCTTTAGTTAATGGATGGGAACTTGTTGAAACAAGAAGTGATAGTGAAGGAAGAACTAAATATGAAGTTGTAAAACCCATTACTAAAAATCAGTTTGAAGATTTTGAAGAGATGAAACAACGTGAAATAGAAATTGTAAGATCTGAAGGTGATGATTCTCAAGTTCCAATTTATGGAGATAACACTGAGGAATTACTAGGTATATATGAAGGAGCAGGTAGTGATAATATTAGAATAAGAAGAGGTATATACTCAGGTGGTGAATCTAGACCTAATGTACAACCAGAAGGAGGGCCTATGTCTTGGGGTGCAGATTTTTCTGATGAGATATCTGAAAAAGATTTCATGATAAGATGGGGTGATGTAGCTAGTAATGTTACCGGCTTTGATTATCAAATGGAAAAAGGTAATTGGAAGGGTAAACAACCTCTTGATGCACAGGCAAGAGCATATAAGAAACAATGGCTGGCTGTACAAAATGTAATGCAAGATGAAGAAAATAGATTTGCAGCTGAAAATGGAATAACTACTCCAAGAGATTTATTTCCAGGAGGAATATATACTGGTTTTGATGGAAAGTTAGGATTAGATATATACAATACAGCTAGAAGTTATTTAAGAGTTGCTAAGCCAGAATCAGATGAAGCATATATAGATGATAAAATTGCAACTGAAAAAAAGGAGTTAGATATTCCAGAAGATAGATCTGCTGAATGGTGGTGGCAAGATATGAATAATATAGCCACACAGAATTCTTTAGAGAATCCTTTGTTTATGCCTAACATACCTAAAATACCTCAACAACGTATTGATTATGTATTAGATGATTGGACTGGTAAAGCCAATATGACTAATGCTGCAATGAACTCAATGCTTAAAAATTTAAGGTCATTTGGTAAAGGTAAAGTTGCTGGGTCAAATATGTTTGGTAAAGGTGTTCAAGCTATTGCTCAAGGTATAAATACAACTAACATGAATAATGTTAAGATAATGAATAGTGTTGCATTACCACAAGCTAATTTAAATCTTAAAACTGGAATTCAGAATGCTAAATCTTATATGGATGAGTTTGATGGAAGCACTAGAGCATTACAAAGGTATACTGATTTTGAAAATTGGGATAAACAAAAAAGTACTGAGCTATATAATAAAGCTATTACTAATAGAGCAAATACTGATAATTTAAATAAGTTAAAAGATTATATAAATATTAGTCCTAACAGTGGTGGTAGAGAATTTAATATAGATGGTAAGCCACTTAAGCCAAATCCAAACGCTTTAACTGCACGTGAACAAAGAGAAAAAGATATTAGTGAGGGAACTAATTACTATAAAGATATGAATATTGATATTAGTAATGATCCAGGCAAGTGGTTGGATTATTACATTGGTAATTCAGATACTATTGCTGGAAAGAAAAGGCAACCTGGTTATGGTGAAAAATTAGATGAAGAAGAGACAAGGTTAAATGAAATTAGTGTTCAAGCTCCTACTGTTACTCAGCCTGCTAAAAAAGGAAAAGAAATAAAACCATGGGCTGCATTTTATACAGGTGCAATGGGACCTAACAAACGTTAAAGGTTTATCTATATATTTAGGTTGACTATATAAATTATACTATTTTTGAATTATGGCTACATATCTTAAAGGAGAAAAAAATTATTACCCGGACATCAAAGCGTTTACGCCTGATTACAAAATGTTATCAGCAACATTAGATGCAAGAGAAAATAAATACTTACAAGGTTGGGAAGAAACAAATGATGCATATAGTAGATTATATTCAGATTTAACTAGGGGTGATACAAAAGATGCACAACAACAATTTATAGAAACTTTAGCTCCAGAAATAGAAAAAATATCAGGATTAGATTTATCTCAACAAAGAAATGTTAATGCAGCACAAGAAGTTTTTGCACCATTCTTTGAAGATCAATTAGTAGTTAAAGACATGGTCTATACTGCTACTTATAAAGATCAAATGAGAACAGCTCAGATGCTAGCTAATAGTTCAGATGCAAAAGCCAGAGACTTATACAATCCAATTGCAATGGAAAAAATGCAATTTGATAGAGAAGACTTTATGAGTGCTGATAGAAATCAAGCATTAGGTATGAACATGCCTAAGTTTGTAAAAGATGCAGATCTATATCAAAATGCTCAGCTTTTCCTATCAGAGTTAGATCCTGCTTTAACTATTACTAAACCTACTTTTGCTACTTTTCAGAAAGAAGATGATAAAGGTGTAATGCAAACTTATACAGATAAACAATTCATTATTAAAAATACAAATGGTGAACTTATAAGAGGTGAAGCATACAACCAAATCATGCGTAGTATGTATGATGATCCAAGAGTAAAGGAATGGTACAATGCAAAAACATTTGTAGAGAGTAGAAGATTTGCTCAAGAAAGAATTAATGATGGTACTAGTAAGTCAGTTGGTGAAGGCCTTAATATGTGGGCTGCTGAAGTAGTAAGAATATCTGATGCAAATAATAAAAAAAATACTAGAGCTTTAGATGACCAAGTTAATCAATTAGAAAGTATGACAGTTACTTGGCAAAACTATGGAATGAAAAATGGATTACTTCCTAGTGAACAAGCAATAGTTACAGGTACACAAAATGAAGCAGATCAACTTAAAGCTGAATTAGCTACAGCAATAGAGACTCAAGAATTAATTGCTTCTCCTGATGCAGATGATCAAGCATTACTTAATAAAGCATATGGCTTATTAGGTCAATCCTACATGAAAGGTGATATGAATGCTGCAGCTTATTCATATAGTAAACGTGGAGAGAAAACTGAATTAGAAAGAAATGATTTTGAGTTTGAAGATTTACAAACCAGAAACAAATTAAAAATACAATCCAATAAGTATTACTATGATGATCAAATGCAAGAGAAGTTATATGACCGTAAGGAAATTCTTGCAAACTTAGAAGCTGAGAATTCTGCTAACTTGGAAAAATTAAAAGGACTAATCAAAATAAGAACTGATGCTGCTGCTGATCCTAAAACTATATTAAATAAAGGAGAAGGAACTATTTTAAACTCAAATGATGTTGCTACGTCTTTATTTAATATAGATGAAGAGGGAGAAATTACATCAAAAGCATGGGCTTTATATAATTCTGAATCTATTGCTATGGAAGCAAAAGATATATTGAATATACAGAAGTCACAGATTGGTCCTATGTTAAGAGAGCTTAGATTAAAAAAAGATCCAAATAACACCAACAATCTTTATGAAATAGACTTTGGTGATGGTACTGAAATAATACCAATGACTATAGAAGCTATTGAAGATAAACTTGGTGAAACTCAACCAGGATCTACAACTGAATTAAAATACATTAAACTTATTCAATCTTTACATGCAGAAAAAGCAGCAGACTTTAAAGATTCATATAATGCATATGTAACTGGAGGTGGAGATCTTGTTAATCTTTCTTCTGGTTATAGTAAAGTATACAATGAATTATATAGAAATAGTAATGAAGCAGGTGGCTTAGGTATTATTCAACGTGAGCAGTTACATTTAAATATGATAAAAGAAAATGATTTATCATTTTATAATTCTACATCAACTTCTATTGAAGCACTTAAAACTGGAGAAAATTTATCTAGTGAACAAGATAGAGTAAGGGAGATGATAACTAAATATGGATATCCTACTCCGCTTGTAGATGATGATGGTCTTAAAAGTATACTATCTAAAAAAGAATATACAGACTTGTTTGTTAAAATGGCTAAGGCTGGTAAAATTATAAACTTTGATCCGTCAGGAATAGGTGATGATAGTGATGGTGGTAGTAGAACAGATTGGACTACAGCTACTAAAGGTGGACAAGGACGTGTTGGATTTGATATAAAATCTGCAGAAGGTAAAGCATCTTTTATATATGATGAATTAAGTGTAATGGTAAATGATAAACTAAAAATTAATGGTGCTAATACATATGTAGCAATACAAAGAAATTTGCAAAATGCTGCAGGAAGTGATTTAGCATTTTTACCATCTGTTAATATAACATCTACAAATATGCCTACAATAGGTTCTGAAGCAGAAACCTTAATGAAGTATGAAGAATTGCAACGTCAAGCTGTATCAAGTAGCAACAGTCAAGAATTAAATATCATACCACTACCAAATGATTATGATGATCTTGCTGCACTTTCATTAACAGGAAATGACCTTGTTAGTGATTCAGCTAAAGCTTCTAAATGGTTATATAATAATGTACTCTTAAACCCAGATAACAAAGGAGTTTTTGAAATGACTTATTTACCAAATGTTGGACCACAAGTATTAGATGATGATGATAACATTGTAAGTGATGCTAAAGCTGCTTATGTAATTAAGAAGTTTGATCCTAAATATGTATCTACTTTATTTAAAGCTGATGGTACTAACCAACCGGGTGTACCTTCTTTTATTACTACAACTGTTGTCAATGACTTAAGTGAGAATGGTATTGGTTTTATTTTTGATAGATCTGAGAACAATGATTTAAATCCTGCATCTTTTAAACGTGGTGTACAAAATTCATTTATAGCACAAAACATTGCTATATCACGTACTAATCAATTTAAAAAAGATTATCCAGTTGATAGCACTGGATTTAGTCCAGGAGGTTTTGTAATTAATATGGGAAGCCCAGGTGATTACACAGCAACAATTACTACAAATACATTTGTTCCACTGACTCAAGAAGATTATGATGCAGGTATGCCAAACTTTATTAGAGAAACTAAAACAGTACGTATGCCGTCTAGATCACAAGTTAATGCAGGTGGTTATCTTAATGATCAGTACAATCAAATTATATCAGCAATTGAAAGACAACAATCTCAGAATATAGTTTCAGCACAAAGACATCGTGCAGCATTAAAAGCTGCTCAAGAAGATAACCAATAATATAAATACTCATTACTTTTAGTATGGAAAATGAAAATTACACTATTCAGCCTGATGCACTAACACAGCAGCTAGAGACAGAAAGAGTTAACCTAAACCCAATAGATAACTCAATGCCTTTTACTCCAGTAGAAGACATGTTTCCTCCTATACCAGGTGAAGATCTTCCTGATGATATTAAATCTTTGATGGACGGCTATACAAAGCAGATCAACGGTATGTCTCCAGGGGTTAATGCAAATTTATATAGACAACCACTTACTGCATCCAGATCAGGATTAGCAACGGATACTTTTGGAGCACCTCCAAAAGACGTGTCCATTATGGACAAACTAACATATGATTTAGAAAATCCGGCTGCTCCAACAGACTTTGGTGTGTCACCAACATTTGCAAATATTAAAGCTGTAGAGTTTGATAGAGCTTATGAATCTAATGCATTTTTAGAATTAGGGTTTACACCTTTTTCTAATAATGAAGCCAGCTATAATACAAACATGACAGAGTGGGATGGGTTCACTAGAGGTTTTGAACAGTTTGGAAATCTATTTGGTAGTGCATTCTTTTCACAAACTAGAAGTATAGCTGATTTATTTGATGGAGATTCTTATTTAGAAACTGCTGATTTTGAGGGATCTAGTATGATGGAAGATGCCATGAGAATTGGTGGTAATAGAGGTGGTGGTGTACAAGGTTTCTTGGGTAATCAAGGATTAAACTTTGCATATACAGCAGGTATTATTGCATCAATAGCAGTTGAAGAAGTAGCAATAGCAGCAGGGTCAGCAGCACTTGCTACTACAGGAGTAGGAGCACCAGCAGCAGGAGTAGGTCTTGTAGCTGGGACAATAAAAAATCTTGCTAAATTAAAAGATATTTATAAAGTATATAACATTACAAATAATCTTAAAAGAAGTAGTCAGTTTATAAAATCAGTTGCTAAAATTAAAAATGCAAAAGACTTTTATAAAGTAGCACGTGGAGCAGGTGGTGCATCAGCATTATTTTTAGCACCAGAGATTACTTATGCTATTAGAAACTGGAAGACTACAGGTAATACAGCACAAAATTTATGGAACATAGGGAAGAACACTCATTTGTTTGGAGCATTCTATAGACATACAAGAGGTATTAATGCTGCAATGTCTGAAGCAAAAATGGAAGCAGGTTTAGTACATGATACTGTTATACAAAATGGTATGAAGTATGCTGAGTCAGAAAATGGAATAAACGCTGGGCCATCTGCCAAGCAAGAAGCAGAAATGATAACTGCTGCAAATGATGCATCTTATAAAACTATATTAAGTAATTTTGGAGTTATATATTTATCAAATCAGATAGTATTAAAGAATGCGTTAGGTGGATGGCAGAGAAGAGTTGCTACATCTAACCCAAGAAAATATGCTAAAGGTTTAAGTGAATTTGGTTTAAAATCTAAAAATCCAATTAAAGCATTTAAACAAACTGTTAAAGCAGCTTATAATATTGGAGGATGGAAAGGTGCTGCTAAAGCATCAGCAGCTGGATCACTTAGATATGCATCAGCTAATTTTGCTGAAGGTTTACAAGAGATTTCTCAAGAAGCTATATCATCTGGAATTGGTGGGTACTATAGTTCTATATTAAGAGATCCATTAGTAGGAGGACCTACTACCCTTAATGGTTATATGAAGCAGGGTATTGGTGAACAATTTTCTAAACAAGGTCTTGAAACATTTGCTGGAGGTTTCTTAATGGGTGGTCTTGCAGGTCCATATCAAAGTATATTATTTCAGGGTATGCCAAGTTTATTAAAAAGAACTGGTCTATCAGGAAAGTTTGGTGGTCAAACTGCAGAACAGTTTAAAAACTATAGAGCACAAAAAGAAGCTATATTAGTTGCTGATGTAGCACAGATGAATGTAGATGCTCAATCATTTAAGAAAAGTGGTGTATATGTATTATCTGAACAAGAATTAAACTTAACGTTACAAAAACAAACAGCAGGTCTACAGAATACTGCAATTGCTTTAAATGAGAAAAAAGACTTTGAAGATAATAGAAACTTCACAGATTTTAATGCTATAAATTCTAAGTATGAAAATGGAACAATTAAATTTTATAGAGAAGATTTAAAAAACTATTTAAACTTATCTGACACTGAGTTAGTAGAAGCATTTTCTGAGAAAGATACAGGACGTAATGCTACAAGTTTGAGAAAACAAATTAATTCTCAAATTAAAAAAATAGATAACTATGGAAAACTATATACAAGTAAACTAGATAAAGCATTTCCACGTTTAGAAGACCCTTCTATATATGCAAGAAATACTAGAGAGTATTATAGTGCATTCTTTGCTAAGAAATCACAAGACCATGCTAAGATGTTATATATATTTTCTAATGAATCTTTCATGAATGCTGTTACCAGAACAAATGATATATCTCAGTCTCTACAGACTGAACCTATATTTGCTAAAATGCAGTCTACAGACATATCTGTTTTATTAAATCCATCTACTATAGCTACTGAATTAAAGATGCTTAATAATGAGATTGCAGGCATGAAAGGTGTTGAACAAGATAAAGATTTAATAAAAAATAAAGTACAAAGAAGAGATGCATTAAAAGAATTTCAAAAGGTATTAACTGATCCTAAGAATGTAACTGCAAAAGGTTCTTATAATAGAAGAAAGATATCAGCTTTAAAACCAGCATATAGAAAATACTTAAATGTACTAGCTGGTCAAAATAATGATTTTGTTAATCAAGATGAAGTAGATAACTCATTACAGAAAATTGTAGATTACTCTACATTACAAGAAGAAGCAGCTGGATTTAATAAGTCTGTAGAGATGTTATTAAATACAGGCAAGCGTCAAGAAATAATAGATAGAACAGAAGAATACTTTAAATACTTATTTAAAAATGGTAAGTCATTAAATAAAAAGATTGTTTCTAACTACATAGCTTCAGTAGAAAAGAACAACCTTATTAATGGTTTAGCAGAACAAGATATATTTATTGATCCTGTACAGTTAAAAGCTTTTATGGAAACAAATGATGTATCCGTACTAACTGACTTTTATACTGATGGAAGACTGCTATCTGAAACTCAGATGGATTTCCAAACAAAAGAAGTACTTCAGATACTAAAAGAAGATGAAGAAAAAGTATTATTTAAAGACAATATAATAGAAGCATATATACAGCTGACTACCCCTAAAGTAGTAGTAGAGGATAAAGCTGTTGATGATGCAATTGTAGAAAAGACTGAGCAAGATATTAATAAGAGTTTAGCTGATCAAGGTATAACTGTAGATATAGGTGACTCTAGCAATTCAAATATATTACAGGAAATATTAAAGAAACAATACCGTGTTTATAAAGCAAATACAGCAGCTGAAGTTCTAGACTTTACAGAATGGTTAGATAGTTTTGAAGCTCTTAATATTAAGACTGGGTTTGATGCAATTAAAAAAGTCTGGGGAAATGGTTATGATGATGTTGTAACTCAGAAAGGACAGCAGATAGACATAAAAAGAGTACCTACAATTAAAGAATTAGAATCTGAAAAAGGATTTCAAAGATTTATAGATAGTAGAGTAGCTCAAGAGAGTCCAATAATTAATGCGGAGTTGGCTAAGCTTGGACTAGATATTGAATTATACACTACACCATCTTTAACTATTGCTGAGTTAGAGAATATTGCATATGATGGTGTGATGTTTAAAGTACAAAAGGTTGAGGATAGGAGTGATAAGAAAAATGTGTATTACGTAATTGTTGACAATCAAGGTAAACCATTATCTAAATCAGCGTTGTCAATATTAAATCCTCCAGGATCTTCAATAATAAAACAGGGATCATATAATGATTTATCAAAAGCTAAACTTGATGTAGCTATTTTAGATAGAGAGTTTTCTGATGGAAACGTTTTTAAATTTGATGGTTTAGAATTAAGTAAAGGTTTATCAGTATTTGATAAGAATACAGAAATAGAGTATAGAGTAAATAGTAATGCTAAGACTGCTGCAAGTGGTTATGTACAACTAGTACCAATTGATCAATGGTCTAATGATTACCAAGGTAGACAAGAAGCTCAGATTGATCCTGAAATAGAAACTGATTTCTCAAGTAGATATTCAGTTGAAAAAATAGTGTTTGATATTTTACCTTCTTCAGTTGCTAGAGTTAAAATAGAAAATCCTATAAAAATATATGCAAAGAATAATAAGAATGAAAGTGATCAATCTGCACAAGCAAGACTAGATTTTATAACTAGTGCTGTAACATCAGAACAGTTGTTAGATAATTTCAGCTTAGTAATTGAACCTAATTCAGCAATACCATATGAAGTACCTTGGGATCTTGGAGGTAAGGCTAATAAATATATTTTTAGAAAACAAGAAGCATTAACATTAGCTATTGTAGTTAAGCCTGAATTATTAGCATCTCTTAATCAAAAACTTGTTGATGCAAATTTAGAAAAATTAGATGCTGGAAATGATGGAGTTATAGGTTTTATGCCTAACGATAGTATAGTATTTAAAAGAGGAAAGAAAGTTGTATTGCCTGGATCAATGTCAGAAAGCTTCTTTGAGAATGTTATGCTTGTTCCTAAAGGTAGAAGTATATCAAAAGCATATGAGATTACACAAAATAATTTTGCTAATCAAAGAGCTATATTAAATATTGCTCAAGATATAATGTCTCAAAGCAAAAATATGCCTGTTGAACTAACCTTTAGAGAGTTAAATAATATTGATGAGAATGTAGATATTTCATTTAAACAATTTGCTGGCTATCCTAACTATCCAGTAAAGGGTGAAGGACAAGAACAATACAAACTTAGTCAATTACCATATGGTGCAAATAATGCAGGAGATACAATTATATATGATGTCACTAGAGATAAAGGTGGTTATGCACTTGGACAGCCTGCTGTAATATCAAATCTTAATAAAGATGATAGAAAAGCATTAGAAGCTACTGTTAAAGCTGAGCTAGTAAAAAATGGATTGTGGGATAAGATGATGGGTAATGGTAAAGCATATTCTGAAAGATATCAATATGTAGTAAAGACACCTAATGGTACATATACTTTAGCAACAGCATCATCACTTAAACAAACTACAGAAGATATATCATATGTTTTAAATTTGATGTCAGTAAGAGCAACAAAGACTAGAGAAGAAAATTTAAAACCTGGTAGTACTGATGCTATAGATAAGTCATTCAATGATGTATGGAACTCAGACAATAAAAAATTATTTAGAATAAATATGATGCCTGGATATAACATGAATTTTAATGTTAGTCCAGAAGGTAATATAAGAGCTGGTTATTTTTATACTGATAGAGATAAAAAAATAACTAACTTAGGTAAACCTCAACAACTTTATGCAGCAGATCAAAAGAAAGGATCTCTTTTAGATCAACTTAATGTATTATTAGAAAAACTTAATTCACAACAAGCAGTGGTTGATGCAAAGGTTAATGTATCTGCTGATAAGTTTGTTGTAAATGTAGAGTTAGATTCTACCCTTGATGAAATGTTAGATAACTTAGCTACTAAACTAAAACCTTCAATTAGAAGAGGTAGTTTTATGTATGCTAGTACTAATGGTGCAGTAGTAGCAGCAAATGCTGAAAAACCTATTATACTTTCTATGCCTGATTCTGCTGATCAAACTCCTAAGATGAGTGCAGTAGAAAAGATGGCTGTAGCTGAACAAATGAATGCGGCTAATGCAGGCATCACTGATGCAGAATTTAAATTGTTTACAGATTCCGGTTCTGTTACTCCAGAAGTAATCAGTGCAATATCTGAAAAAATTATGTCTGGTCAAGAACTATCTACTAGAGAACAAGCAGTAAGAAACTCACCTGTAGTTGCTAAGCAGGTAGAAGAATTTCTTAAAGCTTCTTTATCTGAAACACAAAAAGGATCTATTGACTTAACAGCTCTTGCAGCTACACCTTTAGATATTCTTAATAATGAACTTAAAAAAATAGAGACAAGTGTTATCTCTGAGTTTGGACCTAGAGAAAAAAGGAAAAGATTAAAAGAAAATAAAGTATATCAAAAGCTTTTGAAAAAGAGACAAGATATATTAAATAAAACAGGTAATAAGATTTTACCAGCAAGATTAAGTTCTAAAGATGTAGAAGATTTAGATATATTCTTGGAATGGGCTAATAAAAATTTACCAGAATATATTGATGTTGCTGATATACAAACATTAGGAAATAATCTTAAGGTAGGTGGAGTAAGAGTTGGTGCATTTGCAGTTAACTTAAATGACTTAGCAGGTGGATTAGCTGTAGGAGGAACAATATATACAGGTGCTACTAATTCATTTAGATATCATGAAGCTTTTCATGGTGTATATAGAATGATGCTATCACCTGAACAACAAAAAAGATTATTAGGTATAGCCAAGATAGAATCTAGAGCTAAATTAAGAACTGAAGGTAAAAGTTTTACAAGTGAGTTAAACAAATTAAGAAATTCTGCAGACACATATACTAATATGAGTAAGCAAGAATTAGAAGACACATACTATGAAGAGTATATGGCTGATCAATTTGAAGCTTTTAAAATTAATCCTAAGAATACTAAAACGGATGGTGAAATAAAATCATTCTTTAATAGATTGTTAGATTGGATTAAAAATGTATTTGATAGATTATCAGGTAATACTCTTAATGCTTTATACCAAGATATTGATTCAGGTAAATACAGAAACTCTTCTATAGCAGTTAATGAATTTACAAATAATTATAGTACTGATATAGTTATTGCTAATGCTTTACTACCATATGCAACTAATCAAGTAAATCAGAAAACAGGTAAATTATTCCTTGAATCTGAGGTGGCTAATTCATTAGTTAATTCTATGGCAGCTAATTATATTCAAAGAAGAAGTTCTCCTGAATATTCTAAACTATCTGTAGATGAAAGATTAGAAGGAATCATTAATGATTTTGAATGGTTATACAATATAGATAATCCAGATAATGCTAAATATGTAAACTCAACTGACCCAATAGATATTAAAAAGGTGGAGAGGTTAGAGAGAATTACTGATGCAATAAACTTTGATAATATTGAAGGTCAAGTATCACCTATTAAAAAGTCTATTACTGATATATTAGATATCATTGATGTCATTAAACAAGAGGAGCAAGACAACGCTGATGATTATGAAAGCCAAGATGGTTTAAGAAATGTAACTCAGTATGGTAAAGAAGCATATATGAATGGCGGGTTTACCTCTATGTCTACATTCATGAGAGCATATCTTTCTACTACATCAATGGAACAATCCGACTGGTTGGGTAATACAGAATTAGTAAATGGAGAAAAGTTAATTGTCCCTATAGATGTATATAATACATATAATGGATTAACTAAAGCAGTTAAAGGAATTGAAGACCCATTGAAGATATTGCAAGCTATGTATATATTTTCTGATAGTAACCCAAGTACAAAAGCAGCTGTAAAAAGAATGTTTAATGATATGGGTTTAAACTATGGTGCGGATATAAGTGAAATGACTTTACCATCAGGAGAGAATGTAAATCTAATATTATTTAATCAAATAAAAACAGCCTTTACTAATTTTAGAATAGAGTGGTTATTTCAAGAAAGAGATAGTGAAGGTGGTTTAAGAATTTACTCAGCTGCTGAAAGAGATGATGTTAATTCTCAAACAGATAGTTGGAGTGAAGCTTATACAAGCTTAATGCAAATGTGGGAGTTAAATCCATCTAAAAGATTTGAAGCATCACAAACATTAATTGATATAGCTAATGACAACTTTAAAAAACAAGATACAAAGATTACTGATGCCGTATCTAAAAGTAGGTCTAAAGAATATGCCCAAAGAATATTTGATCAGACAGGGATTAAATTAAGCCCTTTATATATAGAGTTTAGTATTACTTCTTCTAGAAATAAAACACCTAATCAAGAGTTGCTTGCATCATTTAATCCTGAAGCATTACCTATTGAGTATGATGATCTATATTTCATGAGTGAGATTATTAAAAATGATAATGATTTATATGATGAGGATGCAGGAGCCAGAACTAAATTAAAAAAACTTGCAGTTAACAATGCTATTTTTGATGAAAGCATTGGTTTAACAACCTTTACTAATACCAATGGTGATCTTGTTAATGCACATCAAAAACCTACATACCATCTAAGAAAAGTAAATTCATTAAATAACAATGATACTTTAACTCAAATGAGAGATGACAACTATTTACAAGGTAATCATTTATTAGAGAGTCCATTCTTTGAGAATATGTCTGATAATAATAAACTTGAAATAATAAGAGTGTCAGGTGTTAAGGTTACAAAGAAATTTGAAACAGAAGTTAATTTAGATGCAGACCTTAAATCTATATTATCAACAACAGAGTATGGTAGTTTTACACCATCAGAGTTTGTTTTAAATATGATTAACAATTACACTATTGATTTTAATACTAAGAATGGTAAATTAAAAAACCCAATCATAATAACAAATCCACAAGGTAATGAAGCTGTAGCTGCTAAAGCACCTATATTAATAAGGGTATTAGAATCATCAAACACTGGTGATCTTACCAGTCTACCTGTTGTTAAAACTGTAAATGCAAACGGAGAGATTACAACAGAGATGTTGGATGCAACATCCAAATTTGTTGAAAGAGAATATAACAGAATAGTAAGAGAAGCTCCACAATCAGATCAAAGAACAACTGATGATTTAATAGGATATAATGTATCAGACAATGATGGAAGAGCAAGAGCTTATGAAATGGTTAACTCTATACAATTATTAAGTAATAATTTAGCAGAAAGTTTAGAAAGAATTGCTTTGCAAGATGATGCACCATCATTTCAACAAGCATTGGCTGACTCAGGATATACTAAAACAAAGTGGGAAGCTTTTATAAAAGAAAAATTAAATGCTAAGTTTAATAAGTTTAATGATTTAATTGACACACTAAACATTAGAGATGAAATTTCTGATAATGTAAGCAAAGGATTAGTAAGAGATAAGAAAAATAATTTATATGTTAATGCTACTAAATCTGCTGAGTCATTAAACTTAAGAGCAGGACTAGAGCATAACCTTAGACAGATATTTTTTAATAACTTTATTAATACTAAAGCTATAAATGAATTACTGCTAGGTGATCAAGCAAGATTATTTAAAGATGCAAAGGATGCAATCAAACGTGCTAAAGGTCAAAATGCTGCAATAGATTCAGTGTATACTCCATTGAGTGATCCAAGTAAAGGTGTTAATCATGAAACAGATAATATTAAATTACTTGCATTTGAAGATCCAATAGTAAACTCTTCTATAACAGGTGAGAGTATTGATAAAGCTGATGCCCAAATGTACTTAACTACTAAAGCCTTTAGACACTTCTGGTTTGGATTAGGTAAACTTAGTGATGCACAAGCAGCAATCATAGATAAAATAGAACAAGGAATACCACTTACAAAGGATGAAGTATTTGGTATCAATGGCAATACTGGATTAATAGCAGAAAATGGAATGTTAAACTCTAAGAAGTTTGTACATTTTGATGGAGGTAGTTATATTAAAATGTCTGGTTTTGTACTTACACCAGAACTTACTTCTATAGATACTGGAGAAAGAGTAACAGGAGAAGATGGTATAACTCAAGAAGTTGTTTGGAAAGCAAATCCACTAAGAGTTGAATTGCATAATCTTAGAATGAAGATGGAGCAATTAGAAAAAACTGATAATAGTGTTTCTATATCAGCACCTGTTAGTGCAATAAAAATGCTTAAACAAAACGTTGTATCATATGCAGATGCTACTACTGGTGAGTCAGTAGATAATGAATCTATAATAATTAGTGGGAAAGATTTTGGATTGCAAGTTGTTAATCCATCTAATAAAAATGAAATAACTGAGTTAACACAAATTAAAGCAATAATTACATCTGAACAAAAAGATGATCTACGTATTCCTTCAATGGGTAATAAAACCATTAAACAAATCAAAGTAGATTATAATAATGCTATAAAGAAAAGAATAACATTAAAGTATAAAGGTTCAAGAAATTTAGTATATACTTTTGAAGGTTTACAAAATGAATTATATATAAGTAGGGATAGCGGTAAACTTACTCCTAACTTAACTATGTTCTTAAAGTATGCTACTAACTCTTTAAAGGCTTCAAAGTCTAGTAGTAATTTGTTAGAGTTCTTTTCATTAGACCCTGAAACTTCACAACCTAAATATGAATTAGATAATCCTATTGCTATAGCTAAAGCTGAGCAATTATTTCTAAGTTACTTTAGTAAGGGTGTGTTTAGTGAAAAAATAGCTGGGCATGGATTATCATTAGTATCTAGTTCAGGTATGAATGTATATAGAAGAGTGTTTAGTGTTGAAAAAAATAAACAAGGTGAGGTAATTCCTGGTAGGTCAGAAGTTATAAGAGATAGAGTAGCAAGAAATATACTGGGTAAAAAATTTACTGATGAGGTTGGTGATAGAAAAATAGAACAATTACTTAAGTATACTCAAGAAGGGGTAAACATTCCTTCAGAAGGTATTGTTGTTGTTGACCGTTTAAGAATGGGCTTAAAAGAATATGATGCAAAAGGTCAAGAGACAGGTTTAACATATAGTGAATCTATGATGCCTTCTCACTTTCCAGAAGTGTTAGAGCTTATTGAAAGAGGTGGTAATAAGGCTATTCCTGATGCAGTATCTAAAATGTTTAGTGTACGTATACCTTCTCAGGATAATCATTCATCTATGAATGTTAAAATGGTAGACTTCTTACCTGTATACTATGGTTCCTCAGCAATGTTTGCAGATGAGTTAGTTGAGGTATCAGGTGCAGATTTTGATATAGATAAAGTATACACACAGATTAAAGAGTGGTATGAAGAAAATGGTAACTTTTATGAGTATGGTGATACTCCTGCTAGACAGTTTAAAGATTATAGAACTTATATAGATAGCAAGATTTATAAAAATAGCATCTACTCTCAAGCTTTACAATCTTACAACATTCAAGGATCTAGAATAGAAGATTCTTTTGAAGATGGGGACATGTTAGAATTAGGTTACAAATATGATGACTCTGTAAAAGCATTACTTAGATTAGGGTTGCCTGTAACAAAAAAACAATATGAAGACTATATAGATAAGTATAATAGTGAGCCATATGTTGCACCATATAATAACCAAATATTAGATCAAAGATTTGCACTTGCTGGTAATACAGGAGTTAAAGATATTTCTTTCACACCAGCTACACTAGATGCAGTAAAAGCAGCCTATGATTATATGGAATTAAAAGTTCCTAATTATGTAGAATCAGTTAGTCAAACAGATATTGACATTGATGACATGTATGGTATGACTACAGCATTTACAAATAACAAAGGAGCAGCAATTGGTAAAGCTGTATCTCCAAATCTATATTTAAGTTTACTTACTGAATATGGAATACAACTTCCCAATAATCTTAGCTTAAGTATATTTGGAGAAACTTATACAGGGTTTGATGTATTGGAACATAAGAATGGTAAAAGAAAACAAGATACTATATCTTCTATAATTACAATGCTTACAGATAATTCAAAAGAGAATTATGTATCTAAATTAGGAATGCATCCTAATGTAGTTGGTCTTGTAACTAATATGGTTGCATTAGGTATACCATTAAATGAAGCAGTACTTGTTAGTAATACAGAAGTAATGAGAGATATATTCTCTAAAGCTGCTACTAAAAAAGATAAGTTTGATGCAGGGGTAAAAGGATTGATAAAGGAACAATTACAAGAGCTCAGAAAAAAATTGAAATTAGAGAAAGGTTCAAGATCAAATAATTCTTTAACTGAAGAAGTATTAATTAATGCAACTGAATTAAATTCTTCAGACATAACATCACAAGAAAAATTTGACATACTAAGTTTTATGGATAAGGTTGCTGAAATAACTGAGTTTACTGGCAAGATGAATTCTATGACTGCATTGAGTAGTGGTTTAGGTAAAGACTTTAGTGATATACAAAAGACTGAAGAAACTATACAGGATCTATTATCTGAGTCTGCATTATTAGATATCAAACCAATCATGAACGGTAGTTGGATTAAAGCTAATGTTGATATACATAAAATTATTGCAGAAGAATTAATACCTGTAACATTTATAAGTGGTACTAAAGCATTTAATGATATGTACAGCAAACTTGCACTAAGCATGAACACTCAAAACAATTCATTTGATAGTACAGTAGAGAAGAGAGTACGTAAAGATTTACTTTCTTACTTAACTATTAAAGCATATATGAATAATGCAAATGATACAGGGACGTTATCAAATAAATTAATTTATGATAATCTTGATTTTAGTATTTATAATATTGTTGATAGATTAAAAGTTGCTGATAATAACAATTTCTTTTTGAATAGTTTTATTACTCAAGTTCCATTTAACAATAGAAATAATAGTACAGGAATAAATTTAGTAAAAGCAAATACATGGAGAAAATTAAATAAATTTCAAAAAATAGATTTACAAACTTCTTTTGCTAAATTATATGGTAACCCTGCTACACAAGCAGATGCAATGTCTATAGTTAATTACTTAATGGTTAAAGATGGATTACAGCTTGCTGAAGGTACCTTACTAGAAGCAATATCTCCTTTTGTATTAAACGAATATCTTGATCAAATACCTTCTATTAAAAAAACATTATTAGATGATTCTAATTATGTAGAAACTTTTGGAACATCAAAAGAAAATTTAATGGAAGAGTTTGTTGATGGTTATTTAACATCTAATGTAAGTCAACCTTTAGTAAAAGAACTAATAATAAAAGTTGGTCCATTGGGAACAACCCAAAATATAAAAGGATATAAATTTAACCTGTCTGAAAATACATTAACATACAAGGGAGATGAAAGGTTTGAAGAGTTTATTAGAATTGCAGATAACACTAGCCTTCAAAATAGTTATACTACATATAGAACTTTTAAAAAATCAAAAGAAACTGATGTGTGGTCTCCTGTTGTAACTATGGGTTCTAACTATCAAAATGGAATGGGTTTTATATTTGGAGATAGAGATACATATCCACAAATAAAAGCCAAAGTTAAAAATAAAACTATATTTAATGAAGACACTAATGACTATTCTCAAATGGGTATTGATACTGACAATATCAATGTGGATGATCTCAACGTGGATGATTATAATTCTATTGTTAAAGGTTTACAAAACTATAACGCAAACATAGATGTAACAGAAGATAGTATAGATTTTGATATTGATGATTTTGTACCTCAAGAAAGTAGTGATATTATAAATGAAGCTGAAGGTGTTTTAGAAGCTGAAGCAAATGCTGTTCCAGTAAGTCAAGAAGGTATGCAAACTATATTAGATTTTGCTGGTGAGTTAGAAGATAACTATCCAGTACTTACTAATTTTTGGGATACCAATATACAGCCAGGCTTTACTAGTGCAAAAACATCATTAATGATGGAAGCTCTAAAAGATAATAAAATAGTATCTTTAGAGGATCTTATAGCCTTGTATAATAACAAGACAACTCAGTGGAAAAGTGAGCAGGAAATGATTGAAGATATTAAAAAATGTAATTTTTAAGAAATGGGAAAATGTCATAACAAAAATACAGTAGAATATATTGCTTTAAAAGAAGTATACAAAACTGATATTATAACTAATAATGTAATAAACACTTGGCAATCAGTTAATGCTTCAGATTCTGTACCAAATGTTATTGAAGCGTCTGCTGTTTTAAAACAAAGGAAAGCTTTATATAATCTAAAACAAAATGAGTTTGGTCAGGCTTTACTTAATAACTTAAGTAGGCTCAGCATTGTTCATAGTTTTAGAGGTGTATACTATTTAAATAACACTAACCCAGAAACATTACTTCTTGATCCTGCATTAATTAAAAGTAATGAAGCAAGATTGTATGAGTATCTAAATGTAAATAATATTTCTGCTAGTACAATTAGTTTATTAGATACCAAAAATACTAAAGCTCTTAAAGTAAATACAGATTTATTTACTGAACAAGACATGCTACCCAAAAATAGATCTTGGAATACAACAAGATCTAAAAAAGTTGTTGGTCATTTAAGAAAAATGTTTCCACAATTAGATGTTAGAATGATGTCTGTAGCTGCTGCAAAAGAAAAATATAATAACCTACCTCAAACTAAAAAGGCAAGAGTACCTTTTAGTCAAGTCAATTCTTTTTATCTAGACGGTCAAGCCATCTTAATAAAAGGTAGAGTGACAGATGAAACAGCAATTGAGGAAATACTACATCCATTTATTGATGCAGTAAAAATGGATAACATTGAATTATTTGAAGGATTATTAGCAGAAGCTAAGCTTAATTTTCCAGTAATGGCTCAAGAAATAGAAGATGCATACAATGATAGAAGAGGGGTTTCTGCAGAAGAAAGAGAACTTGAAGTTGTAACACAAGCATTATCTAGACATTTTAATAAAGAGTATGAGGAAACTCCTACTGCAGGTTTTTTAAGTAAGTTGAAAGAGTTTATGGAATGGTTTACCAAAATCATTAATAATTTAAATCAAGTTATTACAGGTAGAAAAATTAAAGCTGAAGATATTAACTCTAATTCAAACCTAAGTGATATTGCAAAACTATTAAATACTGACGGTATATCATTTGAGATAACAAGTAGAGTTAATGGAAAGGTAAGATATAGTCTATCACCAGAAAAACAAAAGTTAGTTGATAATGCTAAACGTTCTGCGTATGGTCCTATACAAAGAAAGATGATTGATAGGATGTTTCATAATGCATCAACATCTAAAGAGTTGTTTGATGAATTAGTTATATCAGATGGTGAAGTAGTAAATACAAATGATTTAGTTGTATTAAACAAAAAGGATAATAAATATTATAATATAAATGATAGAACACTTTATAGATCTGTAGCTGAAGATATAGGTAAACTACCTCCAACAAAAAAAGCTTTAGAAATTAAAGGCAATATAAAAATAATGTTAGATGCTATTGCAACTAATACACCGTATTCTAAAATAGCTAAGTCTATGAAAGGTATGGATCCTGTATTAGCTCAGGAAGCTTTTAATAATTTAGTTAATGAGGTTGAGACAATAATGAATGATGGTGGTAATAATGTCTTACTTACTAATGTAGTCTTCCATGACAACACTAAAAAAATAGCAAGTACAGCTGATTTAGTTATGATCAACAGCACTGGTCAATTAAAAATAGCACAGATACATGTTACTGAAGGAAACTTAACTAAGAAAACTATACTAAGCCGTGCAAAAGGAGTTTATAAAAATACAGGAAAAGATAAAAGTAGACCATACTTTGTAGATAAAGTACCTGTTAACCCAAACAGTAAGCTTGGGCAACTTAACTTAACAATGGAAGTTCAAGATGCCGTTGAAGTAGGAGTCATTAGACAGATGGCAGAGAACATGGGATATGATGTTGACTTTGGTGACTTTGGTACTACAAGTTTAAACATTAGTTATAAAGATGATGCAGTATCATTTGATGGACATAATATCCATGGGATGTTTGATAATCAACCATATATAAATAAGATAGTTACAGACAATACTTCTAAAGCAGCTAGAGAAGAAATATCTGAACAAATATTTATGGATGCAAATGAAGCACTATATGACACTCAGCAAGAGTTGGGTGTATTAGAAAGTGTAGCAGAAAACGTTGATCCTTTAGATTACATAGATCCTACAGTAATAAGTGGAGCGTTAGATAATATAGCTACAAGCTTAGTTACTAAACAAAAAGCTTTAGAAATGACTAAGGCTGGTATCTTTATGGACAGAACCAAAAATGATACTCAAGAAAATATAGCTAATACATTGAGTTACATTGCTGTTGCAAGATCTCAGGGTCCGGTGGCTATGTCAGTTGCTTATACAAAAATATTACAAGACTCATTACAAGAGGTAAAAGCTTTTACTGAGTATGTTAGCAATCCTAAAAATTATTCTAAGCCTGAGTATATAACATATGTTTTAAACTTTAATAAATTCTTAGATACATTTGAGGGTCTTCATACACTACAAGAAACTAAAGAATTAAATGCAACACAACGTGCATTAGTTCTTCAGATGACAATACAACTTACAAACCTTTTAGGTTCTCAGAAAAGTAGATCAACAGGTTCTAATACTGGCTTGATTAACTTTGCTATAATGGATTATGTAAAGGAAGTTATAAGATCTACTCAGGAAAGCAAAAGCTTTTTTACTGATGATAATACTATAGTTCAATCTCACAGTGGACATGACTTTACATTAGGAGATCTAGATGCATTATTTGATTTGGTACCTGATATTTCTAAGGGTTCCTTGTATGCTCAAGATCTGTCTACGTCAGGTGATCTTATTCTTGCTACAATGGATCAAATATATAAAGCTAAAAAGTTAGAGTTTTTAAGAAGAACAGAAAGAAGAGAGGAGAAAATTAGAACTGCAGGTCAAAAATTACTAAACTTATCTGGCAATAAAGATTTAGAAACGCTTTATAATTTTATGTTAGAGTTTGATGAAGAAGGTGGCTTTACAGGAATGTATACACAACGCATTGGTCAACAATACTTTAATGAAAAAAATGAGATTAGAAAAAAGTTATATGATGTTAATGGAAAACCATTAGAATATAATCAAATAATTTCTCTTGAAAATGCTTCTGCTAAACAAATACAAGAAAACAAAGACTTATACTATAAGAAGAAAGCCTTTAGAGATTTTATGGAATCTGAAAGAGTAGTAGATGGTGTATTAGTAGATGGAGTAAATCATAGATATACTGATGAATTCCAAACTATAAGATCACAATATCAATACTTTCAGCTTTATGCAAATAAAGAAGGTGGTAAATGGAAAAAGAAACAAAGTGTTTCAACTGAACAATATGAATCTTTTATAGCTAAGTATTATAATGAAGTTGCTTACACACATACATTTAAAGATAATGGTGTACCAACTGGAGCTATAAGAAACAATGAAACATTTACTGCAGTAAGACCAGAATTTACTGAAGTTAAAGATGATGGAGATGGCCCGGTAGGTGAAGGTAAAAATCTAAGTGAAAAGTGGAAACAGATAATGAACCCTACAGATGCATTAGGGGTAGCTAAAAAAGAGTTCTATGATTTATTTGTAGAATTGTATCAGAAAGAAATGATGGATAAATTACCTAAGTCTGTAAGAAACCAGATGGCAGGTAAAGTACCTATTGTTAGAAACAATATAGCAGATGAGTTAAGAGTAAGACCATCATACTTTATACGTATGTTTCCTAAGATGGTTAGAAGTGTTAAGAATCTTTTTACTACTACAGCTGAGCAAAGACAAGTTCTAGTTAATGAGTCAGGACAATTAATAGATACTCTGCCAGTATTTTTTACAGGTAGTGCAGCTACAGATGAACAACTGAAATTAGTTGAGAATGAGTTGTCAGAATTAAAAAGTGAATATAAAGATGGTAAGGTAACTTTAACTTCTTATAATAAAAAAAGAGCCATCTTAGAAGCTAGATCAGCTAGACTATTTAGTCAACCAACTAATAATGAGTTAAGTAAAGATATGTCTACCAGTCTAATTCAATTCAGTAAAATGGCTGAGCATTTTGAAGCAATGGGTGAGATTGAAGATACCATGAAAGCTATGGTTAAAGCAATTGAGATGAGATCATATGCTCCTTCAGATGGAAAGACATCATACATTGCATCAATAGCAGATAAGGCTGGAGTTCAATCTAAATTTATTCAGCAGGAAGTAGGTAAAAAAAATACTGATGGCTTACAAAGTAGAACTGCAGCTAGAGCACATAACTGGATGAGCATGGTTTACTATGATAATTCAGAAATAACTAAAAACACAACAGATAAACTTGTTGGTGGTCTTATAAATCTTTCTTCTTTATCTTATGTAGCATTTAACATCTTTGGTAACTTTAATAACCTTACGTTAGGACAAATAAATAATAGTATAGAAGGTATAGGAGGTTTATTCTTTGAGCCAAAAGCTTTTATGAAAGCTAAAAAAATGTTTTACACTGAAGGTAGTAAAGGTATTATACAAAGATTAGGTAGAGGTGCTGCTGACTTAGGTGATTTAGGAACTAGAGTTCTTACAGCTAATGAAATAAAATTGCAAGCCAGAGACTATGATATGAATAAACCTTTGAATCTTTATGAAGCATTGGTTGAAGACTTTAATATGATGGATCCTTCACAAGATCTTAGGGAAACAGTAGGTAACTCTGCTGATGAAGGTATTTGGGCCAGATTTACTTCTTGGGGTTATGCATTTAATGCGGGTGCAGAGTATAAGGTACAGTCAGAAGTAGGTATGGCAATCATGTATAGTACTTATATTAAAAGATCAGATGGAACAGGTAACATAATAAGTTTAGCAGATGCATATACATTTAATAAAGAAACTAAAAAATCTGAATTAAAAGAAGGTTATGATACTATTGTATCATCTCCAGTGGAAGATAAAAGTGCAAAGGAAAGAGTATATGATCAAGCTTTTAGAGATCAGCTTACAAATAAAATACGTGAGGTTAATAAACAAATACATGGTAACTATAACAGAGATGATAGAATGGTTATTCAGAATAATTTTGGTGGTCAGTTAATAGCACAGTTTCACAAGTGGGTTATGCCTGCATTTAGAGCAAGATTCCAAAGTAATTACTATGATCAGAATTTAGGGTGGTTAGAAGGAAGGTATATATCTCTATTTAGCTTTGGTGGTTATATGATGAAGACTTCATATCAAACTTTAAGAGCAGGTAAAATGGCAGGGCTTAAAGAAATTTCTGCATCTTATAAAGAACAGTATGGTTATACAGGTTTAGGTGGTCAACAAGATCAAATGGGTATAATGAAAATTAAAAATCTTTATAGAGTAGCGGGTGAGGCACTTATCATGGGAGCATTGTTTATACTTAAAGCTATGTTAAAAGGAGGAGATGATCAAGATGAGATGTTGGAAAGAAAACTTAAAAACTTTGCGTCTTACCAAGCTGATAGAGCTAAAAAAGAGATGGTATTGTTTGTACCTATTCCAGGTTTAGGTGGGTTACAACAAATGTACCAAATGCTTAAGTCTCCTGTTGCAGCTTCTAGAACATTAGGTGAACTAGGTGAAGCACTGAGCATGTCAGTAAGCACACCTATTGGATGGTTATTTTTAAGTGAAGATGAATTTAGAAATGATTCTAGATATGTCTATCAAAATAGACCTAAGAAAGGACAGTTGAAATTAAGTAAAAACTGGAAGGATGTAATACCACTATTATATACAATACAGAAATGGGCAGGGTTTGAGAAAAATGATGATTTTTATATCAAGTAAAATTATTTAATATAATTTAAAAAGTGTATATTATTATATAACCAACCTAGTAAATTTAAACTCAATCTGTTTATATATGAAAAAATACGTTGGTATAATATTTATAATGTTTATTTGTCTTCAGACTTATGGACAATCACCAGAAGCTTTAGGTAAAGAAAAGTTTTTTAAATCTTTATATAAAGACTTTCTTAAGTACGGTACCGTTTACGGTGCTGGAGATATTTCTAATTCAATTGAAGCATCAGAACCTACTTACTTTGTAAGAACGGGTCAAGACGGCAGTCTATATTCTATACCTGTTGTGGTTGATAATACACCTAATTATCCCTTTGACTATAGGTACGGTATTGGTATTAGAAAGTTAGCTAGATTTAGTTATGAAAGAAAGCCTAAAAACTTTTATGACGGAACAGAAAATCAGTTAGCATTTTCAGCACCTACATCTGCCTTTAAAGGTTTAGAATATCAGATACATTTTGAGAAGGAAAGGTGGAGAGGAGAAGATTTTACAAATCATCATTTATTTGTAAAGCATACTGGTAAATATCACATCTTTAAAGTACAGAGTAGAGAAGTAGATAAAATCAATTTAGAATTCTTTTCAATTGAAGCTAGAGCT
>TARA_R100000935_G_scaffold24014_2_pt1 | contig 30702 bp, 30 predicted proteins | sample TARA_R100000935 | Tara Oceans TARA_R100000935 (sample SAMEA2621502) | marine metagenome | biome: marine biome (ENVO:00000447); feature: surface water layer (ENVO:00002042); material: "saline water (ENVO:00002010), including plankton (ENVO:xxxxxxxx)" | depth 5 m
ACCGACGGCGCATCTCGGCCCGCTCATCGGCCGTGGGTTCAGAGCCGATCTGGCGGGAATAGGTCAGGCCCCATCGCACCTCGTCCCGCGCCTGAAGCGCGAAGTTGACCGGCCGCGCATCGATGGCGGTCAGCGCCCCCGACGCGTCGCGGGTGAAGCGGTCGGGGAAGGCCGCCTCCACCTGGGTCGAGGCCGAGGGGAAGGCGACGATGGCGTCGTGGGTGCGGCTGGAGACATAGTTGGCCTGGACTCGCAGATTGACGTCGTCCAGGGGCTGCCAGGTGGCGCCGAGCTTGAAGACGTCCTTCTGGCCGGCGTCCAGGGTCGCCCGGCCCCCGGTGGTGCGGGCGACCTCGGCGGTCTCGCCGCGGGTCAGGTCGAAGACCCGAACCCCGGTGGTGACCGTCACGGGGTCCCCCAGCTGGTTCATGGTCGGCGCCTCGCCGCTGCGGCTGAAGGAGCCCAGCAGGCGCAGGTCTGAGGTCGGCCGCCAGTTCAGGCCATAGCCCCAGGTCTCCAGGGCGCCGAAGTCGGAGACGTGCTCGACGCCCAGGTTCAGATTGGCCGACAGCCGGCCGAGATGCTCGCCGAGCCCTTCGCCGTCCCGGGTCAGCGGAATGTCGAAATTGCCGCGCAGCTCGCCCACGGTCCGCGACAGATCGCTGGCCTGAAAGGCGCCCAGGCGGACTGCCTCGCTCTCCAGTTCGGTGGCCGAGGCCCGTGCGGTGAGCGCGGTGCTGATCTGGCCGGCGGGCAATTCCCCGAAGGACCGGTTCAGCACCAGGTCGGCCTGGGCTGAGGTGGTCACCGTGCGGGCGGTGTCGAGAAACGCCAGTCCGCCCGAGGCCCGCTCGGTGTCGGTCTCGACCTCGCCGCGCTCGATCTCGCCGGTGGTCGACCACTGCCAGCCGGCCAGGGCGCCATTGGCCGAGGCCGCCAGGCGGGCGGTCTGCCGCTCAGTGTTGCGCAGCTGAGCCTCAGGGCCGAAGGGCGACAGGCCCTGGCGGGATTCGCTCTCGCTGGCCTCGAACAGGCCGTTGACCGAGACGGAGACGCCATTCTCCAGCGGCTTGGCGTAGACGGCGTTCAGAGCCACATCGCTGGAGCTGGGCTGCAGCGAGCGGAAGGCGCCTTCGCCGCCGGTGATGCTCCGGTCGCTCTCCTCGATTCCGCCGGTCCAGTTGGCCTTGGCGTCGACCGTCAGGCGCCGGCCCTGCAGGATGTCCAGCCGGGCGCCGTGGACGCCCAGGGTCTCGCCGCCGCCGGCCTGGGTGGGCGTCTTGACTGACCCCTCGGCGAGGGTGACGCGGAACCGGGGCCGCAGCACCATGTTCACCACCTTCTGCTCGGCCGGATAGCCGTACTTCAGGGACAGCTCCTCGGGCAGGATCTCCACCCGGGCGATGGCCTCGGTGGGCAGGTCGCGAATCTCGGAGAAGCCCGAGATGCGGCCGCCATTGATCAGGATGACCGGCCGCCCGCCGCCCTGGCCGCTGCCGATCTGGGGCGAAAGCGCCTCCAGCAGCTCGGTGACGCTGGCCGCCCCATAGGCGCGGATTTCCTGGGGCGAGAGGGTGAGTTCCGGGGTGATATCGCCGATCACCGAGCCAGCCGGCCGCGCGCCGCTGACCACCAGTTCCTGCACCTCGACATCGCCGTAGTCGTAGTCGTCCACCTCCTGGGCGAGGGCGGCGGAGGACAGGCTGGCGAGGGCCGCGCCGGCCAGCAGGCTGGCGCGCAGACGGGCGGGGGGACGACGACGGGGAGGCAGACGCAAAGCACTTAAATCCTGATGCTGACCCGGGCGGCGGGGAGACCGCCCATGAAGCTGTCACGCACGACCCCGCCATATCCGTCGCGATCACGGCGCAAGCGAGGCGGTGGCTGGTCGTTGACGCCCGGTGCGGGCATGCCACCATCGCGTCATGAACCCTCATGACGGAGGCAGGGCGATGACCATGACCGGCGGATGCCAGTGCGGGGCCGTGCGGTTCCGGGTGGACGGTGAGCTGGGCGAGGCCTCCATCTGCCATTGCCGCATGTGTCAGAAAGCGATGGGCGGCCTGTTTGGCCCGTTCGTGGGCGCCCCGTTCGAGGCCCTGGTCTGGACCCGTGGCGAGCCCAAGCGCTTCCAGAGCTCAAACCAGGTCCGCCGCGGCTTCTGTAGCGACTGCGGCACGCCGCTGACCTTCGAATATGGCGACCGCCATGTCAGCCTGGCCGTCGGCGCCCTTGATCAACCGGCCGAGGCCCGGTTCACCGAGCAACTGGCCTCGCCCGCGCAGGTCGCTGAGTTCGGCGACCTTGCGAACCTGCCCGTCCACCCCGTGGAGGAGCCCAAGGCGGCGGTCTACCTGGCGGGCATCGTGTCCTACCAGCACCCCGACCACGACACGGAGGCGTGGGAGGTCAGGGGCTGAAGCCGCCGGATCAGGAGGCCGTGACGGTCGGACCCGCCAAGGCCGTCTCGCGCCAGCACCCTTGCGCCCAGTGTGAGACCTTGGTCAGCAGTTCGACCATGTTGATCGGCTTGGCGACGCAATCGTCCATTCCCGCCTCGACATAGGTCTGGATCTGGTCGGGCAGGGTGTTGGCGGTCAGGGCGATGATGGGGGTGGAGGCCGCAGCCCCCTCCAGCGCCCGGATCATCCGCGTCGCCGTGACCCCGTCCATCACCGGCATCTGAATGTCCATCAGGATGACGTCCCAATCCCCGGACTTCGCCGCCTCGACGCCCGCGCGGCCATCAACCGCCGTCTCGCAGATGAACCCCGTAGTGGCGAACATGGCCTGGACCAGGGTGCGGTTGCTCTCGTTGTCGTCCACATAGAGGGCGCGCAGCCTGGCCTCACCGTCAGGGGACGGTCGCTCATCGACGCCGCCTTCACGGACGTCGGCGAAGGCCGACGGGGGCGGCAAGGGTTGGGCTGGTTGTCCCAGGGGGGCGGCGATCATCTGATTGACCACCTCCAGCAGGCCGAGGCCGGCGGCGTGGATTCGCAGGGCCTGATCCGTCGCGGCCTCTGGCAGGGGGGCGTCCGCCAGCAGCCGGGAGAAGCCGATCACGGCGTTCAGGGGCGTGCGGAGCTCATGGGACATCTCGGTCAGGAACTGCTGCCGGGCCTCGGCCATGCTGGCCTTCTGTTCGGCCGCACTCCTGGCCATTTCAGCCTCCACCCGAGGCGTCACATCCTGTTCGTCCAGCAGAATGCAGGTGCGGCCTGTGACCGAGTCTGGCACGGGCCGGGCGCCCATGTGGTGCCGGCGCGGACCTGCGCGGGTGGTCACCGCGCGCAGCCCTGAAACCGCGCCCTCGGCGGCGGCGGCCAACATGGCCTGGCCCTCCGCCTGAGCAGCGAACCGGCCGGTGAAGTCGCCTTCCATCTCGCCATAGGCGCCGAAGGCGGCAGGATTGGAAAAGAGCCTGGTTCCGTCGATGTCGAACAGACTGATCAGGGTGGAGGCGTGGCGCAGGGCCTCGGCGGCGCGCCGTTCCTCCGCAGGCACGTCTTCAAGTGTGGCTTCAAACAGCAGCAGCGCCTGGCCGTCATCATCGACGAACCTCGATACGACCGCCTGGGCCGTGACCGGCTGGCCGTGCGGAAAGAACGCCCATCGCTCGCGCACCGTCTGGCCCTGGGCGGTCTGCTCCACAAGCCGTTGGATACGGGTCTTCATGGCCGGCGATTGGGCCGAGAAATCGCGGTCGGCCAGGGCCGATAGGCTCTCCGCCCCCCACAGGGAGAGGGCGGCCGGATTGGCGTAGGGCTTCTGTCCGGTCTGCGGATCATACAACCAGACAGGCCGCTGCAACCGGTCCCATCCCGCGCCGAACCGATGTGGAGCCATGTCTGGGGTGTCCGTTGATCAACAGTCAGTCTGACCCTGGTGCCGCCAGCCTAAATTTCTGGTGAAGCCGCCCTGTCGCGCGACGATGGCGCGCAGGTGGGAGGCGACCGGCGATGGCGCCGAACAGCTTGCCCGCTCATCGGGGCGCATCTATCTTACTTGCATCTTACTGAGGGTCGTTTGATGGCGAAGCCGCTGACCACCGTGCTGTCCACCAAGGGGCAGGTCATTTTGCCCAAGGCCCTGCGTGACCGCCGTAACTGGACGCCAGGGGTCTGCCTGCAGGTCGAGGAGACGGAGGATGGGCTGCTGCTCCGGCGCGCGCCGCTGTTCGAACCGACGACCCTGGACGACGCCTTCGCCGTCTTGAAACGACCTGGCGTAGCGGTCTCGCTCGAGGAGATGGATCAGGCCGTGCTTGCGGAGGCCGCCCGACGTGCTGGCGATTGACACCAATGTCGTCGTGCGCCTGCTCGTTGGCGACCATCCTGACCAGTCGGCCAGGGCGCGGGCGCTGATCGAACGCCACAAGGTCCTTGCGCCGACGACGGTGGTTCTCGAGAGCGAGTGGGTGCTGCGCGGCGCCTATGGCCTGGCAAAGGCCGATGTGCTGGCCGCCCTGCGGGCTTTCGCCGGCTTGCCGAATGTCACCCTCCAGGAGCCCGATCGGGTGGCCGCCGCGCTGAAATGGGCGGACGGCGGGATGGATTTCGCCGACGCCCTGCATCTGGCCGCCGCCGCCGACTGCGAAGCCTTCGTCACCTTCGATCAGAAGATGGCCAAGGCCAGCGAGGGGCTGGACACGCCGGCGGTCCGCGAGCCTTGAACGTGGCCTGAACCGAAAGAGGGCCGGGCACAGTTGGCCAAGCGGAAATCTGCGGGCTTCCAAAGGTTCGTGTTTTGTTCTTGACGGCGCCAGTTTCTTTGGCAGAATTTCGCTAGCGTGAGTTTTTGCGCCAGAGGCACCCGCGGCCAAGCTGCAGCTCACGTACCAGCAATGACAATTTAGGAAAAGGAGCAGGCATGGCGCGCCGCCCCATTGATCCCGCACGCCTGGGCGGGGAAGCCTTAACTCACTGGTATCGAAGAACTTCGTCTGAAATTGAGCAAGAACATGATGAAGTCGAAGCCCAAGACTGGCTAGACTATCAGTTCGAAACGCGGCGGCAGTCCGGAGCCACGCAGCAGACGGAGGGCCTGATCACTCCTGCTGTGGACAACGGCCTCTACATTGCAACCGGTACCGGCGGTTGGCGGCGCATTAGCAACGGGTTGGACTCCCAACACGGTGGCGGACCTTCCTTCCATCCCGCGGAACCACAGCAAGCCTATTTCTTACCAGTCGGCAATCCTGCGAACCCGCGCCTCATTAGGCAGTGGGAGAAGCGTGAGGGCCGCCCTTGGCCGCGAGATCCTTTGACTGGCAGGCGATACGACGTCGGCCACATCAAGGCGCTGGCTGATGGTGGTACCAACACGCTTGAGAACATTGAGCCCATACACCGGGACCTTCATGTGGCGCAGCACAAGGCGAATGGGGACTATTCCCGCTGGGCGAAGCGCGCCGCCATAGCCAGGGCGTTCGGGGGGCGTGTCGCGCGAGCCCTAAGTCCCCTCGCAATATTGCCAACCATCACCGGGGTGCTCTCCAACCGCATCCGCACGGACAACTGGGACAACTTTACGAGCGACATGGTGGGATGGCCCAGCGAGGAGGACATGCAGCGGCAGCTTGAGCGCGAACAAAAGGTGATCAATCCCCATTGGAAACCCGGCGATCCGATCGTAATCTGAGATCCTTCGTTTCCGCAGGTCTCGCCTCATGAACCCTCCCGTCGACACTTCAGGCTTTCAGCTCGAGGGCGTGCCTGATCCTGAGGAGGACGCGCAGCTTGCCGAGCTTGAGGCGGAGGCCCGCGACTATGTCCTGACGCGTCCCTGGTCGAAGCCCATCGGCGAGATGCTGCTGGCCTTTGGGGTGAGCCGCATCCTCGCCCTGTTCCTTGTTCGCTTCGAAGAGCCGATCCAATGGGGGGACGAGGAGGATGCCGAGCTTTGGGTGATCGTCGGCGACCTGCCGCCCGCCCATTTTGCGACTGACGACTCCCCCAACGCCGCCGAAGCGCTCGAAACCTATTGCGTCTTCATGGAGGATTGGGCTGATCGCGTCCTCGACGGAGACGACCTGGAAGGCGCTTATCCGGTCGCCGCCGCCCCGACAGAAGAGCACGCGCGGATGCTGAAGAGCAGGCTCGAATTCATCCGCGAGAACATCATCCCGATGATCGATGTCGGACGAGGCGGCGCTTCCGCCCATTGAGCCATCGCCTTGGCGAAACGAAAAAGGGCCGGGCGCCCTGCGGCGTCCGGCCCGTCTCGTGGTGTTGCTCAGTCTGACCCTAGTTGTTGGCCAGCCAGGCGACGATTTCCTCGGCCGCCTGTTCGGGCGAGAGGGTGGTGGTGTCGACGGTGATCTCGGCGTGTTCCGGCTCCTCGTAGGGGGAGTCGATGCCGGTGAAGTTCTTCAGCTCGCCGGCCCGGGCCTTGGCGTAGAGGCCCTTGACGTCGCGCTGTTCGGCCACCGCCAGCGGGGTGGCGACATAGACCTCGACGAACTCGCCGTCCTCCATCAGCTCGCGAGCCATGCGGCGCTCGGCCCGGAAGGGGGAGATGAAGGAGACCAGCACGATCAGGCCCGCATCGACCATCAGCTTGGAGACCTCGGCCACCCGGCGGATGTTCTCCACCCGGTCTTCCTCGGTGAAGCCCAGGTCCTTGTTCAGGCCGTGGCGGACATTGTCGCCGTCCAGCAGATAGGTGTGGCGGCCGTCGGCCTGCATGCGCTTTTCGACCAGGTTGGCGATGGTCGACTTGCCGGCGCCCGAGAGGCCGGTGAGCCAGACCACGCGGCCCTTCTGGCCCTTCTGCGCGGCGCGGGAGGCCTTGGAGACGTCCAGCGCCTGCCAGTGGATGTTCTGGCTGCGGCGCAGGGCGAAGTGCAGCATGCCGGCGCCCACGGTCCGGTTGGAGATCCGGTCCACCAGGATGAAGCCGCCCAGGGTGTGGTTGTCCTTGTAGGCGTCAAAGGCGATGGGGGCGTCGAGCGACAGGTTGCAGACGCCGATCTCGTTCAGCTCCAGCCGCTTGGCGGCCAGCTGTTCGAGGGTGTTCACATTCACCTTGTACTTGGGCTCGGTGATGCTGGCGCCGACGATGCGCGTGCCGATCTTCATCAGATAGGGGCGGCCGGGCAGCATGCCCTCGTCATCCATCCAGACGATGGTGGCCTCGAACTGGTCGGCCACTTCCGGCGGATGGCCGGCGATGGACAGGACGTCGCCGCGGCTGATGTCGATCTCGTCGGTCAGCGTGATGGTCACCGACTGGCCGGCCACCGCACGGGGCAGGTCTCCGGTCATGGTGACGATGCGCGCCACGGTGCTTTCGCGGCCAGACGGCAGCACCTTGACCTTGTCGCCGGGCGAGATGGTCCCGGTGGCGATCAGGCCGGAGAAGCCGCGGAAGTCCAGGTCGGGACGGTTCACCCACTGGACCGGCATGCGGAAGGGCTTCTCCCGCAGGTCGTCCTCGACATCGAGGGATTCCAGGTGCGGCAGCAGGGGCGGGCCCTTGTACCAGGGCGCCTTGTCGCTGGGCTCGGTGATGTTGTCGCCCTTCAGGGCCGACATGGGGATGGCGGTGAAGTCCTTGATCCCGATCTGGGCGGCGAAGTCGTGGTACTCGGCCAGGATGGAGTCGAACACCTCCTGGCTCCAGCCCACCAGGTCCATCTTGTTGATGGCCAGGACCACGTGGCGGATGCCCAGCAGCGAGACGAGATAGGAGTGCCGCCTCGTCTGGGTCAGCACGCCCTTGCGCGCATCGATCAGGATGATGGCCGCGTCCGCCGTCGAGGCGCCGGTGACCATGTTGCGGGTGTACTGCTCGTGGCCAGGGGTGTCGGCGACGATGAACTTGCGGGTGTCGGTGGAGAAGAAGCGGTAGGCGACATCAATGGTGATGCCCTGTTCCCGCTCCGCGGCCAGACCGTCCACCAGCAGGGCGAAGTCGATCTCGCCCCCTTGGGTGCCGACCTTCTTGGAGTCGGCCTCCAGCGCGGCCATCTGGTCTTCGAAGATCATCTTGGAGTCGTAGAGCAGGCGTCCGATCAGGGTCGACTTGCCGTCGTCCACCGACCCGCAGGTCAGGAAGCGCAGCAGGCTCTTGTGCTCGTGGGCCTTGAGATAGGCCTCAATGTCTTCGGCGATGAGTGCGGACTGGTGGGACATCAGAAATAGCCCTCTTGCTTCTTCTTCTCCATCGAGGCGGCCTGGTCGTGATCGATCACGCGGCCCTGGCGCTCGGACGTGGTGGTGAGAAGCATTTCCTGGATGATTTCGGGCAGGGTGGCCGCGGTGCTTTCCACCGCGCCGGTGAGCGGATAGCAGCCCAGCGTGCGGAAGCGGACCGACCGCATCGTCGGGGTCTCGCCGGGGCGCAGCGGCATGCGGTCGTCATCGACCATGATCAGGGCGCCGTCGCGCTCCACCACCGGCCGCTCGGCCGAGTAGTAGAGGGGCACGATGGGGATGTTCTCCAGGTGGATGTATTGCCAGATGTCCAGCTCGGTCCAGTTGGAGATCGGGAAGACCCGCATGCTTTCCCCCTGCGCCTTGCGGGCGTTGTAGAGGTTCCACAGTTCGGGACGCTGGTTCTTGGGATCCCAGCGGTGCTGGGCCGAGCGGAAGGAGAAGACCCGCTCCTTGGCGCGGGATTTTTCCTCGTCCCGCCGGGCGCCGCCGAAGGCCGCGTCGAAGCCATACTTGTCCAGGGCCTGCTTCAGCCCCTCGGTCTTCCACATGTCGGTGTGCAGGGCCGAGCCGTGGTCGAAGGGATTGATGCCCTTGGCCAGGGCTTCGGGGTTGCGGTGGACCAGCAGCTCGAAGCCCAGGGTGGCGGCCATCCGCTCGCGCATCTCGTACATGGCCCGGAACTTCCAGGTCGTGTCCACGTGCAGCAGGGGGAAGGGCGGCTTGGATGGGTAGAAGGCCTTGGCCGCCAAGTGAAGCATCACCGCGGAGTCCTTGCCGACCGAATAGAGCATGACCGGACGTTCGGCCTCGGCCACCACCTCGCGCATGATGTGGATGCTCTCGGCCTCCAGGCGCTGAAGGTGGGTCAGCGTATCGGCGTCGAGGCCGGGCGTAAGGCGCGACTTCGCGGCCTCGGCTTGGCGGGCGTCCATGACGTTTGAACCTTGCATGGTGGAATCTGGGCCTGAATGGTGCTGCGACGTACAAAGTAATTCCGCCCGCCGTTGGTGGTCGGCGCGCGCACTGGCCCTTTACCGGTCAGTTAAGGGACAGCGGCGCCCAAAGCAAGAACAGGCGCAACCTCCAGTTCAAGTTCCAGGCCAGTTCCGTGAGACGGGCAGGTCCCATAGCGCGCCCAACGCACAGTCCGATGACACAGGCGCCCGGACTGGGCGCAGACGCCGGAAGGTGGATGTCCGAAAACCGCGAGACAGGCGCCGCGACAGGGGCGATCCTGGCGCTCATGGATCTGGATGACGACGCCTGCTACCGCGCCCTGTCGATGCGGGACGCCCGCCTGGACGGGAAGATATTCGTCGGCGTGCGCACGACGGGGATCTACTGCCGGCCCATCTGCCCGGCCCGCACACCGCTTCGGCGCAATGTCACCTTTTACGCCTCGGCCGCCGCGGCCCAGGAGGCGGGCTTCCGCCCCTGTCTGCGCTGTCGGCCGGAAACCTCTCCGGACCTGGGCGCCTGGCGGGGCAGCTCCAACACCGTGGCCCGGGCGCTCGCGATGATCGAGGACGGCGCCCTGGACGCCGGCGACGTGGAGGGCCTGGCCGATCGGTTGGGCGTGGGGGGACGCCAGCTGCGCCGGCTGTTCAAGCAGCACCTGGGCGCCTCGCCGGTGGCCGTCGCCCAGACACGGCGGGTGCTGCTGGCCAAGCAGCTGATCTGCGACACGACCCTGCCCATGGCCGAGGTGGCGCTCGCCGCCGGCTTCGGCAGCGTGCGCCGGTTCAACGAGACCTTCCAGCAGCTCTATGCGCGAGCGCCGGCGGAGCTTCGGCGACGCCAGCGGCCGGAGGTCAGCGCCGAGGACGGCGGCGGGGTCGTCCTGCGGCTGGCCTACCGCGCGCCCTATGACTGGGCCGGCATGCTGGACTTCCTGGCCCTGCGAGCCGTCCCGGGCGTCGAGGCCGTGAGCGGGGGCCGCTACCGCCGGACCCTGAGTGTCGATGGGACCGCAGGCCTGGTCACGGTCGGGCCCGGCCCCGGTGAGACCCTGGAGGTTTGCGCCCAGTTTCCGCGCCTGCAGGTGCTGCCTCAGGTGATCGCCCGGGTGCGGCGGGTGTTTGATCTGGGCGCTGATCCGGCCCAGGTGAACGCCCACCTGAGCCTCGACCCGCACCTGGCGCCTCTTGTGGCTCAGCGGCCGGGACTGCGGGCGCCGGGCGCCTGGGACGGGTTCGAGCTGGCGGTGCGCGCCGTTCTTGGGCAGCAGATCACGGTGGCCGGCGCCCGGGCCCTGGCGGGTCGGCTGGCCGCCGAACATGGCGAGGTCCTGCCGGCGGCCCTGGCCGGGGAGGGGCTGAGCCTCTTGTTTCCGACCCCGCAGGCCCTGGCCCGGATCGATCCGGAGACCCTGCCCATGCCCCGCGCCCGGGGCCGCGCCCTGGTGGGGCTGGCGGCCGCGGCGGCGGCCGACCCGGACCTGTTCGCGCCGCGGGGCTCTCTCGAGGGCGCAGTGGCCCGACTGAAGGCCCTGCCAGGCATCGGGGAGTGGACGGCCCAGTACATCGCCCTGCGCCAGATGCGCGAGCCCGACGCCTTTCCCCACGGGGATATCGGCCTGATGCGCGCCATGGCCGGGCCCGACGGCCAGCGCCCGAGCGCGGCTGAACTGTTGGCGCGGGCTGAGGCCTGGCGACCCTGGCGGGCCTATGGCGCATTGCACCTGTGGGCCTCCGAAGGCCTCGCACCGACGGCCGAAACCCCGACCCTGCTGGAGGTCTCCCATGACCAAGACGCCGCCTGAGGCCCTGTCCATCGCGCCCTTGAGCACCCCGCTGGGGGAGGCCCAGATCGTATTCGACGACGCGGGGGTCCTGCGGGCCTTTGACTGGGCGAGCCATCGCGAGCGGATGGACCGGCTGCTGCGCCGCCATTACGGGCCGGTCACTCTGAGCGAGGCTGCGGCGCCTGGCGCGCTGTCGGACTCCTTCGCGGCCTATTTCGCAGGGGATGCGCGGGCCCTGGGGGCCATCCCCTGGGCGACCGGCGGAACCGCCTTTCAGAACAAAGTCTGGCAGGCCCTTTGCGAGATTCCGGCCGGGGTGACCTGGTCTTATGGTCAGCTGGCCGCGCATATCGGGTCGCCGAGGGCGGTGCGGGCGGTGGGCCTGGCCAATGGCGCCAATCCGGTGGGTCTGGTCGTCCCCTGTCATCGGGTGATCGGCGCCGACCGAAGCCTGACCGGCTATGGCGGAGGGCTGGAGCGCAAACGCTGGCTGCTGGCCCATGAGGGCGTCGATCTCGGCGCCGCAAGTGACCCCCTGAGCGCCCGCCTCCTTTGATTCTCGATCGGCTGCGGTCTAGGTTGCTGCCGAGGGACGACTGGGGAGTAGAGCTCGATGAAACGCGTTGTCTTGGCCGCCGTCATGGCGATCACCACCGCGGCGGCCGGCGCGGCCGTCGCGCAGAACTACGGCGGCGGCGGGCGCCAGCCTTCGGCCATCCTGTATGACCAACCCAATTTCCAGGGCCGCCAGACCACCATCTATGGCACCGCCACCAACCTGCCGCGGGACTGGAACGACAAGGCCATGAGCGCCCGGTTCCAGGGCCGTTGGCGCGTCTGCGAGGACTCCGACTATCGGGGTCGCTGCCAGGACGTGACTGGCGAGGTGGCCAATCTGAATTCCCTGGGCCTGGCCGAGCGGATCACCTCGCTGCAGGCCTATGCCGGCGGCGGCGCGGGCCCCGGCGGCGGATTCCGCCCGCCGTCTGGGGGCGCCTGGCGTCCGGGCGGCGGCAACTGGAGCGGGCCGAACCAATTCCGTCCCACAGAGGGCGTGCGCTCGGTCTTCTTCCCCTATCCGACCTATGACGGCTACGACATCGCCGCCGGCTCCAGCTCGGCCACCGCCTTCTGCCGCTCCCAGGGCCTGGGGTCCTCGGCCTATTACGACTCCAGCCAGCGGGCCCAGCAGGCGGTGGACGGGGAGGGGCGCTATACCGGCCCGACCAGCGTCCTGCGCGACGTGGTCTGCCGCCGCTACTAGGACGCGTTCATCGGATATGGCGCCACATGAACGAAGTTTCATGTGGCGCCATATTGCAGCGCTTCCCGCCCTGATCGATAAGTCAGCCGCAGACTCGTATCGGTGACGGGAGAGATCCGATGCAGACCATCACAGAAATCGTGGCGACCGTGGTGATTCACGCCTCGGCCATGGCCTATTCGCATCTCGGCGTGCTCGTGGAGCCGCAGCAGCCCGAACGCACGGCCCAGGCCGAGCGCAAGGTCACCCGCTCAGCGCCGCAGCAGGCGCCCTTGAAGTCCTGCGACGCGCCCCGCCCGGCGGCGCCTTGCCCGGACATCCCCCTGAGCCTCGGACGCGCCTGACCCAGGACCTGCGCTCGGGAAAATTCTCCGCCCCCGCGCAAATTGGCCGCATGGCGCTTTGCGCGCGGCCCGTTCAACGTTAATCCTTGCCATTCAGGGCGTGCGCCAGACGACGAAGCGTCGGTTCGCGGGGCGTGTCGGCCGCTAGTAACGGGCCGCAGATGAAGATCAAGAACCGGCGTCAGCCGCTGGATTTCCAAAGTCTCAATGAGGCTGAACCCGAAGCGCGTCCGCACGACGAGGCGCCTGAGGTGGGGCCAGACCACGACCTGGACCTGACCGACGCCCCGGTCGTCGAAACGCCGCCGCCATGGTCACAGGCGGCTGAGCCCGCCGTCGCGTCCGATGAAGACGATGCGCCGATCACCCTGGCCGATCCGGCCTCGGCCGGCGAACTGTCGCGATCAGGAACCCCGCCGGCCGCCACGGGCGGCTCGCGCCTGACGACCCAGGCCACCCCGCCGCCTGCGGCGGACGAGCCGCCCGCCTGGCCGATCTACGCCGGCGCCTTGGCCATTTCCGTCCTCTGCGCCTTTGCGCCCATGGCCTATGCCTGGGGCTATCGCGGGGATGTGGTGCCCTTCCAGAACGACGCCTTCGCGCTCGGGGTCTTCGCCCTCCTGGCCCTGGCGCCGGCCCTGCTGGTCTGGGTGGCGGCCTACGCCCTGCGGCAGGGACAGAAGCTGGCGGCCGAAACCCGCCGCACCCATCGGCTGGCTGATGAGCTGGTCTCTCCGGCCCTGGTGGCGGCCGGCCGCGCCGGCGACGTGGTCCAGCATGTGCGCGAGGAGATCATCCGCGCCGGGGAGGCGGCCCACGACGCCCGCGAAACCCTGTCGGCCCTGCGTGCGGCCCTGGCGTCCGAGACCGAGCAGCTGGTCAATGCGGCGGCGGCTTCGGCGCGGACAGCGGAGACCCTGACCCGCAGCCTGTCGCAGGAACGGGTGGAGATGACCGCCCTGGCCGGCGTGCTGGACGCCCAGTCCACCGCCGTGGTCGACGCCATCACCAGTCAGGCCAAGATGGTGGCCGAGGCCTCCGACCTGGCCGAGACCCAGCTTCGGGAAGCCGAGGCCTCCCTGGCCGCCCGGGCCGCCGATCTGGCCGCCGCCGCCGGCGAGACCAGCGACATCGCCCGCACGGTGGGCGAGGACCTGACCCGCCACATCGCCCGGCTGGAAAGCGCCGGGGCCGGGGTGGCCGATCAGGTGGGCGCCGCCGAGACGGGCCTGTCCGAACAGCGGGCCGCCCTGGTGGCCGTGGCCCACGGCATCCGCGCCGACCAGGAATCCTTCGCCGCCGAGGCCGAGACCCAGACCGCCAAGCTGGCGGAATACCTGTCCGAGGCCAGGCTGTCGGCCGTCGAGGTGGGCGACCGCGCCATCAAGGGCGCTCAGATGCTGCGCGAGCTGGTGGCCCAGGCCACAGAACAGTTTGCCGACATGGCCGACGCCGCCCAGGGCGAGCGGGACGCCTTCGCCGAGAGCCTCCGGCAGTCCTGGGGCCTTCTGGCCGACACGGCGTCGGGGGAGCGCGGTCAGCTGCAGGCTGAGACCCAGGCGGCCATCGAAGCCCTGTCCCAGGCCGCCGAACAGACCCGTGCGGCCGCCGCCCGCCATGCCGAAGCCGCCCGCCAGCAGGTGGACCAACTGTCCGAAGCCGCCTTCGCCGCCGGCCAGAAGGCCGACCAGGTCTTTGAAGGCCGCCTGGAGGAGGCGCGCTCGCTGATCGAACAATCGGCGGGCCTGGTGGAGGAAGCCGGCGCCCAGACCGCGCGCAAGCTGGAGGCCAGCGCCGCCTCGGCCCGCGCCACCCTGCACGAGCTGCAGGATCTGCTGGCCGATCTGGACGCGCGGGCCGCTGAGCTGCCGGCCACGGCCCGCCAGCAGGCCGACGATGTCCGCGCCGCGGTCGGCGAGAGCCTGGATGATCTGATGGCCCAGGCGCGCCGGACGGCCGAAGAGACCCAGGCCATCGACGCGGCCTTCCAGGAGCGGGTCAGCCGAAACTACGAAATGCTCAGCGAGGCCGTCCGGCTGATGGGCTCGGTGGCCACCACCGCGAGCAACGGCCTGGGTCCTGGCCTGGGATCAGGTTTTGGGGCGACACCACCCCGCGAGCGGCGTCCCGCGGCGCGGGAAGAGCGCGTCCGCCCGACCGCGACGCGGGCTGAACCGCCCCGCGGGGAGGCTGGCCGCCCGCCGGCGCTTGAGGACGAGCCGCCGCTGGAGCTGCGTCCCTCGACCCCCAGGCCCCCCCGGGAAGGGCGGCGCGGTTCCGCCGAGGAGGCCGGTCTGCGGCCGCGCCTGCGCCTGACGCCGACGGCCACGGACGAGGAGTTTTCCAGCCTGTTTGAATCCGCCGGCGGTCCGCCCCCGGCCGCCGAGGCCGCTGACGACAGCGGCGAGGGCCTGACCTGGAAGGACCTGCTGGCGGCCATTGACGAGCCGCCGCCGCGGCCGATGGATGAGCGCCGGGAAGCCCAGCTCCTGTCGGACATCGTTGAGCTGGGCATCGACCCGTCGGCCCTGCTGCCCCGCGGACGGATCGACGAGATCGGCGCCGTGGTCCAGACCGGCGACATGGAAGGCGCCCGCCAGGTGGTGCGCCGTCTTGCGCCGGCCGCCACGCGGCGCCTGACCCGGCGACTGTTCACCGACGACGCCCTGAAGGCCGAGGCCGGCGACTATCTGCGTCGCTACCGCGGCATGCTCGACGAGGCGGTGTCCCGGGACCAGGAAGGCTTCATGGTCGCCACCCTGCTGGCCTCGGACGCCGGCCGGGTCTTCCTTCTGTTGGATGCGGCGGCCGGCGACATGATGTGAGCGGGCTTGGGCCGGCTCAGGTCTTGGTCTGGCTTTCAGACCGGGCGCGAACCTGGGCCAGATAGGCCCGCGACAGGCTGACGAGCTCGTCCTCGAAGGCCTGGTCGTGGAAGAAGTCGACCCCTTCCAGCACCCCTGAGCGCATGGCCCCGTGCATGGCGCGGGTGAGGACGAAGGCCTGGATCGGTTCAAGGGGCCCGTGCGTCTGGTTCAGGGTCTGGATGAAGGCGTCGAACCGGCTGGCCAGGGCCTCGGCGGGCGTGGTCTGAAACCAGATCCCCATGGCGATGCGCCGGGCGCGGGCGCGGCCCTGGAACGCGCCGATGAAGGCCCGGACCAGGGCCCGGTCAGGCGCCAGGCCCGCGCCATTCTCCAGGAGCAGCCGCCGCATTTCCGCGCCGTGGAGGGCGCTCTCCCGTTCGGCCAGGGCGTGGGTCAGGGCGCGCTTGTTGGGGAAGTAGCGATAGACCGCGCCGATGCTCACCCCGGCGCGCTCGGCCACCGCATTGGTGGTGAAGCCCTCAAGCCCGTCGCGCTCCAGAAGCTGAGCTGCGGCCTCCAGAATGATGTCCACCGTCGCGGCGGCCCGCTTCTGGCGCGGAATTTTTCGTGCGTCGTCAGTCAGTTGCTGGTCCGCCGTGGCGCTGGAGGCGAAGGGCCCAAAGGCGAGTAGGGCGCGGGTCGGCTCCTGGCTAGCCTAGCGACGTTCCAGAAGAAAGGGCGTGCGATGACATGGGCGACTGAACGACTTGAGGCGATCCGCTCCGGCGCGGGGGCGCTGCCGCCGATCGTCGAACAGCTCCGCCTGGGGCGGCTGGACGCCTGGGGGGAGGGCTGGGTGCGCAAGACCTGGGCGCCCCATCCCAGCCTGGACACCGCCGATGGGTCGCTGTTTGGCGGCTACATCGCAGCCCTGGCCGACCAGGCCCTGGCCTTCGCCGCCATGACCGTCATTCCTGATGATCGGCTTTATCGGACCACCCAGTTGCAGGTGAGTTTTCTGAGGGTCGGACGCAACGCGCCTGTGGAGATCTCCGCCCAGGTGATCGCCGTCACCCGTCAGATGATCTCGGTGCGGGCGAGCTTCGTACAGTCGGGAGATCGCCTGATCGCGGAGGCCAGCGCCCAGCAGATCATTCTGCCCATGGGGGCGCCGGCTGAGGTCCCTCAGGCGGCGTCCTAGAGCACCACCGCCGAGCCGTTGACCGCGACCATCAGCATCTGACCATTGGGGCCGATGGCGTGGTAGTCGAGGTCGACGCCGAGCACGGCGTTCGCGCCCAGCGCCTTGGCCTCCTTGGCCAGGGCGGCCAGAGCGTCCTCCCGGGCGCGGGCCAGCACCCGCTCATAGCCCTTGGAGCGACCGCCGAAGAAGTCGCGGATCGCCGCCATCAGGTCCAGAACGACATTCGCCCCGAGGATCGCCTGAGCCGAAACCATGCCCAGATGCTGACGGACGGGGCGACCTTCCAGGAAGTCGGTGGTCACGATGAGGATGTCGGGTTCGCGGGCCATGGTTAATTTATAGGGTCAATTTGCGACGCTCGCGATGCGGAATCGCGCCGGGCGCGAGCATCGCGGGCCCGCCGACCCGACCTTGGGTGAAAAGTCAGCGAATGGCTTCAAGGTTAACCGCCCTTGGTCCACATTGCGCTGACCCTGCTGGAGGCTGCGCATGTTCTTCGCCCGATCACACATCGAGCTCCATAATATCCGCGCCAGCATCGAGCGGACCAAGCGGCTTTCGGACAATGTGATCAAGATCGGGCCCATCGGGGTGGGGCTTGATGGCCTTTTGACCTGGATTCCCTGGGCCGGCGGGCTCTACAGCGCCGGAGCGGGGCTCGTCCTGCTGAGCGACGGGTTCCGCGCCCGGTGCGCGCCTATGGTGCTGCTGGAGGCCACCATGGTGCTGCTGGCCGACCTGGCGATCGGCATCGCGCCAGTGCCCGGCGGACTCGGCAAGCTGGCGGACGTGCTGTTTTCAGGTCACAAATGGGCGGCCGACCTGATGATCAAGCACATGGAAGAGACCATCTATTTTGAAGGCTCCCGCAAGGATGTGGTCAATACGCCCGAGTACCGAGAAATCCTGTCGCGCATCAAGGACGGCAAGGAACGCCGCCGGGTCGTCTTCCTCGGCTGAGTTGGCGCGACAGCAGATCATCGGAGCCCACCCATGGCGGTGACCCAGGACAAGGCGCACCGCGCCTGGCGGTCGGCCGAGCGGATCAAGCGGCTGTCCGACCGGCTGGTCGGCGTCGGGCCGATCGGCCTGGGCCTCGACGGCATATTGGCCTGGGTGCCGGTGGCGGGCACCGTCTACAGCCTCGGCGCCGGGGGCCTGCTGCTGGTCGAGGGGATGCGCGGCGGCGCCACCCTGCTGACCCTCGGGCGCATGGCCGCCTATCTGGCGGTGGACTCGGCCAGCTCCACCGTGCCGGTGGCCGGTTGGGCGGTGGACACCCTGTTTCCCGGGCACCTGATGGCCGCCAAGGCCCTGCAGAAGGACATCGAGGCCCGCCATGGCCCCTCGACCCTGCCCGACAGCTGGGAGCGCAAGCGAAAGGCCCGGGCCGGGCGCCGGGACGTCAAGATCTGAAACCTGGTCTGATTGGCGGGTTTGCGCCAGATCAGCGACATTGATGGCCCGCCATGCGATCGTGGCGGCTCCTCCAATGTCAGACCCGCCATGACCGACGCCGCCAAGGCCTCGAACCTCTATCTGCCCAAGTTGGCCACCCAGTTACGGGAGGGCTATGGCCTGGCCGATCTGCGGGCCGACGCCGTGGCCGGACTGACCGTGGCCATCGTGGCCCTGCCGCTCTCCATGGCCATCGCCATCGCCTCTGGCGTAGGGCCAGAGCGGGGGCTCTACACCGCCATTGTCGGCGGCTTCCTGGTCTCGATGCTGGGGGGCAGCCGGTTCCAGATCGGCGGCCCGGCCGGCGCCTTCATCGTGCTGGTGGCCGGCACGGTTCACCTGCATGGGATCGAGGGGCTGATCCTGGCCACCTTCCTGTCGGGTCTCATGCTGGCGGCGGGCGGGGTCCTGCGACTGGGGAATTTGATCCGACTCATCCCAGCGCCGGTGACGGTGGGCTTCACCGCCGGGATCGCGGTGATCATCCTGGCGAGCCAGGTGCGCGACCTGCTGGGCCTGACCCTGGCGGGCGGGGAGCCGGCGCAGTTCGGACCCAAGGTGGCGGCGCTCGCCCAGGCCCTGCCCAGCGCCAACCCGCCGGCCGTGGCGGTGGCGGCGGTGGTGATCGCCCTGATCCTGGCGGTGCGCCGGTGGCGGCCGGCCTGGCCGGCCCTGCTGATCGCAGTCAGCCTGGCCTCGGCGGCGGCGGTGCTGTTCGCCCTGCCGGTAGAGACCATCGGTTCGAAGTTTGGCGGCATCCCGCGCACCCTGCCCATGCCGCACCTGCCCGACCTGGCCTGGACCAAGGTGCTGGCTGTCCTGCCGGCGGCGGCCGCCTTCACCCTGCTGGGCGCCATCGAGAGCCTGCTCTCGGCGGTGGTGGCCGACGGCATGACCGGGCGGCGGCATCGCTCGAACATGGAGCTGGTGGCCCAGGGGATCGCCAATTCCGGCGCGGCCCTGTTCGGCGGCATGCCGGTGACGGGCACCATCGCGCGGACCGCCACCAATGTCCGGGCCGGGGCGCATGGTCCGGTGTCAGGCATGCTGCATGCTCTCTACCTGCTGGCCTTCATGCTGATCGCCGCCCCGCTGGCGGCCTACATCCCCCTGGCCGCCCTGGCGGGCCTGCTTGCGGTGGTGGCCTGGAACATGGTCGAGAAGGCCGAGATCGCCCACCTGCTGCGAGAGAACCGGGGCGGGGCCGCGGTGATGGCGGTGACGCTCGCCCTGACGCTGGCCCACGACCTGATCGCCGGCATCGCGGCGGGCTGCGTCCTGGCCATGGGCATCGCAAGTCTGCGCCGGCGGCGCTGAACCCGATGGGGGCGAGTTAGAATAATTAGCCCTAAAATGGGATGTTATTCAGAATTATCCCGATATAGGGTGACCCGATGATCGGACTCGCCGAGCCCCTGCCTACGACCCTTCCCAAGGCCACCCATGCGGTGGTCATGGGCGACCTCGTCTCCAGCGAAGATACGGCCTCGATCGAGGCGCTGCATGGCAGGTTCAATTCGGCGGTCCAATGGGCCAATGCGACCCGTGGCCCCACGATCGTGTCGCCGCTCACAATCACCCTGGGGGACGAGTTCCAGGGGCTCTGCGCCACCCTGGAAGGGGGCCTGGGCGTGGTCCGTGACCTGCGGGCGAGACTGCTGACGAACGGCGTCGGCTGTCGCTTCGTGGTGGGCGCGGTGCGGCTGGAGACGCCGGTGAATCCGGCGCGGGCCTGGAACATGATGGGGCCGGGCCTCGCCGGCAGCCGCCAACGGCTGGCGGACAAGCGCGACGCCAACGCCTATCGTTTCGAACTGCGGGGCGAGCCGGAGCTTCAGGCCCTGATGGAAGCGGTGGGGGCCAGCCTGACGCAGATCGAGGACAGCTGGACGGAACGCCAGCGCGAAGTGGTGCTGGCCCTGCGGGCCGAACCCGCCGCCCCGCTGGCCGAGCGGCTGGGGATGTCGCCTCAGACCCTCTACAAGATCCGCCGCGCAGGACGCTTCGATCTCTATGAGCGCCAGTGGGCGGCGCTCGCGGCCATGGCCGCAAGGCTCGACCGGGCGCTGGGCCTCACATGAGCGCAGCTCTATTCCATAGCCTCGGCGCGTCGCTGCTCGCGCTCCTGCTGCTGACCTGGGGCGGCAACCTGGCGTGCCAGCTGCTCTTGAGGTGGAGCGGCCTGAGCGCAGCTCGGATCGCCGCTGGCGCGGACCCGCAGCCCGCGGAGACGACCCCGCCCGCGAAGGAGCCCCGGGTCGGCCGCGTAATCGGCGATCTTGAGCGGCTGACCATCGCCGCAGGCCTGTTGCTAGGAGCGTGGGAGGTCCTGGTGGCGGTGGTGGCGCTCAAGAGCGTGGCGCGCTTCAAGGACCTGGAAGAGAAGCTGAACGCCGAGTACTTCCTCGTCGGCTCGCTGCTCAGCGTGCTGTGGGCGGTGATCGTAACCTTCGCCTGGCGCGCCTATGAAGCCCGGTGGGGCCTGGACCTGGCCGGCCGCCTGCCGGGACTGTGACCGGTCAGCTGCGGACCGGGTCCAGCTGGGCGTAACCCAACTCCTCGTTGAGGCGGTCCAGCACCTCGATGGCGCATTCGGGGACCACCGTGCCCGGCGGGAAGATGGCCGCGACGCCCATGTCGGTGAGCGCGGCGAAGTCCTCCGGCGGGATGACGCCGCCCACCACCACCAGGATGTCGGGGCGGCCCAGGCGGGCGAGTTCGGCCTTCAGCTCTGGCACCAGGGTCAGGTGGCCGGCGGCCAGGGAGCTGGCGCCGACCACGTGCACCTTCTGCTCCACGGCGAGCGCTGCGGCCTCGGCCGGAGTCTGGAAGAGATCGCCGATCTCCACCTCGAAGCCCAGGTCGGCGAAGCCCGAGGCGATCACCTTCTGGCCGCGGTCGTGGCCATCCTGGCCCATCTTGGCGATCAGCACCCGGGGCTTGCGGCCGTCGGCGGCGGCGAAGGCGCCGACCATGGCCTTGGCCTTCTGGGCCGCAGGGGTCTCGCCGGCCTCGCGCAGATAGACGCCCTTGACCGCGTCGGCCTTGGCCTTGTGGCGGTCGAAGACCTTTTCCAGGGCAAAGCTGATCTCGCCCACCGTGGCCTTGGCGCGGGCGGCCTCGACCGACAGGGCCAGCAGGTTGCCGGTCCCGGCCGCGCCGGCGGTGAGCGCGTCCAGCGCCTTCTCCACGGCTGCGGGGTCGCGGTCGGCCTTCAGGCGGGCGAGCTTTTCCAGCTGGCGCTGTCGGACGGCGGAGTTGTCGACCTTGAGCACCGGGATCTCGTCCAGGTCAGCCGAGCGGTAGCGGTTTACGCCGACCACGCTCTGGCGGCCGGAATCGATGCGCGCCTGGGTGCGGGCGCTGGCCTCTTCGATGCGGCGCTTGGGCAGGCCGTCCTCGATGGCCTTGGCCATGCCGCCCAGGGCCTCGACCTCGGCGATGTGGGTGCGGGCGCGGGCGGCGAGGTCGGCGGTCAGGCGCTCGACGTAATAGGACCCGCCCCAGGGGTCGATGACCCGGGTCTGGCCGCTTTCGAGCTGAAGGAAGAGCTGGGTGTTGCGCGCGATGCGGGCGGAGAAATCCGTCGGCAGGGCCAGCGCCTCGTCCAGGGAGTTGGTGTGCAGGCTCTGGGTCTGGCCGCCGGTGGCGGCCATGGCCTCGACGCAGGTGCGGGCGACATTGTTGTAGACGTCCTGGGCCGCCAGGCTCCAGCCGCTGGTCTGGGTGTGGGCGCGCAGGGAGAGCGAGCGGGCGTCCTTGGGCGCGAACTCCGCCTGCATCAGCTCGGCCCACAGCAGGCGCCCGGCCCGCTGCTTGGCGATCTCCATGAAGGCGTTCATGCCCGCGTTCCAGAAGAAGGACAGGCGCGGGGCGAACTTGTCGACACTCATGCCCGCCGCCACGCCGGCGCGGACATATTCGATCCCGTCGGCCAGGGTGTAGGCCAGCTCCAGGTCCAGCGTCGCGCCGGCCTCCTGGATGTGGTAGCCGGAGATGGAGATCGAGTTGAACCTCGGCATCTCCGTCGAAGTATATGAAAAGATGTCGGAAATGATCCGCATCGAAGGCGCTGGCGGATAGATGTAGGTGTTCCTGACCAGGAACTCCTTGAGGATGTCGTTCTGAATGGTGCCCGACAGCTTGGCCGCCGGCACGCCCTGTTCCTCGGCCGCCACGATATAGAGCGCCAGGATCGGCAGGACCGCGCCGTTCATGGTCATGGACACGCTCATCTGGTCGAGCGGGATGCCGTCGAACAGGGTGCGCATGTCGAGGATGGAGTCGATGGCGACGCCCGCCATGCCCACATCGCCGGCCACCCGCGGATGGTCGGAATCATAGCCCCGGTGGGTGGCGAGATCGAAGGCGACCGACAGGCCCTTCTGACCGGCCGCCAGGTTGCGGCGATAGAAGGCGTTGGAATCCTCGGCCGTGGAGAAGCCCGCATACTGGCGGATGGTCCACGGATTGGTGGCGTACATGGTCGGGTAGGGGCCGCGCAGGAAGGGGGCGAGGCCGGGATAGCCGTCCAGGCCGCTCAGGCCCTCGATGTCGGCGGGGCCGTAGGTGGGGCTGACATCGATCCCCTCCGGTGTTGACCAGGGCGCTGCCGAGGGCGTCTGGCCGCTGACCAGGGGACGTTCGGCGTCAAAGGCCACTTCGGTGAAGTCGGGGAAGGCGCTCATTGGGCGGCCTCGATCTCGAAGGGTTCGGAAATGCGCAAAGGCGCAAGCGGCGGGCAGCGGCCGTCCGGCCCGGGCAACCGTGCGGAGGGGCCATCGACGGCTGCGCCCGCAGACGTGTCCACCTCGACGGGCTCATCCTTGGCCGGGGGGTAGGCGGTGACCCCGACAATGGCCGGCTCACCGGCCTCGGCGCGGGCCGTACAGGTGGTCTCCACCTCGGCGGCGATGTGGCCGGCGGTCAGGGCGGAGACGACGCCGCCCATCCCTTCGGTCACCTGGAAGGCTGACCAGGCCGCCCGGGCGATCTGGTCGGTGAGCGCCTCCACATAGCCTGAGCCGGCTGCGGGGTCGGCGACGCGCCCGATATGGGCCTCCTCCATCAGGACCAGCTGGGTGTTGCGGCTCTGGCGCCGCGCCAGCGGAGACGGCCGGCCAAGGGCGTCGGTGAAGGCGCCCAGGACGATGGCGTCGGCCCCGCCGACGGCGGCGCCGAAACCGGCCGAGGTCAGGCGCAGCATGTTGGTCCAGGGATCGCGACGGGTGAGCATCCGCTGGGAGGAGCGGGCCTCGATGCGGGCCGGAACATCCAGGCCGCAGGCGCTGGTCAGCCTGGCCCAGACCAAGCGGGCGGCGCGCAGCTTGCCGATGGTCAGGAAATAGTCCGCCTCGGCGGCGAGGCCGAGGGTGATGCGGGAGAAGGCCTGGTCCATGGCCATGCCCGCCCGGACCATGGCCTTGGCGTAGGCCAGCGCGCTGGCGGCGGCGAAGGCGATCTCGCAGGCGGCCCCGCCGCCGGCCTCGTGCACCACCGCGCCCGAGGCCAGGAAGAGCTGCGCCTGGGGATAGGTGACGGCGTGGCGGGCGGCTGCGCCGGCGCAGGCGAAGATGTGGGCCTCGATCGGGCCGGGGCTTTCGCCAGCCCGGGCGAACGCGCTCAACGGGTCCAGGTGGAACTGCAGCAGGGCGGCAGGCGAGGCCTTGGCCACGCCGCTCAGCCAGTCGGCGGCCTGGACGCCCAGAAGGCCCGCGTCCAGGGCGACGGGGGCGAGTTCGAGAATCACGCCCTCCAACACGCGAGCGAGATCCTCGGTCGCGCCGACCGCAACGCCGGCCTGGGCGGAGGGATCAATCGTGACGAGGACCGAGGCGGCGCCGCCCTCCAGGTCGGCGAGGATGTCGGCATTGGCCCGGGCGGGGTCGGGGTGTCGCGTCGCAGCCCGCAGGTCCCAGGCGCGATCAGGGTCGAACGGCCGGGTCGGTAACGCGCCGCCGCCGCCCGCCCCGTAGAGGGGGGCGATGGTCAGGCCATCGGCCGTCGCGGTGGTGAGGCTCTCCGGGGGCTTGTCGCCCAGGGTCTTGAGCACGAGGGCGCGCCAGTCGTCGGCGCTGGCCGGCGGAAATTCCACGGCGGGGGAAGCGATCTGGACCATCCCCCCTGTGATGAGCCGGGGGCGCGGGAAGCGTCAAGGGCGCCGCAACGGCGCCCCGGCCCAGTTTCTGGGGGCCAGTTTCCGGGAACGGCCGCGCTCAAGGTTTGTTGTCACAGGAGAACATGGACTGGGGAGACATATGGACAACATGCAATTCCAAAGCGCTGGCGACATGCTGGCCTTCTGGGGGCCGCGCATACTCGCGGCCCTGCTCATCGTCGTGGTGGCCCATTTCGTGGCCAAGGCCGTCCAGTGGGGGATGGCCAAGCTGATCGACCGTTTCCCCGGCGCGGCCAGCCATAATCGCGACCTGCAGCCCAAGGAGACCCTGGGCTACCAGCTGGGTCAGCTGGGCTACTGGCTGGTGCTGCTGATCGGCGTGATCGCCGCGCTCAGCGTGGTTCAGCTCAACGGCGTTGTCGGGCCTCTGAACACCCTGACCATGGGCGTACTGTCCTATGTCCCCAACCTGGTGGGCGCCGCCGTCATTTTCTTTGTCGGCCTGGTGGTCGCCACCCTGGCGCGACGGGTCGTGGAGGCCGCGCTCAGCGCCGCCCGGGTCGACCACTGGCTTGACCGGGCCGGCCTTGGCCGCCTGACCGGGGCGACCAATCTGGGCCGCACGGCCGGGCTGCTCGTCTTCGTCCTGATCATCATCCCGGTGACCATCGCGGCCCTGGAGCAGTTGGGCATCGCCGCCATCTCCGATCCGGCCGTCGCCGTGCTGGCCGTGGTGCTGGACGCCATTCCCCGGGTGCTGGCCGCGGCCATCGTCCTGGCGATCGCCTATGTGATCGGCCGATGGGTGGCGAGTCTGGTGGAGCAAATCCTGCCTTCCTTCGGCTTTGACCGCAGTCTGATGGGTCTGTGGTCGACGGGTTCGGCGTCCAGCGCGCCCTATGCGGCGGCTTCGCCTGTCCCGCCGGCCGATGCGCCGGTGGATCAACAAGCCGCCGCCGTCGCACCGGGCGCCCAGCCGTCTCCGGCCACTTCGCCGGCGGCGGCCACGGGCGGGCTGACGCCCTCCAAGGTGGTGGCGCGGATCGTCCTGGCGGCGATCATGCTGTTCTCGGCCATCGAGGCCGCCCGCCTGCTGTCCTTCCTGGTGATCGCAGACATGCTGGCCGAGGTGGTGCGCCTGGGCGCTCAGGTGCTGTTCGGCGGTGTGATCATCACCGTCGGCGTCCTTTTGGCCAACTTCCTGGCCCGGATGATCGACCGGTCCACGGGGGGCGCGGACGGCTTTGCCTCCACTATCGTGCGCTGGGCGACCATCGCGCTCGCCACCGCCATGGGCCTCCGCTTCATGGGCATCGCCGATGAAATCGTGATCCTGGCCTTTGGCCTGATCCTCGGCTCCGCGGCGGTGGCCGCGGCCATCGCCTTTGGCTTCGGCGGACGGGAGACCGCGCACCGACTGCTGGAACGCTGGACCCGCAAGGCTGAGCGGGAAGGCGGGCCGCCCCCGGCCTGAGCCACGAGGCGGCCGCTTCGGCGCTTTGAGCTGCAATGGAACCCTCTCCCGGCGACGGGGGAGGGTTCTAGCTTGTGAGGGGGCCTGATTATCGCTTACATCGTAAATCAGAACGTCGGCTGACATAAGGAAACGCCCATGGCCCTGCCGCCCATTCTCCGTGACCGCCTGCGCCTGCCGGCTATCGCCTCGCCCCTGTTCATCATCTCGAACCCGGAGCTGGTGATCGCCCAGTGCAAGGCCGGCATCGTCGGCTCCTTCCCGGCGCTGAACGCCCGGCCGGCGAGCCAACTGGATGAATGGCTGGCGCAGATCACCGAGGAGCTGGCCGACTGGGACGCCAAGAACCCCGACCTGCCGTCGGCGCCCTTCGCCGTGAACCAGATCGTGCACAGGACCAACGACCGGCTGGAGCACGATGTGGAGATGGCGGCCAAGTACAAGGTCCCGATCATCATCACCTCGCTCGGCGCGCGGGAGGATGTGAACCAGGCGGTGCACGCCTATGGCGGCATCGTCATGCACGACATCATCAATGACCGCTTCGCCCGCAAGGCGGTGGAGAAGGGCGCTGATGGCCTGATCCCCGTGGCGGCCGGGGCCGGCGGTCATGCCGGCGCCCTGTCGCCCTTCGCCCTGATCCAGGAGCTGCGGACCTGGTTCGACGGGCCGATCGCGCTGTCGGGCGCCATCGCCAATGGCGCGGCCATTCTGGGCGCCCAGGCCATGGGGGCTGACCTGGCCTATATCGGCTCGGCCTTCATCGCGACCAAGGAGGCCAATGCGGCCCAGGGCTACAAGGACATGATCGTCGAGAGCTCGGGCGAGGACATCGTCTATTCGAACCTGTTCACCGGGGTGCACGGCAACTATCTGCGGCCCTCGATCCTGGCGGCGGGCCTCGACCCCGACAACCTGCCTGAGGCTGATCCCTCGAAGATGAACTTCGGCTCGGGCGGCAACACCAAGGCCAAGGCCTGGAAGGACATCTGGGGCTGCGGCCAGGGCATTGGCGCGGTGGAGGAAATCCTCGGGGCCGGCGAACTGGTGGCCAAGCTGGCCGCGGAATACGAGGCGGCCAAAGCGTCGCTCGCGGAGAAGACCTCCTTCACCGCCGGCAAGGTGCTGATGGCCGCGGAGTAGGTCGGGTTAGGCCAGGAGCTCGGTGGGGACGCCGAGCGCCGGGCCGGCCTGTGCCAAGCGCACGTCTAGGGTCTGGACCATCGCGCCGGCATCGGACGCGACCGCCAGATGAAGGGCGTCGCCCGCGCGGAGACCGAGTTGGTGCTGGTCCACAAATCGCGCCGCGGTCTGGAACTGCGAGCTCGTCACCGGCAGCAGGATGAAGCTATCGGCGACGAGCTGGCGGAATAGAGCCAGGGAGGCTGCGCGCTGATCGAGGTCGATCTGGCCGGTCCGGAGCTTGATCGACAGGGCGGAGGAGACTTCGGTCACCGTCCAGTCGCTGATCAGCAGGTCACCGGCGCCCTGGGCTGCGAGCCAAGCCTGCGCCTGCGCCGTCGCGGCCTCATTGGAGAGCGCCGCGATGATCACCGAGGTGTCGACGTAGCGGCTCAATAGCGCTCGCCATCGCGCAGGGCGCGGATAAGGTCGGCGGCGTCCTGGGGGGCTGGGGGCAAGGACTTTGTCAGCGCCTGGAGCGCGGCGAGATCGATCGCCTTTCGCGGTTGGTCGGAGGCCGTCAGGCGGGCCACGCGCTTGCCGCGGCGGGTGATCTCAATGGACTCGCCCGCCTCTACCCGGTCCACGAGTTCGCTGAGATGGGCTTTTGCGTCGGCGAGGCTCACGGCGCTCATCGTCTGCTCCTGACTATCTAGATGGTCATATAGCAATGCGAGGCGGTCGCCGCCAGGGCGTTTCAGCTGCCCGTCGAGGTGTAGCGGCTGATGCCGGCGCGCCAGGCGAGGAAGGATAGGCTGAGGAAGACGAAGCCCATGGCGGGCGCTGTGGGCAGCCACCAGGCCGGCGCGCCCAGGGGATCTGGCTGATCGAGGATGGCCAGAACCGGGTAGTAGGCGACGCAGCCGAGCGGCACGACGAAGATCAGGAAGTTGCGGAACCAGGCGGCGTAGAGGCTCAAGGGGAACTGGGCGGCCTGGATGCCGCCATAGGTCAGGACGTTGAACACCTCCAGGCTCTCTGTGGTCCAGAAGGCGAAGCTGGCCTGCAGGACCAGGAGGCCAGTGAAGAGGGCCACCCCGCCAGTGATGGTCCAGGCGAGCAGCAGGACCTTGTCCGGGCTCCAGTCGACGCCGACCACGGCGGCGCCCACGAACAGCACCAGCAGGGCCTGGGCCAGCCGCCCGAACCGGCTGAGGCGGAACTCGTAGCCGATCAGTTGCAGGGCCGGGGAGCGGGGGCGCAGCAGGACGCGGTCGAAGGCGCCGGTCTTGACGAACTCGTTGCCGAAGACATCGAAGCCGCGGGTGAAGAAGTCGGTCAGGGCGAAGCTGGTGGAGACGACGCCGTAGAAGACGGCGATGTGGCCCAGGCTCCAGCCCTGGACCTGACCGAAGCGGTCGAACAGCGCCCAGGCGGCCAGCATGTCGATGATGGTGGTCAGGAAGGCGCCGATCCCCAGCATGATGGCCGAGCCGGGGTACTGCAGCTGGCTGCGCAGGGAGGCGCTGAAATAGCGGAGGAGGAGGGCTGCGCTATTCATCCCGTCAACCGCCCTGGACTTCGAGGCGGCGCATGACGCGGTCCATGGCCCAGCGGCCGAGAAGGATTAGCGCCACCGTCCAGAAGGCCTGCAGTCCGAGCCCCGCCAGGGCGCCGGTCCCGCTCAGCTGGCCGACATAGAGGCGCAGGGGAATGTCCATCATGCCAGCGAAGGGCTGGACCAGCAGGGCGGTGCGCGCCCAGTCCGGATACAGGGCCAGCGGCAGGAGATTGCCGGAGAAGACGATGATCAGGCTGTTGAACAGCACATTGACGCCGCGGTCGGTGAGGGTGGCGGCGACGATGATGTTGACGATCATCAGGAAGGCGGCCGACAGGGCCAGGGCGAGCGGCAGGGAGACGGCGAAGGCGGCGGCCGCGGCCAGGGTCGGCGGCGGCCTCCAGGCCCAGTCCGACAGGCCGATAAGCGGCAGGATGAGGCCCGCGCCCAGCAGCATCAGCGCCGCCCGGGGCAGGGCGCGCGAGGCCATCCAGGCGGCGCCGCGGACGTACCAGAGGCTGTAGGTGTCCACCGGCCGCAGACGGTCATAAGCCACCGAGCCTGTGCGCACCGACAGGGCCACCTCCGGATCAGCGCTCCAGGGGGTCAGAGCCAACAGCGCCTGGGCGAGCCAGGTGTAGGTGATGACCTGGGGCAGGGTCATGGGCGAGGCCGCCGCGGCGGTCGGCGTAGCGGCGAAGAAGGCCGCATAGATCATCACCTTGATCGCCCCCCACCAGCATTGGGTGGCGAAGCCGGCCACGGCCGCGGCGCGGTACTGCAGCATCAGCAGGAAGCGGCTGGAGAAGGCCGCGAGATAGGGGCGGGCGGCGTTCATGGGGCTCAGGCCTCGCCCGCGCCGTGCAGATCATAAAAGCGGGCGATGACCTCTTCGATGGCTGGTTCGCCCACATGGATGTCCACCACCTCATGGGCTGCGGCGAGGGCGGCGATCAGGGTGGGGGTCGGTGTCCGGGCCGGATCGAAGGCGAGCTCCAGGGTCTGGCCCTGGCGGCGGCGCACCGCGACGCCGGCCATGATGATCTCCGGCGCCTCATGAGCGAAGTCGACCACCAGCCGCCGCTCAGCCAGCACATTGGCCCGCAGAGTCTCGAAAGGGCTGTCGGCCAGGACCTGACCGTGACCGATGACGATGACCCGCTGGGCCAGGGCCTCGATGTCGTGCATGTCGTGGGTGGTCAGCAGGACGGTGACCCCGCGTTCCCGGTTCAGGCGGCGGACCACCTCGCGGACGGCGAGCTTGGACGGGGCGTCCAGGCCGATGGTCGGCTCGTCCAGGAACAGGATGTCGGGCTCGTGCAGCAGGGCCGCGGCGATCTCGGCGCGCATCCGCTGGCCCAGCGACAGCTGGCGCACCGGCTGGTCCAGCACCCGTTCCAGCCGCAGCAGGGCGACCAGCTCATCACGGTTGGCGCGGTAGCGGGCCGGCTCCACCCGATAGATGTCTGCCAGCAGGTCGAACCCCTCGGCCACCGGCAGGTCCCACCAGAGCTGGGTGCGCTGGCCGAAGACGACGCCGATCCTCGACACATGGGCGATGCGGTCGGTGAAGGGGGCGCGGCCGTTCACCATCACCACGCCGGCGTCCGGCTTCAGGATGCCCGACAGGATCTTGATGGTGGTGGACTTGCCCGCCCCATTGGCCCCGATGAAGCCCAGCAGTTCGCCCGCCTCCAGGGAAAAGGAGACGTTGCGCAGGGCCTCGACCGTGCGGTGGCGACGATGGACCAGACCCTTGACCGCGCCCAGCAGGCCGGGATCGCGCTCGGCGACGCGATAGGTCTTGGCCAGGTCCTCGACGAGGATCTGCGGCATGGGCGGGCGCCCGTGATGATATTTAGAAGGAGGCGGACCCTAGAGCGGGATCTGTGAAAGTGGAAACCGCTTTTTCGGCTCGGAAGGGGGACAATGCGCCCGACTTGGCGGCGCCGATCCCAAGACGTGATGGAACGAGCTCAGCTGTAACGGCGTTCTGCACGGGACGCGGGAGAAAGTCTTAACTTTCGCGCATCTGGAGCGGGGGCCGGACTCGTACCCTCTGCAAGACGCTGGGCGCATCGCTCAGCGCCAATCCGAGGGACTGTCCATGATCGAACCGAAATTCCGCATGCTCGCCGGCGCCTCCGCGCTCGTTCTGGCCCTGACCCTGTCGGCCTGCTCGCAAGCCGAGGACACCGCCGCGGCCCCGGACGCCGAACCGATGGCGGCCGCTGAGCCGGCCATGGCTGAGACCAACATTGTCGCCGGGGCCCAGGCCTCGCCCGACCACACCACCCTGGTGACCGCGGTCCAGGCCGCTGATCTGGTGGAGACCCTGTCGGGTCCCGGCCCGTTCACGGTGTTCGCTCCCACCAATGCGGCCTTTGAAAAGCTGCCGGCCGGCACGGTCGACACCCTGGTGGAGCCGGCCAACAAGGACCAGCT
>TARA_R100000935_G_scaffold58514_1_pt1 | contig 30232 bp, 22 predicted proteins | sample TARA_R100000935 | Tara Oceans TARA_R100000935 (sample SAMEA2621502) | marine metagenome | biome: marine biome (ENVO:00000447); feature: surface water layer (ENVO:00002042); material: "saline water (ENVO:00002010), including plankton (ENVO:xxxxxxxx)" | depth 5 m
GGACGGGCCGGCCGCCGGGTTCAAAGACGCTGACGGTGGTCGCCGCCAGCAGGGGCTGGGCGCTGTCGGGCGCCTGGGGAGGCAGGGTGATGACCGCGCGGCCTTCACCGTCGGTGACCGTGCGGCCCAGGTCGATGAAGGTCTCCTGGAAGGGCTCGCGCTGGTCGCCCCACTGATAGTCCTCATAGGCGGGGAAGGGGGTGGGATCGATGCGCAGCCGGGCCTCGCCCTCGGCCTGCAGGCCAGAACCCGGCGCCCCGTAGAGGAAGCGGGCGACGACATCGAGGTTGCGGCTCTGGCCGGCGAGCACAGGGGCCGCCTCCTGGCCGGTGACGGTGACCGCCAGCCGTTGAGGGGCGAAATCCTCGACCGCGAACACCACTTCGCCGGCCGGGCTTTCCAGGCCTTCGATCTCGACCGTGGCGCGCCAACGGCCCCGGGGGGCGCTGCGGGGCAGGGCGATATTGGCGGCCGCCGAACCCAAGGGTGCGCCGTCGAAGACGTAGCGGCGATACTCGACCCCGGACGGGCGACGCACGATGATGGCGCCCTTGCGGTCCTTGGCCGCGCGGGCTTCCCGGTCCCGCAGCAGGGCGTTCAGATGAACTGTCTCGCCTGGCCGATAGACCCCGCGATCGGTGTAGAGATAGGCGTCCACCACCGCCCCGGATGTGCGGCCTGCGGTGCTGACGGCGTTCGTCTCGATGCGCCCGCCGACGCCCAGGCGCGACAGATCCGCCGGCGGCCGGTCCAGGTCCAGGATCGCCAGATCCTCCTGCGGGCCATAGGCCATGATCATCTTGGCCCGCAGGCCGCCCTCGCCCTGGGTCAGGGCTGCGGCGAAGCGGGCCCGTCCCTGGCCGTCGGTGCGGGCCTCGGCCAGATCCTCACCATTGGCGGCCACCAGGGCCACCCGGATGCCCGACAGCGGCCGGGCGGTCTTCAGGGACCGGACGACCACGTCGGTGGCCTCGGCGCCCACATAGGCGCTCAGGGCCATGTCGGTGAAAATGATCCAACGCCGGGCCTGGGCCGGGGGATTGGCGTCCTCGCCAGCGGTCAGGCTGCGCCCGCCCGAGGCGTCCCGCGCCTTGATCACATAGCCGCCGGGCTTGAGCTCGCGCAGCACCGCGCCCAGGGGGAAGACGGTCGTGGCCCGCCGCCCGACCTCGCCAGCCACAGCGACCTCGCCGGACCAGACCTTGCGGCCCTCCTGGTCGGGACTGTCGGAGCCCCAGTCATAGGGCCATTCCCCCTCGGCGGTGGGCTCGGGCGCGCTGACCGAGGTGCGGACGAGGTTGCGGTCGGCCACGCGCCAGACCTCAATGGCCAGACGGGTGACATTGACGGTTTCGATGCCGACCCCGTCAGAGTCCTCGCGGGGCAGGATGACGCCGTCCCCGGCGAAGCCCACGAAAGGCGGCTTCTCACCAAAGGTGAAGTCGATGTCGGCATTGGCCGCCAGGGTCTCGCCGCCCCGGGCCGGCAGACCCTTGAGCAGGGTCACCCGACGCTCGGTGAAGCCCAGACCGGCCAGGCAAAGCTCAGAGCCATCGACGGAGATGGCCGGCGTCTCGCCCAGCTCGGGAGAAACCAGAACATAGTCCCCGTAGGCCGCTTCAGGATCGAGGGGGCGGCTCATCTCTATGCAGGCCCGCGGCTGGGCCGACGAGGTGTCCACCCGCGTGCGCCAGACGGCGAAGTCCTCCGGCATGGGGATGCCGCGGCGCGGCGCGTCGGCCGCCCGCGGGGCGCCGAACAAGGACCAGCCGCCGGGGACCACGCTGTCGCCGGAGACCACCGCGCGGGGAATGCTCAGAATGTCCACGCCCTTGGCGGTGAGAAAGCCGCCGCCAAAGGCGCAGACGATCAGCAGACCGGCCAGCACCACCGGCGCCCGGCCATGGCTCATCCGCGCCTTCAGGGTCCGCCACCAGGGCGCCTTGGGCGCTTCGGACTCAGGCGGCGAAGCCTCAGGGGCGGCGGACGGCGGGGGCGCGTCGTTCGGCGTCTCGTCGCTCGGCGTCATCAGCTTTCCCCCGTCCGGTCTCTGTCGCCGGTTTAGAGGAGCCCCACCTATCCGTCCGCGTCAATCATCGCGCCGTCCTATCCGAGGGCGAGGGTCAGGGATTTGATCTGCAGGTAGTCGTCCACCCCATAGACCGACCCCTCGCGGCCATAGCCGGACTGCTTGACCCCGCCGAAGGGATTGGCGGCGGTGGAGACCAGGCCGGTATTGACGCCGATGATGCCGGACTCCAGGCCCCGTCCGACCCGCATGGCTCGGCCCTGGTCGCGGGTGAACAGATAGGCCGCCAGACCGAAGTCCGAGGCGTTGGCCCGGCTCAGGGCCTCTTCCTCGGTAGCGAAGCCGAAGACCGGCGCCACTGGGCCAAAGGTCTCCTCTTCGGCGAACAGGCGGTCATCGCCGCCTTCCAGCACGGTGGGCTGGAAATAGCGTCCGCCCAGGGCGTGCCGGTCGCCGCCGGTCAGCACCCGTCCGCCGCTGGCCGTCGTGCGGGCGATATGGTCCTCGACCTTGTCCAGGGCCTTGGCGTTGATCAGCGGCCCGATCTCCACGCCGGCCTCGAGCGGGTGGCCGACCTTCAGGGCCGAGACCCGGGCGCTCAGGCGCTCCAGAAAGGCGTCGAGAACGGGCGCCTGCACATAGAGCCGGTTGGGGCAGACGCAGGTCTGACCGGCCGCCCGGAACTTGCCCGCTACGGCGCCCTCGACGGCGGCGTCGAGATCGGCGTCCTCGAAGACGATCAGGGGGGCGGCGCCGCCGAGCTCCATGGACAGGCGCTTGAGGGTCGGCGCGCAATCGGCCGCCAGCTTGCGCCCGACCTCGGTGGAGCCGGTGAAGGAAAGCTTGCGGATCAGGGGCGAGCCGGTCAGCCGGGCGCCGATCTCGCTGTTGGCGCCGGTGACCACGGAGAAGACGCCCTCTGGGACGCCGGCCTCCAGCGCCAGCTTGGCCAGGGCCAGGGCGGTGAACGGCGTGGCGGAGGCGGGCTTCAGGACAACCGTGCAGCCGGCGCAGAAGGCCGCGGCCGCCTTGCGGGTGATCATGGCGGCCGGGAAATTCCAGGGCGTGATCGCCGCCACCGGCCCGACGGGTTCGCGGAAGCTGAGGATCAGATCCTCGTCCTTCGGGCTCTCGATGGTGCGCCCGTCCAGGCGCCCCGCCAGGCCGGCGAACCAGCTGATGAAGGAATTGGCGTAGCGGACCTCGCCCAGGGCCTCCTTCCAGGGCTTGCCGTTCTCCAGGGCGATCAGGGCCGCAAGGGCCTCTTCATGGGCCTCAACCAGGGCCGCCCAGCGGAACAGGATCGCGCCGCGGTCCTGTCCCTTGCGCCCCGCCCAGTCCGGAAAGGTCCGCGCCGCCCCGGCGATGGCTTGCTCCACGGCCTCCTCCGACAGGCTCGGCACGTGACCCAGAATGTCGCCGTCGGCCGGATTATCCACGGCGATCGGCTCACCGGTCCCGCCGACCCAGCGGCCGTCCACCAGCGCCTGTTCGAGGATGAGATCCTTGCCCATCCGGGCGAGGTCTTGGGGGGAGGGCTGATCGGCCATGGGGGCTCCTTGGATCTGGCGTCCTTCCCCCAACGCGCCAAGGGGCTGGCCGGCGCCGAGGGCGGGGCGCCTGTTTACCCTGTTCTGCGGAGGGTTCGTTTACCCTGTGCCTGCATCATCAGCCCCTGAACATTTAGAAAGAGCGGGGCGCAGACGTGCGAACCTCTATCCTCAAGGGCCTGACCGCCCGGCTGAGATCTGGCGCCCGCGATGAGAGCGGCGCGGCGGCGATCATTTTCGCCGTAGCCCTGGTGCTGCTCGCGCCCCTGACGCTGGGGGTTTTCGACCTCTATATCGGCGCCAACCAGAAGCAGAAGTTGCAGGACGCCCTGGATGCAGCGGCCCTCTTCGCCGCCCGCTCCTCGGCCCAGACTCAGAAGGAGATCAACGAGGTCGGTCAGCGGGCCCTGAAGGCCAATCTGAGCTCATTTCCTGGGTCGGCCCTGATCACGTCCAGCTTCGTGCTCGACGGCCCCAAGGTGGTGGCCTCGGCCGAAATGACCCCCATGGCGGTGGCGACCGGCTTTTTCCAGCATGGCAATGTGAAGGCCGGGGCCGAGGTGCTGCGGGCCATGGACCGGCTCGAAATCGCCCTGGTCCTCGACAACACGGGCTCCATGGCCGGGACCAAGATGTCCACCCTCAAGAGCGCGGCCAAGGACCTGGTGGACAAGCTGGACGCGGCCGGCAAGCGCAGCACGGCCTCAGATCCGATCCAGATTTCCCTGGTGCCGTTCTCCAGCACCGTGCGGGTCGCCGAGGACGTCAGCGTCAAGAATTACAATACGAGCACCCGGACGGGCCCCGGCATTCCCACCTGGCTCGACAGCCGGGCGCTTGGACACAATGAGTCCGCCAAGTCGGGTGCGGGCGGCGACATTTTCACCACCGCCAACACCGACCGCTTCGCCGTTCTGAAGTCGATGAAGGACGATCAGGTCTGGGGCGGCTGCGTCGAAAGCCGCCGCCAGCCCTTCGACGTGCAGGACACTGCGCCCTATGCGGCGAATGTGGACAGCTACTTCGTACCCTATTTCGCCCCAGATGAGCCCGACAATCCCAAGGGGTTCGCCAACAACTACATCAAGGACAAGACCAACGGCGGTGTCTGGGAGCGCCAGGGGTATGTCGGAAAATACGATAACGCCAAACCCAGCGGCGGCGGCCCGAACCAGGGCTGCGACCTCGAACCGATCATGCCGCTGACCACCGACATGAACGCGCTCAAGAGCGCCATCGACTCCATGAACGCCAACGGGAACACCAATATCCCCATGGGCCTGGTCTGGGGCTGGCATACCTTGTCGCCCAACGCGCCCCTGGCCGACGGGGTCGCCTATGGGACCAAGAATCACCGCAAGATCATCATCCTGATGACAGATGGCGATAACGTCGCCAGCACGGGCAACAAGAACAACCAATCCAGATACAGCGGTCTCGGCTACATCTGGCAGGGTCTGCTTGGTATTCGGGCCGGCTCAGGCAACAAGCGCACCAGTGTGATGAACGACCGGCTTGATCTGCTGTGCGAGAACATCAAGAAGAAAGACATCGTCCTTTACACCGTGCGGGTCGAAGTTAAGAGCGGCAGCAGCAGCCTGCTGAAGAACTGCGCCACCGACCCGGACAAGTTCTTCGACGTGCAGAACGTCTCGCAGCTGGGCGCAGCCTTCGACGCCATCGCCGGATCGATCGACAATCTCCGCCTGACGAAGTGAGGGATCTGTCTGGCGCGGTCTCTCGGGGTCCGCGCCGGGGCGGTGATCAGCTGGCCTGGATGACGCGATTGTCGGCGCTAGGCGCCCGGCTCGCTGACCAGACCTCGTCCACCGCCAGCAGCAGACGTTCGGCCGTCACCGGCTTGGTGACGTGGCCGTCCGCGCCGGCCTTGGCCGAGGCCAGGCCATGCTCAGGCATGGCGTTGGCGGTGAGCGTATAGATCGGCGTCCGCCCCCGACCATTGAGGTGTTCCCGCCGGCGAATTTCGCCAATGGCGGTCAGGCCGTCCATCACCGGCATCTGCATGTCCATCAGGATCAGGTCGAAGGCCCCGGCTTCCCAGGCGTCCACCGCCTGGGCGCCATCCTCGACGCAGGTGAGCAGTACGCCGGCTGCGCCAAGGATCAGCTCCACGACCCGGCGGTTGGTGGGATGGTCTTCGGCCAGCAGGACCCGCATGCCTTCCAGCAGGGCGACGCCTCCGGCGGCGTCATCTCGCGACCAGACCTCCTCGGCGCCGCTCTCCCGCGGGAGCTCCAAGGCGAGGGTGAAGACAGAGCCGCCGCCAGGGCGGGAGTCCGCCGTCAACTGACCGCCCATGGCCTCGGCCAGGGAGCGGGAAATGGCCAGGCCAAGTCCCGTGCCGCCGAAACGGCGGGTGATGGAGCCATCGGCCTGCTCAAAACGACCGAAGAGGCGCTGACGGGTGTCCTCGTCAAAGCCAATGCCGGTGTCGGCGACGTGGAAGGCCAGGCGCGCCCCGGTCTCGCCCGGCTCTCCGGTGACCTCCAGCCGGACCTGCCCCTCAGTGGTGAACTTGACGGCGTTGCCGAGCAGATTTGATAGGATCTGCCGCACGCGGGCGGCGTCCCCCTGATAGACCCCCTCGGCCTCCGGATGGATGACGACCTGGAAGTCGAGGCCCTTGGCCTCGGCGCTGGGCTGGAACAGGGCCGCGCAGGCGGCCACCGAGGCGCCCAGGTCGAAGGGCTCGGGCCGCAATTCCAACCGTCCCGCCTCGATGCGGGCCAGATCCAGAATGTCCGACAACAGGGCCTCAAGCGTCTGGGCCGAGGTCTCGATCAGGCTGACCATTTCCGCCTGCCGGGGGGCAAGCTCGGTGCGCGCCAGGGCGCCGGCCACCCCCATGACGCCGTTCAGGGGGGTGCGGATCTCGTGGCTCATATTGGCCAGGAACTCGCTCTTGGCCCGGTTCGCGGCCTCGGCGGCCTCCTTGGCCTTCAGAAGTTCGAGCTCGTCATGCTTCTGCCGGTCGATATCGCGAATGACGCCGACGATCCGCTCGATCCGGCCCTCGGCGTTCTTGAAGGCTCGCGCCGCCGAATTCGTCCATCGGGCGGGTCCGCCGTCGGGGGGCATCAGGCGATAGGTCTCGTGGAACGGCTCATCGTGGCGCACATGCCTGTCCCAGGCAGCCATGAGCCGAGGCCGGTCAGCGCGGTGCACCGCGTCCCAGATGCCCTTGTCGACCTCCTGGAAGGTGGCGCCCATATGGAGCGAGCGGGCGCCGGCGGCGGTTAGGACGCTGCGGCGATAGTCCATCTCCCACATCTGCAGTTCGCCGATCTCCAGGGCGAACCTCAGGCGCTCCTCGGAGCGCTGCGCCTCTTCCAGGGCGGCCACGGAGTCGGTGATGTCGACGGACATGATTAACAGGCCGGCGACCGCGCCGTCGCCGTCGCGCCAGGGGGTGACCTCCACCCGCAGCCAGCGCTGCTCGCCGTCTGCGTTCTGCACCGCCAGACGCTCGTACTGCGCCGGATGGCCCTGCAGGCAGCGATCATAGACCGGCCGCCACTGTTTCGTGCGCGGATGGATATCGTAGAGGATATGACCCAGAGGGTTGTCCAGCTTGCGCTCCGCCCGCCACTGGGGGCTGGCCTGGATGATGCGCATGTCGGCGTCGGTGAGACAGAGGGCGACCGGCGCGGTCTCGACAAAGGTGGCCATCAGGGTCTGGGCGGCCTGGGCCTTGAGGTGGGCCTGGGCGAGGTCGCTCACCGCCTGATGGCGGCTGCACTCCCCGGCGGCCATGGCCGCCAGGTCCCGCAGGCAGGCGGCCAGGCTCTCGTCATAGGCGCAGACCTCTGGCCCCGCCACCACGACGGCGCCGACTGCGGACCCGTCGGCCAATCGTATGGGCGCCCCTGCGAAGAAGCGGACGAAGGGTTCAGCGATCACGTAGGGATGGTCGGCGAACCGGGGGTCAAGCCGGGCGTCGACGACCCACATGACATCCTCGGACTCCACCGCCAGGCCGGCGAAGGAGCGATGGGCCGCGATCTGACGTGAAAAGCCCGCATCGGCGCTGGCGTGCCAGGTTTCATCGCCATTGATCAGGATGACGTCGCCCAGTCCTCCCCCCAGCAGGGCGCGCGCCATCCGGCCGATCCGTTCGAAGGGCGACTTCAAGGCGGAAAGGTCCAGGGCGCTCATCACCGCGATGCGATGGGCTCTGGCCTCGATGGCGGCGGGAAAGTCGACCATGGCGCTTGCGCGTCTGCCCTCCGATGACTGGGCAGCCTCGCGCATAGCGGGTTAAATTTTAGTGGCCGCGACAAAAACCACCGGTTGCTAAAGCAGCTTTATCTCTCGCAGGCGTTGCTGAAGGTAGCCGTCGGCGGTGATGGGGTCGCCATAGCGGTCGGGATGGGCCGCATCGACACACCCGGCCAGGGTCCTGATCTCGTAGTCCGGATTGAAGTGCAGGAAGAAGGGGGTCGAATAGCGGGCGACGCCCCGGCGCTCCGGGGCTGGATTGACCACCCGGTGGGTGGTCGACGGCAGGCGGTGGTTGGTCAGGCGCTGCAGCATGTCGCCGATGTTGCAGACCAGCGAACCGGCCGGCGGATTGATGGCCAGCCAGCTGCCGTCACGGCGCAACACCTCCAGCCCGGCCTCTTCGGCGCCGAGCAGCAGGGTGATGACGTTGATGTCCTCGTGGGCTGCGGCGCGGATATGCGGCCCCTCGCCCGAGGTGGGCGGATAGTGCAGCAGCCGCAGGACAGAGTTCCCGTGATCGACGGTGGGCGCGAAGAAGTGGCGCTCCAGGCCCAGATAGACGGCCAGCGCCTCAAGCACCTTCAGCCCCATGGCGTCGAGAGCGCCGTACAGCCAGCTGACCTCTTCGCGGAACCCGGGGACGTCAGCGGGCCAGACATTGGGCGGCATCACCGGGGCATAGGGATGGCCCTCGGGCAGGTCCCGGCCCATGTGCCAGAACTCCTTCAGGTCATGATGGGCCTCGCCCTTGGCGGTCTCCACGCCGAACGCGGTGTAGCCCCGCTGTCCGCCCTGGCCGACCACATAGGCGCGCTTGGCCTCTTCAGGCAGGGCGAAAAAGGCCTTGGCGGCCGCGAGCGTCCCTTCGATCCGAGCCTGTTCCAGGGGATGGTCGCCGATCACGGCGAAGCCGTAGCGGCTGAAGGAGTCCCCCAGCGCCTGGGCGAAACCCTCGAAATCAGCCTCATAGGCGTCAAACGAGACGGGAACGATGGAGTCGGATGTCACTGGAGGCCTTCACGTCGTGGAACGGACTTAAAACCGCCATATCGGAACTTCGTATGAGGGCCTAGCGTTGCTGTAGCCATTACAACTCTCGGAGAGATCAAATGCGTCACCTGACCGCAGCCTCAGTGGGGCTTATCGGCGCCTTTGCGCTGGCCGCCTGCACCACCACCGACCCCTATACGGGCCAGCAGGTCCGCAACAATACCGGCACGGGCGCCCTGGCCGGCGCTCTCGGCGGGGCGGCGCTGGGTTATCTGACCAACACCAACAAGAGCTCGGAAGGCCGCAAGAACGCCCTGATCGGCGCCGGGGTCGGCGCCCTCGCGGGCGCGGCGGCCGGCAACTATATGGACCGCCAGCAGGCCGAGCTGCGCCAGCAGTTGGCCGGCACTGGCGTCGATGTGATCCGTCAGGGCGACAACATCATCCTGAACATGCCCAGCGACGTCACCTTCGCCGTTGATCAGTCCGACATCCAGGCGCGCTTCTACCCCGTGCTGGACGACGTTTCCCGCACCCTGAACGCCTATCCCCAGACCCTGGTGGACGTGGTCGGCCACGCCGATTCCACCGGCGCCGACGCCTATAACCAGGCCCTGTCCGAACGCCGGGCCGGCTCGGTGGCGGGCTATCTGGTCAACCGCGGCCGGGTGAACCCCGACCGTCTCTATGTGGAAGGCCGTGGCGAGAGCCAGCCGCGCGCCTCCAACGCGACGGCGGAGGGCCGCGCCCAGAATCGCCGGGTGGAGATCATCCTGCGTCCCCTGACCAACTGATCTGACTTGAGACCTGAGACCGGCGGCCCAGCGAGGCCGTCGGTTTTCCGGACTTTCCCAATTGCTGCGCTGCGGCGTAGTATGGGCCATGGCAAGCAAGGTTCGCAAAGACGCCGCCGAGGCCCTGGACGGGCTTCTGTTCGACGGCATGACCATCATGGCCGGGGGCTTTGGCCTCTGCGGCATCCCTGAGAATCTGATCGCAGCGATCCGCGCCCACGGGGTGAAGGACCTGACGGTGATCTCCAACAACTGCGGGATCGACGGCTTCGGCCTCGGCGTCCTGTTGGAGAACCGCCAGATCAAAAAGATGATCAGCTCCTATGTGGGGGAGAACAAGCTGTTCGAGCAGCTCTACCTCTCCGGCGAACTGGAGCTGGAGTTTAACCCGCAGGGCACCCTGGCCGAGCGTATCCGCGCCGGCGGCGCCGGCATCCCCGCCTTCTTCACCAAGACCGGCGTCGGCACCCTGGTGGCCGAGGGCAAGGAAGTCCGCGAGTTCGACGGCGAGCTCTATGTGATGGAGCGGGGCCTGACCGCCGATCTCTCGATCATCAAGGCCGATGTAGGCGACACCGCCGGTAATCTGGTCTTCCGCAAGACCGCCCGGAACTTCAATCCGATGATGGCCACGGCCGGCGCCAAAACCGTGGTCGAGGTGGAACGGCTCGTGGCGCCCGGCGAGCTGGACAAGGACCATATCCATACGCCGGGCATCTATGTGGACGCCATATTCGAGGGCGCGGCCTTTGAGAAACGCATTGAGCGGGTGACCACGCGGCCGCGGGCCGTCGAGGGCGCCGGCGCCGGGGAGGAAGTCTGATGGCCTGGACTAGGGACCAGATGGCCGCCCGGGCGGCCCGGGAGCTGCAGGATGGCTTCTATGTGAACCTGGGCATCGGCATCCCGACCCTGGTGGCCAACTATATTCCTGACGGGGTCGAGGTGACCCTGCAGAGCGAGAACGGCATGCTGGGCATGGGCCCCTTTCCCTATGAGGGGGAGGAGGACGCCGACCTGATCAACGCCGGCAAGCAGACCATCACCGAGCTCGACTCCTCGTCCTATTTCTCGTCGGCGGACTCGTTCGCCATGATCCGCGGCGGCCATATTGACCTTTCCATCCTGGGCGCCATGCAGGTGGCGGCCAATGGTGACCTGGCCAACTGGATGGTGCCGGGGAAGATGGTCAAGGGCATGGGCGGCGCCATGGACCTGGTGGCCGGCGTCAAGCGCGTGGTCATCGTCATGGAGCACAGTGAGAAGTCCGGCGCGCCCAAGCTGGTCAAGGCCTGCAACCTGCCGCTGACCGGCCAGGGCGTCGTGGATCTGGTGATCACCGACCTGGGCGTCTTCCAGGTGAGCCGCGGGCGCTCGCCCCTGCGCCTGGTGGAACTGGCCGACGGCGTCACCCTCGACGAGGTTCGCGCCAAGACCGAGGCGTCCTTCGAGGCTAGCCTTACGTAACCCTTCCAGGGGGGGCGACGAAGGGATGGCGTAAGCCGTCTTGCCCCTGCTGAAAGGACGCCCATGAAAACCTCGACCCTTGCGGCCATGGTGCTTGGCCCGCTGGCCCTGCTCAGCGCCGCGGCCGCCCCGGCCCAGGCTCCGCCCCCGGCCGCGCCCGGCCAGGCCGTGGCCGTGCTGGCCGGCGGCTGCTTCTGGTCTGTGGAACATGAGCTGGAGCAGATTCCCGGCGTCATCGATGTGGTGGTCGGCTATGCCGGCGGCGCCAAGGCCAATCCCACCTATCGCAATCATGAGGGCCACCTGGAGGCCGTGCGGGTCACCTACGATCCGGCCAGGCTCAGCTATGAACAGCTGACCCAGGGCTTTTTCCGCCGGATCGATCCCACCGATCCCAACGGCCAGATCTGCGATCAGGGCCCGTCCTATCGGACCGCCGTCTTCTACGCCTCAGGCGCCGAGCGCGACGCCGCCCTGAAGGTCAAGGCCGAGGTGGCCAGGACCCTGGGCGAGCCGGTGGCCACCGAAATCCGCCCCGCCGCGCGCTTCTGGATGGGCGAGGCCTATCATCAGGACTTCGCCGAGAAGAACCCCGGCCGCTATCAGGCCTACAAGGTCGGCTGCGGCCGCGAGCGCGCGATCAAGGCCGTATGGGCAGGCCGGTGACCGGGTCGCGGGGCTGAGGGGCGAAGCCTTCGCCGACGAAGATTTCGGCCCGCCGGCTTCGCTCGCCGTCCAGCCAGACATTGACGAACTCCCTGTCGCCCACCGTGGCGAAGTCGGCCTTCATCTCCGCGGTGAAGTCCGGCTCCAGGCTGAGCGCCAGGATGCGCTCGCCGTCGGCCGCCGTCAGGGGCGCCTCGGCCTCGGCCTGGTTCTGCGGGTGGGCGGTGCGCACCCACATCCGTAAGGGCGCGGCGTCTGGCCGAGCGAAATAGTCCCGCCCGTAATAGGCTGCGGCGTTGAACATGAACCGGTCATCGACGGCCAGGGCGCTGACCCGCAGGTCGTGCATGGCCCGGTCGGTCAGGGCCTCGGTCATTTGCGACCAGCCCTTGGCCCGCTTGAAGCCGTTGGCCATCCCCGCCCGCTCGGCCAGGTCCGGCGAAATGACGAAGGCGAGGAAGGCTGCGGCCAGCAGGCCCTGGGTCGCCAGGGCGGCGATGAACCACCCCCGGGCCCGCCAGCGCAGCAGCCAGGCGGTCACCAGGATCACGCCCGCCACATAGCCGGCGGCCGTCCAGTTGGCGTTGGCCCGGCTGAGCAGGGCCTGGAAGGTGACGATCAGGAAGGGCGGCAGGGCGAAGCAGAGCAGGGTCAGGTCCGCGCCCGCGAGCCTGCGCCGCCAGGCGAGCAAGGCGGCCCCGAACACCAGGACCGCGAAGGGGATGGGCCCGAAGACGCCGAACTGCGAGCCCAGAAAGTCCAGCATGGCGACGGGATGGAACAGGTCGCCCGCGCTCCAGTTGGCGTTGGCCGCCGTGTGCTGAACGGTGGAGAAGCCGTGCCGGGCGTTCCAGATCAGATTGGGGGCCATGACGACCGCCAAGGCCCCGACCGCCGCGGCGATGGCGCCCGGCGTCCAGACCCGGCGGGCCTCGCGGCTGACCAGCAGGTGCAGCCCCACCCCGATCAGGGCGTAGATGGCGGCGTACTTCGAGAGGAAGGCCAGACCCAGCAGGCCGCCGGCGCAGCCGGCTGCGACCCATCGCCGCCGTCCCTCCGTCTGCGGAAGGTAAACATAGGTGGCGAGGGCCCAGGTAAGCGCCGCCAGCAGGGGGGCGTCGGTGGCCACCACCGCCGAGGAGAGCTGCACGCCGGGCATCAGGTGATAAAGGGCGCAGGCCGCCAGGGCGACCTCGGACCCGTACAGCCGCCGGGCCAGCACGAAGACGCCCAGCGCCGTCGCCGCCTGGAACAGGGGCGCCGACAGCCGCACGAAGGGCTCGGCGTCACTGCCCAGCGTGGTCGCCCAGATGGCCCAGGCCACCATGGGGGGCTTTGAAAAATAACCGAAATCCAGCGTCCGCGACCACAGCCAGTACTGGGCCTCGTCGGGATAGAGCTCCAGGGGCGTGATGAAGATCGCCGCCAGGCGCACCGCCGTCAGGGCGACCGTGATCCACAGGGCCATGCGCCAGGCGGACATGGCGGCATCTGCGGGCATGGGCGAGGCGGCGTTGGACAAGGATCGGCTCCCGAAACGGTGCGGACGTTTGCTCGCCCAGGAGGCGCTGTAAAGGTCCAGGCGCCTGGCGGTGTGGCGCCGTCACAACAGCAGGCCGCCGTCATAAATCCATCACCTACAAGTGGCCCACTTGCCTGTATAGAGCGCCGGACTCGGGGCGATTGTGCTTAAGCCCGCTCCGGGGCTCGATGGAGAGGGGAAATCTCACAATGACTTCTATGAAGCGGCTCGCCGGCGGCGCAGCTCTCACGGCGCTCGTCTGCGCCATGGGCAGCGCGGTCTACGCGCAGGAAACCACCGCGGCGATCCGCGGCCAGATCGTCGACACCATGGGCGCGCCGGTTGCGGGCGCCACGGTCACGGTCACCCACCTTCCCACCGGTTCGGCCAACACCTCGGTCACCGGTCCGGACGGCTTCTATTCGGCCCGCGGCCTCCGGGTCGGCGGCCCCTACCGGGTCACGGCCTCCGCGCCGCAGTTCGAGGCCGGCGCCTCGACCCTGCAGTCGGTGGGCGTGGGCGACGCGGCTCAGGTTGACGTGCGTCTCGGCCGGTCCGGCGAAGCCCAGGTGGCCGAGCTGGTGGTGACCGCCGCCGCTGCGGCCCCCAGCCAGGGCGGCCCCTCGAGCAACTTCACCACCGGCGACATCGCCTCGCTGCCGTCGATCAGCCGCGACCTGAAGGACGTGGCCCGCCTCGACCCCTTCGCCACCATCGACCCGTCGAACCAGGACGCCATCTCCTTCGGCGGTGTGAACACCCGCTTCAACCAGCTGACCGTCGACGGCATCCGCCAGAACGACGACTTCGGCCTGAACAACAACGGTTACCCCACCCAGCGCTCGCCGATCTCGATCGACGCGATCGAGGCGGTGAACGTGTCGTCGGCCCCCTACAGCGTGATCAACAACGGCTTCCTCGGCGGCCAGATCAACGCGGTGACCAAGTCGGGCGGCAACACCTTCTCGGGCTCGCTGTTCTACGAATATTCGGACAATGACCTGCGTGGCGACACCGTCCGCGGCGTCGACTTCTCCACCGTGTTCGAAGAAAAGACCTGGGGCGCGACCCTGGGCGGCCCGATCATCAAGGACCGCCTCTTCTTCTTCGCCGCCTATGAGAAGTTCGAAGGCCTGCTCGGCTTCGACACCGGCCCCGTGGGCTCGGGCTCGGCCATCACCATCCCGCGCATCAGCGCCGGCGCGGTGGACACGTTCCGCCAGGCGACCCAGAACCTCTACGGCTACGACCCGGGCTCCTACCTGCAGGGCGCCTTCCCGGTTGAGGACGAGAAGTGGCTGGCCAAGGTCGACCTGAACATCACCGACGACCATCGCGCCTCGGTCACCTATCAGACCACCAAGGGCAACTCGCTGAACGGTTCGGTCAGCTCGGTGTTCGCCAGCGGCAACTCCACCAGCCAGCCGCGGGTCGGCCTGGCCTCGAACCAGTATGACAAGATCGAGGAACTGACCTCGTACAATGTCCAGCTGAACTCCGACTGGACCAGCAACTTCTCCACCGAGCTGCGCTACTCCAACAAGGAGACCGACACCCAGCAGCTGCCGCTCAGCGGCCTGTCGGTTGGTCAGGTGGTCGTCAATGTCGACGACCTGCCGGGCGTGGCCACAGGGACGGGCACGCCGCAGATCCAGTTCGGCGCCGACCGGTTCCGTCACGACAACTATCTGAACGTGAAGACGGAAACCTTCGAAGCCCTCGGCCGCTTCAACTACGGCGACCATGATGTGCTGTTCGGCGCCCGCACCGAGCAGAACGACATCATCAACGTGTTCGTGCCGAACTCGCTGGGCTCCTACACCTTCGCCAGCTATGCCGACTTCCTGGCCCGTCGGGCCAGCGGCTTCAGCGCTTCGGGCGGTGTGAACCCCAATGGCGGCACGGTTCCGGCGACGCTTGGCACCGCCCGTCTGGGCGCGGCGACCTTCGGTTATCGTCTCACCAGCCTCTATGCGGAAGACCGCCTGCAGGTCACCCCGGTGCTCGATATCACCGCCGGCGTCCGCTACGACCGCTACTCGCAGGACGACAAGCCGACCGAGAACACCGCCTTCTTCTCGCGTCACGGCATCTCCAACCAGTCCAACCTGGACGGCAAGTCGGTCGTCCTGCCGCGGGTGTCCTTCAACTGGGAAGCCTCCGACCGCCTGACCTTCTCCGGCGGCATCGGCCGGTTCTCCTCGACGGGCCTGAACGTCTGGATCTCCAACGCCTATTCCAACAACGGCGTGAACCAGACCAACGCCGTCTGCTCGCCCGGCGCGCCCTTCACCAATGTCGATCTGACCAAGGCCCCGGCCGGCTGCACCTTCACGCCCCGCGGCGGCAATGTGAACGCCATCGACCCGGCGCTGAAGATCCCGACCGCCTGGAAGGGCAATCTGACGGCCACCTACGACGCCGACCTCGGCCGGTTCGGCGACGACTGGCGCTTCACCGCGGCCTACCTCAAGTCGGTCAACGAGAACGCGCTGATCTGGTACAACCTGCGCTCGGTCCAGACCGGCGTCGCGCCGGACGGCCGTCCGGTCTTCTCTCAGTCGACCCAGGGCGACCTCTCGGGCAACCAGAACGACTTCCTGCTGACCAACACCAAGAAGGGCAGCTCGGAATCGATCGCCTTCCGCGTGGACAAGGCGTGGCGTGAAGGCATCTGGGACGGTCTGTCCTGGGGGCTCGGCTACACCCACACCCAGGCTGAAGACGCCAACCCGATGACCAGCTCGGTGGCCCAGTCCAGCTATACCCGCTACGGGACGTCCAACCCGCAGAATCCTGCGGCCGCGACCTCGGACTACGAGATCACCGACCGCTGGACCATGGACTTCGGCTACGCTCGCGCCTTCTTCGGCGACAACGAGACCTCGATCCGGGTCTTCGCTCAGAACCGTACGGGCCTGCCCTTCAGCTACACCTTCGCGGGCAGCCGTTCGGGCAGCTTCGACAACGACTTCGGCTACAACGTCTCGTCCTATTCGGGTCGCCAGGCCTCGTCGAACGCCCTGTTCTACGTGCCCCAGATGGCCGGTGGTTCGATCACCGCCACCAGCGATCCCCGCGTCCAGTACGCCACGGGCTTCGATGTCGCGGCCTTCGACGCCTTCGTGAAGTCCAGCGGTCTGTCGGCCTATGCGGGCGGCATCGCCCCGCGGAACGCCTTCAACACCCCGGACGTCACCACGGTGGACCTGCGCCTCAGCCAGGAGCTCCCGGCCTTCTTCCCGGGCGGCGCCAAGCTGCAGGTCTATATGGACCTGGAAAACCTCGGCAATCTGCTGAACGACGAGTGGGGCGTGCTGGAACAGTACGACTTCCACCGCTCGGTGCCGGTGGCCACCGTGTCCTGCGTCGCTGCGGGCACCACGACGGCGACCAGCTGCGGCGCCGCCAACGCCGCCTACCTCTATTCGGGCAACACCAGCGCCGGCAGCCCCTATGTCGTCTCTGGCGCTTCCCTGTGGCAGGTGAAGTTCGGCGTGAAGTACAAGTTCTGATCAGCGTATCTGATCAGGCAGGAAGGGGCGGCCCGTCGGGCCGCCCCTTTTTCGTTGGGCCCGGGAGGGTAAGGCGACGCTTGACCTTGCCGCCCGCGGCCCCCATCTGCGCGCGTTCTGTCTGACCCACCGGCCCGCGCCGGCGAAAGGGAAACGTTCATGAGCCTTGTCGTTCCTGCCGAATGGGCGCCGCACCGGGCCATGTGGCTGGGCTTTCCCAGCCATGAAGATCTGTGGGGCGAGGACTTCGCCCAGGCCCAGGCCGAGGTCGCCGCCCTGGCCCGCGCCCTGGCCGGCCCTGGCCAGGAGCGGGTGCGCCTGATGACCGGATCCCCGGACGGCGAGGCTGCGGCCCGGCGGATGCTCGGCGATGTGGCGAGGATTGAGATCGTCGCCGGCGCCTTTGGCGACATCTGGCTGCGCGACACAGGGCCGATCTTCGCCCGTCAGGGGGACGGCTGGAGCGCCCGGGGATTCCGCTTCAACGGCTGGGGCGGCAAGTATGTCTATCCCCATGACGACACCGTCGCCGCGCAGATCGCCGGTCACGCCGGCGTGCCGCTGGCGTCCAACGCCTTCATCCTGGAAGGCGGGGCCCTGGATCACGACGGATTCGGCACGGTGCTCACCACCGGCCAGTGCCTGCTGAACGCCAACCGTAATCCGGGTTGGAGCGCAGACGTCGCCGAGGCCGCGCTCGCCGCCGCCCTGGGGGTCCGCAAGACCCTGTGGCTGGGGGATGGCCTGCAGAACGACCACACCGATGGTCATGTGGACAACCTGGCCCGGTTCGTGGCGCCTGGCGTGGTGGTCTGCCCGGTCGCCTTCGGTCGCGGCGACCCGAACATGGACGCCTATGACGACGCCGCCCGGCGTCTGGCCGGCATGACTGATGCGAGGGGGGGGCGGCTGAAGGTGGTGCGCATCCCCTCGCCCGGCTGGATCGAGAACGCCGACGGCGACTATGTGCCCGCCTCGCACATGAACTTCATCATCGCCAACGGGGCGGTGATCGTGCCCACCTATGCGCAGCGCCCGGGCGAGATGGCCCTCCAGGCCCTGGAGAGCCTCTTCCCCGACCGCAAGGTCATTGGCCTGCCATCTGCCGCCATCCTCACCGGCGGCGGTTCGTTCCACTGCATCACCCAGCAGGAGCCCGCCTGATGACCCGTCTCATCAAGGTCGCCGCCATCCAGACCGCCTATGGCCTGGACCTGGACGCCAACATCAAGAAGACCGCCGACTTCATCCGCCAGGCCGCGGACCAGGGCGCCCAGGTGGTCCTGCCGTCCGAGCTTTTCCAGGGGCCCTATTTCTGCGTCACCCAGGAGGAGCACTGGTTCGCCACCGCCCACCCCTGGCGCGAGCACCCCTGCGTCACCGCGCTGGCGCCCCTGGCGGCCGAGCTTGGGATCGTGCTGCCGATCTCGATCTATGAGCGCGAAGGGCCGCACTATTTCAACAGCGTGGTGATGATCGACGCCGACGGCTCGCCCATGGGGGTCTATCGCAAGAGCCACATCCCCGACGGGCCGGGCTATCAGGAGAAGTACTATTTCCGCCCCGGCGATACGGGCTTCCGCGTCTGGGACACCCGGTTTGGCAAGGTCGGCGTCGGCATCTGCTGGGACCAGTGGTACCCGGAGGCCGCCCGGGCCATGGCGCTGATGGGCGCCGAGGTGCTGTTCTATCCCACCGCCATCGGGTCTGAACCCCATGACGAGACCCTGGACACCGCCGCCCCCTGGCGCCGGGCCATGCAGGGGCATGCGGTTTCCAACGTGATCCCGGTGGTCGGCGCCAACCGCACGGGCTTTGAGCCCTGGGCGGACTATCCCGGCGGCGGCCAGCGATTCTATGGCTCGTCCTTCATCGCCGACCACCGGGGCGACCTGGTGGCCGAGTTCGGCAAGGACGAGGAAGGCGTGCTGACCGCGCAGTTCGACCTGGATTTCCTGACCACCCACCGGGCGGCCTGGGGCTTCTTCCGGGACCGCCGCACTGACCTGTACGGCGCCCTGGCCGGGCCGCGCCCGGCCTGACCCCTGGCGTGGCCCCGGGCGGGGCCCTAGGCTTGCGCCCATGATCGAGACCGAGCGGCTCATCCTGCGGCGCTGGCGCGACGACGACCGGCCAGCCTTCCACGCCATCTGCGCCGACCCGCAGGTGATGGACTGGCTGGGCGGCGTGTTGACGCCCAAGGAGGCCGATCTGCGGTTGGCCCGGGTGGAGGAGACCTTTGATCGCCTGGGCTATGGCCGGTTCTGCGTCGAGCGCCGCGTCGACGGGCGGGTGCTGGGCTGGTGCGGGGTCATGCCCGCCCATGAAAGCCAGCCCATCGCCGGCACGCCGGAGATCGGCTGGCGGCTGATTCCTGAGACCTGGGGACAGGGCTACGCCACCGAAGCCGCCGCAGCCGTTCTCGCCGACGCCTTCGGACGGCTGGGGCTGACCGAGGTCTGGGCCTATACCAGCCCGCACAATCTTCGCTCGCAGGCGGTGATGCAGCGGCTGGGCCTGACGCGGCGTCCTGATCTCGACTTCGAAAACCCCAATCCGCCGGCGGACGATCCCTTCCGCCCGGCCTGGGTCTGGGTGGCGACTCCTTAAGCCCCGCAGCCGGAAGGGGGCGCTTTCAGACGGGCCACTTCGCGGCGGGCCTTGTCCATGTCGGCGCGGAACGCCGGATTGGCCCGCATGCGCGCCACCATGGCCGCAGCCAGGTCGCGTCCAGCCTCCACATCGCTGGGATAGTGCATGCCGCAGATCACCCGCGACTCGCCCATCTCCTTGCCGGCCGCCAGCAGGGGCCCGGCCTTGTCCGGGGCCAGCTCCACCAGGATCAGCGCCCAGGCCCAGCCGGTCATGGAGTGGCCGGACGGATAGGAGGCGTTGATCTCCATCCAGGGCGCCCGGGGCACGCAGACCGGCTTGTCATTGCCGATCAGGGGCCGCAGCCGGGCATAGTGGTCCTTGGCCGGGGTGCTCACCGTGCGGACGTCCTGCTCGGCCCGCTCCAGGATGTGGGCGGTGACCGGCGTCGTCTGTGGGCTGATGTCCAGGCCCGAGGCGCAGGCATAGCCCTTCAGCGCCTTGCCGCCCCAGAGGTCGGCGTCGGCGGCGGCCTTGGCCCAGCGGTCGGTCCCTTCCAGGGAGCGTGTCTCTTCGAAGCGTTGCGCATCGGCCCGGCCGCGGGGACTGTCGGGGGCCGGCGGCGGCCCGATCAGGGCTGCGCCATCCAGGTCGTTCGCGGTCAGATAGCCGTCGATCTCCGGGGGGACGAAGCTTGGGCTGTCGGGTTCGGCCAGGGCGGTGGGCGCGTGGGCCGGGGCGGCGGCGCAGGCCGAGAGTCCGGCGGCGAAGGCGAGGGCCGCAAGGGCCTGGGGCATACGGATCATCCGCCCTCTCTAGAACGGCTCCCCCCGAGGGGGAACCGTTCCGAAGGGGATTGGGTCTAGCGCAGGACGGCCAGCCCGTTTTTGATCACCGTGGCGTTGCGGTCCTTCACGCGCGCCTCAAAGCTGATCTCCTTGCCGTCCTTCCAGATGTCCACCGTGATGGTGTCGCCGGGGAAGACGGGCGCGGAGAAGCGGGCCTGGTGGCTCTTGATCTGGTCGGGATCGAAGTCGGTCACCGCCTGCAGGATGGCGCGGCAGGTGATGCCGTAGGTGCAAAGCCCGTGCAGGATCGGCCGCGGGAAGCCCGAGCGCTTGGCCGAATCCGGGTCCGAATGCAGCGGATTGCGGTCGCCGTTCAGGCGATAGAGCAGGGCCTGGTCCTCACGGGTGGTGAAGTCCACCGACATGTCCGGCGCCCGCTCAGGCACCTTGTGCGGTTCCGGCGCGCCCTCGGTCGGGCCGCCGAAGCCGCCGTCGCCCCGGGCGAAGGTCGACGAGGTCAGGGTGGCGACCTTCTCGCCGTTCTCGTCGGTCCAGACCGATTCATTGATGACGACGGCGCCCTTGTCTTTGCCCTTGTCAAAGGCGCCGACCGTGCGGCCCTCGACGGTGAAGGTGCCCTTGGTGGGCAGGGGCTTGTGCAGTTCGACCTTCTGTTCGCCATGGACGACCATCAGGAAATTGATCTGGCTGGGGCGGTGGCCCTCGGGCATCTGCGGGGCGGGGCCGGCATTGGCGGCGGCTCGGGCGCCGGCCGCCAGAACGGTGGCCGCGGTCGGAATGACCTTGAGATTCTTCTCATAGACGAAGGGCAGCTCCGTCTCGTTCATGGGATCCTGGCCCATGCCGACGCCCAGGGCGTAGAGCATCACGTCCTTGTCGCCATAGGTGAAGGTGCGCGCAGGCGTACGCTGGTCGAGAATGTCGGGATAAAAGATAGGCATGTTGAAATGTTCCTCCGGAGCCCGTTCAAGGATGGGGCTGCTCTTCTATGCCGCTGATTGAACCGGCACAGAGGCCGCGACGCAAGCATCCCTCCTGGCATTTGCCGCCCTTGCCCTGATCGGCTAGAAGCGCCCGACCGCTCCGCGCGCGGGCCTCCCGGGCCCCGTCGGGCCCCCGAATCCTCGAAGGTTTCTAATGACCGAGACGACCCCATCGGCCACGGGCCAACTCACCGGCAATGTTCTCTATTACAACCAGCCCGAGCCGCTGAATCCGACGACCCACAAGGGTATGGGCGTCAAGCGCATTGACGGGCCCTTCAGCTTCGCGGCCAAGCACAATCTGGTGCCCCTGACCGTGTCGGAGTTCCAGCTGGCCGTGCTCAACGGTCCGATCATCTTCGTGGGCGAGGAAAAGACCCCCCTGCAGGTGATGGGTCTGAATCACGACGAGAACATCTTCGTCCTGCCCACCGGGGTGTTCGACGCGGGCGTCTATGTGCCGGCCTATGTGCGCCGCTATCCCTTCGTCTTCGCCAACGACTCCCAGGCCGGCCAGTCGATCCTGTGCGTCGACCGTTCGGCGGCCTTCTTCGCCGAGAGCAATCCGGAACTGCCCTTCTTCGACGAGAAGGGTGAGCCCACCGAGTACACCCAGAACTGCCTGAAGTTCTGCAACGACTACGAGATGGAGCGCCAGAAGACCCAGAGCTTCGTCCAGCTCCTCAAGGCCCTGGACCTGTTTGAGTCCAAGGAGTCCTTCTACACCCCGGTGAACGAAGACGGCACGCCCGGCGAGCCCCAGAAGCTCGCCGACTATTTCGGCGTCTCCGAGGAGCGCCTGCGCGCCCTGCCGGCCGAGAAGTTCATGGACCTGCGTCAGTCGGGCGCCCTGAACCAGATCTTCGCGCACCTGATCTCGCTGGCCCAGTGGGACCGGCTGGTGGCCCTGTCGATGAACCGCCAGATGCAGTTGCAGAACCAGGCGCCCCAGGCCGCCAACAGCTAGGCCAGACGGCCTTGATCTCTCCCGGTGGGCGCCGAGCGGCGCCTATCGGGAGAAGATGCTGCGGGTCAGGCAGGAAAAGACCAGCCGTCCGGCTTCGTCCAGCAGGTCATGCTGGGCGATGATGATGCCCTTGCCCTCGCCCACTGGGTCCTTGCCCATGATCGTCATCCGGGCGCGCAGCAGCTCGCCGGGCGGCGGATTCCTCACCCAGCGCAGGGCGTCGACCCCCAGCCGCTTGGTCTGGGGCCAGCCCACGGCCGCCTGACCGTCCAGCCGCGCCCAGATAGCGAACACCATGGCGTCTGGCGCCCCCCGGTCGGCCGTCCAGCCGGGGGTGAAGGCCGTGATGAAGGCGTCCAGCGCCCGGGCGTCCACCGCCGCGGCGCCCAGGGCCACCACCTGTCCGATCTCGATATCGTCGAATGACCCCGGCATGGCCGCCCCTCTGCTGACCTGCGATGAAACCATCCGGCCCCAAACCCCGTAAAGGCGAAAGGGACGGGGCACGCGAATCGCAGGTTTGCGGGCCGCGCCCATCTGGCCCCATATTGCGCTGACCCCAAACAGGCACGGATCCTCTGATGACGCCACGCTTCGCCGGTCTGATCCTCGCCCTGCTGGCCCTGGCGGCTCCGGCCGCCCAGGCCGCGCCCGTGGACACCGGCCATCTGAAGGCCGAGCTGATCGCCCAGACGCAGGCCATCGCGCCGGGCCAGACCATCCAGGTCGCCCTGCGCCAGGAGATCGACAAGGGCTGGCACACCTATTGGCGTAATCCAGGGGATTCCGGCGAGGCGACCAAGATCGCCTGGACCCTGCCGCCGGGCTGGCGCGCCGGAGACTTCGTCTGGCAGCCGCCAGAGCCGCAACCCGCCGGCCCCCTGGTGAACTACGGCTATTCGGGCGAGGTCCTCCTGCCCATGACCCTGACCGCGCCGACGAACGCGCCGGTCGGCCAGACCGTCACCCTCAAGGCCGCTGCGGCCTTCCTGGTCTGCGAAGAGATCTGCATTCCCGAAGACGCCCTGCTGGAGCTGACCCTGCCGGTGCAGGCCCAGCCCGCCCAGCCCTCGGGCCGCTGGGCCGCCCCCATCGCCCGCGCTCTGGAGGCCGCGCCGCAGCGCGCCGACCTCGTCGCGACCTTCGAAAACAGCGACCAGGGGCTGCGGCTGGCGGTGACCGGCGCCCCCCTGACGGACGCCGACCTGGCCGGCAGCTATTTCTTTCCCTTCGACGGGGCGGTCATCGACCATGCCGCGCCCCAGACCATCGAGCGCGGGGCGCAGGGCCTGACGCTTGGCCTGACCCCCAGCTACGCCTTCCAGGGCCCCGAGCCGCCCCAGGTGATGGCCGGAGTGCTGAAGGCGGGAGACGCCTATTACGAGATCGAGGCCCAGGCCGGTCCGCTCTCGCCGGAGGCGTCCGGTCTGGGTCCCCCGGCCGCCCGGTCCGGCGGCCTGTCTGCGGCGGGTCTCGGCCTGCCGCTGGCCCTGGCCTTCGCCGTCCTGGGTGGGCTGATCCTTAACCTGATGCCCTGCGTCTTCCCCATTCTGGCCATGAAGGCCGCCAGCCTCGCCGGTCACGCCCATGAGGCGCAGGGCGCCAGACGCCAGGGCCTGGCCTTTCTGGCCGGCGTCCTGGTCACCTTCCTCGCCCTGGCCGGCGTGCTGATCGCCGCCCAGGCGGCCGGCGCGGCAGTGGGCTGGGGCTTCCAGCTGCAGTCGCCGCCGGTGGTCGCGGCCCTTTGCCTGCTGATGCTGGCCGTGGCGCTGAACCTGTCTGGCGTCTTTGAGATGGGGACCTCCCTGCAAGGGGTAGGTTCGGACCTCGCCACCCGCGGCGGCCTGGCCGGCGCCTTCTTCACCGGGGTGCTGGCGGTGGTGGTCGCCGCCCCCTGCACCGCCCCCTTCATGGCCCCGGCCCTGGGCTGGGCCCTGACCCAGCCGGCGGCGGCGGCCCTGCTGGTCTTCGCCGCGCTGGGGCTGGGTTTCGCCGCCCCCTTCGTGGTCGTGGCCTTCGCCCCAGGCCTGCTGGCCAGACTGCCCAGGCCCGGTCCCTGGATGGACCATCTGCGCAAGGTGCTGGCCTTCCCCATGTACGGCGCCGCGGCCTGGCTCCTGTGGGTGCTCACCCTGCAGGCGGGCCCCATGGGCCTGGCCCGGCTGCTGGCCGCCGCCATCGTCCTGGCCCTGGCCGCCTGGCTCTATGGCCTGTCCCAGGGGCGGTCGCGGGCGCTGGCCTTGCGCGGCGGGGCCGCGGTCCTGGGGACGCTCGCCCTGCTGGCGGCCCTGATCCCCGCCTATCAGAGCGCCGCGGTCGCCGGCCCCGAGGGCAGCGGCGCGGTGGCCGAGCTGCCCTATGAGCCCTACAGCGCCCAGCGCCTGGCCGAGCTGCGGGCGCAGGGGACGCCGGTCTTCGTCAACTTCACCGCCGCCTGGTGCGTCACCTGCCAGGTGAACGAACAGGTCGCCCTGGCCCGCGAAGGGGTGGCTGAGGCCCTGGCCGCCACCGGGGCAGTCTATCTGAAGGGCGACTGGACCCGGAAGGACGAGGTGATCGCCGCCGAGCTGGCCCGCCACGGCCGGGCCGGGGTGCCGCTCTATCTGGTCTATGACCGCGCCGGGGCCGAGCCGGTGATCCTGCCCCAGATTCTCACCGAGGGCGTGGTGGTCCGCGCCCTGGAGGCCGCCGCCAGCTGAGTTCCCGTTCCCGACCGCAGCTATCAACCGCAGGAGACGCCTATGACGACGCCATCCTTCCCCCGCCGCCCCGTCCTCGCCGGGATCGCCGCCTTCGCGGCCCTGATCGCGGCCCCGGCCCTGGCCGCTCCGGCCATCGGCAAGCCGGCCCCGGCCTTTAGCGCCATCGATTCCACCGGCAAGGCTCGCAGCCTCTCGGAATTCCGGGGCAAGACCGTGGTTCTGGAATGGACCAATGACGGCTGCCCCTATGTTCAGAAGCACTACAAGGCCGGCGCCATGCAGGGCCTGCAGAAGCGCGCGGCCGGCGACGGGGTCGTCTGGCTGAGCATCATCTCCTCGGCGTCGGGCAAGCAGGGCTACAAGACCGCCGCCCAGGCCAACGCGTGGAAGACCGAGTCAGGGGCGGCGCCGAGCGCCATCCTGCTTGATCCCAAGGGCGAGGTCGGCCGGGCCTACGGCGCCAAGACCACCCCGCACATGTATGTGGTCAATCCGGCCGGGACCCTGGTCTATATGGGCGGCATCGACGACAAGAACAGCGCCGACCCCGCCAGCCTCAAGGGCGCGACCAATTTCGTGGTCGCCGCACTGGATGACCTGAAGGCCGGCCGCGCCGTGGCCCGCCCGGTCTCGGCCCCCTACGGCTGCAGCGTGAAGTACTAAAGCGTCAGGTCGCGTCGCCGGCCGGGATGCCAGACGCCGGGCCGGGCGGCGCGACCAGCACCTCGACATTGTCGTTCAGCAGATAGATCAGCTCCCGCAGGGCGTTGTCGCGGGCGCCCGCGTCGCTGGCCAGCTGCAGAGCTGCGAGCTTCACCGGCAGGTCCTCGGCGATCCCGCGCAGGATGCAGGCCAGATCCCCGTCATTGCCCCGGTCGCGCACGATCTGCTGGCCCTTCATGTCCAGGGCGGCCAGATCGGCGACGCCGGTCTTGAAGGCCTCGGTGGCCAGCGCCTGGGTCTGGCGCATGGCCTCGGCCTCGGTCTTGAGGGCGCCGGCCCGGCTGACGATCTCGGCGAACAGGGGCTCCAGGGCGACGGCTGGCGGCGGGGTCGGCGGCTCGGCGCGGGCCGGCGCAGGGCCGGCGGCCATCCAGAGCAGGGTCGAGGCGGCGAGGGCGGCGCAGGGCATGAATTGGCCTCCAGACACAAACTGGGCGGTTGGCGCGCGCCATCTGGCGGCGGAACGAAGACGGCGCGCTGGGCTTTTGCTAACCGGCTTTGCCCCGGCGCGTACAGTCGGCTTGTATGGCGTCGGTTGAATGGGGGATGAACCATGTCTGATCACGAGGCCGCCTGGCGGCGTCTGCGCGCGGCTGGCGCTGCGGCGGCGGCCCGCCCGACCGCAGGCCTGTTCGACGCGGAATCCGACCGTCTGTCCCGCATGAGCCTGGAGGCCTGCGGCCTCTATCTCGACCTCTCCAAGCAGCCCTGGTCGGCCAAAGACCTGGCCCTGGCCCTGGATCTCGCCCGGGCCGCCGAGGTCGAGGCGGCTCGGGAGCGCCTGTTCGCCGGCGCGATGGTCAATCCGTCCGAAGGTCGCGCGGCCCTGCACATGGCCCTGCGCGCCCCGGCGGGCGCCGCCTTTTCCGCCCTGGGGGAGCCGGTGTCGGCCGAGGTGGAGACCACGCGGGCGGCCCTGGCCGATATCGCCCGCGCCATCCGCTCAGGCGACCGCAGGGGCGCCACGGGCCAGCCGTTCACGGCGGTGGTGCATATCGGCATCGGCGGGTCCGACTTCGGGCCGCGTCTGGTCTGGGAAGCGCTGAGGGCGCCAAGCCCACAGATCGACCTGCGCTTCGCCGCCAATGTCGATCCCGCCGAGATCACCCTGGCTCTGGCCGGTCTTGATCCCGCGAAGACTCTGGTGGTGGTGGTCTCCAAGACCTTCACCACCCAGGAGACCATGGCCAACGCCGCCATCGCCCGCGCCTGGCTTCGCGAGGGCCTCGGCGAGGCCGCCGACAGTCATCTGGTGGCGGTTTCGGCGTCGCCCGACGTGGCCCAGGCCTTCGGCGTCCGTCCTGACCAGATCTTCGGGTTCCGCGACTGGGTCGGTGGGCGCTATTCGATCTGGTCGGCGGTCGGCCTGTCCTGCGCCATCGCCCTTGGCCCCGATGTGTTCGAGGCCCTTCTGGCCGGGGCTGCGGCCATGGACGACCATTTTCGGCAGGCCCCGCTGGAGGCCAACGCGCCGGTGCTGCTGGCCCTGGCCCACATCTTCAACCGCAACGCCATGGACCGGCCGGTGCGCGCGGTGGTGCCCTACGCCCAGCGCCTGCGGCTGCTGCCCAACTTCCTGCAGCAGCTGGAGATGGAGTCCAACGGCAAGCGGGTGCGCGCCGATGGCCGGCCGGTGACCCAGGCCACGGCGACCACCGTGTTCGGCGACGCCGGCGCCAACGTCCAGCACGCCTTCTTCCAGCTGATGCACCAGGGCAGCGACATCATCCCCGCTGACATCCTGGCGGTCGCAGAGAGCGCGGACGGCCATCCGGACTCCCAGACCAAGCTGCTGGCCAATGCGCTCGCCCAGGCCGAGGCCCTGATGGTCGGCCGCAGCGAGGCGGAGGTCCGCAAAAGCCTGGAGGCTGACGGCCTCTCGGCTGCGGAGATCGACATCCTGGCGCCGCAGAAGACCTTCCCCGGCGACCGGCCCACCAGCTTCATCCTGATGCAGGCCCTGACGCCGCAGGCTCTTGGCGCGCTGATCGCGCTCTATGAGCACAAGACCTTCGTCGAGGGTGTGCTCTGGGGCATCAACAGCTTCGACCAGTGGGGGGTGGAGCTGGGCAAGACCCTGGCCGGCCGCATCCTGCAGGACCTGCAGGGCGACGCCCCCCGCGCTCATGATCCCTCCACCACCGCCCTGATCGCCAGGCTGCGGGGGGAGGGGTGAAGGCTGGCCTTGCGCCCGCGCCTCGGCTATAGGGCCGCCCATGACCTTCGCCCTGCGCCATCACGGCCACCACCACCATCCGATCTCCTGCGGGATCGGGCGGGGTTGCGCGGCCTGAGTTCAGGACGACGACCACGGCTCGAGCCCCCGCAGCGGACGGGGCTCGCCGCTGGATATCCCCGTCCGTCGCGCCCATGACCTTCGGAGCGACGTATGACACCGAACGCCTTTCTCACCTTCGCCAGAGCCCGCCGCCGCCTTGTGGCGTCCGGCTCCTTCATTTAAGCGCGCCCCATGACCGACGAGACCGCCCCCATCCGCCCGGAGGCGCGCAGCCCGCGCGGCTTCATGGACCGCCGCGCCCGCGACCTGGTGGCCGAGCGCCAGATCCTCACCGCCGTCTCGGCGGTCTATGAGCGCTATGGGTTCGAGGCCCTGGACACCGGGGCCTTCGAATATGCCGACGCGCTCGGCAAGTTCCTGCCCGACGCCGACCGTCCCAATGAGGGCGTCTTCGCCCTGCAGGACGACGACGAGCAGTGGATGGCGCTCCGCTACGACCTGACCGCGCCGCTGGCCCGTTTCGCCGCCCAGAACTGGGAGACCCTGCCCAAGCCGTTCCGGCGCTACGCCTTCGGTCCGGTCTGGCGCAATGAGAAGCCCGGCCCCGGCCGCTTCCGCGAATTCACCCAGTGCGACGCCGATACGGTGGGCTCGGCCCGGCCCGAGGCCGACGCCGAGATCATCGCCATGGCCGCCGAGGGTCTGGTCGCCGCTGGCCTGCCGACGGGCTCGGCGGTGATCCGCATCAATAACCGCAAGCTGCTCAACGGCCTGCTGGCCACCGCCGGCGTCAGCGATGAGCGCCAGAAACTCGGCGTGCTGCGGGCGGTGGACAAGCTCGACCGCCTGGGCCCCGACGGGGTTCGCCTATTGCTGGGCGAGGGCCGCAAGGACGAGTCCGGCGCCTTCACCAAGGGGGCGGGGCTGAACGCGGCCGCGGCCGAAGCCGTGCTCGCCTTCACGGCAGCCGGCGGCGGCGGGGACCGGGCCAGCGTGCTCGCCCGTCTCGCCGACATCATCGGCGGCTCGGCCGAAGGCGACGCGGGGCTCGCCGAACTGGCCGCCATCGACGGGGCGCTGAAGAGCCTGGGGGTCTCCGAGGCCCAGGCCGTCTTCGAGCCGGCCATCGTCCGGGGGCTGGAATACTATACCGGCGCGGTGTTCGAGGCCGAGCTGCTGCTGGAGACCACCGACGAGAAGGGCCACGCGGTCCGCTTCGGCTCCATCGGCGGCGGCGGGCGCTATGACGACCTGGTCGCCCGGTTCACCGGCCAGACCGTGCCGGCCACAGGCTTCTCCTTCGGCGTCTCCCGCCTGGCCTCGGCACTGCGCGCGGCGGGCCGGGACATGGCCGCCGACGTCCGCGGGCCGGTGGTGGTCATCGCCTTCAGCCAGGACGACATGGCCCACTATTTCGCTGCCGCCGGAGAGCTGCGGGCCGCCGGGATCGCCGCCGAGGTCTATCTGGGATCCTCGGGCATGAAGGCGCAGATGAAGTATGCCGACCGTCGCCTGGCGCCGGCCGCCGTCATCCTGGGCGGGGACGAGATCGCCGCCGGAACCGTGACCATCAAGGATCTCGACCTGGGCCGCGAACTCGCCGCCGGGATCACCGACAACAGCCAGTGGCGCGAGCAGCGCCCCGGCCAGATCAACTGCCCCCGCAGCGAGCTCGTCGCGACCGTGGCCAAGATCGTGAGGGGCGGCTGATGCGGGTTGAGCCGACCCTGCCGCCGGCGGTGCTGGCGGCCATCCGCGCCCCCTTTGACGGGTTGGGCGCGAGCCTCGCCGACGTGCCTCTGGTGCAGCCTCTGAACTTGATCCTCGATCTGGCCGGCGAGGGCCTGCGCTCGCGGCTGTTCGTGGTCCAGGCCGAGGGCGGGGCCGAGGCTTGCCTGCGCCCGGACTTCACCGCGCCGGTGGCCCGCAGCCACATCGAGTCCGGCGCCGCCGAGGGGCTCTATTTCTACCAGGGCAAGGCCTTCCGCGCCGCGCCGGAGCATACCGGCCGTTCGGAGGAGTTCCTGCAACTGGGTCTGGAGCGGTTCGATCCGCCCGGCGCCTCTGCGGCCCTCGCTGACGTCGAGGTCGCAGCCCTGGCCTGGCGGGCGGCCTGCGCCGGGGCGCGGGACGACCTGACCCTGTGGCTGGGGGATGCGGCCCTGTTCGCCGCTTTTGTCGAGAGCCTGGACCTGGCCCCGATCCTGGCGGCGCGGCTGATCCGGATCGCCAAGCGCCCGCGCCTCATCCAGGCCGAACTCACCCGGGCCGGCCAGGGCGCGGCCGAAGCCGCCGGGGGCGGTCAGCTGGCCGACCTGCTGGCCGACCTGCCCGGCGAAGGCGCCGCCAGCCTGCTGCGCGAGGTCTGGAGCCTGGCCGGCGTCGCCCCCGTCGGCGGCCGCGGCCCAGCCGAGATCGCCGAACGGCTCGTGGCCAAGGCCC
>TARA_R100000935_G_scaffold53962_1_pt1 | contig 29754 bp, 32 predicted proteins | sample TARA_R100000935 | Tara Oceans TARA_R100000935 (sample SAMEA2621502) | marine metagenome | biome: marine biome (ENVO:00000447); feature: surface water layer (ENVO:00002042); material: "saline water (ENVO:00002010), including plankton (ENVO:xxxxxxxx)" | depth 5 m
AATCACTATTTTTTGAATTGGTGGGAATAGTCCCATAAATCGGCCTATTTAGGGTACAATTTTGAAACTACTGATATTCTTTTATCTAGGAGTCCCATTCTTGGTCCTTTTTAATAGTTTCGTTAATTAACCTTTTACGGAACTACATAAGTATATTTAAATGACCGTTTTATTGAACTTTGTATTCCACCCTTGTTTATTGATTTTAAAAAGTTTAAATTGACGTACTAATTTATTAGTATGTATTTTGAGGTTTATTTAAACTTTTAGTTATGGTTTTTGGTTACGCTAGGGTAAGTACCGCAGAACAGAATCTTGATCTGCAATTGGATGCCTTTTTAAAAGAAGGTATTGACGAAAAGAATATTTATACAGATAAAGTTACCAGTTCCCAGGAAGAACGTAAAAGTCTAAGTAAACTTTTGGAGTATGCCCGGGAAGGCGACACTATCGTAGTGTGGAAATTAGACCGCCTAGCCAGAAGCTTGATTCACTTTACAAACTTCATCAACCAGCTTAATGAAAAAGGTGTCAAGTTCCGGAGTATTACCGAACCATTTCTAGATACTACCGACAAGTCTTCGCATTCACAATTCATTGTAAACCTGTTTGCCGCTTTGGCGCAGCTGGAGCGCGACATTATTATTGAAAGAACAAAGGCCGGTTTAGCTTCTGCTAGGGCAAGGGGTAAAATACTTGGTGCCCCTACGGGAATCAGTAAAAAAAATCAGCAAAAAGCTATAATTTGCGAGCAGTACTTTAAAGAAGGTAAACTGACCGTTTCTGAAATCTGCGAACGTGTAGGTATTTCTAGGGCGACCTATTACAAGTATTTAAGACATCGGGGACTTAATGGAAAGCTAAGGCCTTACAAATCTGATAAAGAATAAATTTGGTTAAATTAAAGTTAAACAAGTAAGATTTGTCTGTGATAGCAAAAAATTCGGAATGGTTTGTTTATTTTGCTAACTCCAATACACATTTCCCCCTAACAATTAATAGCGTATACCCTATATGGCAAAAGCAGATATTGACTTTGAAAAAGAATTATGGGATGCCGCCAACGAACTTCGTGGCGCGGTTTCCGAGAATAATTACAAGAATTACATTTTACCGCTGGTCTTTTTAAAACACCTTAGTGAACGGTTCGAGATTGTTAAGGAAGAACTTCAAAACACGCTTAACGAGCCAAGCTCTGAGTATTACACGACCGATAAGGCAGAAAAGGATTATGTATTGGCCGACCCAGATGAGTACCGGTCGCGCAACACCTTTATGATTCCGCATACCGCTTCTTGGCAGTATTTGAAGGATAATGCAGAACAGGACGATATTAAAGTGATCATTGATGATGCCTTTGATGTCATTCAAGACTTACTTACGGCCTACAACCCACAACTAAATAACTTGCTACCGAGAATATTCGTGAAAAGTGAACTTTCTGCCAAACAGTCCGGTGGAATCATCAACTTATTATCACACCCAAAATTCTCGGAAAAGGAAAACCCAGAGAGTGATATTCTGGGCCGTATTTATGAATACTACATTGGCCGTTTCGCCATGGCGGAAGGTTCTGGTGCCGGACAATTCTTTACCCCCGGCAGTATTGTTCGCTTGTTGGTAGAGCTATTGGAACCTTATAAAGGCAGAATCTTTGACCCTGCCTGTGGTAGTGGTGGTATGTTCGTACAGAGTTTAAAATTCATTAAGGAACATGGCGGTGATAAAGGTGACATTTCTATCTACGGACAAGAAATGACCTCGCAAACACTGCGTTTATGTCTAATGAACTTGTTGCTCCGTGACCTTTCATTTGATATTAAGTTGGGCAATTCGTTATTGGACGATAAATTCCCTAACCTAAAAGCCGATTTTGTCATTGCCAACCCACCTTTTAACGTGAGCAATTGGCACCCCGAAGACCTACCTGAGAATGACCCGCGTCTTTTTGGTCCAAGAGAAGAGTTTACCACAGATGGAAGCGCCAATTATATGTGGATGCAAACGTTCTGGAACCATTTAAGCGATACCGGTACCGCAGGTATTGTTATGGCAAACGGTGCCATGACCTCTAATACCAAAGGGGAAAAGAATGTACGCCAGTTTATGGTGGATAATGGCATGATTGATTGTATCGTTCGTATGCCGGATAAGTTATTTTTAACCACAGGTATACCAGCCTGTTTATTTATACTCAGTAAAAACCGAGATGGTAAAGATGGCGAGCACCGCGAACGGATGAATGAAATTCTGTTCATAGATGCTGCCAAAATGGGAACTATGGCAAGCCGTAAACTAAGGGTTTTTGAAGATGTGGATATTGACAAAATTGCGGACACCTACCACAACTGGCGAACCAAGGGCAAAAGCTATGAAGACGTTGACGGCTTCTGCAAAGCCGCCACTTTAGAAGATGTACAAAAACAAGATTACAAACTCACTCCCGGTATTTATGTAGGTACCGAAGCCGAGGAAGATGACGGCATCCCCTTTGAAGAAAAAATGGAGGGTTTAAAGGCTACTTTACTGGAACAGTTTGAAAAAGGAGAAGCTTTGAAAAAGCAAATACTGACTAATTTTGATAAGTTTTGATTAAACGTTCACTAATATCGTTTGTTCATGTTACATGAACAGTCTAAAAAAATGAACAAAAAAAACAGATAGGTATGGCCTAATTCTACTGACAAGTGATGAGTGATGTAATTATATATAAGTCCGAAAATAATCAAATTGAAGTGTCTGTTCAGTTGGATAAGGAAACGGTATGGCTAAATCAATCTGAGATTACTACCTTGTTTGAAAGAGATCAATCTGTTATTTCACGGCATATAAACAATGTCTTCAAGGAAAATGAAATAGATAAAAAAAGCAATATGCTAAAAATGCATATTGCTAATTCAGACAAACCAGTTAGCTATTATAGTTTAGACGTAATTATATCGGTTGGGTATGGGGTACAATCAGAACAGGCAACCCCAGTTCCGTGCCAAAAAAATAAGCGCCATATTGGTGAATCTCGTAAAGTTTTAGCTATTTATTAATACAATTTTTGGTTGACAAAATAGTTATTTATTATATATTTGTCAACCAACAAAAATTATATGAAAGCAACTGTAGCAAAAAGAATTAAGGCAGCAAGAACTTTAGCAGGTCTTTCTATGCGTGAACTGTCCGATAAATTGGAAGGTTTGGTCAGCTATAATGCCATTTCAAAATATGAAAAGGCACAGATGATGCCAGACAGCAAAGTATTACTTCAATTATCGAAAGCATTAAATGTTAAGACCGATTATTTTTTTAGACCCTTCACCGTATCAATTGAAAATATTGCATTTAGAAAAAAAAGAAAACTGTCTGTAAAAGAAGTAAACGCTATTAAGGAAAATGTGACCGATGCCATTTCTAGATATATTGAGCTAGAAGGCTTTTTGAACCTTCCAATTAATTTTGTGAACCCTTTAGCGAAGATCGTTATAAAAAATGGTGCTGATATTGAAAGTGCGGTTACCACCTTACTTGAATCGTGGAAATTAGGGATTAATGCCCTCCCTAACGTTATTGAACTTTTAGAGGACAAAGAAATAAAGGTTATAGAAATTGATGCAAAAGCGGAGTTTGATGGTTTTTCTGGTTGGGCGAACAATAAAATTCCTGTGATAGTGGTAAATACTAACTTTAGTATAGAACGCAAACGTTTTACCGCTTTGCACGAACTTGGTCACTTGGTTTTGTCGTTTGATCCTGAATTGGATGAAAAAACCATTGAAAAATTATGCCACCGTTTTGCGGGTGCAATGCTAATGCCCCAAGAAACTTTTTTAAACGAGTTTGGCAGTAACCGTAAACGTATAAGTGTGGGTGAACTTATTGCAATTAAAGAATCTTATGGTATCTCTATACAAGCCATTATGGCAAGAGCCAAAGACTTGGGCTGTATCTCTGAAGACCGGTATATTTCGTTTAGAAAATGGGTCAATGCCAGCGATGATCGTAAAAAGGAAATAGGCCTGGGCGGTTACCAAGGCAAAGAACATTCAACCCGTTTTATGCAATTACTTTTTAGGGCAACTTCAGAAGAACTGGTAAGCATGAGTAAGGCTGCTAATTTAGCGAATGTAAAACTTGCCCAATTCAGGGATGATTTCGTGGCAATATGAGAATAGTGGTCAATGATGCGAATGTATTGATAGATTTAATAAAATTGGATTTTTTACCTCAATTCTTCAGCCTGCCGTATCAATTTTATACCACCGAGGTTATTTTAGAAGAATTGCATGCTGAACAAGCGCAACAATTAGAGCCCTTTTTAACCAATGGTAGTTTATTAATCGAAACTTTAGATGAAAATGCCATGTTGACCATTTTTGAACTCATCGCCTTAAAACCTCAACTTTCGCAGCAAGATTGTTCTGCATTGGTTTGTGCACAAGGTCTGGCCGGTCGTTTACTAACGTCAGATAATACCTTGCGCAAATTCGCAGAGACCCAAAACGTGACCGTAAACGGACATTTATGGGTACTTGATGAACTGGTGGATAAACAAGTAATTACGGGGCTTTTGGCAATAGAAAAATTAAACGAATTGCAGCAAGTAATCAACCCAAAACTAGGCCTACCTAAAGCTGCCTGTCGTGAACGGACTGAAGCTTGGCACAAAACAAGCAACGGACTACAATAGTTAAAACAACTAAAAAAAAACACTAAAAAAAAAACACATAAAATGCTGATTGACCAAACTATAATGATTTAATAAACCCTAGACACCCATTAAGTAACGAAAAAAATAAACATCATTTTCCCTATTTTAAAAGGGTTTCCAAAGACTAAGCATCACAAACCAAAAAATAAGCAACCATCAACTAAAACCAAATGCCCGAAAACAGGAAAATATATAAGCTTGGAGATATTGCCAAAATTAAATACGGTAAAGATCACAAGAAACTTGAAGAAGGAACGATTCCTTGTTATGGTACAGGTGGCATAATGCGCTATGTTAATTCTTTTCTTTCTGATGAGGAATCAGTCCTTATACCAAGGAAAGGTTCCTTAAATAGCATTTTCTATATCAACCAACCTTTTTGGACTGTTGATACATTGTTTTGGACTAAGGTGAACAAAGATTTAGCATTCGCAAAATACTTGTACTATTATTTAACAACTATTGATTTTGTCTCTAAAGACGTAGGGTCTGCAATACCAAGTTTAACAACTAGCCTTTTAAACGTTCTTGACATCACTCTCCCACCCCTCCCAGAGCAACGCGCCATCGCCAGCATCCTCTCTGCATTAGATGATAAAATAGAGAACAACCTGGCCATGAATAAAACGCTGGAAGACATGGCCATGGCGCTTTACAAACATTGGTTCGTAGATTTTGGCCCCTTTCAAGAAGGGAATTTTATCGACTCTGAATTAGGCCCTATTCCTGAGGGGTGGGAGGTTAAGCGGTTAGATGAAGTAGCTATAAAAAAGTCCGAAAGTTTCGATTTTAAAATAGTTGATGAAGTTGTATTTGTAAATACTGGTGATGTACAAGAAGGAAGGTTTCTTCATTCAGAAAAAAAATCTAAAATAGGCCTTCCTGGTCAAGCAAAAAAAGCAATTTCAAAAGGTGATATTTTATATAGCGAAATAAGACCAAAAAATAAAAGATACGCTTTTGTAACTTTTGACTCATCCGATTATGTAGTCTCAACAAAGTTTATGATTATCAATCCAAAAGAGAACATACTAAATAAACTACTCTACCGTATTTTAACAATGCAATCAACAGTTGATAATTTTAATTCTATTGCTGAAGGACGTTCAGGTACATTTCCACAAATTACATTTGACGCAATCAGTGATTTTGAAATAATTCTACCATCATTAGAAATTCAGAAAGAATTTCAAAAATTAGTTTCACCAATGGAAATGAAACAAGATGAAATTCATAGTGAAAACCAAACCCTAACCCAACTCCGAGACACCCTACTGCCCAAACTCATTTCAGGAGAGGTGCGTTTGGCAGCATTTGAGGAAGAAATCACTGCAGCCCTATGAGCCTTAATGAACATACCGCCCAAAATGCGGCCATTGCTTGGTTACAAGATCTAGGCTATTCTCATATAACGGGCAATGCGCTAGAACGTGACCTTAAAAAGGTGGTATTAGAAACAGAGTTCAAAACCTTTCTAAAAACCACCTACCCAGACGTTCCAGAAACGGCACGTAATGAGGCCTTTGCCCAATTTACCCAACATGAAGGTATGGAGGTCGCGTATCGTAACCAAGATTTTCATAGAAAACTCACCCAAGGCATAGACATCGCCTGGAAAGATGCCCAGGGCAATGAAAAGGCAAAGCATTTGTACCCCATTGATTACGCCTACCCCGAAAGGAATAGCTTTATAGTTGCAGACGAAGTCAGTATCGTGGGCAATAACAGTCGCCGGACGGATCTACTTATTTTTATTAATGGGCTACCGCTCATTGTGTTTGAGTTTAAGAATCCCTTTGATTCCACCGTAGGGGTAGAAAATGCCCACACGCAACTGCATAACTATGTGCTGGACATTCCGCAGTTGTTCGATTACAATGCTGTTTGTATTGCATCAGACGGTCTAGAGGCGTTACACGGCATGTATTCATCCGCCTTAGAGTGGTTCGCCCCATGGAAAAGTTTAGAAGGAGACGATACCGAGCAAAAAGCAGAATTGCAACTAGAAACGCTTTTGCATGGTCTATTCCCCAAAAAGACGTTGTTGGATTACTTGCAACATTTCATCTTTCACGAAGACCACAACGGAAAGATTATAAAAAAGGGTGCGAAGTACCACCAGTTTTGGGGCATCAGCCGCGCCGTAGAGAGCAGCCTACAAAATATAAAACCACTTGGTGATGGGCGTTTGGGCGTTATCTGGCATACCCAAGGGAGTGGGAAAAGCATCAGTATGGCTATTTTAACAGGCATTTTACGCCAACGGCCAGAATTGAAGAACCCCACCATTGTTATACAGGTGGACCGCTCCGATCTGGACCAACAGCTTTATGAAAATTTTGTTCTTGCCAAAGATTTGGTAGGTGATGTACAACACGCCGAAAGCACAGATGACCTTAGACGGTTATTGAGTTCAGATGGTGGCGGCGTCATTTTTACGACCATAGAAAAGTTCAGATTAAAAGATTTAGAACACGGGAAAGAAGTACAACACCCTATTTTGAGTGAACGCTTCAATCTTATTGTCATGGCAGATGAGGCGCACCGCACCCAATACGGTTTTGAAAGTGGTGGTTTTGCCCAGAACATTCGCAGGGCATTGCCAAATGCCTCTTTTATTGGTTTTACCGGTACCCCCGTAGATGGTAAAGATGCCGATACCGAACAGGTTTTTGGCCCCACAATTCACACCTATGATATTAAACAAGCGGTTGAGGATGGTGCTACGGTACCCATTTACTATGAACCCAAAATGGTGCCGCTCAATATCAAGGCCAAATACACCCAAGAATTGGAAGAGGTGGAGGAACAGGCAGAAGATACCACGGTGGGCGTTTGGGCGGCCGTTGAAGATGCCGCCGGGGCAGAGGACCGCGTAAAGACCGTTGCCAAAGATATTCTACAACATTTTCAAAAACGTACCGAGACTTTAGATGGCAAGGCGATGGTGGTGTGTATGAGCCGCCGTAATTGCGTAAAAATGTACGATGCGTTGACCGCTCTGGAAGATTGCCCAGAAATTGCGGTGATTATGACCAGTAATCCGGGGAAAGACCCTGTAAGTTGGAATCCCCACATGCGCACCAAAGATGCCATGGAAGCCGTAAAATCGAGATTTAAGAATCCAGAAGACCCGCTTAAAATGGTGATTGTGCGTGATATGTGGCTTACCGGTTTTGATGCCCCTTGCGCCCATACCATGTATGTGGACAAGATTATGAAAGGCCATAATTTGATGCAGGCCATTGCGCGTGTGAACAGGGTTTTTGAAGGTAAACCCAACGGCTTGGTAGTTGATTTTATTGGTATTTCGGGCTTTTTGGCCGAAGCCACAAAAAAATATACAGGCAGTGGTGGTGCCGGAAAACCTACCCTAGATTTAGACGCTGCCGTGGAACTGTGTTTAGAGCAGTTGGCCGTGGTCAAAGAACTCTTAGGCGGTTTTGAGTTGGACATGGTCAATGAAATGCCCGCTACCGAAAAAATGAAGTGGACCACCAAGGTCATCAACGCACTGTTGAAAGATGATGCCACCACCGAAGGGTACCTAAAGGAAGAACGCAAGTTGAGCGAATTGATGGCCATGACCAGTTCCGACGAACGTATTTGGGCGATTCAAGAAGAAGTGGCCATTGTTCAAAAATTTAGGGAACAGATACGGAAGATAAAATACCCACCAGGCGCACAGCGCACCAAAAATGACCGTATTAAAGACTTAATTAGTAAATCATTGGAATCGCAAGCGATCGTAGATTTAGCAGCCATGTACAACCTTGATAAGATTGATATTTCTATCGTAGATGATTCTTTCCAGGCCATTGTCAAAGATAAAGGGGGCGAAAACATTAAAATAGAACTACTGCGCCGTATTATCAATGATGAGTTGAAAGTACGGATGAGCAAAAACATTAAAAAAGGACGCAAGCTTAAAGACGAACTTGAAAAAGTCCTAGGCAAATACCATAAGAACAGTCTCGATTCCATCGCCGCTATAAAGCACCTGTTGGATATAGCAAACGAAATGAAGGAAGATGACAAGCGAACCAAAGAATTGGGGCTTACCGACGACGAACTAGCTTTTTACGATTTACTCTCTGAAAATGCGGCACTATTGAACCAAGCCGGACCCATTCAAGACTTGGTGCATACCGTAGTCGCATCGGTAAAGAAAAACCTGCAACTGGACTGGACAAAAAAGGAAAATGCTAAAGCGGCTATTCGCTTGGCGGTCAAAAAAGAATTGCGGGGTAAAGTCCCATTCTCTGAATTGGACAAACTTCTAAAAGAAGTTATAGAGCAAGCGGAAGGACAGTATGGGGAGTGGCCTATTGTTGGGTGAAGTTGATACGAATTGGAATAAAGGGATGGTTTAATCCTCATATCAGATGTGGTAAACTATTTTTAAAAAAAATAAAACTAGTTAAATGCCATTTTAGGACAGCTTTTGCCAAGTGGATATTCTGGTAATACTGACCCCCCGTTCTGGCCATACTGACCCCCCTAAGGATTTTGGTCAAAGAGATAAGATAATGACAATATTACAGTTTTTTTCTAAGACTTTCGCCTTTCAATTCTATTCGATGAGAGGTATGCACTAATCGGTCCAATATTGCATCGGCAATACTCGCTTCTCCAATGATATCATACCAGCTTCCCACTGGGAGCTGACTGGCAATGATGGTGGAGGATCTTCCATGGCGGTCCTCAATAATTTCCATCAGATCCATTTGTTGTTTTCTGTCCAGATGAGCCAATCCAAAGTCATCCAGGATCAATAGGTTTGCCTTTGCCAGCTTATCAAAAAATTTCAGGAAGCTTCCATCAATTCGGGTCATTTTGGTTTTCATCATTAGCTTTTGAGTATTGTAATACAGCACTTTATGTCCTTGACTGCACGCGTGGTGTCCCAGGGCGGAAGCTAGAAAGGATTTACCACAACCCGTGGCCCCGGTCACCAGGATCGACTCTCCTTTTTTAAGATAGGAGCCACTGATGAGTTCTGTAATTTGGGTTTTGTTGATTCCTCTGGAAGCACCTAAATTCAGTTCTTCCACACTCGCCTGATACCTGAACTGTGCTCCTTTTTTGAGACGTTCAAAGCGGCGATGGGTGCGATCTTCTGCTTCCGCCTGTAACAGGACCTCCAGGCCTTCTCCAAAGGAGAGTTCATGATGTTGCCGGGTTTCTACCATGGCTTTCCAGCTGCTATGCATGCCATTGAGCCGTAGTTGTGTTAATTGATTTTCAATAGTACTCATATGTATTAATTTAAAGGATTACTTATTTATAGGATGATGCTCCGCGTATATTTCCATGGGCGGGAAGGGATTTGACCACTGGCTCCTCCGGGTATTCGGTCATCCGGTTTTCCAAGACTTGCTTTAAGAATGTGTAAGAGTAATTCTGATGTTCCAGTGCTATATTACAGGCCTTGGTAAAGGATTCCAGATCTGCCTTGCGCGATAGGTTTAAGATTCCATCACAAGTCTTGTACAGCTGCTCCGGATATTTATCCTGTTTGAACAAGGCTTCCATTAACTCATACAGAGTCTCAGAGTGCTTGTACCCAAGCTGCATGTAATAGGTAGGACTTCGCTGCCGATAATACTGATGGTGGGAACACAGGTGTTCCTTTCGGGTAGTATAACCGCCTTTACGATGATTCCTGGGATGGGTAGCCAGTAGATTTGCTTTGTGGTAGATCTTTACCAGGGATCGGGTGTAGATCACCTTGACCTGCATGCCGATATAGGTAAAGGGTACACTGTAATAATGCTTATCCATTCCCAGATAGATATGATTGTTCTTGGCCACCTTATGTTCCCTATAGTACTTGATCTCGAAGGGTTCCTCTGGTAAAGGTTGCAGGGTATGTTTTTCATCGGCCAGGAATTTCTCTTCCCTGCAGTACTCTTTTTGCTGCATACGGGTCTGATTATGTTCCTTAACTTTCTGGGCTATAGCCTGGTTCAGTGAAGGAAGATCAAAAAAAGTAATGTTGCGAAGTTTCGCATATACGCGGCTATAGATAAGCTTCACCTGGTTCTCCACTAACGATTTGTCTTGAGGTCTTCGGGGTCTGGTTGGGGTCACCGAAGTCCCATAATGGTTGGCAAAATCCTCCAGTGCCTTGTTCAGATCGGGTTCATAAGCATTGGCCCTGATCACGGCAGCTTTAAGATTGTCCGGCACTAGTGTCCGGGGTACTCCGCCCAGCTCCCTTAAACAACAGCCCAGAGCATGGATAAAATCTTCCAGCTTTTGGCTGGGTACCGCCATGGCAAAACAATAGTCGGAATACGGCAGACAGGCTACAAAAACCTGAACTTTGATTTCTTCTCCGGTCTGGCGGTCGATGTAGGATAAAAGTTTTCCCGCGTAATCCACGTAAAGTTTATCTCCCGATTTGTGGTGCAATACCATCGAGGGCTTGCCGCTACGTAGATGTTGCTTGATATGATAACAGAACTGTGCATAGCTGTAAGGATGGAGGGTGCCAGCTTTATATTCCTCCCAAAGTACCTGACGGTTAACACCGACCCTCTTAAGTTCCTTACTAAAATAATCCAATTGGGGCTTGAGTTGATCGTAACGTTCGTCTTTATAGGACGGGCTTCCAGAACATAATTTACCCTCTAATACCGGATCCTCTAACGTCAATAATACATCTATCAAGATATTACTGGCTTCAGCCTTTTGAATATAATCCTTCACCGTGTTCTTGCTGATTGACAGGGCTTTTGCAATGGTTTTAATTCCTTTTCCCTGTTGGCGAAGGCGTAGTATTTGTTTTACTTGGCTCATTGGTTTTGGTTTTCCAGACATTAATTATCTCTTTTGATGATATGCATCAAATAAACCAAAACCGGAAAGAAAATAGCCAGGGGGGGTCAACATGCTCCCAAATAAATTATCCAGAGGGGTCAACATGCTCCAGAATAATCTAAAACTTTAGCTATCTTATTTTTGTAAGGGGGGTCAGCATCCGCCAGAACGGCAGTCGCCTATAAGCCGGGCTGTAGAGGGGTCAGCATGCTCCAGCGTATCCACCAAGCTTAGAATTTGCAATAGATCAGCTTTTTAAGCTATAATTCAGTCTAAAAAAGGTTAAATTTACGACATTGCAAAAATAAGAATGGCAAAAGAAAAAGCACGACAGTATAAACCTACTACAATCAGACGTCTTGATAAGTTGTCTGGTAATCAATGTGCTGAACCTGGTTGCCAAAAAACTCTTATTGCCGAAGATGGGCAATCTATAATAAGTAAAATTTGTCACATTGAGGCTGCAAGTAAAAATGGGCCGAGATGGAATGCAAATATGAACGATGATGACAGACGAGATTTCAGTAATTTAATTTTGCTTTGTGATGAACATCACACAATAATTGATAACAAGGCTAATGGGTCAAAATTTTCTGTTTCACTTCTTAAAAAATGGAAAACAGAGCACGAAGCGAAAATTCTTAAATTGATATCGGGAAGCACTATACTTGTGAAAAATCCATCTGCTTTAAACATTATTGTTGGCTATGTTGGAAGTCGAATATTTGATAATACAATTATAGAAGAGCCAACAAATGCACCCAATACATCAGAAAAAATTTTACACAATAATGTGACTTTATTTAAACCTGTAATTGAAGAATATGCTGTTTATCAAGGAAAACTAAATAAACTTTATGAGGAAATTGAGAAACATGGCTCTACGAAAAAGGAGTTTGTACTGCAAAATATCAAATCCATTTACCTCAAAGAAAAAGGGAAATACAATGATTTAGAAGATATCAGAGCAAATGCAGATAGTATTATAGAGAATGTGGAAAACGAACTTTGGAAAATTATAGAAAATTCTGGAAATCCGATTTCGGATTTACCGATTGAAGCTATAAAGATTGGTTTATTAATCATATTGGTTGATGCCTTTATGCGTTGTAATATTTTAGAAGAGCCACCAAAATTATGATAATTAACAAAAATACAAACCCAGAAAGAGATTTATATTACTTGGGAGGCAAAGTAATAGAAGCTCTTAATTCATCTACTAAAATTGAAATTGATTATTTTGATTTGTTTCTTTCAGTAAACAAATCAAACGAAGTATCATTGAATTTGTATTCCTTAGTTTTAGATTGGCTGTTTATTTTAGGAGTTATTAAAAAAGGTAATCAAGGATTGATTGTAAAATGTTTTTAAAGCAAGTCATTATACAGAATAAGAATATTATAATTAGAGATATTCACTTTCATAAAGGAATAAATTTAATTGTAGATGAAACGCCCGTAGGCAGTTCTCAACAAGCCACAGGAAACAATGTTGGGAAGACGACTGTATTAAGATTAGTGGACTATTGTTTTGGTGCTAATGGAAAAAATATTTATCAAGACACTGAATTTAAAAAGCAACCTAATACCATTATTGAAACGTTTTTAAAAGATAACGAGATTATTATAACAGTTATTTTAGTCGATAATTTAGAAGAAGCAGCAAATCATCAAGTAATTATCAGAAAAAATTTCCTTTCTCGTAATAAGAAATTACAAGAAATAAATGGAGTAAATATTGTTAGTGATAAGGAATTTGACAAAGCACTAAAAAAGGAAATTTTCAAATCAAAAGTAGATAAACCTACATTTAAACAAATCATATCAAAGAATATTCGGGATGAAAAGAACAAGATGGCTAATATTGTCAAGGTTTTAAATTCATTTACACGAACTGAAGAATACGAAGCATTATATTTATTTTGGCTTGGAATTAATACCGATAGTCATAGTCAAAAGGAGTTGTTGTCTAAAGAGAAAACAAGAGAGGAAAATTTCCAAAAAAGACTTAAGAAGGATGGAGAGCTTTCCTTGATAGAGCAACAATTAATTCTTTTAAATGAAAAAATTGAGGAATTAAATAAAAGAAAAAATAAATTTAATCTCAATGAAAATTATGTTGCTGATGTTGACAAATTAAATGAAATAAAATTCAAGCTGAACAGAAGCTCAACAGAGTTAAGCAGGCTTGAAATTCGGAAAGATTTGATTAATGAAAGTAAAGAAGATTTAGAGCAGGAATACACACAAATTGACACTACTCAAATTAAATCTCTTTATGAAAAAGCAAAATCTCTAATATCAAACATTCAAGTTTCTTTTGAGGATACTGTGAAATTCCATAATGATTTAATTTCGGAAAAATTAGAATATATTACAAAGGAACTTCCTGAAATAGATCAAAAAATACGAAAAATAAAATCTGATATTATTGTTCTTCGAAGAGCGGAAGATACATTAACCGAAACTTTAAATAAATCCGCTTTAGTAGAAGATTTTGAAAAAACCATACTGGATTTAAATAGGCAATTTGAAAGAAAGGGAAATTTAGAGGAGCAAAAAAGACTTTGGCTTTATTCACAAGAAAAATTGACTGGAATTGATGATAGCTTAAATGCCATTAATGAAGGTATTTCATCAAAGGACACTCAAATACAGAGTAGAATAACCGAGTTTAATAGGTATTTTTCTATAATGTCAAATAGACTTTATGGTGAAACCTATTTGCTAAGTTCTCAAAAAAACGAAAAGGGTTACGAACTAATTGTTACAAACCTTGAAGGAAATCCAAGTACAGGCAAGAAAAAGGGTCAAATAGCAGCTTTTGACTTTTCATATATTGAATTTGCTGATAGCCTTGATATTGAGTGTTTACATTTTATTATGCACGACCAATTAGAAACAATTCACGATAATCAATTAAACACGATTGTAGAAGTTTCGAATAGTATTAATGGACAATACATTGTACCCATTTTGAGAGACAAAATACCTTCAAATATTGACATCAGCGAATTTGAAGTTTTATCTTTATCTCAAGACAACAAACTCTTTAGAATATAATAAATATTCAAAAAAAACGAGTTTAACATTGTAATTAGTAGTGAGGAGCTCGGTGTTTAGCCGAAAGTCTTGGTTTGCCGAGTTGTATCGCAAAATCTTTTGAATTTTACTTTTGCTCTGGACAAGTTACCAAGAGTTAGGACAGAATATCATACCTTTTAAAAGTTCAAATAAAGGATAATTATGAGTTTTATATTCAAAAATGAGGAGTTTGATAAACTTTTTCAAAAAATATTACTCGATTTAGAAACATATTTAGAGGAGCATGAAATAAAATTGGAGGATGATGTTACTGTTGAAGATATAGTAATGTGGCAGAGGAACCGGATTGGTGAATATTTAGTCCATCCATCCGATAAATGCCCTAAAAATATTGAGCCCAAAGTATTGGCTATTATTTTAAAACACAATCCAACCATTTAAAGTTCAAAAAAAGGATGATGACAGATACGCCAACATCAATTTTAATATCATATTCAAAGGTTTTATCCAATGCCTTGGTGAAAGTTTATGAAAATGGTCCAAAGAAACATAAAACTTTAAAGATTGATTTAACCGATTTAAAAGGACTTACTCACGAGCAGCTGATTAACTCTAATCAATATTCTGAACTAGTCCAAAAATTTAACACCCTAAAAGACCCCTGTGTGTACTGGTTTGAGATTTTGGGAAATTATGATATTGATACTGTTTGGAACGCCTTCCAAGCATTTAAGGATAGCCGCACGCACAAGCTTCCAAGAAGTAAAACTAAGGCCCCTAGAGATACAAACATTTTATATTTAGGAAAGGTGAAATTTAATCTATTAAGGCGAATGAAGGAGCACCTTGGATTCACGACGGCAACAAAAACACAAAGTCTACAATTGTGTCACTGGGCTACCGAATTAGGTCTTGAAATTGAAATAAATGTTTTGGAGTTTGAGCAAGAAACTTCAAATTTAGTGGGTGCTTTTGAATTCAAATTAGCTAGGGAGATGAAAACAATTCTTGGTAGTCATTCAACTTAATGGTTCAAATAATGGAAGAGTTAGGACACATTGTCGGCGAACCAATATAAAATGAAAGGTCGAATAAAGGATTTTCAAATATTAAGGTGTTTGCAATGATTAGCTGAGTGATAAGCATGAAAATAGCTTAAATTTAAATAATGAACTCCATAACCGACATTCCGCCCATTGAGATCTTAGAAAATCTTGATCTATTACGATCAGATCTGGGATCAAAGATCCCACCAAAAAAACTTGACCAAAATTTATTAATTGCCTCATGGAACATTCGGGCCTTCGGTAATTTGACCCGAAAATGGGATTCGGATGAAAATGATTCTCCCAAGCGTGATCTTCATTCCATTCTCTGCATTGCCGAGATTATCAAAAGGTTCGATGTGATCGCGGTCCAAGAGGTCAAGGACAATATCAGGGCCTTACGGGATACAGTCAAAATACTTGGCCATAATTGGTCCTTAATACTTACGGATGTTAACAAGGGCAAGGTTGGTAACGGGGAACGCATGGCCTACCTGTTCGACACCAGAAGAGTCCAAATGTCCGGACTTGCCGGAGAATTGGTTGTCCCAGAAGAATGGGAGGACGACATAAATGATGGCGCATTGGCGAAACAATTCGTACGATCTCCTTACGCTGTAAGCTTTCAATCCGGTAAGCACACTTTTATTTTGGTGACCTTGCATATTTTATACGGGGACAGTCCTAAAAGCCGTATCCAAGAGTTAAAGGGAATCGCGAAATGGTTATCAAGCTGGGCGAATGATATGAACGCCTATCATCATGACCTTATTGCCCTGGGAGATTTCAATATAGATGAACGCGGGGATCTTTTGGACAAAACGTTCTTATCGGAAGGATTGTACGTGCCCCCTCAGCTTCGGAAAAAGGAAGTGACGAGATCGATTTTTGACCAAACCAAGTACTATGATCAAATTGCCTGGTTCGATGGCCCGCCGAACGGGCCAAAGCTTTCAATGGAATTCCTGAACGGAGGCAACTATGATTTTGTTCCAATAGCACTTCAAAACCGTGGATTGACCAAAAACAGCCTTTCTTGGCTCATATCGGACCATTATCCGCTATGGGCGGAATTCAAAGTTTAAAATAACGATATTAAATGAATCAAAGGATAGCCCATATTTCCCTAGTCGTTAAAGACTATGATGAAGCAATTCAATTTTACACTGAAAAGTTGAATTTTGAGCTTTTAGAGGATACAAGATTAGATAAACATAAAAGATGGGTTTTAGTTGCTCCTCCTGGAGCGAAAGAATGTTGTCTCCTTCTAGCAAAAGCAGCCGATGAGAAACAAATGGAGTGGGTTGGAAATCAGACGGGAGGTAGAGTATTTCTTTTTCTGTTCACAGATGATTTCCAGAGGGATTATGATAGGATGTTGAAAAATGAAATCCGATTTTTAAGACCTCCAAAAGAAGAACCTTACGGAAAGGTCGCAGTTTTCGAAGACCTGTACGGAAATATGTGGGATTTGTTAGAACCCAATGAAAAGAACAAAGGGGTTAGATAAAATTAGTAAACTTCAAATAAAGTCTAATAAAATGAGAGTATTGATTCAGGATATCGTCGACCAACTTCGAGAGGTTCAAGAAGAACGAATATGGATTGGTGAAAGTTTCGCCAAAAAACTAGCAGTGGTCGATGAAGCCCAAGTTTTTACTAGGCCGTTGCCAGACCTTCATAGCATAGCCGAAATCATTTCCCACCTTACCACGTGGAGGAAGGAGACCATACTAAAAATTAAGACTGGCAAGGGCAGTTTGACGGAAGATAGTGAAGAAAACTGGCTGACAAATGATATTTTGATCAAGCTTGGGTGGAACAATATCCTACAGCAGTACAGAAACTCGCTTCTAGAACTGACATCCCTATTGGAGAAAAAAGAGGATAGCTTTTTAGTGGAGAAATATTATGACACCGACTTCAAAGGTATGTACGAGTATAGGTTTGTACTTAATGGAATGCTCCATCATGACATCTACCATTTAGGTCAACTTGGATTAATCATTAAATTTATAAATGCAAAAAGGTAAAGTAATCAAAGTTCAAGTAAAGAATGTATTTAAATAATTTGTTAATGCCTTCAAAAGGGACCTTTTTCCCTCGGTCCCTTACTGGTAACCTTCCACTGGCCATTCTCTTGGATCAGTTTGAAAATGCCGGGTTTTTTGTCAATTGAAGAATTATATTTGACCCAAGCCGTATTGTCTTCAACAGCTTCATCTAGGATTTCGACTTTGGCACCGATTTCCTCATCGGGCACCAAATTCTGAATCATTATCAAGCCACTATAGCCATCAGAGGTGGTATACTTTTTTAAAGTAGTGTTGTCTTTGGCATAAAAACTTTCCACAACTATCTTCACTGTTTCAGTATGGGATAGATCTTGCTTATTAGAACATGCGATTAGTAAGAATGCCAAAATGGAAGTGATCAATGTTTTCATAATATTTTAATTTGGGTTATTAATATATCTATGAGAAACCTTAAGCTCTATATTCCGTTCTCCTTTATCTTCATTTAACTCAAGGACAGCGATTCGGTCATCACTCAAAGAGAATTTGGGAACGACATAAACCAATCCGATGGTTTCACCTTTAGTAATTCTGGAGGGTACATTATATCTGAATAGCGGTTCTTGATACAATTTCTGTAAAGATTTCCTTTTTCCCTTCTGTCTTGTTTCAACCGAGAGTTTTAAGAAATTCAAATCGTAATCCAAAGTAGATTTGTTTTCAATCTGGATAACGAAGTAGAGTTCTTCGGTATCAAAAACAATATTTTCAACACTTAAAAGGATATCTTCGCTACCCTTTTTTAACCTATCTATTTTCTGCTTTTGGTTGAGAAGGTATGCGCAAATTTTCTTGTAATAAAACGTTTTGTTGTCAATGGTATCCACAAGCGAATCTTTACTGGGAATTACTGGTGTCAGAGGCTTTTCATTGCCTATACTACTGGAATCCGGTATAAAATAATTCAGCTTGGAAAGCTCCTTTCTATACCTTACAATATACGAAAAAATGGAACCATTTCTATTGACTACCAGCAGATTACTTTCCTTCCCAGGGGTTGCTTGCAGTAAACCAAAATATTGTTCTTTTTCTCGATTGTAGGTAAAAATGAAATTGTCCGAACCGGTTATTCCTTGTCGTATAGGTTCAGGGAAAAACAGGGCTACATTCTTATGGTCATTGGCGTAGATAGTATCCAATGCTATTGGCTGTTGTGCTGGAGCCTGCGCTGAGCAAGGCCGAAATGAAAAAGCGGAAATTAGTAGAGTAGATATTAATATAAATGTTCTCATAGCTTTGGTTTTAGAATTAGTTTGTAGTTGTTCAGAACGGTAACTTTTACATTTCGATTCTTTCGGCGAAGTACTTTGGTCACACCGCCCACCTGTGGAACGCTGGGAATATTGATGTCCTGAATAATATCGTTGAGCACTTCGGTGCCAACTTCTTCCCGAAAACTATTTTCTACATAGATACCCTCGCTACCATCCTGAACATCAAAGGCCTTTAATTTGGTAGGATGATGGTCAATATTTTCAATTTCGATCAGGGCACGATTGGGTTGAAAGCTGATGAAACCGAAAACAGGGGTATTTTCAGGAACGACCCTGCCATTGATAGTCGCTGTGTTGGTCAACCGCATCCGCAATCGTGAATTGGCCTGGACTACTTGGTCGCCGTCGGCAACTACATAAATCGCTTCATCCGTATTCCCGATAATTGAAATGTCGTTTGGTTTAGGCGAAGCAGCAAAGAATAATTGATGTTCCAAACCCAGTTCTTTGCTTTCAATCTTTTGTTCCCGTTTTATTTCCGCGGAATCTATTTCCTGAACTTTTTTGGGACCTATTTTTCTTTCCCCAAGATTCTGATAGGACGATTTAGAATATTTAATTTTCCCTGCTGCATAGATGCTATCCACAATACGCTCTTTTTCAAGTTCAGGGAGATCTGGATTATAATAGCCAAGGGAATCAATCAGTTTTTCATTATAAATACTCGGCGCATTGTTCTCACGCACTTCTTTCAAATCATTGATGGCATCAAGTTTGGAATTGTATTCTTTTTGATCCTCTTCCAAATCGGGCACCAAGGTTTGCTCCAGGTTTTCATTTTCATTTTCATCATCGCCCATTACCATTACGGAATAGGAAATTAGAAACAGGAATATCACAGCCAGGACTGCAGCAAAGACAATTTTATTTTTTTCTATCTTCATCGTTAAGTTTTTTTAAAGTGTTCTCGAAAAAGTCAGTAATCAATAGGCCATGTGGATTGTTTGGAAAGTTTCGGTCGACCATAACCAAGTTTCCAGTGGAAACAAGTTCATAGGTGTCTATTATAGACCCTCTATTGATTTCAAAAATGGTCGTAGTCGTAAAGCCATAGGAACCATTATTTTCTGTTAACCGTGAATCGATGCTCAGCACTTTTTGAACCAAGGAATATTGCAATAATCGATTATAGACACCATCAGCCTTTTTTTGGCGATAGAGGTTGTCCACCGAACTATTACCTAGCCAAAGTGCTTTTTTTAAATTACGTTCATAGTTACTGGCATCAATATTATAGAAGTAATTGTGGAATAGTTCCAAATGGGCCAAAGCTTCGACCCTGAAATTCTCCTTTTGGGTTACAAGCTTTAACGGAATGATACTCCCATCGGTATTGATGGCAAACGCACTATTAAGCGCATTTTTATTGGCCGTAAAAGCCATCCAAACCGAAAAGGTGCTGGACAACAAAGCAAAAACGACGACCGTCAAAACGATGAATCGGTTTAGCTTTAAGACGTTATAAATATTCTTGTATGCTGTTTTCATTTTAAGTTAAATTAGCTAGTAAACAATCTGAGTGTGAAGGACGTGGCGCGCCTGTATAATTTGAATTTCAGGAAGACAATGAAACCTACAGATCCAAGCTGCACCACAGGGGCAAAAAAGCCTTGACCTACATCCGTACCAAAAAGATTTGTCCAGAAATTGGTGTTGATTTCGGTGTATATGGCATTCACAAATATGTTGACCAAAAAGAATGCGGGTACGAGCATATAAACTGCAGCATACAATTTGAAAAACGTGTAGGCCAGTGATCGAAATTTTTCAAATACTGCCAAGCTTATGACCAATGGGAACAATGCCTGCATTATTCCCAATAGAAAATATCGTTCTGCAAGGAATAATGGATAGATAAACAAATCCAAAATCCAAAGAATGATACTTATGATAAAGGCGAATATTTTAAAGCCATATAGTGGCGTTATAAGGGCTTCATAGAGCAATGCCATAGCAGCTTGCGCTGCTCCAATAAAGTTGATATCCTCCTCTATGGGAATGTCCTGCATCTGTAATGGCAATAGTGCTGGTGCTGTGCCGCGATATTGCCCTTCAATTGCTACTAAAATGCCATCAAATAATCCCAACACTTGTGATGAAAAAATGACCAATACGACTATTGCAAAATTCTTAGCCAATTCTCCAGGGTTCAATCCCCAGGTGTAGCCATCCTTATCCGCAATCCCTTCATTATATTTTTTAAGGATATTGACCAGAAAGAAAAGAACAGCAAGCGCTTTGATTCCTGCAATAGTGTATTGCGAGAAGCTGCTGTTCTGTATGGTCTGGAAAACAGTATCTATATATTCCAGTCCTATCCCTAAAATGATGGACGCGGTCATCTTTAATATTCGGTTTCGCGGTTATTGATTTTATCCTGCATTTTCCTGAAAGAAATAATATCCTTGTAGCGTCTTGTTTTAGTAGTGACATTGGAAACCATTTCTTTAGATTCAAGCTCTTTTTCTTTTAGAATTTCGGCCCGTTCGGCATCGCTCATTTTTAAATAATCACTAGATAGGATTTCGTCTATAAAATCCATGGTGTCCAAAGAATTTTCTATAATAGCTGTGAACGATTCCGAAACCCTTGCTACTTCATCGGGTTTAATGTAGGGGCTATCAAGGATGTTTCTTAAATCATCCTGCATCACATCGATTAGGCGTTGATTGTTCCGTCCAATTTGGCGCACGGCTTTTAATTGCTTGACCACATCGTTGACCTTTTCAAAATTTTCTTTTTGCGTTTTCAAGAACTTTACGGTCTTGATAATGTTCGCGGTCTGCTTACCGGATTCTATCAGTTGTTTTACCAAGCTGATGAAATTGGTGTTGTCATAAGTCGGTATTCCTTGGCACGTGGCACGTGCAGGCAATAAAAAAATAAATGCCATTACGATAATTAAGATTTTTGTTTTACTCATCGCTAAAAATTTATTTTGGTATTCGTGAATCTTTGATTTCATTTTATGGTGTTTTAGATGTAAATTCTTTAATGGCTTGTTCCATATTCTGGGTCCCTTCGTAAATGGCCATTATGGCCTCGTTTTCTTGTCCATCCGTTAGATAGGCCGCATAAACCTCTTTGGGAACTTCGAGCCGAAAAATGTTGCTTTCCTTTCCTATTTTGATGAACATTTCGGTGTACTTCCTAGGTCCGGAAAGATTGTTCTTTATCGATTTTAATTGGTTCAGGTCATGGCTGGAAAGGTTAAGCCTTTTGACCAGTTCGTTATAGCCTTTCTCATTGTTAAGGCTATAAATGACCTGCGTGTTTTCCAGAATACTTGCGGACGTAGAATTGTTGGGCAGCTGATTAATGGATTGCAGTATAATACCAATTGCACCGTTCTGTTTACGGATAGCTTGGTAATAGAATTCAACGCTTTCCAGTACGTTTTCAAACTTTAGTTGTTTGGCAAACTCGTCGAATAGGATGATTCCCTTTTCAGCTCTATTTTTCCAAATAGTCCTTTGGATCGCTGACTTGATCAGCTTCAACATTACGGACAGGATTTCCTTATTATCCTTTACTTCATCCAGTTCAAAAACTATCAATCTTTTGTCCTCGATCTTATAGGTTTGGTCTTCGCTGACCTCAAAAAGAAAACTATATAGACCATCGCCGACGTACTCTGACATTACGTGCAGGAAGCTTGTAACATTGAAGTAGTCGGGATGGATTTTAAGGGTATTTAGAAGGTCTTCCTGATTCTTCTCTATAAAGTTATAGAAGCCTTCCAATGAATGATTTTGCACAGTGCTATCGTAATAATGCCGTAGTATTTTCTTGATGGAAACCGATTGTGCCTTGGTTACTTTCAGATCTGAAGCGAACAATTCAAAAAGGAACACGGACAGATCTTCAAGACGTTCCGGTGTCAGGTCATTTTGGTTACTGATATAAAATGGATTGATGCCCAGATTCTTTCCGCTCTCGTAGCGAAGCACCGTGTATTTTTCGGGATAGAGTTTTGCGAATTTGGTATACGAGCCCCCCAAATCTATAATGACCAGACGAACTCCACTTTCAAAATATTGACGCAGGATGTTATTGGCCAAAAAGGATTTTCCCTCGCCCGTTGGTGCGAAAATGGCAAAGTTCCTTGCCTTTATTCGTTTCTTTCGTTCGTCCCAAACATCCTTTAGAACTGGAATATTATGTTCCCTGTCATTAAAGATGATGCCGGTAGTATCAGATTTATAATTCGTGTTGTTTATGACCAGGCACAGTGCGTGTTTCAAATCGGTAACGTACAGATCGTTGTTCGAAAAATTGGACGAGAAGCAGCAGTAACTGTTCAGTATATAATTTTTGCGCTCTTCACCACGGGGATAGTAGGGGATAATATCCAGTTCCTTGAATTCGGTCTTTATCATTGACGTTATTTTGTCGAGCTCTTTGGCCTCTTTGGTCCAATAGACAATATTGAGGTGACCACGGATAATCCGTGCATTATCATCGGCATTGATTTGGTCGAGAATGTGCTGGATCTTTCCAAGAACCACTTTGTTCTGTGAACCAAAATTGGAACTCTTGTTCAGTTCCTCAATTTTCTTATCGAGCAGCTTGCGCCACTTTTGTTTGTCATCCAAATACAAGATTTGGTTGACGATATGGTTTTCATTTAGCGTAAGCCCTAGGCCATCAATAAACCCCTGATGGAACACAAAATCGTCAGAAGTGAATTTTTCATTGGTCTTGCTGCTCTGTACGCTTTCGCCAAAGCACAGTTCACTATTGATGGCCAGGGCATCAAAATGGTTTTCACCAATATTGACACTTTTCTTATCCAGTAAAATATCGGTATCAAAGCCTTCGTTGAAGCCATTGAAATAAGTCTCTGTGAGTCCTACGATTTCATTTTCATTCAATGTTCTGAGAGATACTTTCCGGCTATTGTTTATAAAGGAAACCGAGTCGCTTACGGAGTTGACGAAGCCTTTAATGTTGCCATCCAGTTCCTGTACAATTCCATTTGAAACTTTTCTGAAGGGATTGACGTATTTTGGGTTGTTGAGTGCTTTGTTTTTGGTAAGAATGAAAAACAAATAGCAACGATGTTCAATATGTCCACGTCCCTTGAAATACTCGTGTGTGGCCTTTTCCAAAAAAGTTGAATTCGGAAGTTGCTCCGAGGAATAGGATTTTTTGAGGTAGACATCCTGTTTGTGAACTACAGTCCCAACGGGCAAAGATTTTAAGGCCTGAAACCAGGCACCGTGCATATCCTCAAAATCCTTTTCGGACAAGGAGTAGATTTCCGGTAGATTTCCTTCATAGCATAGGACTACATTGCCATTATTGGCAAAAACGATATGGTCCTGAATATCTACAATTGGCCGATATGCCGAAAGATTGATCTTATTCATAATCGAGGCCGGTATTTCGTTTGTTACTTATAATTCTTGGGAAGACCTTCCCCGTCCGGAATAATTGTGGATTGTTGGTAATTCGGGTCAATGCCACGTAGAGGGCAGCATTAAAAATCATTATGCCTATAATTATCCCGAAGCTAAACGAGAAGATGATGACCATCAATGAAGCAAGTATGGACATCATCATTAGGGCAAAAAGTGAAATGGGCAGTCCAAATATGACCGCCTGTTTCCTGATGTTCTTATATACTTCGAACTGCTTCACTATACCACGATTGAAATTAGATAGGTAAATATGCCCACTACTGCACCGGCGATAAGGACAAATACAAGAACTCTAGTAATTCCCTTTTTTAGATCTGCGTTTTCGCCAAAGAAATGTCCTGCATTGAAAAGGAAACCGATAAGGAAGATGACGCCTAAAATTATTGGAAAGATGGTCCTGATGGTGTCCGAAACATCGTTTACAGAATCCTCGATACCACCGATCTGTGCAAAAGTGGGCATTGCCATAAGCAGCAATCCCATTAACATAAAAAGTGATTTTTTCATAACTGTTCGTTTTTGGTTATTAAATCCCTATGCCTGTTTAGTTTGCCGTCCGAGTTGGACGTGATATATAAATTTTGTGAAATCTATTGAGAAAAGAAGGTTAGAGAAGGAAATCTCTAAACTTTAACTCGAAATCTTGTTAAACTTTGGAAGATTCCTAAGGAAAGGAGAAAAACGTTGCAAATTGTACAAAAATAAAAGTGTGATGACCATTCTAAGTCGATTTTTTATCGGGTTGATCGTGGCAGGTATTTTATGGAGCCCAAGAGCATTATTTTCCCAATTCAAAGAAGGTTCCAAAAAGGTAGTGGTCATAGACCCGGGTCATGGAGGAACGGATTCCGGTGCTACGGGAACCAATGGCATTATGGAAAAGAATGTCGTGCTGAAAGTTGCCAAGGAAATGGTGCGATATAACCAAAATCTCTTTGATAATGCCCTTGAAATATACCTAAGCAGATATACAGATACCTTGATTTCTTTGGGTGAAAGGACAAAATTGGCAAAAAGGCTGAATGCCGATATATTTATTTCCTTGCATTGCAATCATTCGGAAAACCCTAATGCCAAGGGTATTGAAGTCTATGTTTCCGATCGAAAGGGGGAACATACCAATGAATCTGTTTTATTGGCCTATAACATTCAAAAAGCCAATCAAAAAAATCTAGGCTTTAAAAGCCGTGGCGTAAAGTTTGCCAACTTTCAGGTTCTTAGGGAAGGGTCCCGGCAGATTCCTTCCGTGCTTGTGGAGTTTGGGTTTTTATCCAACTCAGTTGAGGCAATGCATATGGGCGAGGAAGGAAATATCCGTGCACTTGCGTTGTCAGTTCTTCAAAGTTTAATCCTATCAAAATAATGGTATGCAAGAAATGTTTACTGCCGTATTCCGGAATATTAGAGTATTGCTCCTAACGATAGCCTTGGAACTCAAAGCTGCTATCAATGGCCTTAGAAAACCTAAATCTTGATATCCGCCCATAGCGCAGGATGCCCACTTGCTTCCTGTGACTTTTCCTGGACGGTTGAATACACGGACCACATCGGTTTTTCTAATGGCCATATGGCCTTACGATTGAGACCACCTGCCTCGGCTTTTCCAAAGAGTTCCGGGGAGAGCAAGAGATAATCTTTCTGCTTAATATTGACCCCCATTCGATATGCACCAAGACGAAAGTAACTAGCATCCTTTCCCTTGTCAATATCAACGTTGAACGATGGGTGTTTGGTAATATCCCTAAGATCGGTACCTCGGAGTAGGGGGGAGAGGCAGTTACTGTAAGGGACGTCGTTCAGAGTCCCAGCAATGGAAATATTGGTTTTACCATCTTCTTGCAAACCCTTATAAACCTCTGCTACTTTCTTAGCCTGGGCCTTTCGCATACGATCGGTTTTATCGGTATCTGTCGTGAGCTCCTGAAAATGCGCGGAAATAAGATGGTATGTAGTACCGGACGGGGTCTTGACCTCATACTCCAATAGGTCTTTTTTAAAGAGTGGATTTCCATTTTCATCTTGATCGTAGATATGGCTTCTAATAGATTGCAATCTATATCCGTTCTTGGTCATTATGGCCATTTCCAGCCCACGTTTATCGTTCCCCTGTACCACGAAGATCTCGTCAAAAGGACGACTACCCATCTCGGGGAGGAACTCTTGGTTGAACTCTTCCAAGGACGCCCTGTCCTCAATTTCCTGCAACAGTAAAATATCGGGATCGATATCCGCTATCACCCTTGCCTTATTTTTTACGGCCAATGTTTTGATAGGGACGGTCCGGAGGGAGACCCAACCGTTCCAATCGTTAATCTCATTGGCGGCCAGCTCCTTGGAGTAATTTTTGCCCTTTAGAAAAAGATAGCCGGCCCTGCGGCGCATTACCGCATAAGGTTGGTGATATGTTTTGTCGAACCCGAGCAAAAAGCTAAGTTCTTGGATACGCTCGGCATTTGATCCGTGCCGATCGTTTTTCTTAAGAAGGCTATCGAGTTCATTGACCCAGTCGGACATACATTTGCCGAATGTTCTTTCCGAATTGGTCCGGTCCCGATGGAAAAGGTTTTGGATATTGAATGTGGCCAGTTTCATAATTACTTGCGTTTGTCGTTAGTATTCTTATCAAATGCGATCAGGTTAAAAATATCGCGCATCCGACTGCGGACACGGTTGCCGTAAAGCTCTTCCAGTTCCTCGGCGTTAAGGTTTGTGGTGGCGTGGGTCTTGACCTTCCCCTTGGTCTGAAGAAACAGTTCATATCGGGATAATAGCACTTCGCCCATCACGTTGCAGTCCCTACCATAGTAGCGGCCAATCGGCTCTATCCCCAGATCATCGAAGCAGTAGGATCTACCGTTCCCAAACTCTTCGATGGTCTTATAGCCCAAATGGTTGAAACTGAATGTAATATTCCTTGAGGGAATCACTTGGTAAGGGCGTTGCTTCGGAACAAGATGGCGGATCAATTTCATTAGGCTTGTCTTGCCACAGCCCACTGGTCCGGTAAGAAGAACACCTTTTGTGGGGTCGATATTCTCTTTATTACAAAAGTCCTTGTCATTGATGAAGTAATTGCACAGTTTGAATACGATATCCCTATCCCGGTCATAAATCTGGAATTGCTTGCCAAAGAGCAGTTTTCCTTTGGCGTTCAAGTAAATCAAGATCTTGTCGAAATCATAGAGCACTTCTTTCCCGTCGAACACACCAAGGGTATATTCCGTACCATCTTCGATAATTTTAGAGGGGTTGTCCATAGTCCTTGTCTTTAGTGATTTTTAAGTTGTCCCGTTTTTGGGACGGTCCGTGCAGCGTTTTTTCTTTTTGTATTTCTTCGCCCTTTAACATCCAGTTCTTGGCCGTAGAATGCCAATCCAGTATCATAATTTTTCCACCAACTTTCCACCCGATAGAATTGTAATGGTTGAAGAATTTTTTTGCTTCATTAGCAGGCCATTTCTCTTTTTTAAAAAAATCCAAAACCTCATTTTCATTTTTGGGTAGCTTATGTTTATTTATGTTTTTATTTTGTTTATTAATGTTTATATTAGGTACTAATGCTTGTCCCTCTACTTGGCCACTACCTGAACCTATAGTTGCCCCAGTGCTAGTACCATCAGTTATACCAAATTTGAGCATCTGTATCCGGCTTCCTTTATACGGATTGTGCGAGGGCAAATACCTGACGTATTTCCAATAGTCCAATTCTTTTAAACAGCGATGATAAGTGCTCTTTGAACCAACTTTTGCAATACGCATCACTTCCTCCCGGTTGACATAAAAAGAATCTGTAAAACGGTTGATGTTCCACAGTTGGAAAAGAGCGATATAAATACTGATATGCGTGGGATTGAGCCTAGAATCCTTCGTAAACAATTCAAAAACCGAATTTAGATGTCTTATGTAATTCATCTCTTTGTCTTAAAGGGTTTCACGGTATTCTCCATAAGTACTTTTTCGATTTCCCTTGCTTCATAAAAAATAAGGCCCCCTATTTTGATAAAAGGTAGGGTTCCTTTAACCCGGAGACCGTGAAGGGTGGTCATACTGATCTGTAACATGTCCATAACTTGAGTACTTCTAAGCCATTCCTTCTTTGTCATTTTAGCCTGGTTAGCGTTCAATAATTCCTTGATCTCGGCGAGAAGTTCCAGTTTAAATTCCCGCAGATCGTCCGTGGTGATAATAGCAGTTGGCATATCCATTGATTTAATACAGATGCTACCTAATTGTAGTTGTCTGTGATTCGGATACAAAAATGAAAAGGAGTTTTGGAATAAATAGCCAAGTCATAGCCAGTTGACAAAACGGTTGATTGCGCTAAATTTGAAGAAATTGATAGGTAAATACCCTTAAATTGAGACAAATTATACCCGAATTTGGCACATTCCGGCCCAGAATGTAAAACAGCCTATTGGCTACCGCCTGACATTTTTTAATCATCAAGATCAGCCATCCAATGTTGTAGGGAAATTTTAAGCTTATCCATAAATTTGGTACGGTTAGAGCGGTTTCGGATTCGTATCGCGGTGTGGTGATAATCCCCTAGGTCTGTACCCGTTACCTTCTCCAACAATTGAATTATAGATTTTAAACTGGCATTGCCGTGATTAAAGGCACCACTATAAAACAGGGCAAAGCCAAGTTCCGTAAGGGCAATTTTAGACCCAGTCCAGTTAATTTGAGGTAGAGGCATTTTGGGATAAGGTATGGAAGCACTTAATTTATGTTGGAGAAATTGTAAGAATTCTTGATATCCAATTATGTTGGCAACCAATCCGTCATGGGAAGTACAAAATTCGGAATCAAAGCTGTAATTATGATGTCCTGGGTAGATAAACAGTCCTTTGTTCTTCCTTAGAAAAAACTGTGAATCGAATACTTCACTTTGTAGTTCAAGGTATAGGACCAAATCCTTATGGTTCGAAAGAAAGGCAGTTACTTCTTCTATTTTTTCATTGACAATTTTCTCATTCCTGTCAAAAAACATGTTAGGAAATTCCAGTTCAAAAGAAAGCTGATGGGTATACTTGAGAAGTAGACCATAAATTAAGGGCTTTTCCCTTTTAAAAAATCGAATTTCAGAAGCTTCATCAGAAAACCCTTGGGCAACCACCATGGCTCGATAAAATTCTAAAACACTTTGACAATAGCTTATAGCCTTATCGTAGGAAACCATTGAATTGAAGAAGGACTGTTCAATCTGAAACAGTTCCGATTCAATTTCCTCTTGAGACCTAATCCAATCCATTTGATTTCCTTAAAAAAGTATTTGTTAATAGGGAAGGTTATATCTATATTGAAACCCAAAAATCCCATAGATACCTTCTAAAGTTCATGAAAAAAGTAAGAAATAAAAAGTTCTCGC
>TARA_R100000935_G_scaffold198_1_pt1 | contig 29736 bp, 28 predicted proteins | sample TARA_R100000935 | Tara Oceans TARA_R100000935 (sample SAMEA2621502) | marine metagenome | biome: marine biome (ENVO:00000447); feature: surface water layer (ENVO:00002042); material: "saline water (ENVO:00002010), including plankton (ENVO:xxxxxxxx)" | depth 5 m
TAGCCATGGCTATTGTGTGTGTTAGCTCACTTTTTATGCTGAAATCCAGCGTGCATAAGGTTAATATGAGTATTTCATTGCGTAAGTTCAAAAAAAGCCTAAAAGCGATTTACAAATTTGCTATTCCCGCATCCCTGGGAATGCTTATTGTAGCACCTACCATCTGGATTTTAAACACGCTATTGGTAAATACTCCTAACGGCTACAAAGAACTAGGAATTTATAGTGCTGTTTTAATTTTTTCGTTAGCGATCCGGACTATAAACACAGCATTGGCAGATGCCTTACTTCCTATGTTTTTAGATAAGAATATGGAAGTTACCCCAAAAAAGGAGTTTTTCAACTACCATGGAGCCTGGATCATTTGCCTGGGAATATCCTTGCCCTTTATCCTTTTCCCAGAGATAGCAAGCTATATATTGGGGCAGGAATACCCTAAAGAAGATGTTATTTTGATTTTAGAAATGTCGGTTTTAATGACACTGTTTTTATCGGTTAAGCAAGGACTTTCCAGAGATCTGATAAAGAAAAATAAAATGTGGCTAAGTGTTTTAAGTACAGGAATTTTTGCTGTTACAACATTTATTCTATTCCTTTTTTTAAAAGACAAAGGTGCCATAGGCTTTGCCATTGCTTTTTTGGTGGGCCACGCGTTAAGTGCGCTTTTAGTTATCCCTTTATTTATTCATTTTAACGTTACACAAGGATATAACTTCAGGAGTATTTGGTTTCTTATAATAGCTGTTTTACTAGGTGTTATAGTATTAAACAGTATTTACAACGGACATATTTTTGGGCGGATTTTGGTTTCTTCCTGTGTTCTGGTATTGTTACTCTTTAGCCTTCTGAAATTTTATAAGTCTATGATTCGAAATACTACTGCCATTTGATGTTTACCGTCGTAATACCGTTGTTTAATAAAGAGGAGTACATCCACGCTACTGTCGCTTCGGTACTACAACAAACCTATTCAGACTTTGAACTGCTGGTGATTAACGATGGCAGTACAGATGGCTCTCTGGGCGTACTACAAGAATATAAAGACGCCCGTATCAAAATAATTTCTACTAAAAATAACGGTGCCGCAGCAGCAAGAAATTTAGGTGTCTCAAAAGCTATTCATCCCTATGTTGCCTTATTAGATGCAGACGACTGGTGGGCACCTACTTACCTGGAAGAAATGGCTAAGGCTATCACAACATTTCCAGCCAATACAGTATTCGCAACGGGCAGGACGCACATATTTGCTGAAAAAGAGGTAGTATATACTCACTCTTATTTGCCCGAAAAAGGAACGACAGATCTTGTAAATCATTTTCAGGTACTCTCTAAACACCTGCCTGCTATAAATTCAAGTAATGTTGTAGTCCGTAAGGACTATTTCATAGAAACCGGAGGATTTAATGAAGCCATGCAGCATTTTGAAGATCATGAGTGCTGGCTTCGGCTTGCGTTGAAGCAGCCTATTGTTTTTGTTAATAAACCACTTTCCTATTATAACAAAACTGCTCAGAAAAGTAGTTCGAAAAGGGGTGTTAGTAGTAGTGATTTACGAACGTATTTTGAAACAATGGTTGTGATTAAAGAGCAGTTGTCTGGAAAAGAGAAACGCTACTTCAGAAAATTTTACCAGCGTTTCGTGAAATGGAGCTACTTGAAATTTGCTCCCATGTATACTGAAAAAGAACGAGTCCTGCTTCAGGAGTCTATGGTTAAACTAGTGTCTACACTGGAAGTGAAAATTCTGGAAGAACTTCAAAAAACCGGGATCGCCACTATTTACAAACGCGCAAAAAAGTTGAGTAATGGAGGCTCCTAACAAAGCAAATTTGTTTGTAATAGGTGCCATGCGTGCGGGAACTACTTCGTTTATGGAGTTGCTATCCAGCCATCCCGATATTTATGTGTCACCCATTAAAGAACCGCATTTTTTTACCGAAACACTTCCCGATGCCATCTTTGAACCGCAGCCGGACAGTTTTTTAAACAACTATTTTAAAAAACAGTTTCCTGCACCCATACACCGTGCTCACGTAAAAGACCAGCGTGATTATAATAAGCTTTTTAAAAACGGTAGTGCCGTTTTGTACAGAGCGGAAGGAAGTGTATCCTACTTACACGCACCAAATGCTGCAACTGGTATACAGCATTATAACCCAGTGGCAAAAATAATTGTTTTAACACGAGACCCGTTACAACGTGCACAATCACAGTACCTTATGGATAAGGGCTTGTTTCGTGAAAATAGAAGTTTTGAGGAGGTATTAACAACTGAAATTGAAGCTTATAATAAAGGAAAACTACCCTGGTATAGCACACTGGGGATGAGTTTTTATAAGAAACCAATTTCAAATTTCGAACGTTGTTTCCCTGATAATGTTCTGGTTCTTTCCCTGGAGGATTTCGTTACAAAACCTTCAGAAGTGATAGAATCAGTAGCCCTATTTCTGGAAATTTCTTCTTTTACAATGGAACACCTTCCAAATCTTAATAAAAACAAGGAACTACGTTTTAGAAAAATCTTTAGGATCTTCTATAAGGGAGCGCTGGCAAAATGGCTCATTTCTTCAACTCCTGCGTTGTTAAAAAAGAAACTCAAAAGAATATTTTTTTCAGAACGTAACGCACCTGTTCAGGTTTCAGAAAACCTCTATACTACATTGGAATCAATCTTTAAAAAAGAGTGCTAAAAAGCCTACAAAAGTAGTACCTTTGCGCCAATCTAAAAAAGTATAGAATTGAGCTATTTTGCACATCCAACAGCAATTATAGATGAAGATTGTACCATAGGTGCTGGTACTAAGATCTGGCATTTTTCTCACCTGATGAGTTCATGCACGCTGGGCAACAATTGTAATCTGGGGCAAAATGTAGTTGTATCACCTAAAGTTACCTTAGGAAACAATGTGAAAGTGCAGAACAATGTGTCCATCTACACAGGTGTAATTTGTGAAGACGATGTGTTTTTAGGACCTTCTATGGTGTTTACCAATGTAATAAATCCAAGAAGTGCTGTAAACAGAAGAGGTCAATACTCTAAAACCCTGGTAAAGAAAGGAGCTTCCATAGGAGCCAACGCAACTATTGTTTGCGGGAACGATATTGGGGAATATGCTTTTATAGGCGCAGGGGCTGTGGTAACCAAAGAAATACCAGCCTATGCATTAGTGGTTGGCAATCCGTCCAGACAAATTGGTTGGGTAAGTGAATATGGACATCGTCTGGAGTTTGACACAGCCAACGTGGCCGAATGCCCGGAATCACATCAAAAATATACGCTGGAAAGCAATAGTGTTTCCAGAATTGAATAGGAAAACAACATGAAAAACTTTGCATTAATAGGCGCTGCAGGCTACATTGCACCAAGACACATGAAGGCTGTAAAAGAGACAGGAAATAATCTTTTGGCCGCATTCGACCCCAATGATAGTGTGGGTGTTATAGACAGCTATTTCCCAAATGCCGACTTTTTTGTAGAATTTGAGCGATTTGATAGACATATTTCGAAACTACAGTTTGAAGAAAAAATGTTTTTAGATTACGTTAGTATCTGTACACCAAACTATTTACATGATTCTCACATTCGTTTTGGTTTGAGAGAAGGAGCAGATGCTATTTGTGAAAAACCGCTGGTAATGAACCCCTGGAATTTGGATGCTTTAAAAGAAGTTGAAAAAACAACAGGACAACGGGTCTGGAATATTCTTCAACTGCGTCTGCACCCTAGCATTATTGCTTTAAAGAAGAAGGTGGATAATGGCCCAAAAGACAAAATTTACGATGTAGACTTAACATACCTTACTTCCCGTGGGAATTGGTACTATACCTCATGGAAGGGAGCGCTCAATAAATCTGGTGGTATTGCCACAAATATCGGAGTTCATTTTTACGATATGCTGGGTTGGATTTTTGGTGAAGTGAAAGAAAATGTAGTTCATGTCCATACCCATGATAGAGCTTCGGGGTATTTAGAATTGGAACGTGCGCGCGTGCGATGGTTCTTGTCAATCAATGAAGATGTGCTCCCCAAAGAGGTGGCAGAAAAAGGGCAACGTACGTTTAGGTCTATAACTGTAGCGGGAGAGGAGCTAGAGTTCAGCGGAGGCTTTACAGATCTTCACACCCTAAGCTATCAGAAAATTTTAAAAGGCAATGGTTTTGGGATTGATGAAGCAAGACAAGCAGTACAAACAGTATACGATATACGAAATACAGAACCTATTGGTTTAAAAGGTGACTACCACCCCTTCGCAAAGAAAACGCTGGTTAAACATCCTTTTTCAAGAAAATAAAAACTAAAAAAAATATAGTATACAAAATGAGCGACATAGCATATTCATTAAAAGGAATTTATAAAAAAGCATTAGTAACCGGAGGTGCAGGATTTGTGGGTAGTAATCTCGTAGAATCCTTGCTAGAGGACGGATTGGAAGTTGTAAGTATAGACGACTATAGTGCCGGAAAAGAACGTAATTTACACGACGTAAAAGAAAAGTACGGAGATAAGCTAACGATCGTAGAGTGTGATATCACAAAAAAATACAATCTGTCTCAATATTTTGGTGATATAGATGTTGTTTTTCATCAGGCATGTTCTAAAATGACAATTTGCCTTAAAGATCCATTGCGGGATTTAGAGGTAAATGCTGCCGGGACCTTTAACCTTCTTGAACTGGCACGCGATACTGGGGTTAAAAAGTTTGTGCATGTTTCTACAGGTTCTGTATATGGTATTGCGCAGTATTTTCCAACAGACGAAAATCATCCGTTAAACCCAACTTCGTATTATGGTGTAAGTAAATTAGCAGGAGAAAAATATGTGCGTGCTTTTGCACACTTGTACGGCATGGATACCTCTATCTTACGGTATTACCATGTATACGGACCTAAGCAGGATTCTGGAGATTATGGTGGCGTGATGGGTATTTTCTGTAAGCAAGCTATTAAGGGAGATGACCTTACCATCTTTGGGGACGGTACACAAATACGTTCCTTTACCTATGTAAAAGATGTTGTAAACATTAATAAGCTGGTGGCTAAAAAAGGAGGGAAAGGAGAAGCCTATAATTGTGCCTCTGGTCTAAAGGTTTCTATACAGCAAATAGCAGATAAGATAACCAAAATGGCAGGAACGGATTCCAACATAAAGTACGAAGACTGGAAACCTGGCGATATAAAAGACTTTGAAGTAAGTCATCAAAAAATTGAAGATCTAGGGTTTGAGTTTCAATACCTGGATTTTGACAAAGGCTTAGAGCAAACATTTAATTGGTACAATAAGGTTTTTGGTAATCAGTAAATTTTGAAGACTAAGGTTATAACAAGTCAGTTTTACTTAGGTATGAACTGTAACAAGTATTATTAAATTTATGATAGGCAATTATGATGATTTTAAACAGTATATAAAGGCTGATTTTAGAAGTCAAAATAAGGTTTTAGACATTAAGAGTTTTATAATTGATCCTTTGGTTAGATTCACTTGGTTGTTGCGATTTAATGAGTATCTGTTGAATTGCAAGAAACCTATGGCAATTCGTTTTTTTTGGTTGCTTTGGTTTAAAAGATTGAGTGTTCGTTTAGGGTTTAGCATACCATTTAATGTGTTTGATGAAGGCGTAGCCATAGTTCATTATGGTTTATTAATCATTCATCCAAACTGTCGAATAGGTAAAAATTGCCGTGTACATATGGGCGTTACCATAGGTGGCTATTCTGGGTTGGCACATACCTATAAAGAAGGCGAAATAAAGCCTACTATTATTGGAGATAACTGTTATATAAGCCCTGGTGCTATAATTTTTGGGGGCACTACTATTGGTAAAGATTTTGTTATTGCCGCCAATAGTGTGGTTAGCAAATCTTTTGAAAATGAAGGAGTCACAATTGGAGGGATCCCGGCTAAGATACTTTCAGATAAAGGCTCAGAAAATTTTCTCTTTAAAGGAGCAAAAACAGATTAAATGAAAAAGCGTCCCTCTTTGGATATCGTCATGCTCTCTACCTTTGATAGAGATGCTGGAGGAAGAGAAACCTGGCTTTACAATTTTCTTCCAGAACTTGCCTCACTCCAGCATTTTGAAAAAATTTGTTTGTTTGGTTTTAAAACGCCTGATCAAGAAAATTTTACTGAAGAGATACAGCAATTAGATCCGATGTTGAATAGTGAGCAACAAATTTTTCCGATTCTTTTTGAAAAAGAAAAATCCAAACTCCCTACTATATTCGCTATGTTTAAGGAGTTTAAGAAATTCAAAAAAACTACCAGCCAGTATCCAAGCTACGTGATGGCAATGGGTATTTTGGAACTATGGATGGTCTTAAAGCTAAAACCTTATAGAAACTCAAAAAAAGTAGTTTGGTTGCGAAGTATCTTTTCGCACGAGAAGGCATATAGAATACCAAAACCAATCCGCAAGTTATTTTTAAAATTTGAAATTCAAATGCTTAAAAAAGCTGATGTGGTTTTAGGCAATGGAGACGATATTAAAATTTTTTACGCTCCCTATGGTATAGATGTAACTGTCATCAAGAACGGGGTTGCTATGGCTCGCTGGGCTTTGCCAGACATACCGCTTCAAGATCCTATCCATATTGCTTACGTTGGTAGGTTGAGCCATGTAAAGGGAATTGAAGATTATTTAAAATTAATTGAAAAGGTAAAGACAGGTGATAAGGCAAGACAGTTTACGTTTCACATTGTTGGAAATAATGATAGGTATGCATCGCAAGTTGCTGTTTTGGAACAAAAAGGCTTTGTTATTAATCACAATATAGTACCTAATAAGCAGTTGCCCGGGTTTTTAGAAAAGATAGATGTGTGCGTAGCCCTTACTTATGCTGCTTCCAAAGGTGGGGGAGGAGGCACTTCCAATGCTATGATGGAGCAGATGGCAGCAGGAAGAATTATTTTAGCCTGGGATAATAGGATTTTTAGTCAATATCTTACTAATCAAAATGCTTATCTGGCTAAACAATACAATGTAGATGAATTGGAGTCGCAACTCTATGCTGTTTTTAATAATACACAACTTGCAAGACAAAAGGCTGGTAAGGCTATCGAAACTATAAAACCCTATAGTTATACCTTAAATGTTGCTAAATTTTTAAGTGCTATAAAAAATAGTTGAGATGAAAGTACTTCACGTAATAAATTCTTTAGTAGCGGCTGGTGCAGAAAACCTGGTCGTTACACTTGCTAACGAACAAGTTAAGAAAAATGAAGTGTCTGTTTTTACATTTTATTCTGAAAAAGATGTGTTTGCTGAAAAACTGGATAAAAAGGTTAACTTCAAATCCCATAAAGGTCAGAATTATTTTTCATTAAAAAAATTAAGTAATTTATATAAATATATAAAAGCGCACGATGTAATACATGTACACCTCTTTCCCCCGTTTTATATTGTTGCGATGCTATCTCTATTTGTAGGCAAGAGAAATTTAATATTTACAGAACATAATACAACTAATTCCAGAAGAAGGAAAATTTTTAAGCCACTTGAAATTTTTATTTATAAGAGATACAATTATATTATTTGTATAAGTGATGGAGTTGCAAGAGAATTAAAAGCCTGGATGGGGAATCGTATAAATAGTATAACTATAAAAAATGTGATCAATACTGATTATATAAATTCTATTGCTCCTGTAGACCGAGATACGTTAAGGTTAGAAGATGATGCAATTTTATTGGCTATGGTTGGAAGGTTTCAGGAACAAAAAGACCAGGATACGATTATAAAAGCGCTACCTGCTTTACCAGATAATTACTACCTGCTGCTTATGGGCGAAGGCGAACGTGAAGAGGGGTTGAAGACGCTCTCCAAAGAGCTGGACGTAGAAGAGAGAGTGCATTTTATGGGGGTTAAAAAAAATGTGTTTGGCATTCTTAAATCCTGTGATGTGGGTATCATCTCTTCAAAATGGGAAGGGTTTGGTCTTGTTGCATTAGAATATATGGCAAGTGGTCTTCCAGCATTGGGAAGCAATAACGAAGGATTAAAAGAAGTGATAGGAACCAGCGAAGCACTTTTTGAAATTGGGAATCATACACAGCTTTCAAAGCTAATTTTAAAAACTATAAGAGATACAGCATTTAAAAAACAAATACAAGAAACCCAAAAAGAGCATTTGCAAAGCTTCGATTTGAAAAAAGCTATAGCGGAACACCAGCGTGTTTATAAAAATAAAGTTACAACGTGTTAGATATCGTCTTATCCACATTATTTATAATCTTAGGATTTGTTTTTATAGCATTTCAAGGGAATACTTTGAATAAAACCGAATTAAATTCTTTACGACTCCTTTGGTGTGTTCACCTGTTTTTTGCTGTCATTTTTTATGTGTATACCCGCTCAAATTCCGCAGATGTCAACGGATACTGGAAGATTGCTAAAGGAAGCACCCCTGCCGACCTGGCGCTTTATATAAGCAAAGGGTTTGGGACCAATGTTATGTACCTATTTAATTATTTTCCAGCTCATACCTTAGATCTTTCTATTTTTACGGGTTTTATGATATATGCTTTTGTGAGCTTTATAGGAGTATGTTACTTATATAAAACCTGTATAGAGCTTATTCCTTACAATACAAGGTTTTTTGGTGTCAATATCTTTCCGCTTCTTTTATTTTTTCCCAGCATTCATTTCTGGAGTGCAGGACCAGGTAAAGATGCTTTGCTTTTTTTTAGCATTACCATGTTTGGATATGCACTTATTAAATTGAATAAAAGAATGGGTTTGGCTTTGCTAAGTACTATTATCGCAATGTTAATACGACCTCATGTATTAATCATTCTATTTGCTGGATTTGGAGTTGCTTTTTTACTGTCTATGAATGTTAAAGTATGGAAACGTTTACTAATCTTTATACTTTTAGCTGGTGTTAGTATCGCTTTGCTCCCAACGGTCCTTGAGTATGTGAGTTTGGATAGTATAACTGTAGAAAATACTTTAAACAGGCTTGATAGCCAAGCAAGAAACCTTTCTGGAGATACAGTAGGCTCAAGTGTAGATATTCAGTCTTATCCCTTTATCCTTAAAATAATTACCTTCTTGTTCCGTCCCTTATTTTTTGATATTGACAGTATGTTTACTGCACTTGCGTCTATTGAGAACTTTATTTTATTACTTCTTACTATTAAAGTATTGGCTAGTAAACCTATTAAAACATATAGAAATGCTCCTGTAGTCGTTAAATCATACTTAATTTTTTTACTTTTAGGAACATTAATTTTTTCGTTTTCTCTTGGTAACTTCGGTATTATATTACGTATGAAAAATATGTTTATACCCGCATTTATACTATACCTATTATGGGCACTTTCCTATAGTCACGAATTAAAAAGCAACCAGGTTCAAAAATCTAATTAAAGCGTAGTCTATGTGTGGAATAAACGGAATTATAACGCAGGCGTCAACATCTTTGACAAGAGATACCCTTGAGCAAATGAATACCCTCATTTTCCATAGAGGACCAGATGCAGATGGAGTTTTTGTAAGCGAAGACCAAAAAGTTGGTATGGCTATGCGTAGGTTGTCAATTATAGATTTAAACACAGGAAGCCAACCCATCTATTCTGAAGACAAGAAAAAAGTGTTAGTTTTTAATGGTGAAATTTATAACTATAAAAAATTAAAGAGACAAATAGCAGAAAAGGGGGTTGAGTTTAAAACAACCTCAGACTCTGAAGTTATCCTTAAACTTTATGAAAAGTACGGAACTGCATCTTTTTCTGATTTAGATGGTATGTTTGCCTTTAGTATTTATGATGAAACACTTAATAAAGTGTTTATAGCTCGAGACTATTTTGGAGAAAAACCGTTGTATTATTCAAAAGATGCTACAACTTTTTTATGGGCAAGCGAGTTAAAGTCTGTTATCAAAATGCTTCCAAAGCTTCCCCAATTAGACAACAAAGCAGTACAACTCTATTTTTCTCTTACCTACATTCCCGCTCCCTATACTATCTATCAAGGCGTTTCAAAGTTAGAACCTAATCATTTTCTGGAAGTAGATTGTACAGATCTTTCTGTAAAACAACATAGTATTTCGCAGCAATTTCAATCGTATTCTGACTTGTCTAAGAAGGAAGCCGTTTCAACCACAGAAAAACTGGTTAGGGAAAGTGTTGCATCAAGATCTGTGGCAGATGTGCCGTTAGGCACCTTTTTATCTGGCGGGGTAGATTCCTCCATAGTATCTTTGTGTCTTTCTCAGTCACATACTTCCAAGATTGATACATTCTCCATAGGTTTTGAAAAAAAATCTTTTGACGAAACCGATAAATCGAAGCTTGTTGCAAAGCAAATAGGGAGCAATCACCATGAGTTTATAGTTGCAAATAACGACTTAGATGCCGAAATGGGTGAAATTCTCTTAAATTTTGATGAGCCCTTTGCAGATTCTTCGGCACTACCAACCTACTTGGTTTCAAAAATGACAAGCAAATATGTAAAGGTAGCTTTAACCGGAGATGGTGGTGACGAGGTATTTGGCGGGTATAATAAGTATATGATGGGAAGGCTAAATAAATCCTATACCAAGCTACTTCCTGAAAAATTACATACCTATGTGGCAGACTCTTCTTTACTTAATATATCAAGTGATAACAGGGGGTTCAGGTTTAAGGTGAAAAAATTTATAGATGCAGTTGGCTATCATCCAGATTATTATTTTAATATTATTTCGCTAGCATTTCAGCAAAAGGAGCTAGGAATTTTATTGAAAAATACATTAAATAAGGAAAACCTTTTTAATACCTATAAAGAACAGTTAAGTTATAAACCAGGCTCTTTACGCTACTTTAGGGAAGTTGATAGGTTAGTGAGTCTGGAAGGAGACTTATTAGTGAAGGTTGATAGGACAAGTATGTTGCAATCTATAGAGTGTAGAGCTCCTTTTTTAAATAAAAATCTTTGGAATTTTACAAATCAAGTTCCGGAACATTTTCTATTAAAAGGATGGGATAAAAAGCATTTATTGAAAGAAGCTTTCAAGGAATATTTTCCAAAGGATTTTTTGAATAAGTCCAAAAAAGGTTTTGGGGTGCCTGTTGGTGATTGGTTACGCGATCAATTAAAAGATGAACTTATTCATTTTACCTCTAATGAGTTCTTAAGAAAACAGGATTTGTTTCACGAAAGTTTTATTCAGCAATTAGTGCACGATCACATTTCAGGGAAGATAGATAGCACATTTAAGGTCTGGACTTTTTACTGTTTTCAAAAATGGTACGCATATACATATAATCATTAAAGTTTTAAATTTCAATCCATGGATTTGAATGGAGGTTTTGTTATTTCGTTGGATTATGAGCTCATGTGGGGAGTTCGTGATGTGCAATCTGAGGAAACGTATGGGGAGAATATATTAAATGTGCAGGAGGCATTCGAAAAAATGCTAAAATTATTCGAGCTCTATAATACTAAGGTAACTGTTGCTACCGTAGGCTTTCTATTTCATAAAAATAAAAGTGAGTTGTTGGCTAACCTCCCTAAAACTACACCAGATTATCTAGACCAAAAATGTTCGCCATATCCAGATATGCAAGAATACCTGGTCAATTGTAAAGATGTAGCCATTTATTTTAATGCTCCGTTGACAAAAAAATTAGTAAACCATAAGAATGTTGAAATGGCCAGCCATACGTACAGCCATTTTTATTGTTTAGAATCTATAGGAGGTATAGATGCATTTGTAGAAGATACAGTATATATAAAAGAGACCGCAGCAGCTAATGGAGCCCACCTTAAAAGTATTGTTTTTCCTAGAAATCAATTTACTCCAAGACATATAGAGGTATGCGCACAATTTGGGATTAGTGCATATCGAGGAAACCCAAACCATTGGATTTATAGACCTGTCCCTGAAAACAAACAAGGAATTTTCAGAAGGATGTTTCGACTGTTAGATTCGTACATTAATATTACGGGTCATCATTGTTATTCATTAAGCAATATTAATACTGAAACCCCTTATAATATTGCTGCAAGTCGTTTTTTAAGGCCTTATTCACATACCCTAAGTGTATTAGAAGAGTTGAAATTAGCACGTATCAAAAAATCTATGACTTATGCAGCAAAAAATAAACAGATATATCATTTATGGTGGCACCCCCATAATTTTGGTGCAAATCTTAGTGAGAATCTCGACGGATTAAAAACTATTCTCCAACATTACAGTATGCTACATAAAAAATATGGTTTTACATCTGTTACAATGAACGATTTGTCTAATCAACTAACCAAAACTACATGAAGATTCTTATTTTAGGAGGTAAGGGAGAAGGCACTGTGTTTTTGTACAATGCACTTCGGGAAAGCTTCTCTATTGAAAAATTGATCATTGAAGAACCTGTTTCAAAATCAAAACTGATAAAGCGCAGGGTAAAACGGCTTGGCTTCCTTAAGGTGTTTAATCAATTATTGTTTCAGATTTTTGTAGTACGTATTTTGATCTTTTTTTCAAAACAACGAAGAAATGAATTGCTAAAAGAGAAGCAGTTAATAAAAACTCCTATTCAACAAGATAAGGTAACACACGTAGTAACTATTAATTCAGAAAAGACTATTTCAATTATCAAAGATGTAAACCCAGATATTATATTAGTTTCTGGAACACGTATTATTGGAAAAAAGGTATTGAGTTGCAGCAAAGCGAAGTTTATAAACCTGCATGTAGGTATCACCCCTAAATACAGAGGCGTTCATGGTGGCTATTGGGCATTGGCAAATAATGAACCGGAAAATTGTGGTGTTACTGTGCATTTGGTAGATCAAGGAATTGATACAGGTAAAGTTCTTGCGCAAAGTATTATTAAACCTACAGGTAAGGATAATTTTGTTACCTACCCTTATCTCCAATTTTCTGCAGGTATTATTCAAATAAAAAGCGTTCTAAGGTATTATAAATCACATAATTTTTTCCCAGAGTTTAATGTAAATGATACAACTAGCAAGCTTTATTATCATCCTACTTTCACTGGTTATCTTTTTAAAAGATTTGTAAAAGGAGTAAAATAAGTTAATAGTTTGAAAGTAATAGCTGTAATCAATAATCTAGACACTGGAGGAGCCGAAAGACTTCTGGTAAAAACAGTACCTAAATTAGTGGAATATGGTATTACTGTAGATGTACTTCTGTTAAACGGAAAAGAGTACCCATTTTTAACAGAACTTCGAAAAAGAAATTGTTGTACTATTTATTCTCTGGATACTCATAATGTTCGCAATCCATTTCATATTTTTAAAATAATCCCCCATCTTTTTAAATACGATATAGTTCACGTTCATTTATTCCCTGCATTATACTGGGTAGCTTTAGCAAAATTGTTTTCATTTTCCAGAACTACTTTGGTATTTACTGAACACAGTACAACCAATAATAGAAGAGGTATTTTATTTTATAGATGGTTGGACAAGCTTATATATGGTCAATATGCTGTAATTGTTACTATATCTACGGAGGTAAAACTTTATTTAAAAAGATATTTAGGTAAAACTCGAAATATTTTCAGAACCATAAATAATGGGGTTGATGTAAGTAGATTTCAACAAGCTAAAAAATCTGAACGACAGGACTTTAATATCCCTTCAAATCATACCTTAATTATACAGGTAGCAAGCTTTACCTCTCAAAAAGATCCTGCCACCTTGGTACGTGCCATCCCGTACTTGGAGCATCCTGCCACGTTGATTTTTGTAGGGAAGGGTGCCGAAATGGAAAAAATAAAGCAGTTGGTTTCAGAATTAGATTTAGACCGATCTGTACAATTTCTGGGAATGCGTACCGATGTAGCATCATTACTTAAGATGGCCGATGTTGCGGTACTTTCTTCTAACCACGAAGGGTTGTCTTTGTCCAGCCTGGAGGCTATGGCATCGGGAACTCCTTTAGTTGCAGCAAATGTTACAGGATTAAAAAACCTGGTACATGGAGCAGGCATTCTTTTTGATCATAAAGATGAAATAGATCTGGCAGAAAAGATAAACATGCTAGTCAGTAATAAGAAATTGTATACCGAAACTGTCGCAAAAGGAACCAAGCGAGTTAAAAAATTTGAGCTGGAAGTTATGGTTCAATCTCATATTGCCTTATACAAAGAACTATGTCCAAACAAAAAATAGTTAGAATCACCACAATCCCATTATCCCTCGAAAAACTACTCGAAGGGCAACTGGCCTATATGCAAAATTACTACGATGTTATCGCTGTTTCAGCAGAAAAAGAACGGTTGGAAGCATTGGGCGCTTCAGAAGGTGTACGGACTAAATATGTGAACCTTACCCGGAAAATCACCCCTTTAAAAGATATTGCTGCAGTCTATAATCTCTATTCATTTCTGAAAAAAGAAAAGCCAGCCATTGTACACAGTCATACGCCTAAAGCGGGAATCGTAGGGATGCTGGCAGCATATTTAGCCAGAGTACCAAACCGTTTACACACCGTGGCTGGGTTGCCGCTTATGGAAGCTTCAGGAGTAAAAAGAAACATTCTTAATGTAGTTGAAAAACTCACGTATCGCTGTGCGACAAAAGTATATCCAAATTCAAAAGGGTTAAAAGATTTTATTATAGCCGAAAAATTTACAAAGCCTTCAAAACTGAAGATCATAGGGCAGGGAAGTAGCAATGGAATAGACACGAGCTATTTTTCAGACACACTGTTTTCAAAAGAAGAAGTCCTTCAGAAGAAAAAAGAGTTAAACATCCCTGAAACCGATTTTGTGTTCCTATTTGTTGGAAGAATTGTAAAAGATAAGGGTATAAACGAGCTAGTAGAAGCTTTTGTATCTTTGCAACAGGAACAACCTGATAGCACATTATTGCTCGTAGGCCCTTTTGAAGATGCTCTAGACCCTGTTTTTCCAATAACAAAGGAAATTATAGAAACACACCCTAAGATCAAACCAGTCGGTTTCCAGCAAGATGTTCGCTTGTTTTTTGGAATAAGTGATGCGTTGGTCTTTCCAAGTTATCGCGAAGGGTTTCCCAATGTTGTGATGCAGGCCGGAGCGATGGGACTACCTGCTATTGTAAGCAATATTAATGGCTGTAATGAAATAATTACTCCTAATGTAAACGGATTGATCGTTCCTGCAAAAAATGTAGTGGCTCTTTCTAAAAGCATGCATGAGCTAATTGACAACAAAGAACGCTTTTTTACTATGAAAGAAAATTCCCGAAATAGTATTACAAGTCGTTACGAGCGCCATAAAATATGGGAATTGCTGCGGGAAGAATACCAATCTCTTCTACACAATACGTAACTTTGCCACGTGTATAAAACAATAGTAAAGCCATTCTTGGATTTTTGTGTAGCTGCAATAGTTTTTATTGGGCTGCTTCCGTTGTTTGTGGTAACAATGGTGATACTGGCGATAGCTCTTAAAGGGAACCCATTTTTTACCCAGCAACGTCCTGGAAAAAATGCACGTATATTCTCCATCATTAAATTTCGGACGATGAGTAATGAAAAAGACGCGCAGGGAACCTTATTACCAGACCACCAGCGGCTATCGGGTTTTGGAAAGTTGGTACGTTCAACGTCTCTGGACGAAATTCCACAATTATTAAATGTTTTAAAAGGAGATATGAGCCTGGTAGGTCCCAGGCCTTTACTACCTTCATACCTGCCTCTGTATTCTAAAGAACAACAAAAGAGGCATTTGGTAAAACCAGGGATTACAGGTTGGGCACAGGTGAACGGTAGAAATGCCGTTTCGTGGCAAAAAAAGTTTGAATTGGACGTGTTTTATGTGGAAAGAGTTAATTTTGCATTCGATTTAAAAATATTATTTAAAACCGTGCTAAAAGTACTTAACCGCAGTGATATTAATAGTAACACAGCTGTTACAGTAGAACCTTTTAAGGGGAACTAGCTATGAAGGAAATTACTATTTTTGGAGGTGGAGGCCATTGTTACGCACTTGTAGCTCTTATTAGAGCAACGAATGAGTACAAGCCCGTTATTGTGTTGGATAAACAACCCTCGGAAAAGGATATTTTAGGAGTTCCGGTTGAAAAGAGAAAGGGTCGCAGCCCCATTACCACACCTGCTGCCATTGCCATTGGCAACAATGCTATTAGAAAAAAAATTGCTGAAACACTAACAGGTGCTTGTCCGTCGTTTGTACATGACACGGCAATGGTTTATTCTTCAGCAAGGATCGGTAAAGGTGTACAGGTATTACCTAATGCTGTTATTGATGCTGCCGTTGTACTTGGAGACTTTACGATTGTAAATAACAATGCAACTGTATCACATAATACGGTAGTTGAAAATTTTTGTCATATAGCTATTAATGCTGCTGTTTCTGGAGGTTGTACCATTGGAGAAGGCACTTTGGTGGGAGCGGGGAGTGTAATTCTTCCTGAAATAACTATAGGGAAGTGGGTAACCATTGGTGCAGGAGCCGTGGTTATAGAACACGTTCCGGATGGAGCAACTGTGGTGGGAAACCCTGCCAGAATTATTAAGAAAACACATGAGTAGTAAAATATATCTTTCTTCCCCACATATGGGGGGCACCGAACAGAACTATGTTAATGAGGCTTTTGACACCAACTGGATCGCTCCTTTGGGACCAAATGTAACCGGATTTGAAACAGCTTTGGAAAGCTATCTCGGGAAAGGAAATAACGTAGCGGCATTAAGTTCGGGTACGGCGGCCATTCATTTGGCGTTGGTTTTATTGGGAGTAACCAGAGGGGATGAAGTACTTTGCCAGACGTTTACCTTCTCGGCTTCTGCCAACCCTATTGTGTACCAGGGCGCAACCCCTATTTTTATAGACAGTGAGCCTGATACGTGGAATATGTGCCCAGACCATCTGGAAGAAGCCATTAAAGACCGTATTGCGAAGGGTAAAAAACCTAAGGCAATCATTGCTGTTCACCTTTACGGAATGCCCTGTAAAATTGAAGCCATTACTGCAGTGGCTCAAAAATACGAAATCCCAGTTGTGGAAGACAGTGCCGAAGCCTTGGGAAGTACTTACAAAGGTCAAAAATGTGGCACGTTTGGTACTATTGGTATTTTAAGCTTTAACGGAAATAAAATAATTACTACATCTGGTGGAGGGGCTTTAGTTTCAAATTCGCCTGAAATTAAGGAAAAAGCAGTTTTTTTAGCAACCCAGGCACGCGATGAAGCTCCGCACTACCAACATTCAGAAATTGGGTTTAATTACAGGTTGAGTAATATTTGTGCAGGTATTGGCCGGGGACAAATGGAAGTAGTAGATAGCCACGTTACGCTGCGCAGAGAAATGCACCAATTTTATAAAGAACTCTTTAACAAGAGGGAAGGGGTTACTGTTTTTGAAGAACCTTCTCCCGATTATTTTTCTAATCACTGGTTGTCTTGTATCACTATTAATGCAGCAAAAACCGGATTCACCCCACAGGAGGTGGTTTCAGCTTTAGCAAAGGATACTATAGAATCCCGACCGTTGTGGAAACCTATGCATTTACAACCTGTTTTTAAAGATGCACCTTATTATGGGGCTACTGTAGCTGAAAGCTTGTTCAATACCGGATTGTGTTTACCTTCTGGTTCTAATTTGTCAGGTATTGAAAGACAGAGAATTAACAAGGCTTTAAAACCTTTCCTATAGACGTTTCGTATATTTACAATTAAATTTTCAACTTGAAAGCCTCATCAAAAATTTTAAATAAGTTATATACTGGCGATAATAAATTATTACTGCTGGACCAGCGTTACCTTCCACGGTGGATTGTGATCTTATTAGATATCTTTTTGTGTAGCCTGGCTATGCTGGTTACGTATTTTATTCTTCATGGGACGACAATTTATTTTCATGATGTAATTTCTGTACCTCTTCAGGGGCTGATTGTTTTATTAGTAAATCTTTTGTTTTTCTTCGTTTTCAAAAGCTACTCTGGTATCATAAGGCATTCTACGTTTATAGACATTATAAAACTTGCTTTTACTTCAATTACAACTGTTGGGACTATTGTATTGTTTAATAGTATTATGGAGTTTTCGCAGGGGCAGAAAATATTTCTAACCACTTCGTTGTTGTTATATATGTTTTCTTCGTTTACATTTTTACTGCTCTTTAGAATTTCAGTAAAAGAGAGCTATACCTTCTTAAAAAATATTGCTATAACCGAAGAAAAAAAGAAATTAGCCATTATTGGTATAGACGATCAATCTATTTCGCTTGGCTCTTCCTTGTTAAACGAGTCTCAATTACCCTATACACTGGTTGGATTTTTAACTCAGGCAAAAATTTCCAAAAGCCATAAGATATTGGGCAAGCCTGTATTTTCAGTTTATAATATGGCTGAAACGTTAAATGAAATTGAAGCAGAAGCAGTATTGCTTATGAGTGATTCATTTACAGGGAAAGAAAAAAATGAGATTGTTGAAAATTGTTTGTCGGCTGGTGTTGAAATCTTGAATGTGCCTAACATTCAAACGTGGAAAAATAAGGAGGACATTCAAAACCAAATAAAACCACTTGAAATTGAAGACCTTTTAGAGCGTTCTCCAATTTCGGTTAGCGATACTGTATTAAAAGAAGATTTAGAAGGAAAAACCGTGATTGTTACAGGGGGAGCTGGGTCCATTGGGAGTGAAATTGTAAAACAACTCGCACAGTACAATACCGAACTGGTAATTATCCTGGATCAGGCTGAATCTGCCCTACACGAACTTGAGCTGTTCTTGCGGTTAAATTTTCCCAACTTCAACTTTATCACTGAGCTGGCAGATATTAGCAATATGTACAGATTACAACTTATGTTTAATAAGTACCATTTCAACCTAATTTACCATGCAGCTGCCTATAAACATGTACCGCTTATCGAGCGAAATCCGCACGAGGCTATTTATGTAAACTTACTGGGAACCGTAAACTTATGCATTCAGTGTTTACAACACAATGTAGAGCGTTTTGTAATGGTTTCTACAGACAAAGCAGTAAACCCCACCAATGTTATGGGGGCTTCAAAAAGAGCTGCAGAGATGTATGTACAGGCTTTGCAAAAAGAGAAGCACGTAACAACCAAGTTTGTAACGACAAGATTTGGAAACGTGTTAGGTTCCAGTGGTTCTGTAATTCCACATTTTAAAAAACAAATTGCGCAAGGAGGTCCCGTAACGGTTACACATAGAGATATTATACGTTATTTTATGACCATCCCAGAAGCGTGCCAGTTGGTAATGCAGGCAGGTACCATGGGAAAAGGAGGAGAAATTTATGTATTTGATATGGGAGAACCTGTGCGAATTATAGACCTTGCCGAGCGTATGATAAAGCTTTCTGGTTTAGAACCCTACAAGGATATAGATATAAAAATTACAGGACTAAGACCCGGTGAAAAACTATATGAAGAATTGTTAAACGATGCTTCTACCGTGTTGCCTACACACCATCCCAAAATTATGATTTCCAGTGTTCAGGCTGGATCATTTAAGGATATTAAAGAAAAAATAGAACACCTTATTCGTATTGCTACTAAGCAAAAGGACGATGAGGTTGTAAAATTACTGAAAGATTTGGTGCCAGAGTTTAAAAGTGAAAACTCCAGTTTTGAAGCCTTAGATGCCTCTAAAGATAAAGCATTAACAAAAATATAGGGAGACTGCCTTATATGGGTTATATTTGCACCCAATTTATGAAACATACTATTTTACTTATCGTATTAAGTTGTTGCCTTTTCTCATGTGCAACGAAGAAAGAGATTCTCTATTTTCAAGATGCTGAAAAGCTAAATGAGCAACAAACGGCTCAATATTTTGAACCAAAAATTGAACCTAGTGATATTTTATACATCTCAGTTTCGGCACTAGATGAAGAGGTACTTAAACCTTACCAAAAAGTCACTGGTTTACAAACTGAAACCAGAGACGAGCAATTACAAGGTTATTTGGTTAACCCAAAAGGAAGTATACAGTACCCTGGATTAGGAGCTGTAAACGTAGTAGGAAAAACACGGGTAGAGGTTATTACGCTATTGACCGATAAATTATCTGAGTTTGTCAAAGATATAGTCGTAGATGTACGTATTATTAACTTTAAAGTAACAGTTCTGGGTGAAGTAGCAATGCCTGGAGTGTACACCATAAAAGACGAACGGGTTACCATTCCACAAGCCATAGGACTGGCTGGCGATTTTACAGCAGACGGTAAGCGGGAAACTGTTACCATCATAAGAGAAGAAAATGGTGTTCAGAAAGTAACAAAAGTAGATTTTACTAAAACTGACTTTTTCACTAGCCCGTATTATTTTTTAAAACAAAACGATATCGTCTATGTGGAACCTTCACTAAAAGGCGTGAAGAAATCAGGATTTATCCCGGATATTCCCGCAGTTCTATCTGTTGTTACCATCATATTAAGTGCCGTAATTTTAATTACAAGATAAGCGTATGCAACCAGCACCTGTTCAAAAGGAAGGACAAGATTTTAATTTAAAAGAAATTTTACAACGCTACACCCAAAAATGGCTTTGGTTTGTACTTTGCGTAGTAGTAGCATTGATTGTTGCAAAAGTATATTTGCGGTACACCATTCCTTCATACCAATCCAAGGCCTCTATTTTAATTAAGGACGATGCTTCCAGCGGAAATTTTGGTGGCATTTCGCCATTTTCTGAAGCTGGCTATCTGGGAGGATTACAAACCAATAAAGTAGCAAATGAACTGGCTATCTTAAAATCTAAGCGTTTAATTTCAGAAGTTGTAAAAGAATTAAACTTAAACATCAGGTATGAGAATTTAGGAGCCATTATTACTTCCGAATTATATACCAACAGACCTTTCGTTATTCAGTATTTGTCTTTTAATGACAGCCTTCGTGCACCCCGTGTACCAAAACTGTTTGTTACCATAAATTCTGAAACTGAATTTAATATTTATACCGAAAGCAAGTCTATAGATGAAGTCCATAGCTTTGGAGAATCCCTAACGCTTCCTTTCGGTGAGATAACCGTTATACCAATTTTTGATAACCCATATTCTTTTAACCAATTCATCGGGAAAACCATTTCGGTTAGTTACGCCCCTATAGAAAATACTGCCTTGCAATATCAGAACAGGGTTGCTGTCCAAAGTGATGATAGGTATGGAAACGTGATAAACTTTTCTTTAAATTCTCCCGTACGTGAAAAGGCTGAAGATTTTATCGATGAACTTATAAGTCAATACAACATAGACGCCATAAACGATAGAGGTCAGGTAGCCAGAAACACCTCTAACTTTATAGACGCCCGACTTGAAATTATTACAAGAGAACTGGACTCTGTAGAGCAAAACAAAGAGACTTTTAAAAGTAATAACAGGCTCACAGATATTGAAACTGAGGCCGAGATCATACTTCAAAACGCAAGTGAGTTTGATAAAAAACAGTTAGATGTTGGAACACAACTAGAGCTGGCCAACACTATGGTAGATTACATGGAAAATGCTGGGTCTAACGATTTACTCCCTGCTAATATAGGCTTGCAGGGCGATCAGGTTGCCTCTGCAGTGTCAAACTATAATCAGCTTATCCTGGAGCGGAATAGATTGCTTAAAAACTCCACCCCTAAAAACCCCGTAGTAGGTAATTTAAACAACCAGATTGAGCAGATTAGAACCGGGATCTTAGGAAGTTTAGAAAACCAGAGAACCAGTTTAAAAATTGCCATGCGCGATTTAAACTATAAAGAAGCCACTTTAAATTCACAGATCGCAAAAGTTCCGAGAAAAGAAAAATTATTCCGGGAAATTAACCGCCAGCAGGGTATTAAAGAACAGTTATTTCTTTTCTTATTACAACAAAGAGAAGAAGCGTCTATTTCTCTTGCGGTTACAGCTCCCAAAGCTAAAATTATTGATAGCGCCTTTAGTAGCCGAGCTCCCGTAAGCCCTAACAGGATGCTAATTTACCTTGGTGCTTTACTAGCAGGTTTACTTGTTCCATTTTTAATAATTTACCTCAGCTTTTTAATTAATACTAAAATTAAAAACAGAAGAGATGTAGAACGCTTGCTCCCATCCATAGACTTCCTTGGCGAGATCCCAAAACTGGGTAAAAACGACGAAGAGCTAGTTCAAAAGAGCGACAGGAGTATGTTGGCAGAATCTTTTAGAATTTTGCGAACTAACTTACAATACCAACTCTTAAATAAAATAGACAAGAACGTTGCCCCAAGAATTTTTGTTACTTCTACCGTTAAGGGAGAAGGAAAAACTTTTGTAGCGTTTAACCTGGCCTTGACTCTTGCTTTAACAGGTAAAAGAGTGCTCTTGGTTGGTGCAGATGTTAGAAATCCACAGTTACATAGGTATTTGCCTGAAGGAAAGAAAAACCGAAAAGGACTTACTGAATATATTATAGACGAAAGTGTTGAGGCTAAAGAATTAATGCAAGCCAGTATTTATAACGAAAACCTATCCATTATTCACTCTGGAATTATTCCACCAAATCCGGCAGAGCTTTTACTAAGGCCAAGGGTTGAAAGATTCTTTGAAGAGCTGGAAAACGAATTTGATTATATCATTGTTGATACTGCACCCGCAATGCTGGTAACCGATACTGTTTTATTAAATAAGTATGCAGATGCAATGCTCTACGTAGCAAGAGCAGATTATACCGATAAAAAGCTATTAGATTTCCTGAAAGACTCCATTGCCAGTAAGCGTTTGTCTAAAGTAGCTTTGGTACTCAACAACGTGGCTCAAAATAACTTTGGCTACGGTAATAAATATGGGTATACCTATACAACTCAGGAAAAGAAGTCGTTTTTTGGTAAATGGTTTTCGTAATTGCAGTTTTATGAAACGATGCGTTCTTGTTCTCTTCCTTATTAGTTCCTATGCTGGGATATGCCAATCTGATTTTAGTTTTAAAGGAGCAATAGAAGCCACTGGATTTATGAGTACCAACGATAGTTTGCCTTTGTGGTTTTATACCAATACATCAGCAAAAGTAGGGAGGCAGAGTAATATTGCGGGATTGGCTGAAGGGGATGCAACGTATCAACTTACTGAGAACAGTGAGTTCTCTGCAGGCGCAGGCTTTTACTACAGAGATAATGTTGCAGACGCGTTTCAACGAAAAGAACTGTACCTTCAGTTTAAAAATAATTGGGTAGCTATCACAGCAGGAGCTAAGGAACTACCAGAAGTGGCTCAGGGACTTTCTGCAACCAATAAAAATTATCTTTGGTCTAATAACGTGAGACCCTTGCCGGGGTTTAGGATAGCATCTTCCAACCCCTTACAACTTTCAAACACCTTTAGTGTGGATGCTGCAATTGCACATTACGAACTTAATGATGCCAGGTATACTAAGAATGCAAGGCTTCATTACAAGCACTTTGCTTTAATTTCTAAAATTTCTGAAAACCATACAGTTACCGCAAAAATTCAACATTTTGCGCAATGGGCAGGGACTTCTCCGGACTTTGGCGAATTAAAAAGTGATTTTAGTGGCTTTATAGATGTGTTTACAGCAAGAGAGTCTCCTGAAATTGGAGTCGATGGCGAGATTTATAATGCTGTAGGAAATCATTTGGGTTCCTACCTATTGGATTATGAGTTCACCTCTTCGTTTGGGACAACTTCAATATACCATGAGCACCCGTTTGAGGATGGTAGTGGTTCTGGGCTTTCTAATTTTCCAGATGGGGTTTGGGGTATTTATTTTCAACCGAAAGAAAAAACCTATATATCAGGAATTGTATACGAATTCATAACTACAAAAGACCAGAGTGGAACTTCGGGTAGTGGAAGTGGTTTCGACAATTACTTTAATAATAGTGTGTATAGAAGTGGCTGGACGTATGAAGGTGCTATTATTGGGTTGCCATTTATGATTACAGCACCTGGACCCGGGACTAGTTTAGATGAAAACCTAACAAAAGTAATAAGCAATACCCTCTCTATGCATCATATTGGTGTCTCAGGAACTTATAAAGTAATCGACTGGAAGTTGAAATCTTCTTTCGTAAAAAACTTTGGAAAAGTCGTTGCGCCTTTTGTTGAACCCCTAACCACGTCGCATCATTATCTTGAAGTAGCGTACCCTACAGAAAAATCAGGAAGGTTTACACTAGTTACAGGTTTTGATACCAGCAGCAACAGTGATTCAATTTTTGGAGCAGGTTTGCAGTATGCTTATTCATTTTAACTAGTTACCCCTTCTAGTAATTCTGATGCCAACGGCTCATCACCACGCGTGTGTAAAACTGAAATATCTCCAGTTACTTCAAAAACAACAGCACGTACTTCTTTGAGTTCAATAACATTGGCTTCTCGCAACTTACCGTATAGGTCGCCCTCACTAACATTGGCTTTGGAAAGATTTTTATGGAGAATTTTACCATCTTTCATTAGTAAATAGGGGGTATTTGTAAACGCTTTTTTGAATACTGAAGACTTCCGAATAAAAAAGGAATATAAGGTTTGTAGTGCGATAATAATTCCCAGGGCGATGCTTCCTTTTAATATTGAATAATCGGTACTACCAATTACATCTGCAAAGATAGAACCCATTGCAATAGTAGCGGCAAAATCTATACTCGTCATTTTTGCAAAGGTTCGTAAACCAAAAACGCGGGAATAGAGTAAGATGATTAAAAATATAGCGACTACCGAAGCCACAGTTTTATAAATGATAATTTCGTTTGCAATAAGCCAATTTTCCATAGTAGTGCTGTTTAAGCACAATTTACAGAGAAGATGCTTGTGTTCCCTTTATTTTTTGAAATTTTTAATACCATTTTATGTGTATGGAGTTTTATATAGCGTTAATTTTGCAAAAATTTTAGTTGTTACGTCTTGATTAGAGAAACGATTTTTACAATCTTATGGAGTCTCTCCCCTTTTGGAGAGGCTAAAGTGGGTATCCCGTATGGGATTGCCAACGATTTAAATCCGTTTTTTGTATTCGTAATTGCTTTAGGAGCCAATATTTTGGTCTTTCCTATGATGCTTTTTTTCTTAAACTATATTAACTCTTCCTTGTTACGATGGCGCTTCTACAAAAAGGCAGCAATATGGGTTGCCAGGCGTGCCAAGACAGGTTCTGGAAATAAAATTAAAAAGTATGGTTTCTGGGGGCTTATGTTTTTTGTCTCCATCCCGTTGCCAGGAACGGGAGTGTATGCAGGGACCATTGCCACGTATATTTTTAAAATTGAACGCAAAAAAGCCTTTTGGGCAAATGTTTTGGGGATTACTATTTCTTCAATTATTGTTTGGGTAACGACCTACCTTACAGTTCACGGAGTTGCTTAAGAAGAATCTTTTGTAAACTAAAAGCAGAAAGCCCTGCAACTAGCAGGGCTTTCTTTGTTATTATAACCTTTTTAAGTGCTATAACACTATTTATTCTTCAACCTTCTCTACTATAGTTTTAGTAGAGTCTGCTACTTCAACTGTAGTCTCAAGTGCCATTTCCTTAGTTTCTTCAATAACGGGTGTTATTGAAGTTTCTTCAGTAATGGTTACTTCTTCTGTTTTTTCTGCTTCATTACGGCAAGAAGAAAGCGTTACTACAGCGGCTAAAGCGAAAATGCTAAAAAGGATTTTTTTCATTGTTTAAATAAAGATTAATTGCGTTAAAAATGCGCGCGAATGTATACTATTTTTTGACACAAAAATTTTTTTCAGTAAAAATTTAATTGAAATTTATAAAATTTTTCAACTTTAGTTTTAGTCAAAAATTTAACTGGGTAAAAAGGTTTTTGTGGCTTTGCTCAGGTGAGGTAGGTATGCTTGTAAAAAGCCCATATATAAGTGCCTATTGATACGACTACGCCGGTAATTAAAACACCATACGTAACATTGAGAAGTCTAAATTTTTTATCTAATACCTTGCCTAAAAAGTATAGATCTTTGGTGAGCACTTTGTAGATTTCTTCACTATCCAATTGCATCTGTTGTACAGCCAATTCGTATGCTTCCAGATTCATTTTATGAAAATTTCCAAAGAAGGCGAGGTTTACTTCCTTAGCTTCAGCAGCTTCTTTGCTAAAAGTACCTGTAGTGTTTTTAGGAATGGTCGTAATAATAGAAAGCACCACTGCAAGTAACATAAAGAATACAAACACAATAGTAGGAAGCAGTAAATATTGATCTCCCGTCTGTTGTACAAACTTTACACTGTTGGTAAGAATGGCCGAGATTAATAGCGAACAAACGGCAAGAATAAGGTTCGATTTGCGGTCTGCCATACCACTTAGTTTAATGTGGTTTTTTAAGGCAACCATGTAAAAAGTTTGTACAGCTAGCGCCGATCCTTCTTTAAGCGTATAAAGTGGAGTTTTTAACGTTTCGGCTTCAGGGTTTTCGCTTTCCAAGCGCTAAATGTACATCAAAAACTCATGATAGTAATTGAGCAGAAACAAATATTTAACACTACTCAAAAACCAATTAAACAACAGATATAATAAGCAAAGTTTAAATTCTTGTATATTTATCTTGTTCCCTAATACAATAAACAATGAGCAGAGGATTTGTTAAAGAAGACGATCAGGAAGAAAAACCAATCATTCCCCCAAGAGCTGCGCTTCCTAATGGAGTTACTAATTATGTAACCCCTAACGGCCTTTCATTATTAAAAGAGGAATTAGCTGCTCTGGACAATTCGATATCAAATCTTGATGAAACTGACGACAGGGAGCGCCGCTTAATGCTGGGAGTATTAAATGGAAAACGAAACTTATTAGTGGAACGTATTAACAGCGCACGATTGTTAAGCATTATAAAATCTGAAGATGAAGTACGATTTGGTGCTTATGTAACCTATAAAATTGATACCATGCCAGCACCGGTAACAATTCAAATTGTTGGCGTAGATGAAGCTGATGTGCAACAACAAAAAATAGCCTTTGTAGCCCCTATTGCAACCACTCTTATGGGAGCAAAAGTGGGGGACACCCTGGATTTTAAATTGGGGAGTGAGCTCAAGAAAATTACAATCGAAAATATAGCCTATAGAACATAGCGACATCTTTTAAGATTGAAACAGTGTATTTACTTACTTTCCGATACAAAAATAGGATAAACGTATTAATAGGGGTTGATGGGATACAAGGTTCACTAATTTGAAAATTGAATAGATTTTAAGTGATAATTACTGAATTGAATCTATCACACTGCCACAAGTCAACATCACATCGCCATAGTATGGGTTTTTTATTTCTTCTTCAGTACTTAACCATACCGCACCTTTATTATTATTGGCCATTGGGCATTTCTGAATATAATAATTTGTCGATTTTTCTATGTTCATTGCAATAGGCACAATATTCTCGTTTAGAATGACGAAATGCGTACGCTGGTTTTCCAGATTATCATTAGTTGTAATGGCATCCAGCATCTCAATACTTTTGGTTAGGTGCTTTTTTTCCATCGTACCTAGATCTTCTGTCAATATTGTTTTTAATTTTTCTGATGTCTCTTTTGCGAAATCTGAAACCTGACCAGCATCGCTCGCCACAAAAGCATCTTTCATTTTTAGATAGGACTGTATTGCTTCATTAAAATCAGAACTGAACGCATTACTGAAACTCATTTTCATATCGTCGATCATAGCTGATTCATTCTGTAGCATCTGTTGATTCATCATCGATTTTTTACCTTGTAATTGTGCAGCGGTATCAACTGTGAATGTTCCATTGACAACTATTTCATCGCCGTTATTTAATCCAGCCGATACTTGGTAAGTTTGGCCAGAGCGATTACCTATGGTTACTTCGCGCATTTCAAATACAGGCTCGTTAGGATTGGTTTTTACATATACCAAGGAACGCTCGCCCGTCCATAGCACAGCACTTGCAGGTACGGTAAGTGTATTTTCCATAGTTTGCGTTGTGCCTTTGACTTTGCCCGTCACAAACATTCCTGGTTTAAATAGGTCATCTCTGTTTTGCAGCGTTGCACGTATCGTTACCGTTCGTGTAGCATTATTCAAAATAGGGTCGATAAAAGAGATAGTGCCTTCAAATTCTTTGTTTGGATAGGCATTGGTAGTGATGTTGATTTTTTGCCCAACGCTGAACTGTGCTATCTGATTTTCATAGGCATCAAATTCTGCCCAAACTGAATTCAAATTGCTCAACTTTACAATAGGCTGTCCTTGATTCACATAATCACCCTGCGCTGCCATTACTTCTGAAACCGTGCCTGAAACAGTCGCGTAAATTGGGAAATTTTCACGTACCGTACCACTTTCTTCAATAGTATTAATTTGATTTTCTGAAAGTTTCCAGTTTTTAAGCTTGTTGCGAACGGCTTTATATAAAGCGGGTTGCGATTCTTTCAACGATGCTGCGGTAATCAATTCCTGTTGTGCCGCTACAAGGTCTGGTGCGTAAATGGTTGCCAATAATTGGCCACGGTTTACTTGCTGACCTTCATAGTTAACATTGAGGCGTTCTATTCTACCCTTGAAATAACTGGCTTGCACCGTATTGTTTTCTTCATTAGCTGCAACTTTGCCAGAAAGCGATATCATACCATCATCATCGCTGGCTTGGGCATTCCCTACAATAGTGGTTTGGATATTTGCCAACGCCATAGCGTTTTCGGTCATTTTTATTTCGTTTGCGGCGAGACCCTCTGCACCAGCTTCTGCTGGGATTAAGTCCATTCCGCATATGGGGCAATCCCCAGCTTCAGGTTGCATTATCTGTGGATGCATCGAGCACGTCCACATTTGGGCCGCGGTTTCGCCAGAGTGGTCGTGGTCTGACATTTCAGGCATATCCTTATTTTCAGGATCGCCTGAACTATTTCCAAAAATGAGCCAGCCTGCTCCCAAGCCTACGATTATGGCTATTGCTATATATAAAATGTTCTTATTCATAATGTTACTTTTCGTTCTCTAAACGTTCAATCATTACTTTCATTTCGGCAATTTCCTTACGTTGTGCCTTTATGATTTCTTCAGCCAACTTCTTAACTTCTGGGTCTTGAATATCAGCTCGCTCGCTGGTAAGGATTGCAATGGAATGGTGTGGTATCATTGCTTTCATCCAAAGTATGTCACCTACGGTTGATTTCTGGTCGCGTACCAGTCCCAATGCACCTACAAAGAGAACGATACTTCCCAAGACGATGGCGATATTCTTCTTCTTATTTTGGTACATTCCACGCATTGCCACAAACATAATGATGGCCATAGCTGCGATACCTAAGCAGACCATATAAAATCTAGTAAGACTAAACCATACGTGGTCCCATTCATACGTATTTAAATACATTGTGATGTACATGGCTACAAAAGAGCAAGCTAACATTGCCACAAAACGTGTGTAGTGATTTTTTGATTTTTCTGAATTTGTGTGTTCGTTTGCGTTCATAATTTTTGGTTTTTAGGTTAATAATTTTTTATTTATTCGTTTTATATTTTTTGAATGTAAATGGGTATTCTGTATTAATCGATTTAGTTATTCTCCTATTTACTTGACTTTAAAAGGGAATTCAATCGTGACTTTTTCCCAACTCATTGAGATTGTTCCAGAATTCTCTGTTGTTTTTTTTAATTTATACTCTAAATGTTCCTTGATGTCTTCTGAAATTTTAGGTGTCACTTTAAACCGTAATACATCATCATTTTCAGCATAATCGTCCTTACCGTGTTGCTTCCAATTCCTGTTGAAAATGACAGTCCATTCTTCTTCATTCGGAATTACAAAAAATCCATATTTCCCGGCTTTCAATACTTTACCGTCAATTTCTAAATCCTTATTTGTTTCCAACCAAGTAGCCATATGG